>Ga0214921_10001517_pt1 | contig 39417 bp, 31 predicted proteins | sample LL1505_MetaG_FD_177992 | JGI IMG/M metagenome (GOLD analysis project Ga0214921, IMG submission 177992) | Freshwater microbial communities from Lake Lanier, Atlanta, Georgia, United States - LL-1505 | ecosystem: Environmental > Aquatic > Freshwater > Lake | place: USA: Georgia | collected...
TGAGCGTGCCGAACCGCTACATGCACTCGGCCGTCGAGACAATCTCGCTCGACGACGCCGACCGGGCCGCCGACCTGCTGGCCGCGTTCTGCCGCGGGCTCGAGGGCCCGATCGACTGGGCCCCGTGAGCCGTCCCGTCCATTCCCCGCCCAGACCCTGTCGGGCTTTGCCGCGATGCCATCCCCTATTTTGACGTCCTCCCCGTTTCTTGATCCATCCGGGATGTTAGGTTTTTTGACCTTGGCATCACCAGAAAGGGTGGGTTTTTCGGATGGGAAAGAAGCAGTTTTCGGAGGAGCAGATCGCGTTCGCGCTGCGGCACGCCTGCCGTGGCCCCTTCGCCGCCGCTCCCACCGTGGCGTTGCCCTGCGCCCAGGCCTGCGGCGACGCTACAAGTGACGAAAACAGAATCGCGGCTAAGCCATTTTTCCGACGCGACTCATGTGTGCGATCAGCATTCCGTGCACCACCACCGGCCATGACTATAGCCGGACGCAAATCCGTTTTTGCCAATACAAAACGGGGCGGCACGGTGGTAGGCTCGAGGCATGACGCCGCCGCGCCGCCCCAAGCACCAGATCATCTACGAAACGCTCGCCGGCGAGATCGGCGGCGGGCGGCTCGCCCCGGGGCAGCGGCTGCCGACCGAAGTCGAACTCGTGCAGCAGTTCCAGGCGTCCCGGCCCACCGTCACCCGCGCGATGCAGCGGCTGGTGGCCGACGGCTTCATCGAGCGCCGCACCCGCGCGGGCACGTTCGTCAGGCAGACGGCGGCGCCGGCGACGAAGCTGCTCGGTCTCGTCATCCCCGGGCTCGGGGAGACCGAAATCTTCGAGCCGATCTGCAGCCAGATCGCCGCGGAGGCGGCAACGCTTCATTACGCGCTCGTCTGGGGCCATGCGAGCGTTCCGCATGCCACCACCACGGGCAACCAGCCGCTGGCCCTCGCCGAGAGTTACGTCCGGCAGCGGGTGGCGGGCGTGTTTTTCGCACCGGTCGAACTCACGTCCGACCGCGCATCGGTCAATCAACAGGTGACGACGATGCTTCAGGACGCGGGCATCCCGGTCGTGCTGCTCGATCGCGACATCCTGCCGCATCCCCGCCGTAGCCGGTTCGACGTGGTCTCGATCGACCATCGACGGGCCGCGCACATGCTCGTGGCCGACCTGCTCGAGCGGGGGGAACGCCGCGTCATGTTCGTGGCCCGTCCGCTCTCCGCCCCCACGATCGGCCTGCGGATCGCCGGCTACCGCGACGCCCTGCGCGAAGCGGGCCTCGATGCACTTTCTCGCTGGGTGCAGTTCGGCGACCCGGCCGATCCCGCCTTCGTGCGTCGGCTCCTGCGCGAGGGAGGAGACGCGGCCTACGTCTGCGGCAACGACGTCACCGCCGCCAACCTCCTGCACACGCTCGACGAACTGGGCGTGGCGGTGCCCGGCGACGCGCGGGTGGCGGGATTCGACGACGTGCGCTACTCGCGGCTGCTACGGGTGCCCCTGACCACGATCCGCCAGCCCTGCCGGGCGCTGGGCACGATGGCAATGCAGGCGATGCGGGAGCGGATCGAGCACCCCGGCCTGCCGGCCCGCGACATTCTCCTCGACGCCGATCTCGTGCGGCGCCGCTCCACGCAGTTGTCTGGCTCGAAGTCGGCACCACGGCGAGCGAAGCCGAGGCCTACCGCTGCACGCTCGAATCGAGCTCGAACGTAAACGTGTTTGGTCCCAACTCCTTTACCTCCACCGCAAGCGTCGACTTCGTGTTGTAGCGCGGCGGCACAATCTCCACGAATTGCACCGGGCCTATCGGCGGGTCGGGCGTGCCCGGGGCGGGTGCCGATGCGGAGATCTCCACCCGGCGCTTGCCGGGCTTGCCGACGATGCGAAACCTGCCAGCCTCGATCATGCTCCCCTCGGCGGCCACGTTCTTGTCCTCCGGCTTGAAGACGATCGCCCCGCTGGCGACGGGCTTGCCGTCGAGCGTCACGGTGCCGGTGCTGACCACGCCGGTCGGCCGGCCGCACCCGACGGCCGCCAGGCATACGGCCACCCCGAAGCCAGCCGCCCAGCGACGACGGACGATGTGGCTCCATCGCGCGCGAGCTCCGCGCCCCCCCTGCTCACTCATTCGTCGTCGCCTCGCCGCCGTTGCGACTGCCCCACGCCGAATACACAGCCGCATTCACGCCGTCAGCGAGGAATCGCGTCGATCCGTCGAGGAACGACACAATCACGCCGCCAAGATGGTTGCTGCGGGCTGAGGTGTAGTTGTTGCTCGATGCCGGTACGCAGGGCGCCCGGGGAACCCTTGTGCCGCTGCAGTTCGCCACCCGGTCGGGCACCGTCGTATTCGGCGTGTAGAGCGTGCTGATGCAGGGCAGCGACTCCCAGGCGTTGTGATACCAGCCGCGAAAATCCTCGTTCCCGGGAGCCCACCCTGCCGCGTCATCCGCCACCACGAGGATCTCGGCGACTGCCAGCGTCTTCGACGTGCCGTGGGTGACGTCCTTCATCCTGACGGCGGAGAGCGGGTAGGCGATGCCGTTGAGCTGCGTGCTGCTCCAGGACCCGGACGGGTTGAACGCCTTGTTTCCGGCGACGAGCAGAAAGTTGCCATGGAAGCCCTGCTCGTTGGTCGCAGCATTCGCGCTGTTTTTCTTGGGCGCCGAAGTATCTGCCGGGCACAGAAACGACGGCACGACCGTCGTGACCCCGGGGAGAAATTTGAACGAGCATCCGGGGCAGGGCGAACCCACGAACCACTGGCACCCGTACGGTTTCTTGAAGTACCAGGTGGATTGCTGGTCGTAGAGCGGCTGCTGCTCGACGTACGGCAGCACCCGGAAAAACCAGCTCCATCGCATGAGCGCGTAGAGTTGGCCGCTGTACGGGTTTTGCGTGCCGGTCTCCCCCGATCCCAGCAGCCAGGTTTCCTGACCTTTTGGAAGCGCGCCCTTCGTGTCGTGGTGGTTCTGGAGGCCGAGGTGCTTCTGGTTGTTCGTGCACGTCGATCGGCGTGCCGACTCCCGCACGGCCTGCACGGCCGGCAACAGGATCCCCACCAGCACGCCGATGATTGCGATCACGACGAGCAGTTCGATCAGCGTAAATGCACGGCGAAGCGCTCAAACCGAAGCGGCACGAGAACGCACGGCAGCCCCGTAGGCGATGACAGTGGAGACGAGACCCTTCGCTGAAGTATCGGCTCCCCCCCAACCGGCGAGCCAACTGCTCTTGGCCCATTCGTCAATACAAAACGGCGCCGCTCGATTGACGAGACATGATTTCGCGGTCAATACAACGGAGCCTGTCAGGCGGTGTCCGAAAATTCTGCGGCCCAGGGCGGATCGGCCCCGGCTCGCGAACAGGTGATCGCGGCGGCCTCCGCGGCCCTGGAAAGCACGCCTTCCAGCCGGTCTTCACACAGTCGCTCGAGCCCATGCACGATAACCGCCTCGACGAGCACCGCCCCCGCCGTGTCTCCCGCGCCCACGGTGTCGATCACCGTCGTCGGCACGCCGGCCACCTCGACGACGCGCTCCCGCGTGATCCCGACGAGGCCGTGCTCGCCGCGGGTGACGACCACCAGCGACGGGCCCTGCTCGAGGGCGGCACGGGCCGCACGGATCAGCGCCTCGATTCCGACCGCCTCGGGATGCAGCCAGCGCAGATCGTCGTCGGAGACTTTCACGACGTCGCTGATCACCGTCCAGCGATCCACGGCCTCCCGATACGCCGCCCTGTCGCCGAGCACGCTCGGCCGCACGTTCGGATCGAAGACGACCGGAGCGGCGATCCGAGCCGCCCAGCGATGGAGCGCGTCGCAGCCCGGCTCCACGATCGTGGCCAGCGTGCCGACGTGCAGCACCGCCGGGTTGCCCTGCGGCAGCCAGTTGGCGTGAAAGTCGAACGTCGCCGTGCCGCGGAGCGTGAACGCGTACGACGCCTTGCCGGCTTCGTCGAGCGTGACCTCCGCGAGGGCCGTTGGCTCGTCGCTCGGAAGCGCGCGGCCGAGATCCACGCCTGAGGATTCCAATTCCGCCCGAGCCGCCGTGCCATACTCGTCACTGGAGATCCCGTCGATGAAACACGTCTTCACCCCCAGCCGGGCGAGCGCCTTGGCCGTGTTCGCCGCGCCGCCGCCCACGACTGCGCGCCGTCCGCCGCGGCCGTCGGGAATGAGGTCGATGAGCACCTCGCCGGCGACCCACGCCTCGTTGCCTCGCGATTGCTTGTCGGGCACCCGTTCCATGGCGGCAGTATGCGCAACTTTTCGGCGATGGAAAGACTGCGGAAGTCGTGTGCTCATGTTCACCGCAGTGGTCATCGTCGCCGCGCCCGTCGCCTTCTCCGCCGACGACATCCTCATCGCCGACTTCGAGGGCGACACCTACGGCGCGTGGACGGCCACTGGAAGCGCCTTCGGCTCCGGCCCGGCCCGGGGCACGCTGCCGTCGCAAAATCCCGTGAGCGGATTCGTCGGCAAGGGACTCGTCAACTCGTATCTCGGCGGCGACGGCCCGACCGGCACACTCGCGTCGCCCGAGTTCGTGATCGAGCGGCCGCACATTACATTCCTGATTGGAGGCGGCAAAGACCTCGAGAAGATCGCCGTCCATCTCGTCGTGGACGGTAGCGTCGTGCGGCGGGCGACCGGCCCAAACGATCGCCCGGGCGGGAGCGAAGCGCTCGAATCCCAGCACTGGGACGTCGCGGAATTCATGGGCAGGAAGGCCGTCATCCGGATCGTCGACGCCATCGGCGGCAGCTGGGGGCACGTCAACGTCGATCAGATCGTGCAGACCGACCGCCGGCCGCCAGTCCTCGTTCCGGCCAAGCGCGAGTTCCAGATCGCAAAGCGTTTTCTCGCGATCCCGATCAAGAACGGCGCGGCCAAGAGGAACGTGACGGCCGTGGTGGACGGCCGGCCCGCCGTTCGCAACCAGATCGAACTCGCCGACGCCGACCCCGACTGGTGGGCCGTGATGGAGGCCGGGCAATGGAAGGGAAAGACCGTCACGCTCGAGGTGGACAAGCTTCCCGACGACTCGCAGGCGCTCGCGGCGATCACGCAGGTCGACTCGATCGCGGGCGGGCTCGAGGGGGCCGACAACCTCTACCGTGAGCCGCTCCGGGGGCAGTTTCACTTTTCGCCGCGTCGCGGCTGGAACAACGACCCCAATGGCTGCGTCTATTACAACGGCGAATACCACCTCTTCTTCCAGCACAATCCCTACGGCTGGGCCTGGGGCAACATGCACTGGGGCCACGCCGTGAGCCGTGACCTCGTCCACTGGGAGGAACTCGGCGACGTGCTCTTCCCCGACGACATGGGGGCGATGTTCAGCGGCAGCGCCGTCGTCGACACCGCCAACACGAGCGGCCTGGGAACGCCGGGCTCGCCGGCGCTCGTGCTCTTCTATACCGCGGCCGGCACCCCGACGGTGCAGTGTATGGCCTGGAGCACCGACGGCCGCACCTTCACGAAATATGCCGGCAACCCGGTCGTGGCCGAGATCACCCACGGCAACCGCGACCCGAAGGTGTTTTGGCACGAGCCGACGAAGCGCTGGGTGATGGTGCTCTACGTGGATCGGGCGGAGAAGAAACGCACGATGCAGTTCTTCACGTCGCCGAACCTGCGCGACTGGACGCCGACGAGCGTCACCGAGGGGATCGCGGGCACGAACTATCTCTACGAGTGCCCGGATTTCTTTGAGCTCGCGATCGATGGCGACCCCGCACGAAAGAAGTGGGTGCTGCTCGGCGCTAGCACCGAATACGCCATCGGTACGTTCGACGGCATCACGTTCACGCCCGAGGCGACGAGGCTCCCCGGCCACCGCGGCAAGGGCTTCTACGCGGCCCAGTCGTTCAACGACGTGCCCGACGGCCGGCGGCTCTTTATCGGCTGGTGGCAGACGCCCACCGAGGGGATGCCCTTCAACCAGAGCATGTCGCTGCCCTTGGAGCTGGGGCTCAAGCAAACGGCGGATGGCCCGCGGCTCACGTTCGCGCCGGCCCGCGAGGTCGAGGGCTTGCGCGGCAAGAGCCACAGCCTCGGCGGCTCGTCGCTCGCCCCCGGCGGGTCGAATCCGCTCGCCGGAGTCACAGCCGAACTCGTCGAACTTCGCGCCGAGATCGAGCCCGGCACCGCCGAGGAGGTGGTGTTCACGGTGCGGGGGGCGACGGTCGCCTACGACGTAAAGAAGCAGGAGCTCGTGGTCAACGGCCTCCGCGCGGCCGCGCCGCTCATCGACGGGCGGCTGCGGCTGACCGTGTTCTGCGACCGCACGGGGCTCGAGGTCTTCGCAGCCGACGGCCTCTGCTACGTGCCGCTGCCGTTCCAACCCCGGCCCGACGACCGGTCGCTCGCCGTCGCGGCCCGCGGCGGCACCGCCACGATCGACAAGCTCGACGTCCACGAACTGAAGTCGATCTGGAAATAGGAGCCGGCGACTCACCGCCGGCCGTCGCCATGAACGCCCGCATCATCCTCTGGTCGGTGACCTCCGCGCTCGCCGGGTTTCTCTTCGGCTTTGACACGGTCGTGATCTCCGGCGCCGAGCAGACGATCCAATCGCTCTGGAACCTCTCGCCGGCGATGCACGGCATCGTGATGGGCAGCGCCCTCTACGGCACCGTGCTCGGTGCACTCGTCGGCGCCTGGCCGACCGACCGCTGGGGCCGCAAGCCGACGCTCTTCTGGATCGGCGTGCTCTACTTCGTGTCGGCCGTCTGGTCCGGCCTCGCCACCGACGCCTGGTCGTTCATCGTCGCGCGATTCATCGGCGGCGTGGGCGTGGGCATCTCCACCGTCGTGGCCCCGCTCTACATCGCCGAGATCTCGCCCCCGGGCGCACGGGGCCGGCTCGCGGGCATGTTCCAGTTCAACATCGTGTTCGGCATCCTGATGGCATTCCTCTCCAATTGGCTGCTCCGCGACGTCGGTGACAACGCCTGGCGGTGGATGATGGGGTCGGAGGCCTTTCCAGCGCTGGTCTACACGCTCGCCTGCCTCACGATCCCCGAGAGCCCGCGCTGGCTGCTCGACCGCGGCCGCGTCGATGAGGCGAAAGCCGTGCTGCGGTCGGCCGCGCCCGGCGCCACCGCCGCCGAGATCGACCGCTTCGCAGCGCAGGTCCGCGCGGCCGACGTGGCGGCAGCGGGGCACGGCAGCCTCCTCGACCCTCAGCTCCGGCGGCCCGTGCTGCTTGCCTTCCTGATCGCGTTTTTCAACCAGCTTTCGGGCATCAACGCCGTGCTTTACTTCGCGCCGCGGATCTTCGAGATGGCGGGGCTCGGGGAGAAGTCGGCGCTCCTACAGTCGATCGGGATCGGGATCACGAACCTCGTGGCCACGTTCGTGGGGCTGTGGCTCATCGACCGGCTCGGCCGGCGGACGCTGCTCGCGATCGGCTCGGTGGGCTACATCGCCTCGCTCGGCCTCACGGCGTGGGCGTTTTTCACCGGCCACATGGCGATCGTGCCGGCCTGCATCTTCGCCTTCATCGCGGCGCACGCCGTCGGCCAGGGGGCGGTGATCTGGGTGTTCATCTCGGAAATCTTCCCCGACCACGCCCGTGCGGCCGGCCAGGCCCTCGGGAGCGCGACACACTGGGTGTTCGCGGCGCTGCTCACCACGTTCTTCCCGCAAATGGTCGCGTCGTTCGCCCCGGGCTGGGTATTTCTGTTTTTTACCGGGATGATGGCCCTGCAGCTCGTCTGGGTGTGGCTCTCCGTGCCCGAGACGAAGGGTGTGCCGCTCGAGGAGATGCAGGCCCGCCTCGCCCGACACGACCGACCCTCCGGTGACGCAAACAACAGCGGGAGATGGGCATGACTCGATATCTGTTGACCGTATCGGTGGTTGTCTGGGCCGCTGCGCCTTGCGCGCACGCCGTTGACCCGGCCGAACTCGGCGACAAGACGCTCGTTGTCTGGGCGCAGCCGGTGACGTTGGAGCAGGACGGAGCGGGAACCCTGTCGCTCGAGGAAGGCTCGGCGTTCGACGCGATCGTGCTGGGCGAGGTGCGCCGCGGCGTCTGGATGCCCGGCAGCGACCTCTTCAACCGCACCCAGAGAAACCAGGAGGCGTGGCCGCAGGAGACAAGCTGCGCCATGACCGGCATCGCCATCGTGTATGAGGGGCGGACGGTGCGGCTCTATCGGAACGGCACCCAGGGGGCCGAGTACCAGATCAAGGCCCCGCAGCGGTTCTCCGCTTTGGCCCAGGTATCACTGGGCCTGCGTCACGCCAACGCGGGGTTCTTTGCCGGCCGGATCGACGAGGCGCGGGTGTACGACAAGGCGTTGACGGCGGCACAGGTAGCGGCGCTCACCCCGGCTCCTGCGCCGAACATCGAGGCCCAGGCCGGCCCGCCGTATGCGGTGTGGACGTTCCAGGACGGCACCCCGCGCGAGGAGACGGGTCGAATTCGGAACTGCACGCTTCACGGCGGCGCACGCATCGAAAATGGACAACTCGTGCTCGATGGCGTGGACGACTTCCTGGGCGTGGTTCCAGACTATACGTCGCGCGTTCCCCGGCGCGACCGCTACGCAGGAACGCTCGCGGAGCAGGAGGAGCAGCTGCGCGACGATCCGCAGCTCCGCCGCTTCGCCGCGTCAAGAGCGAAGCGCGCCGCCGATCCGTACCTGCCACGCTACCACTTCACGAGCCCGGAGGGCAGGCTGAACGACCCGAACGGGCTCTGTTTCTGGCAGGGGCGCTGGCATCTCTTCTACCAGGCATACCCGCCCGAGGATCCGCGGCAGCACTGGGGCCATGCCGTCAGCGACGACCTGATCCACTGGCGCGACCTGCCGTACGCCATTTACCCGAACCCCGAGGAGTGCTGCTTCTCGGGCGCGACGCTGGTCGAGGCCGACCGCGTGATCGCGATGTACCACGGCACGAAGGTCGGCAATATGGTGGCGACTTCCACCGATCCACTCCTACTCAACTGGGACAAGCTGACCGGCAAGGCGGTCGTCCCCATGCGTCAGCCTGACGGGTCGCCACAGCCGTTCGGCGTCTTCGATCCGTGCATCTGGAAACAGGGTGACTGGTATTACTCGCTTTCCGGCGCCACGATCCCCGGCCCTGGGGTGACCCGTGTCCGCGGCGAGTTCCTCCTCCGGTCGAGAGATCTGGCCACGTGGGAGTACCTGCATCCGTTCGTCGAGAACGATGGCTTCGGGTTGGTTGGGGACGACGGCGCCTGCCCATACTTCTGGCCGCTTGGCGACCGGCACATCCTGCTCCACTTCAGCCACATGAGCGGAGGCAAGTACCTGCTGGGTCGCTACGACACGGAGCGGCAGCGGCTCGTCGCGACGGGTGGCGGCATGTTCAACTTCGGCCCGGCCTGGCCCTGCGGCGTCCATGCCCCCTCCGCTGCGCCCGACGGCAAAGGGAGCGTGATCGTGCTCTTCAATATGAACGACGGCAAGCAGACTCCCGGATGGAGTCAGATCATGTCGCTGCCACGGCGGCTGACTCTGAGCCCCGAAGGCGACCTGCTGCAGGAGCCCGCCGGGGATTACGCGGCGCTCCGGGGCGCGCGCACGGTCGTTGGCAGGACGGCTCTGCCGGCCAACCGCGAGATCGTGCTGGAAGGCGTGCGGGGCAACTGCCTCGAACTCGTGGCCGAGATCGATGCCCAGGACGCGCCGACCGTCGAACTCAGCCTGCTGCAGTCGCCGGAGCAGGAGGAGGTCACACGCTTCTCGATCTACCCCCGGCGCGGTTTTCACTACCGGAACCGCGACGGCCGTTCCGACCACGACACCATCGTTTCCCTCGACACCTCGCGCTCGTCCGCGCTCCCGGATGTCACGTCCCGCCCGCCGGAGGTCGCGCCGGTCTTCATCCCCGACGGCGAGCCCGTCCGCCTGCATGTGTTCCTCGATCGGAGCGTCGTCGAGGTGTTCGTCAACGGGCGCCAGTGCGTCGCTGCGCGCGTCTATCCGGGACGAACCGACAGCGTCGGGGTATCCCTGCGTGCCGTGGGACGGGACGCCGTGCTCGCATCGGCCGAGGCGTGGGAGATGCAGGCGGCTCCGAACCCGTAGCCGCGTACGCTACTCACGTTCCCCAACGGGTCACCGGGAGTTCTGCGTTTCCGCAGATTCGTCCGCGGTTTGAGCCTGGCCTTCGATCGTCACCGTCGCGTCGCACGATGGATCGACCGCCACCGCCCGGGTGGCCACGGGCCCGGTGGCGATCATGTTGCCGGTCAGCGTGACGTCGGAAGCCTCCGCGATGATCACCGCCGCGTCGGGCACGAGCCCGACGTTGCGGCCCGCCGCGCACGCCGAGTCGCGCAGAAACGTGCGGTTGATGGTGTTGCCGCGCACGACGACGCGCGACGCGTTCGTGATCTGGAGGGCCGCTCCGTAGGAATCCTCGATCGAGTTGCCCTCGATCACGAGGTCGCGATTCTCCCGCGACGAAAACAGCCGCGTCGCGTCGAGCGGATGGGTGCCTCCGACAAACACGGTCGCAAACGCGTCGGCGTCCGGGAAGAGGTGGTTGGCGGAGGTTCCGCAGTGGGAAAACGTGTTGCCCCGGATCGTGACATTGCGGGCAAAGTTGGTTTCGGACCAGAAGCCAAGATCGGCCCCCACGTGGAGCGCCACGGCGTGCGAGCGCGTGAACGTGTTGCCCTCGACGAGCGCATCGTGGGTCTTCACCATCACGCGGCCCCCGCCGTGGAACGACGATTCGCGGATGACCGTGCCCGCGCCGCAGCGGGTGCGCGACGCCACCACGTCGCCCGGCAGAAGGTCGAGATCGCGGTCGATCGTCACGGCCTCCACGGCATTTCGGTCCGCAGGCGACGCCTTCCGCTTCCACACCCGTTCGATGGCGGCAGCGAGCCCCTCGGCGCTGCAGGGCTGCTTCTCCACGATCGTCGCCTCCCCTTTTCCCGCCCAGACGGCATCGAGCACATCGACCGTGTCACCCACTCCGAGCCCGAGATTCCCCCGGGCCTGCAGGGCAAACTGCCGCGGGCCGAGCCGGCCGACGACATACCACGCGAAGCCGTGCACGTTGACAGGGTCGTCGCCGGTGCGGCGGTATTCGCAGCCGGTGATGGTCGGCCCCCCCTCGACGCAGTTGAAGTGCGTGCCGTCGGCGTTCGTCGAGCAGAGCCGCGCGCGAGCCGCTCCCGGCGGGGGCGGCCCGGGCACCACGCGCACGCGGTCGAGCACGGTGCCGCCAACGCCGCCTGAAAACATCATCCCAAACATCGGCGCCGCATGGAGAACGCAACGCGAAAAACTCACGCCGCCCGACTCGCGCACCGACACCGCCACCGGGCCGAACGCCACGGCCACCACCGCATCGCCCACGGGCAGCGGCCGCTGCCCGGGCCCGCAGTCGAGCGCGCTCGAGGCGAGCGTGATGCGGAGCACACGGTCGGGGAGCGCCACCGCCGATGCAGGCGCCAGCGCATAGCGGCCCCCGACCACAAATGCCTCCTGCTCGCGATCGATCACGTCGAACCGGCCGCGCTGGAGGGCGGCGGCGAAGGCCGCATCGGCGGGGTAGCCGGCATCCACCGCCACGTCGATCACCGTGCCACCGGCATCGATCGCCGTCACGGTGCCCTGCGTGAAGGGGAGCGGGTCGTAATCGATCACGACGTTTTCCACCACTACGTCGTACGACCGCTCGACGTCAAACACGCTCCTGCGTTCCGTCTGCACGAGTGTGCAGCCTTCGCCGTCGACTCCAATGCCCGTGTGGTCGCGGATCACGAGCGGGCGCCGCAGTCGATGGCGGCCCGGCGGCAGCACGACGACCGCGCGCACGGGCAGGCCGGCGCTGCCTTCGCGCTCCACCTTCGCCTGCGCGGCCGCCTCGGTCACGGCAGCCGCAAACGCGTCTTCGAACGCCACGCCCTCTCCCAGAAACGGCGCGAGCGGCACGGCGAGCCGTCGGGCCGCGGGGATCTCGAGGGGCTCGACCGTCGCACCGGTCACGGCAACTGATGGTGACTCGGCCGGGATTGCGGCTCGGCCAGACACCGCCACGAAAGCGCATGCCGCGAGCACGATCCGCCCAGCCGTACAGCCAACACTCGCGCAACGACGCGAAGCCACGGTCCGTGGCGTCATGGCTTGCGTCCCGGCCGGCCCGACCCCGCGGCTGGCGACCGCCTCTGCGCCCGGTATTCGGCCGGCACCATACCGAACCGGGCCTTGAATGCCCGCCGCAGCGACTTCACGTAGTTGAATCCCGTCCGCTGGGCCACCTCGTAGAGGTCCAACTCGGTGGTTTCGAGGAGGCTCTGGACCCGCGCCAGCCGGAGCCGGCAAATCTCCTCGCTCGGCGACCGGCCGACATGCTCGGCGAACAGCCGCTCGATCGTCCGCCGCGACATGCCGAGCTTCTTCGACATCCGCTCGACCGTCAGTCCCTCGCAGGCATGCTCGCGGAGGTACCGCACGAGGCTCGCGACAGACGCGTCGGGAAATGCCAGCACATCGGTAGAGCGGCGGGCCACGACGCCGCGGGGCTCCACGAGCGTCACGGCAGGAACTGCGCCCGACCCCGTCATCAGGTCCTGGAGCATCGCCGCCGCCCGGTAGCCGATCGTGAACGTGTCGGGATCGACGCTCGAGAGGGGTGGGTCGGCAACCTGGCCATACACAGGATCGTCGTCCACGCCGATCACGGCCACCTGCTCGGGCACATCGATGCCGCGATCGCCGCACGCCGCAAGGGCCATCGACGCCCACACATCGTTGCAACCCACGATCCCCACGGGCTTTGGCAGCGACTCGATCCAGCGTCCGATGCTCTCGCGCGTCTCGCTCCGGAAGTTGTCTTCGCACCGCAGCATGAGCGGATCGCGCGGCGCGCCGGTGGGGTAGGCGGCGAACGCTCCGGCCCGCTCGCGGCTCACATCGGCTAGAAAGCGGCACCGCTGTTCGGAGTAGCGCACGCCGCGGAGGCCGAGGAAGGCGACGGTCGTGAGGCCGCGGTCGAGCAGGTGGTCAACCGCGAGCCGCATCGCCGCCCGGTCGTCGACGACGATCTGGGGCACGCCTGGAATCACGATCTCCTCGAGCATGTCCACGAGCGGCAGTCCGACGCGAGCGAGGCCGCGGCCGATCCGGCGGTCGAGGATTCGGGCGAGGACGCCGTCCACCCTGTCGGCCCGCACGCGGGCGGGGAGATCGGTGGCCAGATGGTCGTGGTAGAGCTTGAACCGCCACCGGCCATTGTCGTGGCCGAAGGCCGTAATTCCCGCAATCAATCCGCGGACGTAGGCCCCGGCCGGGTCGGCGATAACGGCCACCGTAACGGGCCGCGCCGGCGAGCCATCCAAACTGCTGGTGACGTGGTGAACCATGCGTTTTTTCGTGCCGCGACGCGGCCGCCGGTTGGCGCCCATGACCCCGACCTTGGTGAACGAGCCGGAAGGCCTCCCCGTCGTCCCGAGTATAGCCTACATCCTTCCCCAGTCCGTCATTTTGCCAATACGAATGCTTGCCTGAACCTCGCCTGAACACCTCGTTTCGCGGCTGCATTCCGCACGCAGACCGCAAGGGGCGCCGGGCGTTTGCGGGCCCGAATAGCCGCCTTTTGCTGGCAAAATCTGTCCCTCGGCGTGTCGCAAAAGAGGTACGCATCGGTAGCCAGGGCGACCTATCCTTCATACCTGGGCATCTATACATGGCGAATCACCGGGGACTGGTCATGGGCACCAACAGACATTTCTCCCGCTTCCGTCTCGCAGCATTCGCGGCTGCCATCTTCGGCGTGGCATCTGCTCAGACCGACGCCGCGACGCTCACATGGCTCGGCACGCTTGGCACGAGTTGGAGCACCTCCACCGGCGGTACGTCGAATTGGTCCGGCAACGCCGTGCCCGCCACCGGCGACACGCTCGTGTTCACCGGCGGCTCGAACCTCAATACCGTGAACGATCTGGCGGGCCTCACGCTCTCCGGCACCGCCGCGGGCTCCGGCGGCTACAGCCTCAACCTCAACAGCAACTCCACGATCAACGTCGGCGGCAGCCAGTTGCTCACCATTGGCGCCGGTTCGTCGGGTGAGATTCAGCTGGTGGGTACTGGCACGCACACGATCTCGGCGCCGATGTTTTTGAAGGATGCCGGTTTCTTCATCCGCTTCAACGGTGTCAAAACAATCAGCGGCGTGATGTCGGGAACAGTGGGCGCGGGCGGGCCGGACGAAGTCGGCCTCCGCGGCGACAGCGACACAGACCGTCTCATCTTGTCCGGCAACAACACATATCAAGGCTACACCAAAACGCTGATCGACCGCGGTGTCATCCAGGCGAACTCGCTCGGCAATGCCAACGAGTCAGGCAGCCTCGGCAAGGGCTCCGAAATCTGGGGCGGCGTCCTCAACTGGAACGCCACGATCGACTACGTCGGCGCTGGCAATTCCACGGACCGCAAACTCATGATAGGTCGGTATACCACTGAAACCGGCGGCATGGGTGTGCTGAGCAACGGCAGCGGCGCCCTCGTGTTCACGAGCAGCACGCTCAACTCATACCTCAACGCGACCAACATCACTGCCAACCGCACGCTCACGCTCGGAGGCACGAATTCCGCAGACAACACGATCCAGTCGGTGATCACCAACAACAAGGCGACGGGTGGCGGATCCGGGTTCAGCGACACCCAGGGCACGATCAGCATCGCCAAGAATGACGCAGGCCGGTGGATTCTCTCCGGCAACAACTCCTATACCGGCACGACGACGATCTCGGCCGGCCTCTTGATCGCGGGCCATGCCAATGCGCTCGGCTCGACCTATGCCGGCACGACGGTGTCGAGCGGTGCGTCGCTCGGCCTTCAAGGTGGCATCACCACCGCCGCCGAGGCTCTGTCAATCACCGGCACGGGCATGAGCAACGCGGGGGCTCTGCGCAACCTGTCGAATGCAAACACCTACTCGGGCACCGTCACACTGGCCGGCGACTCCACCATCGGCGCAGATGCCGGAACGCTGACCGTATCCGGGCCGATCACGGGCACCAGCCAGGTGCTCACAGTGGTCGGCAGCGGCACGGTGACGCTGTCAAATGCTGCCAACACGTTTGGAAGCGGGCTGACCGGGAACAACGTGGGCCTGTTCATCCGCGGCGGCAATGTCCGCAACGGCGTCGCGAATGCCGTCAACTCGAACGTCATGGCCACGGTCGAGTCGGGCACGTGGGATCTCGCCGGCTACAACCAATCGGTGCGAACCACGTTCTCAAAGGGCCTCGGGCTCGGCGGCGCCGCGGGCACCGCCGTCGTGAACACCGGCACGGGTGTGCTCACGCTTCTGGCTGATTCCACCAGCCAGCAATCGCGGATCGACTACCTTTCGGCCGGCAACGGCCAGGGGGGCGTCATCAACGGGCAGCTCCAGTACAGCAACTCGAACAACCTGATGTACTTCTACGTGGAAGACAGCAGCAACGCCGCCGAGGACCTCACGATCAACGCGACCATCAGCAAGGCAGGCAGTCCGAACACCGGCGTGTTCTTCAAAGGCGGCGCGGGTTCGATGCTCTTGAACGGCATGAACTCGTTCAATGCGGCCGCGCTCCGCGTGGACTCGGGGTCGATGATCCTGGGGGCGAACGACCCGGCGAACGGGTCAGCGGGTTCGCTCGGCACGGGCATCAGCAGTATTACGGTCGGATACAACGACCCGAACGTGTTTAACGCATCGCTGCTCCTGCGGTCTGGTGTGACCAGCTCCCGCTCGATAGCCACCCTCAACAACACGAATTCCGGCCACTCCACCGACACCCGCACGCTCGGCGGCTACGACTCGACCGGCACGGCCACGTTCAGCGGCGCGGTCGAGCTCAACAACGCTGCCACCGACGGCGGCACCACCCGCCTACAGGCTCTCGGCACGAGCACCGTCACCTTCTCCGGCAACATCAGCGACAATCCCGGCGACACGGCGGTCGGCATCAACAAAATCGGCGGCGGCACGGTCGTGCTCTCGGGCAGCAACAGCTTCCGCGGTGCCACGACGGTCTCAGCCGGCATTGTCTCCATCGGGTCGGCCAACGCCCTGCTGGGCACCTCTGGCGTAAGCATCGCCGACGGTGCCGGCCTCACCTACACCGGCGGTGCGACCACCTTCGGCAAGAACATCACCATCTCGAGTGGCACGGGCACCGTGCGGAACTCCGGCGCGGGTACGCTTGCCCTCTCCGGCACCCTCACCAAGAACGGCACCGTCCTGCGTCTCACCGGCGGCTCGTTCAACGTGACGGGCCAGATCGTGGGCGCGAGCGCTAATAGCGACCTGCTCGTCGATGGCACCTCGACCGTCACGCTCTCGACGGCGAACACGTACAACGGCCCCACGTTCGTGAACCAGTCGAGCAACCTGGTTCTCGGCATCAACAACGCGATCCCGTCGGGCTCTGTGGTCACGCTCGGCAACGCCACGACCACCGGCACGCTCACCGCTGGCTCCTTCACCAACGCCCTCGGCGGCCTCGCATTCGGCGCGGCCGGCGGCACGCTGCGGATGACGGCCTCGTCCACGTCCGCCGCGCCGCTCACCGCCGCCACCGGCACGATGACGCTCACCAACGGCACGCTCGACCTCGCCGGCAGCGGCACGAGCGCGGGCCTCTACCGCCTGCTTTCGGCCCAGTCGATCGGCGGCTCGTTCGCGAGCGTCACGGGCACGAGCGCCGCCTACAAGCTCGTCTCCACATCGACGTCGGTCGACTACCAGCAGCGGGCGGTGCTGGGCGCGGTTTCGGTGACGAATCCCTCTTCTGCAATCATCACGGGCGGCTCGGCCGCCTTCACCTTCTCGGTGGCCAACGGCGCCCTCTCGGGAGGTGAATCGCTCTCCTTCACGGCGGCCGCGCTCTCAAACGTCTCGGGCTCGGCGAGCGGCTCGGCCCTCGGCGGCGGCTCGAGCGGCTCGCTCTCCGGCTTCACGTTCACCGGCACGTCGGTCGGCTCGGGCCAGAACGGCACCTTCACCGTCTCCGCCCCGTCCGCCTACGGCGCCACCTCGGCCACGGGCACCGTGAGCGTGACGGTGCTTGACCACGCCACGTCGAGCCTTTCAGGGGCGGGCGTGCTCACGAGCACGATCCTCAACCTCGGCACCTGGGACTACTCGCAGAACGCCTGGACGAGCGGGTCGAACTCGGCCGGCTTCACGATCTACAACCTCGCGAGCACGTTCGGGGCGGGCCTCACGGCCGATCTGTCGCTCGTGAGCGTTTCGGGCACGGGCAATGGGTTCACGACGAACCTCTCCTCCTACACCGACATCGCCGGAGGCTCGTCCGGGCTCTATACGGTGGCGGTCAATCCGACGAGCTTCCTGACCTCCGGCACGCAGTCGTGGATCTTCACGATCGGGATGAGCGACAAGACGGGCATGTCGGGGGCCCAGGGCACCAACACGCTCACCGTGACGGCAAACGTGGTTGTCGTGCCCGAGCCGGGGGCGCTCGCCCTCGCGGGCATTGGAGCGGCTGCCGCCGCATGGATCCTCCGTCGCCGCAAGTAGGTGCGGATTGCCGATCTGCGTCCACCGTACAGACACCATGCTTCACGCCAGCCCGCTGCGGTCGCATCGCGGGTTCACCATCGTCGAATTGCTGGTGGTGATCGCCATCATCGGACTGCTCGTCGGGCTGCTACTGCCCGCGGTTCAGACCGCGCGGGAAACGGCGCGGCGATCAAGCTGCCACAACAATCTCAAGCAACTCGGTGTGGCCGTGGCGGGCTACTCGAACGTGAAAAACGGTGCGCTCCCAGCCGGCGGCTACATCCTTCCCGACTGGTCGAGTTCACGGGGCAGCGGCCTGGCCAGGCTGCTGCCCTGGATCGAGCAAGTGGAGGTCTACAACGCCATTTCTTTCACCTCCGACCCGATGGGCCAGACCTACCCCAGCGGCCGCTTCATCTACGAGACCGCCATCCCCGGATTTCTCTGCCCGAGCGACGATCAGGGGCAGTGGACCCAGGCGTTCGCCACGCTCGGCTGGTCGCAGAGGCGGGGCCTGACGAACTACGTTGCTTCAGCGGGCCCCAGCCTCACGGGCGACAACTCCAGTTGTTCATGCACGGAAAGCTACGCGCTGCGCTCATACGCGGTTCCAGGCCCGCCGGATTTCGTATGGGAAGACAGGGTCGAGCTGCGATCAGGCCCGTTCAACCGGCTGTCCCTGGAGATCAAGCTCCGCAGCGTCACCGATGGACTGTCGAAAACCATTTTCTTTGGCGAGAGCCGGCCCGGCTGTTCGCTCCACATGATCAACGGCTGGCTGGGCGCGAACACCGGGCAAGGCCTCACGACCACGCTCAATCCGATCAATACCGACACCTGCGACGCGACCGCCGTCAGCGGCGTTAATGGCTGCAAGCGCTGGTGCAATTACAACTACGAACTCGGCTTCCGCTCCCGGCATCCGGGCGGGGCATCGTTTTTGTTTGGCGACGGCTCCGTGCTCTTGATTGCCGAAACGATCGACCACCAGCTGTTCCAGTATCTGGGCGCCCGTAACGACGGGAAGGCGGGAGGACTCCCATGAGCGGCCGACGCCCCGGCCTGCAGTGGGCGTTGCTCCTGCTCGCATTGGCCGGGTGCGGCAAGCCGTCGCGGTCCGTGCCGGCGGGAGGCCGCGCCCTGCTCGATGGCCAGCCCATCGCCGGGGCGGCGGTGCTGTTCAGCCCGGTTGCCGGCGGCGTGCCGGGCCGTGCTACGACCGCCGAGGATGGTTCGTTTACGCTGAGCACGTTCGACATCGGTGACGGGGCCCTGGTCGGGGTGCACCGCGTGGGAATCTCGAAGATGGATGTCACGGGCTTCGTGGCGACCGAAGACGGCCTCTCCGGCAAACTCGACGGCCGCCAGATACAGGTGCGCGCCTTGATTCCCGAGCGGTACATGAACCCCGCCACGAGCGGCCTCGAGGCCGAGGTGAAACGCGGCTCTGCCAACCGCTTCGAGTTCGGCCTCACGGCGGAATGATGCTCGAGAAGCGCGGCTGACCTGCCCCCCTTAAACGTCGCCACTTTCAGAGAGAGAATCTCTGGGTGGAGAAACCCAAGGGAGGGCGATAGATGCCACCGGGAAAGAAGTTCACGGCGGAGCAGATCATCGGGAAGCTCCGCGAGGCGGAGGTTGAGTTGGCTCGGGGGAAGACCGTGCCCGAGGCCGTGCGGAAGCTTGGCGTGACCGAGCAGACCTACTACCGCTGGAAGCGGGAGTGCGGCGGGCTGCGTGAAGGTTTCCAAAGACACGCGGCTGCTCGGTGCCCCGTTCGGCCGGCACGAGGCCGGCGATCGCCTCCGCGTGTGCGGCTTCCGTCCGCTCCCGGCTCGAGAAGTCTGGCCGCCTGAAAAAAGGCCGTCGCCGTGCATGAGGTGCGGATCGGACGGTCCGCCACCAAGGAACTCGAGTCGCTTCCCAGACGCCTACGAGTGAGTTGTATCCAAACGTGAAGAAGGACTGCGCTCAACGCGAAAAACCGACGACTTCGAAGTGTGACCGCGCCCGGGATTTCCGCGACGACCGGCCTGCCAGGCCTGCCACTACAACGCGCGGCGGTGCTTGCTGCGTCGCGGACGCGCGGGCGTCGTCGGGGCTGCTGCGGGGGTCGCCGCCGCTGATGGAGTGCCGCGACGCTCCGACGAGCGTGAGCTGCCTTCCCGCCGCCCCGAGCCCCCGCGCCGCTGCTGCCGGCCGGAGCCACCCGACCTGCCGCCGCGCGGCCGACGGTCGTGGCCACGATCCGACTGCGGCTCCGTGGAGGCGGCGATGCCTTCCGGGGCGTTTTCCGCAGGAATGCGCATCCTGATCAGCCGTTCGATCGCGGCCAGCCGGGGCCGCTCTTCGTGGTCGCAGAAGCTCACGGCCGTGCCCGACTGCCCGGCTCGGCCCGTGCGGCCGATGCGGTGCACGTAGGTTTCGGGCTCGTGCGGCAGCTCGTAGTTCACCACGTGCGACACGGCGTCGACGTCGATGCCGCGGGCGGCGATGTCGGTCGCGATCAGCACCGGCGGCCGCGGCGACTTAAACGCCGCGAGCGCCCGCTCTCGCTGATTCTGCGACTTGTTGCCGTGGATGGCTGCGGCCGAGATGCCGGCCTTGTCGAGGTCGCGGTGCAGCTTGTCGGCCCCGTGCTTCGTGCGGGTGAACACGATCACCCTCGACATCGGCTCCTCGCGCAAGAGCTGCACGAGCCGCTGCTTCTTCTCCTGCTTGGCCACGTGATACACCGACTGTGTGACCGTCTCGGCCGACGTGGCCTGCGGGGCCGTCTTCACCTCGAGCGGGTCGCGCAGCATCGAGTCGGCGAGTTCGCGGACCTCGGCCGGCAGCGTCGCCGAGAAGAAGAGCGTCTGGCGGTCGCGCGGCAGCATGCCCACGATCCGGCGCACGTCATGGATGAAGCCCATGTCGAGCATCCGGTCGGCCTCGTCGAGCACGAGGCACTCAACACTTCGCAGATCGACGAGCCGCTGGCCCACGAGATCGAGCAGCCGGCCGGGGGTGGCCACGAGCACGTCTACTCCGCGGGCGAGAGCATCGGCCTGGGGCCGCTGGCTCACGCCGCCGTAGATCACGGCCGCGGTCGTTCCGGCATGCCTGCCATAGGCCCGCACGCTCTCGTGAATCTGCGCAGCGAGTTCCCGCGTGGGGGCGAGCACGAGCACGCGGCAGCGCCGTGCCGCGGCGCGGCCGGGGGCAGCCCGCAAACGCTCGATGATGGGCAGCGTGAAGGCGGCCGTCTTGCCGGTGCCCGTTTGGGCGCAGCCGAAGAGGTCGCGGCCAGCAAGGACGTGGGGAATGGCCTTGGCCTGGATCGGCGTGGGCGTGGCATAGCCCTCGTCGGCGAGCGCTCGGAGCGTGACGGCCGACAGGCCGAGGTCGGCGAAGGTCGGGGTGGCAATCGAATCAGAAGCGGGGTTCACCATGGATTTTCCTTCCAGAGAAACAGAGCACGCGCGGACCAGGAACAGACCTGGAGGGGGCGAAGCCACAGTGGCAAAGCGATCCCGGCGATGGATCACTGCCTGCCGAACCGCCGCCCTGCCCGGGAGTCGGCCAAAGAAGCCGACATCAACCGGAAGGCGAACGCTGCGAAAGATGCGATCGCGGCAATGGAGAGTCGGCACGCGGCCGACTGATTGCCCTCATCGATTCCGAACTCCCAAATCATACCACACCGGAATCACCCGGGCAACGCGGCCTGAAACCAGCCAATCGGCCGGGCTTGCCCAGGCTTTGCCCCTTTCTGCAGCCACGCTCGTCTATCTCCTTAGGCCCACCCTCGGAGATTCACTCATGCAGAGCCCCTGCCGTCGTCGTCGCAATCGCGCTTTCGTCTGCTGCATCGTGCTGATCGCAGCCCCGGCGACTCCGTCCACGAGTGGTGTGGCCGGGGAGCGCGGCGAATCGGTCACACCGCGGGCGGTCGTCAAGGCCGTCAACGCCCTCGTGCCCACCGACATTCCGATCGCAGCAGCCACCAGCACGCCATGCTCCCTGGCAAAGCTGCCTGGTTCGCTGGCCAAGCTGCTGCCGCTCTTGCCGAGCGATCACCGGGACTTGATCGAGGAGTGCGCCCGCGGCCGCATGAAGATCAAGCGCACGGTGTCGGCATTCGATCTCGTCACGGCGATCGACGATCCGGCCGACCGCCCGGCAGCCGTGGGCACCCTCCGTGCCTTCTTCGACGGGCGGGCCGTCGATGCAGCCATGGGCGTTGGCCTGTCGGGCGAACCCTACCCGATCAGTTTCGACTGGGTCGTGATCCTCGACCCGCAGTCGCAGACGCTCTACAGCTTTGTGCTCAACTGCCACGATTAAACCTGCCCTGCGGCTCTGCCAAAACGGCACGCCCGCCTCCCCGAGCATGGGCGACGCCAGGCCACAGGCGGCGGTTTTCCGGTCGATCACCCCGTTCCACGGCTTTGGCACGCCGGTTGCTCCCCTTTTGGCCGTGTTGGTGTAGGCTGCCAAACCCGTCGGGTTTTTGGAGCCCGTCAGTTTTTGTCGACCTGTTCCCGAAGGAGTGCATCGTGGCCAAGCAAATGGTGTTCGACGACGAGGCCCGTCAGCCGCTGCTCGCTGGAGTCTCGAAACTCGCCCGCGCGGTGAAAAGCACGCTCGGCCCGCGGGGCCGCAACGCCGTGCTCGACAAGGGCTGGGGCTCACCGAAGGTCACCAAGGACGGCGTCACGGTCGCTGAAGACATCGATCTCGAAGATCCCTATGAGAATCTCGGCGCCCAGCTCGTGAAGGAAGCGGCCAGCAAGACCAACGACGTGGCCGGCGACGGCACCACCACGGCCACCGTGCTGGCCGAGGCGATTTTTCGCGAAGGCCTGAAGATGATCGCCGCGGGCGCCGACCCGATGGCCCTCTCGCGCGGCATCCACAAGGCCGTCGAGGCGGTCTCGAAGTCGATCCTGGCGATGGCCACCTCGATCAACGAGAAGAACAAGAAAGAGCTGATGCAGATCGCCACGATCGCAGGCAACAACGATCCGACGATCGGCAACGTGCTTGCAGAGGCGATCCTCAAGGTCGGAAAAGACGGCGTGATCACCGTCGAAGAGGGCAAGCAGGCCGAGACCACGGTCGACGTGGTGGAAGGCATGCAGTTCGATCGCGGCTTCCTCTCGCCGCACTTCGTGACCGACGCCGACTCGCAGACCTGCGAATTCGAAAATCCCTCGATCCTCCTGTTCGAGGAGAAGATCTCCAGCGCCAAAAACCTCGTGCCGCTGCTCGAAGCGATCAGCAAGGCGGGCAAGCCGCTCGTCGTGATCGCCGAAGACGTGGAGGGCGAGGCGCTCGCCACGCTCGTGGTCAACAAACTGCGCGGCATCGTGCAGAGCGTGGCCGTGAAGGCTCCCGGCTACGGCGACCGCCGCAAGGCGATTCTCGGCGACCTCGCCGTGCTCACCGGCGGCCAGGCGATTTTCAAGGATCTCGGCATCGCCCTCGACGCTGTGAAGCTGTCGGACCTGGGCCGGGCCAAGAAGGTGATCATCGAGGCTGAAAACACCACCATCGTGAGTGGCGGAGGCACGAAAGCGGCCATCGACGGCCGTGCGGCCCAGATCCGCGAGGAGATCGCGAAGACCACCAGCGACTACGACCGCGAGAAGCTTCAGGAGCGGCTGGCGAAACTTGCCGGTGGAGTTGCCCAGATCAGCGTCGGAGCGGCGACTGAGACGGAGATGAAGGAGCGGAAGGCCCTCATCGAAGACGCCAAGAGCGCGACGCAGGCGGCCCTCGCGGAAGGCATCGTGCCGGGCGGCGGCGTCGCCCTGCTGCGGAGCGAGAAAGCCCTGGACAAACTCGACCTCGAGGGCGACGAAAAGCTCGGGGCGTCGATCGTGAAGAATGCCCTGCGATATCCGCTCGAGGCGATCGCGGCGAATGCCGGTGTCGACGGTCCGGTGGTGGTCAATCGCGTCCGGCACATGAAGGGCAAGAACGACGGCTACGACGCCGACAAAGAAGAGTATTGCGATCTGGTGAGTGCCGGCGTGATCGACCCCGCGAAGGTGGTGCGGACGGCCCTCCAGAATGCCGCCAGCGTGGCGGCGCTCCTGCTCACGACGGAGTCGCTGATCACCGAGATTCCCAAGGCCGAGGAAGAGGCCGGCGGCGACGGCCACGACCATCACGGCATGGGCGGTGGTATGGGCGGCATGGGTGGCATGGGCGGCGGCATGGGCGGCATGGGCATGCCCGGCATGATGTGAGCGAAACCGACCCCCGACACTTGCAACGTTTCCTTCCCTTTTGGAGAGAGTTTCTCATGGCTGCGAAGATGGCTGCGAAGAACCTGAAGATTCGTCCGCTCGATGACCGTGTGGTGGTGGAGCCTGTCGAGGCCGAAGAGCGGACGGCCGGCGGCATCGTGTTGCCCGATTCGGCGAAGGAGAAGCCGCAGCGCGGCCACGTGGTGGCGCTCGGCCCCGGCAAACTGCTCGAGAATGGCCAACGGGCCAGCCTCTCCGTCTCCATCGGCGACGAAGTGATCTACGGCAAGTACTCCGGCAGCGATATCGAGGTCGACGGCCACGACGTCAAGATCCTGCGCGAGAGCGACATCCTTGCCAAAGTCTTGAGCTGACCATTTTCCGCTTTCCCTCCCCTCGCCCTCTGGGAGAGGGGCTGGGGTGAGGGTGCTTGAACCACCGTCCACATACCACCTTTCGAGGAGATCGCTTCGTGCCCAAGCAACTGATGTTCGACGACAATGCCCGCGCCAAGCTGCTCAAGGGCGTCGAAAAACTCGCCGGCGCCGTCGCAGTGACGATGGGCCCGACGGGCCGCAACGTCATCATCGACAAGTCGTTTGGCGGCCCGACGGTCACCAAGGACGGCGTGACGGTGAGCAAGGAAGTCGATCTCGAAGATCCGTTCGAAAACATGGGCGCGAAGCTCGTGAACGAAGTCGCCTCGAAGACGTCGGATCTGGCTGGTGACGGCACGACCACGGCCACGGTGCTCGCCCGGGCGATTTTCCGCGAGGGCACGCGGATGGTGGCGGCGGGCAGCAACCCCACGGCCGTGCGGCGTGGCATCGAAAAGGGCGTGGCGGCAGCCGTGGGCCATCTGATGGAGATCGCCAAGAAGGTTGATCGGCCCGAAGAGATCGCCCAGGTCGGCTCGATCAGCGCCAACAACGACCGTGCGATCGGCGACCTGCTCGCCGAGGCGCTGCAGAAGGTGGGCAAGGATGGCGTGATCACCGTCGAGGAGGGGAAGACCACGGAGACCACGGTGCGGTTTGTCGATGGCATGCAGTTCGACAAGGGCTACATCTCCCCCTACTTCATCAATCGCACCGCCGAGATGGACTGCCAACTCGACGACGGCTTGATCCTGATTCACGAAAAGAAGATCTCGAACCTGCGCGACCTGCTGCCATTGCTCGAGAAGGTGGCCCAGTCGGGCAAGCCGTTCCTGATCATCGCCGAAGACATCGACGGCGACGCGCTCACGGCCCTCGTGGTGAACAAACTCCGCGGTGTGCTCAATATCTGTGCCGCGAAGGCCCCGGGCTTCGGTGACCGCCGCAAGGCGATGCTCGGCGACATCGCCGTGCTCACCGGTGGCACACTGATCAGCGAGGACCTCGGCCTCAAGCTCGAAAGCCTCGATCTCTCCCACCTCGGCAAGGCGAAGTCGATCACCGTGGACAAGAGTGAGACGACGATCGTGCAGGGGGCCGGCAAGCAGGCCGACGTGCAGGCCCGCGTGCAGCAGATTCGGAATCAGATCGACGCGACGGAGAGCGAGTACGACCGCGAGAAGCTCCAGGAACGGCTCGCGAAGCTCACCGGCGGCGTGGCGATCGTGTCGGTCGGCGCCGACACCGAGGCCGAAATGAAGCAGAAGAAGGCCCGCGTCGAGGACGCTCTCCACGCGACCCGTGCGGCCGTCGAGGAAGGGATCGTGCCCGGCGGCGGTGTGGCCCTGCTCCGCTGCCGCGAGGCGGTCGAGAAGGCCCGGTCCCAGGCGAAGGGCGATGAAAAAATCGGCGTCGACATCGTGCTCCACGCCCTCGAAGCCCCGATCCGGCAGATTGCCGAGAACGGTGGGATCGACGGGTCGGTCGTGGCCGACGAAGTGGCCGGCAAGGACGTGCACATCGGCTACGATGCCAACAAGGGCGAGTATGTCGACATGCTCAAGGCCGGGATCATCGACCCGGTGAAGGTGGTGCGGGTGGCGCTCACGAATGCCGCCAGCATCTCCGGCCTGTTGCTCACGACCGAAGCCCTGGTCACGAACCTCGACAAAGACGACTCGAAGAAGCGTCGCGCGGAAGGCAGCATCCGCTAGCCGTCGGTGCGGGCTTGCCCGTCCATGCCCCACACCCCGCAACGCGACTTTTACGAGGTCTTGGGCGTCGAACGCGCTGCGTCGAAGGCCCAGATCGCCGATTCGTATCGCAAACTCGCGATTCGGTTTCACCCGGACAAAAATCCGGGCGACCGGGAGGCGTCCGACCGCTTCAAAGAGGCCGCGCGGGCGTTCGAGGTGCTCTCCGACGAGACGCTGCGAGCGCGGTATGACCGCTACGGCCATGCCGGCCTTCAGGGCGGGCCCACGCACGATTTCAACGACATCGGCGACATCTTCGAGGCCTTTGGCGACATCTTCGGCGGGGGTTTTTTCGGCGGCGGCGGGCGGACGGGCAACCGGCCACGCAAGGGCCGCGACGTGTTTTCGAGCGTGGCACTCTCGCTCGTGGAAGCGGCGCGGGGGGCCACGAAGACGATCGAATTCACCCGGCATGAGGCGTGCGCCGCCTGCGACGGCAGCGGAGCCAAGAAGGGCACGGCGCCAGTGCCTTGCGACTACTGCGCCGGCCGCGGCCAAGTGATCCAGCAGGCGGGGGTGTTTCGCCTCCAGACCACGTGCCCGGCCTGCCAGGGGGCGGGCAAAATCGTGCGGGAAAAGTGCCGGGAGTGTGCCGGCGAGGGCCTCACCGAAGAGCACGTGGAGCGCCGCGTGACGATTCCCGCCGGCGTCGACAACGACGTGCGCGTGCGGCTGGCCGGCGAAGGCGAGCCGGGGGGCAACGGCGGCCCACCCGGCGACTGCTACTGCATGATCGAGATCGAGGAGCATCCGTTCCTCAAACGCGACGGCCGCGACCTGCACTGCGAGGTGCCGGTGACGTTCAGCCAGGCGGCACTCGGAGCCACCGTCGACGTGCCCACGCTCGACGGCCCCAAGCAGCTCGAGATCAAGCGCGGCACGCAGGCCGGCGAGGTGATCCGTGTGCGCGGGCTCGGCATGCCCGAGGTGCGTGGCCGGGGCGTCGGCGACCTGCACGTGCACGTGCATGTCGAGGTGCCGAAAACGCTCTCCCCCAAGGCCGAAAAACTGCTCCGCGAACTCGCCACGGAGGAGCAGAAGGCGGTGAGCGCCAAACGATCGAGTTTCCTGAGCCGCCTCGCCGAATATTTCCAGCCTCCGGCCGGCGCTGCCGACGAACCATGATCCACCCGGAGACCATTCCATGACCACGCCCCATGACGAGCGGCCCGAGCAGCCCGCAGACACCACGCCCGCGGAGCCGATGGCCCCGACGCTCGAGCAGCAGCTACAGGATGCCGAGGAGCGGGCGCTCCGTATCCACGCGGAACTCGAAAACTTCCGCAAGCGGGCCCGACGTGAATACGACGACGCCCAGCGTTATCGAGAGATCGACCTCCTGCGCGATCTGCTTCCGGTGCTCGACACCGTGCTGCGGGCCGTCGAAGCCGCGGAAAAGACGGGCGACGTCGAGAGCCTGAAGGCCGGCTTCAGGATGACCGCCCAGCAGATCGAGAAGGTGCTCGACGGCCATGGCTGCAAAACGATCGACACGGTGGGCCACGCCTTCGACCCCGCCGTCCACGACGCGATTCTGCAGCAGACCGTGCCGGATGCGGTGCCGGGCACTGTCGTAGGGACGGCGAGCCGTGGATATCGGCTCCACGACCGCGTGGTGCGGCCCGCCCAGGTGATCGTCGCCAAACAGGAGTAGCACTCATGCCGACATACGACTACGTCTGCGACGGTTGCGGCCACGCATTCGAACTCTTCCAATCGATGTCCGATCCAGTGAAGAAGACCTGCCCGAAGTGCAGCAAGAAGAAGCTCCGCCGGCTGATCGGCGCTGGCGGTGCGATCGTGTTCAAGGGTTCGGGCTTCTACAAGACCGACTACCGCAGCGAATCGTATAAGAAGGGCGCCGCGGCTGATTCGGGCGGGAAGTCCGAGGGGGCGAAGGGCGGCGGCGAGAAAAAGTCGGAGCCCAAGGGCGGGGGCGAGAGCTGATCGATGCCCAAGTGCCCCGTCTGCGATGCCCACGTGGATCTCGAGAAGACGCCGACGGTGCCGTTTTGCAGCGACCGCTGCCGGCTCATCGACTTGGGCCGCTGGCTCGACGAAGCGTACGCCGTGCCGGATACGAAGCGGCCCGCCAGCGACGAAGACGAGGCCGAAGAGTAGGTGCAGACTGGCAGCCTGCACACCGCCACGTTCCGCACAGTACCACTCTGCGGCTCCAGCGCCTTTTCCTTATACTCTCGGCCGCAACCGACCTCCCACGCCCAGAGACCTTGCCATGCCCCAGGACCCCACGCCGACGCACGATCACGGCCGGATCATTCACGAAGTTCTCTGGAGCGAGGCGCTGCCGTGGTGGCTCTTGTTCCGGGCTGCGGGGACGGCGTTCGCTCCGACCGTCATTCTGCTCGCGCTCTGCGGCGGCCTGGCCACGTGGGCCGGCTGGTCAATCGCCGACAGCCTGCGGCTGGCCGGCGCGGATCCTGCGGCCGACGCGATTCTCGATGCCTCCTTCGAGCCCGGCCCGGTGATTCCAGCGCCCGACGGCTCCGGTGTGACGCTCGCGCCGAGCCGCCGGGCACTCCCCGCCCTGCGGACCGCTTGGAATTGGCTCCCCAAGCCAGCCGCCGACGTGCTCGATCTCGTCGGCATCCCCTTCCGACCCACGGCCACGCTCACCCAAATGGCGGGCGCGCTCGTCCGCATCGGCTGGTTCGTGCTCGTGTGGTCGATCTTCGGCACCGCGATCACCCGGCATGTCGCGCTCAAGCTCGTCGGCGAGGAGGCGCCGGGCCTCGTCGGCGCCGTGCTCTACGGCGGCCGCAAGTGGCTCGCGGCGTTCAACTCCGTGGGGTTCGTGCTCCTCGGGATCGTGGCCCTCTCGACCCCCGGGGCTTTGCTCGGCCTCGCGATGCGCACCGACTGGGGGCTGGCCGCGGCGGGGGTCGTCTGGCCACTCGTGCTCGCGGGCGCCGTCGTGCTCGCGATCCTGGCGATCGGCCTCGTGTTTGGCTGGCCGCTGATGGTGGCGGCGGTCGGCGTCGAACGCGGCGACAGTTTTCAGGCAATTTCGACGTCGTTCTCCTATCTCTACCAACGTCCGCTCCACTACGCCTTCTACGCGGCCGTAGCCCTCGTCGTGGCGCTGCCCGCCTTCGCCGCCGCTGGCCTGTTCGCCGATGCCACGACCACGCTCGCGCTCTGGGCCGCGAGCTTCGGCATGGGGCACGACCGCACGCTCGCCGTGCTCGAAGGCCTCCGCGGCTCCGCCGATGCCTCGTGGGGCATGCGGGCGGTCGGTTTCTGGACCCGCGGCCTCGAGTCGCTGCTGGGCTCGTTCGGCTGGGGCTACTTCTGGGCGATCGCCACGGCCGCTTACATGCTGTTGCGACAAGACGTCGACGGCACGGAGCTCGACGAAGTCGTGCTCGACGAGCCGACTGCCTAGGGCCCCGCCCGGCCATTCGGGGATGGCGCGCGGCCGCATCCGTACCAAGTGTCCGCAAACGCAACGCGCGGTCATTGTCGCGGTCGGCACGTACTCCTTGCCCGCGGTGACGTATCGCGCCCTAAACTGTCGCGTCGGGGGCAAACGCGATGCGTCGCGTTTGTGTCAATGGGTTCCGCGAGATGAGATGAGATGGGAGGAGGTGAGACGCGTGGAAGCGATGCTCTTCACGGGAGCCTCCACGGGATCGAACTGATTCCGATTCCGGGGTCGACCCACCCGAAAGAGCATGGGATTGCCGTTGCGATCCGTGCCTCCCGCTGGCAATTGCCGCAGCCGCCGTGGCAGTGACCCGTGCCGAACCTGCACAAACGCTCTCCTCATGAAAGGACGCTGTCATGCGCCACGCAACGGTCAATCGGGGCTTCACGCTCGTGGAACTCCTGGTCGCGATCGCGATCATCGGCACGCTCATGTCGCTCTTGCTCCCGGCGACGTTGAACGCCCGCGAAAGCGGCCGCCGCCTGAGTTGCACCAATAATCTCGCCCAGATCTCCAAGGCGTTCATCACGCACGACGGGCAGTTTCAGGTGCTCCCTGGCTGGCGCAACACGCATCCCGCCCTGCGTGCGGGGGTGAGAACGTCTGACCCGACGCTCGCTGCCGCGCTCGACGCCAACACTCCATCCTGGCCGATCCCGCTGATGCCCATTCTGGAGCGTCTCGACATCCACAAGTCATGGCTCTCGGTCTCCGCAGCCCAGCCCGTGCCGACCTCCACACCGACGATGCCGTCGTTCGTTTGCCCAACATCCCCCTTCGACGGGCGGTCCGCCGCACAACTCGCCTACGCGGTCAATGGCGGCTCGTGCCTCGTGAGCCCCCCCGCACCACGCCGCCAATACCGGGCGGACGGCATTTTCCTCGACGCGGTAGGCAACCCTCCGGCAGGCGTCGCCGGGCCGACGGTGTACGCGGCTGCCAGGACGAACCTCGACGCGCTCACCGGAGGCGACGGAACCGGCAACACGCTGCTCGTCGCCGAAAAGTCATCCGGGCGGATCACGCAAGGCACGTGGAACGCGACCGTCCCGCTTCTCACCCTGTCTGGATCAGCGACGCCGCAGGCGATCGCGACATTCAACTCGACGTCGGGTTCTGCCGTGCCTGTGTTCGGCATGATCAGCACCGTGCCCGCAGCCGCTCAGAAGATTCTCAACAGTGTGGAAGGCGCTCCAAACTCAAACCATCCGGGCGGGCTGGTGGTGGCGTTTGCTGATGGGCAGACACGCTTCATGCGCGATTCGATCTCGCCCCATGTCTACGGTCAGCTCGTGACGAGCGACTCGGAGTGGGTCACGTCGGGAACGAGCGGAGCCTACGTGGCAAACTCATCCATCGGCCAGGGCTGGCTCGGGCTCGGACCACGCCCCTACGTTCTTTCGGCAGCCGACTACGACTGACGTGCGATGGAGTCCGTTCACGACGGAGGAGCAATCACGATGGCAACGTTTCTCGAACGATTTCCGGGGCTTGTGCTGGCAGGCGTCTGTGTCGGCATCATGCTCCCCGTCGTCTTGGCCACGGGCTTCATGCGGGAGCGCACACCGTCCGCCACCCTCCCGAGGCCCGCCGTGATCAATGATCTACGAGAGGTCGTTCAGCAACGCGGCCCGACGGACGCCCGAAGTTCTGCCGTCGTTGAACTCGCGCGATCCAATGATCGTGCAGCGCTGCCCATCCTGGTGGCCACGATCGAGGACGACGACGAACTGGTGGCGGGACGGGCGCTCGCAGCTGTCCAGCATCTCCTCGGTGTCCGGTATCCACTCGAGGAGTGGCCGCTCGACAAGGCGGCACGCCGCCGGATCGCCACCATGGTGCGCGAGGACATGGCGGCGCTCGACGGCCCGGGAAAGGCGTGGTGGGAAACGCACACGAAGCAGCCGGCACGCCGGTGAAGGAATGCATCGTAGGCACGATACGGTGGTGACTTCGGGGAGATGAGCATGGACACGACGACGCATCGCTCGAGCCACACCCCGCGGCGTGGGGCCCAGGCCTTGCACACAGGATTCACGCTGCTCGAACTTCTGACTGCGATCGCCATTCTCTTGACGATGATGTCGATCGCACTGCCGGCTATCCAGTCTGCCCGCGAATCGTCGCGCACGACGACCTGCGCCGCAAACCTCAAACAGATCGGCATCGCCCACGCCTCGCACGTCGCCAGGCACCGCACGGGCATGGCGGCCAGCGATTGGCGGCGCAGCGTGCTCGTCGACATGAAGGACAGCCGCCCGACCCTGCTGTGCCCGACCGACGAGCGCACGGACTTGTTCGACATCAACGACTACGCCGTCTATATCGTGAACAACAAACGCACGATCCCACTGGAACCCGGCCCCTGGTGCGCCCTGGGTGATACGGCTTTCTGCGAACAGTTTTCGGGAATCAAGTTGCCGACCCCGGACAGCTTCTTCCTCGTCTACGAAGACATGGCCTATAACTCGCCGTTCGACGGAATGATTCTGGCCCAGCCTTTGCCGCAAGGGGCGTGGAAACTCTCGCACGTCGGCTCGAACCCTCACGGCTATCGTCATCAACTCCGCGACCCGCTCGGGGCGATCATCGCCGACCCGTTCGCGAAGGGATTTACGTGGAACGTGCAGGGCATTCCCACGAGCTACGGGATGAACTCGCGGTCGGCGAGATTCACCACCGACCCCTACAAGGTGCTGGTGCTCGACTATGGCACGCCGGTGGCGGACGTGGTGGGGCCGACGGCCACTGGAGTGGTGACCTGGTGGCGCGACGTGGGCAGCCGTCATGCCGGGCTCACGAACGTGCTGTATGGAGACGGTCGGGTGGAACGCGTCGCTCCAACTACGATCGATCCGACATCGCCTGCCTTGCACGACCAGGCTTGGTGCCCGACCATCGACGAACGGCTCCTGCTCACCCGCCCCTGATACGGGCCCCGTCGCCCCCGGTCGGATCTTCGCCGAGCCAGCGCCTCACCAAGCCTGGAAACGACCCCAGCAATTCCCCCCGGCTCACGGCGGCATCGGCCCCGGCGGCGACGGCATCGGCGAGCCGCTCCTTGTGGACGTGGGGGCCAAACGCGACGAGTTTTGCCGCGCGGCCCGTGCCCTCGACCTGCCGTTCGACGAGTTTCAGAGCCCGCGCCACGATCACGGCGGCGTCGCCGGGCAGGGACTGCAGATCGAGAAGGACGAGATCGAACGGCCCGTCGCGTGGCTCGTCGTCGAGACTGCGCAGCGTCTCCATCCGCGCCGGCAGCGGGCGAGCGAGCGCCGCGAGCCGGCTCGTCGAAAGCAGGTCGGGGGAGACGAGCAAAATTTTAAGGTCATCGGCCACGATCCCCTCCTGGGCGGTCGCCCACGTACGATGCTTTCTAACGAGGCAAGGTAGCAGCCGACCCCGACGGCGACCACGGTGATGGCGATGACGCACGATTTCCTTGACTGCACTCCGTGGCTCGGCAACGAGCCAGTGACGATCTCCAGGCTCGGCGGATCGGGCTTCAGCGGGTCGCGCGTGTTCGCCGTGCGACGCGACTCGGGAGCGATCTTCGTGCTCAAGAGCTTTCCGCCTGCGACGCTCGCGACGCACGCAGCGTGGGTCCATGGCCTGATGCGGCACCTCCGGGCTGCCGGAGTGGACACCGTGCCGCACGTCATCGCCGTACGGCCGGAGCGGCGGTCGGGCGCTGGGGAAGGTTCGACGATGGCTGCCGATCCGGAGGGCGTGCTCTGGGAACTGGTCGAATTCATCGCCGGGTCGCCCCGCCGGGCGCCGACAGAGACGGAGGCGGCGACGGCTCTCATCGGCCTCGCGCGGCTGCACGTCGCTGCGGCGACGCTTCCCGAGGCTCCGCCGCGTCCTGCGGCGTCGCCCGGCATCGCTCGGCGAATCGACCAGGCGCGCCGGCTGGTGGCCGCGCCGTGGCATCTGCTCGCGCCGTCGGCGGCCGCCACCCCGAACGATGCGGTCCACGAGCGACTGCTGCGGGCGCTCGAGATCTTTCAGACGGGTGGCGGCCGGGCCGCAGTCGACAGCCTGGCCACCCATGAGCCGCTCCCGGAGCTCTGCCAACCGGTTCTCCGCGACCTCTGGAGCGATCATGTCTTGTTCGCCCAAGACGGCCGCCTTGCCGGTTTCGTCGATTTTCATGCCGCCGGATGCGATACGCCGGCCACGGATCTGGCCCGCCTCCTGGGCAGTTGGGACGCCTCGACAGGGTCCGGCCGAGAGACGCTCGCAGACCGCTGGCGGGGCAGTCTCGAGGCCTACGAGACCGTCCGGCTGCTCTCGCCCCGTGAGCGGTGCCTGATTCCCTGGCTGCATGCGACCGGCGTGATCTGCGGACTGGATAACTGGTTTCGCTGGCTGATCACGGATCGCCGGCAGTTTGACGATATGAATCGCGTGCTTGCCCGGCTCGATCGGCTCCTCGACGCGTTGCCGGACGCGTTGGAGGGCGCCCGACGCGCGGTTTCCAGCCAGAATTGACCGTCGCAAAACGGCCCCGGTAGGATTTTTGTCGTGATGCACCGTGAACCGACTTCCATTCGCCGTGTCTTGGTCGTGGCCCTCAGCGTGGCGCTGGGCGCTGCCGGCGCGTGCGCCTGCTCGGCCCGGGCTGCCGACGCTCCGGCGTTCGACCCGCTGGCCAGCGTCAAAGCGGGGCTTGGGAGCCCGATCCGCGTGGAGGCGGTCGTTGAGAAAAGCCCGGCCGGGGATGTTTTGGCCGTCACGGCGGTGCTGGAGGAGGGCTGGCACCTCTACTCACTCGAGCAGAAGCCGGGTGGCCCGAAGCCGACGAAAATCGTGGTGTCAGGCGATGCGCCGCAGCTGCCCCGCGGGGCATTCCAACCCTCCGAAGCCCCGCACCGAAAAACCGTCGACGACGTGCCCGGCTGGAAGGGACTTGTCGTGGAGGAGCACTCGGGCCGGGTGACGTGGCGGGCTCCGCTCGCAGCCAATCCGCGCGGGCGTGGGACGGCTATCGAAGGCACCGTGAGCGTGCAGTTGTGCCGCGACAATGCCTGCTCCCCCCCTGAAACGCTCCCTTTCACGGCGTCAGGCGGGGCCCCGCCGGCTGCGGCCGGCCTCGCAGTGCCGGCACCGGAATCATTCACCCCGGACCGCGGCCACGCGCGAGTCGAGGCGGCATTCAGCCCCTCCCGGCCGGGCCCAGGCGAACCCCGGCTCTGGCCGCTCGTGATCCGGATCGTGCCCGAGCCCGACTGGCATCTCTACGCTCCGGCGTCCAACGACACGTCGGCCGTCGGGCAGGGCAAGCCCACGATCGTGTCGCTGCCTGCGAGCGAGGGTGTGAAGGTCACCAGGATCACTCCCCTGGGCGTCACCCCGGCCACGGAGCCGGCCCTCGTGGCAGCCGGAGCCGTCGACGGACCAGTGGCGCTCGAGGTGGTGCTCGAACCCCGCTCGGCTGGCGATCGCACCGCCGAGGCGGTCGTGGGATTTCAGACATGCACCGACTCCACGTGCGACGCCCCCACAGCCGTGCGGTTGACGATCACCCTGCCCCGTGACGAGGACCCGCTCAATGGTGCCATCGCCTTCGCCCCCGCCCGCTACGCCGAGGCAGCCCGGGACTCGGCGCTGATCGATCTGCCGAAGACCGCCCCCCCGGGGCCGAGTATCGCCCAGGCACCGGTGCCCTTGTCGGCCGCCGCACCGGCCCCGGCTGCGATTTCTCTGCCGATGGCGCTGCTCATGGGCCTCGCAGGCGGATTGATCCTGAACCTCATGCCCTGCGTGCTGCCGGTGCTCGGGCTCAAGCTGATGTCGTTTGCCCAGCAGTCGGGCAAGGCCCGCCGCGAAGTCTTCCAGATGAATCTCTGGTATTGCGCCGGCCTGTACGCCGTGTTTTTCGTGCTGGCCACGGCGAGTGTCGCGGCGAACCTCGGGCTCGGCAGCGAAAACCTCGCCTGGGGCGAGCAGTTCACGTCGACGCGGTTCAACGTCACGATGGCGGCGATCGTGTTCGCCTTCGCCCTGTCGTTTCTCGGTGTCTGGGAACTGCCGATCCCAGGCTTCATCGGCGAGAAGGCCGGCCATGTGCAGTCGCAGGAGGGACCGCTGGGCGCGTTCCTCAAGGGCGTGCTCAGCACTGTGCTCGCCACTCCCTGCAGCGGCCCGTTCCTGGGCCCCGTGTTCGGCTTCACCCTCGCGCAGCCGACGCCCGTGACCTACGCCGTGTTCGGCGCGATCGCCACCGGCATGGCCCTCCCCTACCTGCTCGTCGGCGTGTTCCCGGGCCTCGTGCGGTTTTTGCCGAAGCCTGGCGCCTGGATGGAGACGCTCAAAGAAGTGCTCGGATTCGTGATGCTGGGCACGGTCGTGTTTCTGTTCACGTTTCTCGACCACGACTACTTCATCCCCACGTTCGCGCTCCTGATGGGCATCTGGGCCGCCTGCTGGTGGATCGGCAAGGCACAGGATACGGGCCTGGGCACCGTCGCCTTCGGCCGCTGGGTGCAGGCGGCAGCCGTGGCCACCGTGGTGGGGAGCCTCGCTTTCGCATTCCTCGGGCCGGTGAAGTCGCTCCTGCCGTGGGAGCCGTTCTCGCGGGCCCGGCTCGCCGAACTCCAGAAGAGCGGTGCAACCGTGCTCGTCGACTTTTCTGCCGACTGGTGCATGACCTGCAAGCTCAATCTCGCCACCGCCATCGAAACGACGCGGGTCAAGGCGGCGATCGAAGCCAACCGCGTGGTGCCGCTCCTGGCCGACTGGACGGAAGAGTCGCCCGAGATCAAGTCGATGCTCGAGACGCTGCAGAGCCGCTCGATCCCGGTGCTCGCGGTCTTCCCAGCCGGCGGCCCCGACGAGCCGATCCGCGCTCCGATCATTCTTCGCGACCTGATCACCGAATCGCAGGTGCTCAAAGCCCTCGAGCAGGCCGGCCCCTCCCGCCCAACGATCGGCACGATCCGCTCCGCCGCCCTCCCGTAGGACAGCCTTCAGCCTGTCACCGTTCCGGTTGCGCGCCGGCTTAACGGCAGGGGTAACCCCTCGCCTCCCCGTTTCGGTTGAGGAGGCTTCGGGCTCCCCGTGTCCCGCTCGCCGGCGTATTTGACCAGCGAAGCCATGGATGGCGCAGCGCAGGCAAATCCGAGTGAGCCGGAGCCTGGAGGGCGGAGGCGAACGTCCGGCGAGCGGGATATGAGGAGCCCGAAGCCGGCGCACTACCTCAGGACGACACGTTCATCAGCCGGACTAGCCGCGTGCACGTCGCCGATTTTCCAGCTTTCGAAGCCGAGGTCGGCGAGCTGGTGCCGGATGCTGTCGGCGAAGTGCGGCGAGACGACGAGCACCATGCCCACCCCCATGTTGAACACCCGCTCCATCTCGTCGGCCGCGATGCCGCCGAGCTTTTGGAGCCAGGGGAACACGCCGGGCACGCTCCATGATCCGCGGGCCAGGCGAATCTGCACCTCGTTCGGCACGATCCGGGCCAGGTTCTCCACGAGCCCGCCGCCCGTGATGTGGGCGATGCCGTGCACGACGTGCTTCACGCGGTAGTGCCGCAGCACGGCCTTCACGGGCCGGGCGTAGAGCCGCGTCGGCTCGAGCAGGAGATCGTGGACGGTGCGGCCGCCGAGTTCGGCCACGGGGTCACCGCCGGACAGCCCGCCGATCTCGAAGACGGCCTTCCGCACGAGGCTGTAGCCGTTGGAGTGAAACCCACTCGAGGCGATGCCGAGGGCCACATCGCCCGACTGGATCTGCCTGCCGTCGACGAGCCGCTTGCGCTCCACGACGCCCACGCAGAAGCCGGCGAGATCGTATTCACCACGCTGGTACATGTCGGGGAGGATCGCGGTTTCGCCCCCCACGAGCGCACACTCGCACTCCACGCAGGCGTCGGCGATGCCCCGCACGATCTGCTCGAGGAGGGCGGGATCATCGTGCGACATCCCCACATAATCCAGGAAGAAAAGCGGCTCGGCACCGGTGCACAGGGCGTCGTTGACGCTCATCGCCACGAGGTCGATGCCCACGGTGTGATGCACGCCGGCCGTCACGGCCACTTTCAGCTTCGTGCCCACGCCGTCGGTGCACGAAACGAGGAGCGGATCTTCATAGCCCCGGCTAAACAGCCCCTTGAGGTCGAGCTGAAAGAGCGCCGCAAAGCCCCCCTCGGGGCTCATCACCCGCGGGCACTGCGTGCGGCGCATGTGCGCAGGCAGACGGGCCATCCCCTCCCGGTAGAGTTCGAGGTTGACGCCGGCACTGGAATACGTGGCTCCGCTCACGGGGCGTATCTTCGCACCGCGGCCGACGCCCGCAAGACCGCGGGCCATTTCCCGGACGTCACTACGACTGCCCCGGCGTCACGGCGTCGCGATACTCAAACTTGTATTTGCCCGGATTCGGCACCGGATACGTGCCGTCGGGGCCAGCCGTAAGCACCGAGGGACTGCCGTCGACGAGTGCCTCGACCCCAGCGGTGAGATCGTCGGGCGAATTGAGATACTCGTCGTAGGTGATCGGCCGGCCGGTGTGTGCGGCGTAGCGGCCCATCGCCGTGACCAGGCTCGCCTCGGCTCCCCGCGCGGCCTCGTTGTAGGCGTCGCCAGCGATGATCGCCGACACGAAGTGCTCCCACTCGCGGCGGTAGGGATTCGGCTCAGGCTGCTCGGCCGCCCACAGCACATGCTCCTTGTCGGACTTCTGCCCGGTGTAGATCGTGGACTTCGCTGGGGAGTGACCGCTGCCGGAAATCGTGAACGCCCCCTTCGAGCCCTGCCCGAACACGCCGAATTTGCTGTCGCAGCCCTTCATCACGCGGCTCGAGTAGAAGAACTTCGCCCCGTCGGCAAACGTGTATTCGATGGCGTAGCTGTCGAAGTTTTGGTCGTTGATCTTGCCCTGGTAGTGACGGCCGCCCGTGGCGTCTGCCCGCACCGGCCACGAGCCCTGCATCCAGGCCACCTCGTCGATGTGGTGCACGCAATAGTCGCTGAAGATGCCGCCGCTCGCCCAGAGAAAGTTGTGAAACCGTTTCAACTGCCAGAGGAGCTCATCCATCTCACCGCGGCCGGGCGCGAGGTCGAGGTTGTGCACGGGGTCGTGCTCCCGGTAGCCGCGGAATGCGATCAGCTCGCCGGCCTCGCCTTCGCGAAGCCGCTGGTAGAGCTCGCGACGCCGGTCACAGTGGCGGCACATCAGCCCCACTGCCACCTTCACGCCCTTCTCGTCTGCCCGCTTGGCAAGCTCGAGCATCCGTCGCGTACTCGGCCCGTCGACCGACACGGGCTTTTCCATGAACACGTGCACGCCCTTCTCGATCGCATACTCGAACATTGGAGCCCGGAACGCCGGCGGCGTGGCGAAGAGCGCGATGTCGCCGGGCCGCAGGCAGTCGAGCGCCTGCTTGTAGGCCTCGAAGCCAGTGAAGATCCGGTCGTCGGGCACGTCGACCCGCTCCTTGAACTGCTCTTCGATCGACCGCTTGACGATCTTGGAACGGTCGGAGAACACGTCCGCAAGCGCTACCACGCGGGTTTCGCCCCCCGGCACCGAGAGCGCATCGACCGCCGCGCCGCCTCCGCGGCCTCCACAGCCGACGACTGCGATGCGAATCTCGTCGCTGCCGGCAGCATGGACCCGGGGGAGGGCGAGGCCAGCCAACGCGGCGGCTCCGGCGATCTGTCCGGCGGTCGTGCCGAGGAACTCACGGCGGGAGGGCTGAATTGACGCGGGGATGCGGGGCATGAAACACTCCGAGGCTGATGAAATGCGGCCAGATCGCTCCTGCTGACGTTTCCGCCGGAAGGAACTGGCCACGCACTCCCGAGCATACCGTCGGTTTGTACGGGAGTGCATCGCCACTTTGGCTTATGAAAAGACAAAGCATTGGTATGATTTCCGCATGGTCCCGCGGAAAACCAGAGCCGTCGCCAAACGGCAGCACGCCGAGCAGCCGCTTCCGCCGCTGCAGTTCACCCAGCGGCTGCCCTACGGGGCCGTGCTCCACGATGCCGGCGATCGCCGTGGCCGGGGCGTGCAGTTCATCGTCTACAGCCGGTCCGCCACGGCGATGCGCGTGCTGCTCT
>Ga0214921_10001518_pt1 | contig 39409 bp, 37 predicted proteins | sample LL1505_MetaG_FD_177992 | JGI IMG/M metagenome (GOLD analysis project Ga0214921, IMG submission 177992) | Freshwater microbial communities from Lake Lanier, Atlanta, Georgia, United States - LL-1505 | ecosystem: Environmental > Aquatic > Freshwater > Lake | place: USA: Georgia | collected...
ACTTGGGGCTGACAAATAGCAGCTGGTTTCCGGCGGCTCTGTCAAATATAAGGTCGTAGCTTTTATCACGGGCATATTTCTGGACCGCTGCATAGATTTTGTCCTGCAAGGGTCGAATCAGGTCCTGTTGCCTTTTGACAAGGGCGCCCTCTTCACCAAACTGCTCTTTTTGCCAAGCCAAAAGCCTTTCTTCACGGGCTTTGATCTCCTCCAAACGCTCTCGCTCCATGCTTTCGGTTAGCAAGGGTCTTTCGGCCCGCAGGGTACGATAAAGCCGGTCAATTTCCTGCTTCATTTCATCGGCTTCGGCATTCCACCGCTCCACCTGTACTTTGAGTTCGCTTTGGGCTGCGGCGTACTCGCTCATTTGGGCCAGCATGTATTCCGTGTCCACATAGATATACCGTTGGCCAAGGGCATTTTGGCCTCCGACCCACTGCATCACGAGGGCCACCCAGACCCCTGTCAACACTTTTTTCATCCTCTTAGAACGACTGACCGATGGAAATATGCACATTGCCCTTGTGGACTTCACCGGCCCCGGGAACAGGGTCCATACCATAACCCCAATCCACCCCTAACAAACCAAACATGGGGAGAAAGACGCGTACCCCGACCCCGGCCGAACGATAATTGAGGAACGGATCAAATTGCCTGACTTTGCGAAATGAATTTCCGGCCTCCAAAAAGGTGGTAGCATAAATGGTGGCGCTGGGGTTGAGTGACAAAGGGTAGCGCAATTCCATCGTGTATTTCTGAAAGGCTGTCGCTCCCAAAAGCTGGGATGTTTGAGGGTCTCGAGGCGTCAACGAGTTGTTTTGGTAACCCCTCAAGCCAATCAATTCCCGGTCATCCAAGGCAAAACCCATAATTCCATCACCCCCCACATAAAATCGCCCAAATGGTACTTCGCCGGTCTGCTGGGAATAACTACCCAACCAACCGTACTGAACCCGGCTCATCAGCACCAGGTTACCTACCAACTTGGTGTACTGCTGGAAATCAAAGCGCCATTTGTGGTATTCCACCCACTTGTAACGCTCCTGGGCGGTGGCATCAGGGCGCAAGGTTCGACCCAAAAGGGAATAAGGTGGAGCAATCTGCGCGACCAAGGAAAAATTGGCTCCACTTCGTGGGAAGATGGGCTGGTCAACGCTGTTGCGAGATAAGGTTTCTTTGATGAAAAAATTATTGGATACCCCGTCGGGCAAAAAGGCTGTGTTCTGGTTGTTTACCAAGACAAATTGCTGAAAGTTGATACTGTGAACGACCGTAAAAAAGTCGTCCGGCTTCTTGAGCCGTTGACCAAAACTGACACTGGTCCCTTTAATCGTGATGGACTGGCGCAGAGGGTTGGACCTGGGCAAACCGTTGGGGACTTGGATAGAAACATAGCCACTGACCGTAAAGGAATTAGGCTTTTTGCCACCCAACCAAGGCTCGGTGAATGATAAATTGTACGATGAAAAAAAGCGTCCGTTGGACTGGGCGCGGACACTGACCCTTTGACCATCCCCACCGGGTACCGGGGTCCAAGCTTTGGGATTGAACATTTTGCGGGTCGAAAAATTATTCAAGACCAAACCCAAGGAACCCACCACCTGACCGGCGCCCCAACCACCCGATAACTCCACTTGGTCATTCGAACGCTCGGTGACTTTGTACTCGATATCAACGGTACCATCCTGTGGATTGGGCGTGGGGACCACCCCCAATTGTTCAGGGTCAAAATAGCCCAGTTGGCTCAATTCGCGGGTGGTTCGCATAACATCACTGCGCGAAAATTTCTGACCGGGCCGGGTTCGCAATTCGCGGATGATCACATGATCGGAGGTTTTGTCGTTGCCTTTGACGGTAACACGGCGTACCGTGGCTTGCGCACCTTCAACAACCCTCACCATCAAATCGATGCTATCGCCTTCAACGCGGCTTTCGTGGGAACTGACCTGAAAGAAAAGGTACCCATCGTCCATGTACAGCGACGAAATATCCCGTCCCGATGGATCCATTTGCAATTTGGATTCAATCAATTCTTTGTTATACAAATCCCCGGGCTTGATGCCGAGGAGGCCCAACAAGAGGCTATCGCTGTGGACCGAATTCCCCTCAATCTCCAAACGACGAACAAAATAGGGCCGACCCTCAAACAAATCCACCCATACGCCCATCTGTCCTTTGCCGATCGAATAAACCGAATCCCGCAAAATACGTGCATCGCGATAACCCATTCGTTGGTATCGGCGGATTAATTTGGTTTTTTGTTCTTCGAATTTTTCGGGATCCCATTTGCCATTTCGCAAAGGATTCCAGCGGACCCTGGGCCGGGCTGTTTTGAGAATGCGCGATACATCCCTCGCATCCAATGCAGCGTTACCTGTCAGTTGAAAGGAAACAACACGCACTTTGGCTCCAGGCTCCACCGTCACGTTCAAGGTGGAAGCGTTGATTTGGTTGGTGTCCGGAACCGTGTTCAACGAAACCTTCGCATCCAAGTAACCCTTATCCGTGTAGTATTTGAGGACAACCCTGCTGATGTTTCCTTTGACTTCATCGGTCAAAATCTTGCCTTTGAAGGTTTTGAGCGATTCGGTCATTTCCTCGGCTTTGGCCTTGGATACTTTGCGGTTAAAGACTACCTTGGAAAGCCTGGGTTTTTCTTCAAGAACCAGGCAGAGGTAAATTCGATCCTCTACCACGGAATCCACCCGGATTTGAACATCCCCAAAAAGCCCTTGCTTCCATAGATTTCGAACGGCTTTGGCTCCCTCTTCGCCAAGGAGGGTGTATCGCTGACCTTCGCGCAGGCCAGCAATCATCATCAACAAATCCTGATCCGTGTGCCTGAGCCCCTCAACTCGCACCTTGGAAATCCGATAGCTGCGCACAACCTCCCCTGCCGCACCGGAGCCGGGGACCTGGGCTTGGGATATCCAGGGCAAACAAGCAAAGCAACCCAATAGACCGGCCCAAAGACCCGCCAAAAACACATTTCGCATCATCAGGAATGGGCCGTGGTTTGGGCAGAGGTTCGGCCAAAACGACGTTCCCTTTGCTGGTATTCTTGGAGAGCAGCCAAAAAATCGGCTTTACGAAAATCAGGCCAACAGGTTTCGGTGAAATAAAGTTCCGTGTAGGCTGACTGCCATAACAAAAAATTCGAGAGTCGCTGCTCCCCGCTTGTTCGTATCATCAAATCCGGATCAGGAATGAGGGAGGTCTGCAACCGATGGGCTAGGGTGGCCTCGTTGATTTGACTCGGATCTAATTCCTGGGCCTTGACTTCTTCGGCGATTTTTTTGACGGCAGACAAAATTTCGGAACGGGCGCTGTAGGATATCGCCAAGTTTAGCTGCATCTGTTGGTTATCAGCAGTCAATTGCTCGGTTCGTAGCAATTGCTCCCGGCAACGGGCCGGCAAACGATCCAAGTCCCCGAAGGAATGCAAGGCTATGTTGTTTTTCATTAACGTACCCAGCTCTGATTCCACAGTTTCGACCAGCAACTGCATGAGTGCCTCCACCTCGAGGGCCGGGCGAGACCAGTTTTCGGTCGAAAAGGTGTAAAGCGTCAAATACTTAACGCCCAATTCTGCACATATTTCACAGGTCTCCCGCACGGCCTGAACCGCGTAACGATGACCATAGATTCGATCTTGGCCGCGCTGTTGGGCCCATCGGCCGTTCCCATCCATAATGATAGCCACATGGGCCGGTATACGCTGGGTATCGATCCGCTCTTCCTGTCCGCTCATCCCCGCTTTTATTTGATGCGACAGCGACGCGATGGGATATGGTAATGGTAATACACCATCAACGAGCCGTAGGCATCGTTGTAGGCGTTTACCCCACGTTGACTACCTGGCTCTCTGGCTGTTAGCCCTTTTTCCCAACTCCGGTCGGACATATCAGCGGCGATTGTATTTCGGTATAAACGGAGATAAGAGGGGTCAAAATACGTACCTGAAATATCATCCAAAAAATCGGTGCCCGTAAAACAGTAGGTCCACTCAACTCCAACCCCGTGGTTTCCTTTGAAGTTGCGTCGAAAACCCAAGCTGACTGGAAAAATCCAGGTATTCAAGGCGTATCGCTCGGCTTCCAGACCCAAATTCTCCAGACCGGCTTTGTCACCCAAACCCTGGCCTTCGGTCCCCAAAGGCTGCAAGGCCACCAAAGTTCCTTGGTGCCTGGCCATCGGATCAAAAAAGAAACGACCGAATCCCAATCCCAAGTAAGGAGCGCTGCGCCGTTTCAAAGAACCCGGCACGTAGGGCCAAAAATTAAATTCCACGCCCAGTCGGGCCTCGATTATGGAGGACGTAAAACTGAGGTTTCGCTGAATCTGTTTGGGATCACCACTCACCGAATCCGCTGCCGAAACCTGTCCCTGTCCAACCTGTACTTTGACACCCCAATGCGGAGTAAAATTGTATTTGGCATGAATTGCACCGTATGCTCCGGGCTTAAACCCAGACATGGGTACCTGGATATCGCCTCGGTAGGAGGTGATGCCCCCTCCAAAGCCCAGATCCACCCACTGAGCAGCGACTGTTTCAGGCAACCCTAAACACATCAGTACCAAGGCCCCGGCAATTCGGCAGGTCCGACCGTAGTGAAAGAGGGTCATGATCAGGGTGTGGGGCAATTGTAGGGGTAAATAACCCTGGAAATACTGAGACCCACAAAGAGATAACCGTCGTTACGGCCGTTGGTATTCCCACGGGCCGTTCCCAAAGCGTTGGGTTTGAGCCAAGGATGCAATTGACGGGTACGATCCACGAATTCAGAAGCTTGAGAGCCGTGGACGGAACCGATAACCGCCGGGTTAGCGTATTGACCCGACACATCATCCAGGTAATCGGTGAATAGAATTCGGTAGCCGGCTTCGGCTGACATGCGGGTGTATTTGTCCAAGGTCCATCGAATACCAAAACCCAATGGAATGCCCAATTGGGTGGACCGATACTCCGGTGTTTTGTAAAAATTAGAAAGCCCCTGGCCTTCGGTGGTAAGGTCTTTTAGCTTGACCCAACCGATTGAATCAATAGCCGAACGGCCTTCGGGTTCGTAGTGATAAACATTAAAACCGCCAAAAACATAAAAATTGGCGCGTCGAACACTGCTGTTGATCATGAATTCACCAAACTTGTATTCCATGACCACACTGAACTCCGTCAGGCGGGTTCGGAAAGAAAGATTGCGAAGGTTCACATCATCCCGCACCGAGGTAACGGTCTGGCTGAAAGAATCCACCCTGAAATACTCTCCAACAAGGTTATTGTACTTGGCACCGGTGGGGTCCCTGTAGGCCTCGTTGGCGAGGTCTTTGAGGGCGGGGCTGTTATCGGATCCGGCCAGCATTGCAAAATTGACATCGGCCCGTAGGCTGAGGCTCTTGGTTAAATGACGACGAAAGTGTGCCCCAATCCCACCGCGGGTGCTGTAGATGAAGTTATTTAAGTGGGCCAAGTCACCGACATAGGTCGTCGAATACATATTGACCCCAAATTCCCGAAGCTGTGCGAGCCCCCTGGCGGGAACCAGACCTAAAAACAAAAGCGTCCATACCAGGGCTCTTCGGGAAATGCAATACCAGTCGTTCATACCAAACAGATTAGCCAAAAGGCGAAAATACCGCAAAAAAAGGAGAAATTATCCCCGCGGGTCCAAGCCCCACAAGAGTTTGGTTTTGAGATTATCAAGATGCGAAAAGCCCTTGAACCTGGCCAAACAGAGGGGTCGCGATGAAATTCCAAGGTCAATTTGACCCTGTTCCGCCCAATCCAAGACCTTCCCATCCACCATCAAACGGGCAGGCCCGCCGTTGGATTCCCCCTCGGTTTGGAGGGAAATCCGAACATTTTGGTCGACAACCACCGGGCGAATTCCCAATTGATGCCCGGCGACCGGGGTAATCGTCCACACCTTGCTCGTTGGTAGAACGATCGGTCCACCGCAACTCATTGAATAGGCCGTGGAACCCGTCGGGGTAGCTACCAAAAGGCCATCCGCTTGGTAGCGATTCAGTAATTCACCGTCGAGTGTACAATTTATTCTCATAAGTCCGGCCCCCAACCGATGCAAGGCAACTTCATTCAAGGCATGCACCAATCCCGTTTGACCTTGGGCGGTTGGGTATTGGCATTCCAAAAGGCTGCGCTCTTCCAACATGACCTCTCCGTTTCGAATAGCATCCAAAGCTCTGGGAATATCTTCGGTACCACCGGCCGAGCTCAAAAAACCCAAGCGACCGAAATGAAAACCAAAAACCGGCAAACGAGCCCCCACCGCTAAGGGAACGGTGTCCAGCATGGTTCCGTCACCTCCCAGCACCAAGACCATGGCCGCCCCTCCCAGAGTTGAGGGCTCCTCCAAGCCCCAAACATCCGTACCGTTACCACTTTGCCCAAAAAAAGCGGGATTGGGAACGTTCAATGCATCCCGCACAAGCGGTTCCAGCGATCGATGCCAGCGCAAGGACAAGCCTTGGCGTTCAGCTGCATCGCGCAATGCCCGAAGGCCTGCAAGTTGATGCTTGATCGAAGGCCTGGCGTAAACCAGAAGTTGGGTGATGGACATGGTGCGTAGGATGCTAAAATTAAAGGCTAAACCGGAAAGATTCTACGCAATCGACAGCGGAGAATGAAGTGAAGGACGTAGGGCATGCGTTACGAACAATTGCAGCCATGCCTGGGATAAATCAGTCGTAATCGACTCAGGATGAAATTGATAACCCCATAACGGACGGCTTTTGTGGCGCATCGCCTGAACGGTGCCATCATCGGAAGCACTGGCCAGAAGTAGGTAAGATTCGGGGACCTTATCCAAGACCAAGGAATGATAACGCATCACGTGACAGGCTTCGGTATCGATGGCTATTGAATTGTATTGATGTTGTAACATATCACGCATAGTTGGCTCAAGCCGCAATGTGCTTCGCTTGCCATGAACAGGCGATGCGGCATGAACCAATTGTGAGCCCGCCTTCAATCCCAGGGCTTGATGACCCAGACAGATGCCCAACAACGGAAGGTGGTCCGCATAACGATCCACAAAGGACATTAAACCACCTGCATGGGGGGGCGTACCCGGACCCGGACCCAAAATGGCTGCATCCCACGATGTGGACTCCCATGCTTCAGGGCCTTGATGATGATCCACCACGCGGCATTGGTAACCGGCCTTCATGACCCAAGCCTTCAGGTTGTACGTAAAGCTATCGTGGTTGTCCAAAAGCAAGAATCGAACCATGGTTCAATTAAGGTAAAAGGGCTATGATTCCACGACCGCATTCCAACCAAAGCCACCCCGTCCAAGGCCACAGTTTCCGAAACCAAGCCTCTCCTCCTTCAAAACCGACCATCCACGTCGCCAAAACCGACCAAAGCACCAAACCCTGCCCGACTTGAAGAAAGGCACCCAGCAACCGATAGGGCGTTTCCAAGCCAATTTTGCGGGCCATCCAGCCCGATGCCTTGCTCAAAGCCCAAAGCCCTACCCTTACCACCACCACCACCAAGAGGATGGCCAAAGCCTTACCGCCGTCCCGAATGATGGCCGGTGGCAAGAACTTCTCCAAAAACGCGGTACCTCCGGTAAACAAAGCATAAACCAACCCCAAAGCAAGGAATAGACCTACCCAATCAAGCAAAACACCGACCAGCCCCTTTTGATAACCCTTCCAGAGGGCATAGAGGCAATACCCACCCAGCAATAATTCAGGCCATTTCATTGGGTAAAAATCCGATAAAATTGTCAACTAGCCTACGATTCAACTTAACTTACGGTATGATGTCCCTTGTTCTTGTATTCGGACTCCTGCTAGGATACCCCGAACAACGCAACGATACAGCCCTGGTTCAAGTGGGAACGGCTTCGGTTTATGCCAAGCGTTTTGACGGAAGGCGAACCAGTTCGGGCCAAATCCATCGAAGCAACGCCCTAAGTGCCGCCCACAAATCCCTTCCACCGGGTACCCGTGTCAAAGTAACCCACTTGCGCAATGGTTGTTCCGTCGAAATCGTTGTGAACGATCGGCTTCCCCGGCAATCCCCGCATATTATCGACTTGTCCCCCAAGGCAGCGGCTCAAATCGAAATACCAACCAAAGGCATAGGCCGTGTACGGGTGGAGGAAATTCGACCTTGATCCGGACCCATTCTTGGGCTCCCTAGGGGCTGTGATCGTCATCTCCAGCGCCCTTCCAACCAACGTCGGTATCCTCCTGATTGTTGTCCTCCTGATTGTTGTCCTCCAATACCCTTGCATCGGGACCCCATGGGGACCTCAAGAGGGGCTGCCCTGCCTCTACCCAAGCGCTCAGCCACCAATCCGCAACATGGGCCACCGATGCAGCCAATTGACGGCCCATCAACCCCCCAAGGCAGCGATGATAACACTGAACAAACGGAATTGATTCCTGGCGAAGCAGGCGATTGCCACGGCGAAAAGGCGCGTAATGAAGATCCAAAGGAACCTCCGAACGGCACAAACATTCGCAATCAAAAACACTTTCCAAGTGCAAATAAGCATCGTTCATAATTTGCCATATCTGGCGTGCAGGGTGCTTCACGATTTCGGCCCTGCGTAATGTTTGGACCATGGTATCACCCAAATATTCCGGTATCCTACTTTCGAGCAAAGCATGAAGCCCGTGCTGACCGCTGTTCTGTCCGTTGTAATTGGAACACAAATGAAGCGGAACATGGGCATCGGCCAAGTAATGACCTAAATCTGCCGCCGTTCGTAGAATTAATCCGTGGTTTCCCTGTTCAAAAGCCCACACCAAGCGTCGGTAAACTTGGGGCGCATGCCAAGGCAAAATCCCTCGGCTTCGTAGATGCTTCTCAGTATAACATTGAACAGCACTGTCCCAGTGAAGGGGCAAAGTCCAACGCTCGCTATCGTTCCATCGATCCATATCCATAAAATGACAGGAGGCCTCCAACGGATCCCAGGATCTGCGCTGATCGGCCGCAACCGCCCTCTCCTTGAGGGTCGAACGATGGTATTCAAAAAACTCTCTTAGAGGGGAAGGTAACGCGTAGACTGCTGATTCATTGATATAACGATGCGCTGCAAAACCCCAAGAATGGGCATCGAGCGTACAGAAAAATAAAAGGATCGTGATGGAGGCCCACCATCGTTTTGTTAGACTCAAAAGGAACATTGCCGGCAAAAATCAACCATCCCCCCCAAAGGAACCGGTCTTAAGCGTTTTTCAACGCTTCACCCAGCAAAAAAACGCCCCCTAGGAACCTATCATCAAGCGATTGATTCGCTTGAGGGGGCCTGGGCAATGCGATTGATGGCAAGCTATGCAGCGACTAACCAAGGCGTCAAAATTTTTGGCCGTGGGTTGTTCACCAACCAGGCGATGCGACTCGTGATAAGCCTTGGCTTTTTCAAAGAACGCATCAACGAGTACGGTGGTATCGGTTGGACGCTGGGTTTCAAAAGGCATGGGAGCCCAGGCAGGTTGGGCAGGGCGGTTGGATGAATCGCTGATAATCCATGCCCGCATGGATTCGGCTTGTTCGGCCATAGCCCGCATGGCGGCTGCCATGGGCGAAGCCTTGGGCAACTCCATTCCCTGACTGCAGGTAGTATCCTCAAGGCCGGAACCGTTTTGGGTCAATTCATCCTGCGGACCGCTTTGACAAGCCAAGACCAATCCACCTATCAAGAGGCAGAAAAAAGCGCGAAGGCTCATCGTTATTTTTTGAGCCTTACGCCGCTGGCTTCAAAAACCAATTCAATTTCTGGTTCGGTGATGGCGGCGATTTCGTCCGCTGTTTTGCCACCGTCTTCGGCGTAATGCCGTAGGGCCTCGACGCTGGTGGTATCATAGGTTGCAACGCCTTGCATCACAACGCGCGATCCAGCCGATTCAAGAGGCACAAAAAACGCATAATCCTTGAAGCCAACCCGCAGGGTTTTGCCGTTCCCCATATCCAACTTCATCCAGCAACCCTTTTTTTGGCAGCATTCCTGAATAGTCCCGGACAACTTGAGCTCGGCCATGGTTTTGCCTTTCATTTGCTCAGGAAGTTCGGTAACATCGATAGCACCATCCACGGAAATGGAATCCCCGAAATAGGCCCAATCCTTGTCTTGGTTGGCTGCAGGATTCTTACAGGAAACCATCCCCCATAAGCCTACAAACAGGATAAACAAGAAGACTAGGACCGGTGGGATGTGGGTTTTGTTCATTTTAAGGAGTTTGTGGGCGTAAAATTAGGGATTGTCAAGGTTTTTTCGTAAATTTGCGGTTCTCAAAATCAAAAAACATGGCCAATCACGCCTCCGCGATCAAAAGAATACGTCAAACCGCCGTCCGTCGTCTCCGCAATCGTTATCAGCTCAAGACGACCAAAACCATGATTAAAAGGCTCAAGAGCCTTTCTGTGGCCGATGAAGCCCGTCAAATGCTTCCATCGGTGATTTCCCGTATTGATAAATTGGCCAAAAAGCATATTATTCATGTCAACAAGGCCGCCCGCCAAAAATCACAGCTGGCGCGTCAAGTTGCCGGCCTTGCCGCCTAAGGCTCCTTTGAGCCAAAACCGTTGATTAAACGTTTCGACCCGACTCCTCCAGGAGTCGGGTCTTTTTTTTGCAGGCTATGGAACCCTGCCCTAAAACCCGGTCTCAACCTGCCATTCGGGACCTCCCTGAACATTCCAGACCGCGAGAGCGACTCATCAACCAAGGCCGATCCAGCTTAGAAGACCGAGAGCTGCTGGCTATTTTGCTTGGTAGTGGAACCGGCAAAGAATCAGCCCTGGGCCTCGCCAACAGAATTTTAGAACTTTGTCGGTACCATTTGGGGCATTTGGGCCAAATCCATGTTCGGCAACTTGCCCAGATACCCGGCATTGGTCCTGCCAAAGCTGTCAAAATATTAGCGGCCCTTGAACTTGGCAAGCGTAGCCTGGAGTGCAAAACCCTGGAGCAGCCCCAAATACGAGGCTCTGCGGATGTCTTTACCCATTGCAAAAATCTATTTCTGCACAAGGATCATGAAATTTTTGCCATCGCCCTTCTTAACCAAGCCAATCGAATGCTGGGCATCGAACAAATCAGCGAAGGGGGCATCAACTTTACGGCTGCAGACCCCCGGATTATCCTTCGGCTAGTTTTGGATTACCGAGCCTGTGGTTTGATCCTGATGCACAATCATCCATCCGGTCAATTACAACCCAGCGATGCAGACCGTTCCCTGACCCAAAAAATAGAATCGGCGGCGCGTTTCTTGGATGTGCGGGTTTTGGACCATTTAATTTTTGCACAGCATCGCTATTTCAGTTTTGCTGATGCTGGTCTTTTGATGGGCGCATCCCCTTGATAGAACCCTTAATTTTGAATCAATCTATACGACCATGCAACCCAATCTCCCTCATCGCTCATATCGTGGATCATCCTTTGGTTCTTCTTTTTGGTTTTTGTTTTTGCTTTTAGCAGCGGGTCTGGCATCTTCAGCAAAAGCCCAGATCGTCTTAACAACCGGCGATACCATACGAGCATCGGGTAATGCCTCGCAATTTGAAATTGTGGGATACGGTGGCCTTGTCAACCAAGGCTCCAACTCGGTTCAACTTCGATGGCTTCGGGTGGGCAGTCAATTACCCTCCGGTTGGACCCATACGATCTGTGATCTCAATTCTTGCTATCCGCCCTTTGTGGACAGCGCCGATTTTACCTTAACGGCTCGGGATACCTCCAATTTGGATGGGCATTTTTATCCCAACGGTCAAGCCGGAGCCGGATACCAACGCATACGGATCAGCACCTTGCCCGCCAATGCACCGCTCATGGTCGTAACATTTGTGGCTAGCACTGCAAGTTCTACGATACAGACCCTGGCCTCTGCTCCTAACAAAGCCGCCTGGAAGCTTGTTGGTCCTGAATTAATTCTAGCGACCGATGGTTTGGAAGGCAAAGCCACTATGCGCATTGTTGACATCGGAGGACGTGAAATTCATCGGATCCAAATTTCTGCACCTATTGAAAGGGTGGCCATGGACCACTGGCCCAACGGGGTTTATCAAGCGGTCCTGGGGAGCGGATCAGGAACCGAACATTACCGATTCGTTCTCAATCGGTAGGTTCCAAACGGGCAATTTTCCAACCCACCTCTACAACCGAAGGCAGGGGACTCACCCGCATGTTTTGCAGAACCCGAAAGGTATAAACTCCCTTTCGACGCAAGATCAAACGATCTTGAACGGGAACCTCGACTGAATACAAGTCCCCCAACGAACTCTGCCCCAGCCAGCGACCTTCGGAATCAGTCAAAGGGATGTCGCTGTTCCAAACCGAAGAATCGCCCGCCGGCCCTGTTACCAAACAAACCACATGCACGTTGCGGTAGGGGTAATCCCCTTCGTGACGCAATTGAAGCCATAAGCGACAGGCGTTGACGCTGTCTTGGTTATCAAAACGAAAGACGACGGCGCTTCGATCCCTCCAGCCTCCCTGGGGCAACAGGACCTGAGCATCGTATTCCGCCGTCGCAGAACATCCTGTAATGAACATGAATGCTAGCCCAACGCCGATGGCATTCAACCTGCTGTATAAGCAACCGGAAAATTTCATTAGGGGGTGCTGGGCTTGACCGCTGGCGCAGGAGCCTTGGGCTTGGTTCGCTTTTTCTTGCGACTCTTGTTCTTGGGACGGTCAAAGCGGTTCAACCCCCCGCCAACATTCACCTCGTAATCGGGCTCGGTTTCGACTGTTTTTTCCTCAACCGGGGCGTATCCGCTCAGGCTTTCGGGAATAACGCCTTTCTGAATTTGATCCAACAATTCCCGAACCTGATCAACATGCAGTCCCACCGTAGGGTTCTCGGATCCACCGGCTTCTCGGCGACGGAGTTGAAACCACATGGTCTTCTTGAAAATATCGGTTTTGATGCAATCAAAAACCCCGGTCTTGGTCTGCAAAAAGCGAACGCCTTTGGGAATATCCTTGATGGCATCCAAATAGGTGTCCAATTCATAATTCAGGCAACACTTGAGGCGACCGCATTGTCCGGATAATTTCACTTGGTTAATGGACAATTGCTGGTATCGAGCCGCTGTTGAAGTTACCGGCTTGAAATCGGTTAACCAGGTACTGCAACACAATTCACGACCACAAACACCCAAGCCCCCGAGCCGTGCCGCTTCTTGACGGGAATTGATTTGACGCATTTCAACACGGGCGCTGAGGTTTTCGGCTAGTTTGCGAACCAATTCCCGGAAATCCACCCGCTGCTCGGCCGTGTAATAAAGGAAAATTTTGGAGGCATCGGCCTGGTATTCCACGTCGGTCAACTTCATGTTGAGGCGCATCATGTCCACCACACCGCGGGCCCGGCCCAAGACATCCATCTCTTTGGATCTCAGCCCCTGCAATCGCTCGCGCTCTGTTTCATTTGCTTTGCGAAAAATCTTGCGAACCTCGCTATCGCTCGTGCTCTGCTTCCGTTTACGCATTTGCAATCGGACCAACTCACCCTTGAGGGTAACCTGACCCATATCGTAACCGTTTTTGGCTTCGACCACCACCCATTCGTTGGGGTACAGGGCCGCTTTGGAAGCGTTCACAAAATACTCTTTGCGGTTAGCCTTGAACCGCACCTCCACCCATTCAGGCTCGCTTGAACCCTGGGGTTCGGCGGGTAGGTCCGCTAGCCAGTCAAAGGCATTAAAACGATTGCAGCCACCGCTGGCACAATGCCCCTTGCTCCCGCATCCGGCGGGCGAACAAGATCCTCCACTGCAATTACCGCATCCCATATTTTCCTGTATGGGCGAAGATACGGCCAAAACCAACCTTCAAAGAAGGAACTCAGGCTCCGAACAAAGGAGCAGAACCCACCGCAAGGGGACGATGGTTGCTCGCTTTGATTTGTCGCTTTTTTTCGGCGGCCAAGGCTTCCTGCAAATCAAAAAATAAATTGTGCATGACCAATCGCTGATGCCCGTTGCGCTCCAGCCGGTAGGAAGCCGTTTCCAAAGCCTCCTGCATCGCGGCCAAACTGGGCGCAGAAATAAACGGCGAGAACTTGACCACAAAATCGTTTTCTTCGGCCGACCAACCACTGCCTTGGATTTGGAGGTGCCGGTAGAGATAGCATTGCCGCAACAACAAAAGGCCGTAATCCATAAAACCTTTGAGGGCTTCCCTTCCTGCATCGCCGGCTTCATTCACCCAACGCTGCACCTCCGTGACTTTGGAACCATAGGCCAGCCTCAAAAGGTTCATGAACCGGCGACCGTGTTCGTATGGTTCTTCGTTCATGCTCTGTAAAGCCTTATGCAAATCACCATTGGCTTGAACCGCGCCATCGGCTGCTCTATCGGCCGGGTAGCCCGCATCCAACAAGTAGGTTCTAATGGATTCGGTATCCAAAGGAGGAACCCGCAGGGTTCGAGTCCTGGACAAAATCGTGGGTAATATTTGTTCAGGCTGGGAACTCACCAGCAAAAAAATCGTTCGCTCAGGGGGCTCCTCCAGCATCTTGAGCAATAGGTTTCCAGCCTCCCCAAGGTATTCGGCTAACCACAAGAGAACCACCTTGTAGCGTCCCTCAAAAGCGGATAAACCCAGTTTGGAGAGAATAGCATAGCATTCGTGGCGGGATATATTCAATTGTTTTTGGTCAGCCTGCATCGCCTCCCGCCAATCGTTGTACTCCAAGTGAGGGTTTTGGGTAAAGGCTTGGCGGAATTCACGCATCCATTGTTCGGATCCGGGCTTTTCGCTCTCACCGGGCCTGGTAACAACCGGAAAAACCCAATGCAAGTCGGGATGAATCAGTTTATCAACCTTGCGACAGGAAGCGCATTCGCCGCAGGAATCAAGCTCGCCTGGCTGGTGGCACATGAGCCACTGGGCATAGGCCAAAGCCAATGGTAGTTTTCCGGATCCAGGCGGGCCCGCAAAAAGTTGGGCATGGGGAATTTGGCCGCTTTCCAAACCCTGCCTCAAAAGAGCTTTGACCCCCTCCTGCCCGGGTATATCGGCCAATTTCATACCCAAAGTTAAGATTTTGGTGCTACCTTTCAACATAGCCCATGAAGCTGATTCTGCTCCGCCATGCCAAAGCCCAAAAAGCTACCGGGGATGTCCCGGATCGTGACAGACCTCTTCAGGAGCGGGGTCAATGGCAGACATTCCTACTGGCACAACACCTCCCCGGACCTTTGGCCGTGGATGGATCCCTGAAGTGGACCATTTGGTGCAGTCCGGCCCTTCGAACCCTTCAAACCCTTCAAGGCTGGCAGAAACATAGCCAAAAATCCAGCGCTTGGGATGGGCTTCCAAATCCACAGATGCATCCCTGGCTGTACCTAGCGGACGCGGAGCGATTGGAGTCTGAACGCCTTTTGCTGGACCCCGCTTCGAACCTGCTGGTCATCGGTCATAACAACGGACTAAGCGATTGGGCCGAAACACTTCTTGGAAAAGTTCGTTCTCCCCTTCGCACCGGCCAAATCCTGGTGCTCCAAGAAAATACCCAAGAAGATTCGACCGCCATTTGGCAAGAGGAACAATCGTGGGTTGCGGACCAAGAATGATCTTACGTATAAGCAGGGTGCGTATTGCAACTCCAATGAGTTGGCTGTTACGGTTTGTTCTCCAAAACAACCCTTTAGCCCTTGGATTGGCCGTGGTTGCAGGGCCACACCTTCCGACCACTGCGTTGGGAAACTTCCAAAAATCCTCCTCCTTCACAGGCGATACGATTGCGGCCTTCGATCCTAATAACCAAAACACAGGGCAAAATCGTCTGAACTTTTGGATGAATTCATTAAAGAATTCGCCGGTTTTACCCTCCCCTGTTATGGGACGCTCGCCTGAAACCGGTTTTCTTGTAGGCATGGGGTTGTTCTTTGGACCAGGTAAAAACCAAGGAACCGATGGGGGCCGCGGGTCCCAATGGAACATTGCGGGAGCATACACGACCAAAAAGCAATGGATTTTTAGCCATTCGGGTACCTACTCCACCCCCGAGGATCGTTCCCTTTGGCAATGGAACCTGGGCTGGCGACGTTTTTGGGATCGCTTTTATGGGATAGGACCCGGAATAAACGCCGATGTATGGACACCTTATCGCTTTCATACCGCCAATTTTCAGATCACCTACAACCGTCGGCTGGGATTGGGGCGGCATTTTGTGGGTCCTGTTTTGCGATTCAATACCATGAATCAGGTACGCTGGGATGGTCCCCTGCCCGATAGCCTGGTCTCCAAGGTTCCGGGCTATTGGGGACACCGAACCCTGGGACTGGGCGGACGCTGGGTTTACGATACCCGACGCCATGTCATCAACCCCCGAAATGGCCTGTTCTTTGAAGGTTCCATCCGATGGCATCCAGCCATGCCAAAAGCCCTTTCCCCGGAAGCGGAGGCTTGGAGACAACGGCAGTTTGTTCCGGATGATTCCGTTTTTAATCCATCCTATTGGTTCTGGAATCTAGACCTGCGGGGTTACCAACCCCTTCATAACATCAAACATTTTGATGCCGTGTGGGCCTGGCGCCTTGTCATGCAATCGGCTGGCAACGGTGTAGCCTTTCGGGAGATGCCAGGACTGGGTGGTGATAATTTGTTGCGAGGTCATTTCCGGGGCTCTTATCGAGACCGCTGTTTGTGGGGCGTAGAAAACGAATGGCGCGGGCAATGGGGATCCCATGTTGGTTGGAACCTGTACAACGGCTGGGGAATGGTTGGGCCCTCTTGGTCAGCGATGAGCCGTTACCAACCCAGGTTATCCTACGGCGCAGGACTACGCTGGACCCCTAACCCATCCGCCAGAACCCTGTTGCGTATCGATTGGGCCCGTACCATCGATGGCCACAGCGGCATTTACTTTGAGGTCAACGAGGCCTTTTGAATTTAGCCCCCCTTCCCATGATTTACGAAATTGACGGTGTCCTGGTTTCCGAAGAAATCCTCCGAGAACCTTTTGCTTGCTCCATTTTGCATTGCAAGGGTGCCTGTTGCGAAGAAGGAGATCTAGGTGCCCCCCTGGACGAGTCCGAACTCCCCCTGATTCAACAAGACTTGGACCGGATTAAGCCCTACCTACCCACCGAATCGGTGGAGACCATTGATCGCCTTGGATTCTACGAAAGGGCTCCGGACGGAGAAGCGGTTACCCAAACCCTGAACGGCCGAGCTTGTGTCTTTGCAAAACGCGACCCGAACGGTCATTGGCAATGCGGCATTGAGCAAGCCTGGAAGGCCGGAAAAACAAACTTTCGCAAACCCCTGTCCTGCCACCTCTACCCTATTCGAGTCAGTTCCCTTCGAGGCGGGGGCGAAGCCCTCAACTACGATCGCTGGGATATATGCCAACCTGCCTGCAATACCCGTAACAACGGGGGTATCCGGATGTATGAATTCCTTCAAGTGGCTCTAGAGCGAAAATACGGGAGCGCCTGGTTCAACCAATTAAAAGAGGTTGCCTCAATCCTTCCAGAGCAAAGTTAAATTACCCTTGAAATTGTAGGTTTTTCCATCGGCACCGGTGAATCGCAGTTCATAGATGTAGGTGTCCTGCATGGCCTTTTCGGCCGATTCGTCCTGAATTTCACCAACATAGCCCTTCCAGCCCAAATCCACATTTCGGGTTTCCAAAATCACTTTGCCCCAGCGGCTCATGATTTTGAAATAGTACAAACTATCGCCGGCAATCCGGTAATTGAAGGACGGCTTGAATTCACCGTTGCCACCGGTTGAACCACCCAAAACGGCCGTTGGGAAAAAAGCGCGGGGTTCTTGACGGATGGTGATTTTATTCGAGATCGCACGTCCTTTGAACTCCCACTGGTTGTCTTTTTCGACCGCCACAATGAAATAGTCAAACAAACCATCCGAGCTAGGAATATTATCGACTGCATCTCCATATTCATGGAACGGCTTCCAAGGAGGGAGAGCCCCAGGCTCCTTACGGGGTAAGCCAAAAAATGGTGTTGTACTGCCGCTGGCATTGCGGTACACGATAAAACTGTCGACTTTGCCGTTGAACGATAACAACGAATCAAAGGAATTCCATTTCAATAGATTTAGGTAGTTGGCTCGGTCTCCGGGAACCAAAAACAGACAGGTGAAGTCTTGGGATGTATCCGATAACAAATAACAAGCATCGTAAACAATCACACGGTAGGTGTATTGGACCTTATCAGGGTTTCGAGCGGATGTATCGTTGTAGTAATAGGAGCGGTAAGTACCCACAGATCCAGTCAAAAAGCTAGGATTACCCAAGGTATCAATTAAACGGAAGGAAGCGTTCGGGCCATCCCTGCGCAGAAGTTCCAATTTACCAACAGAGGCATTCTCGGGAATATTAAAACGAACCCACACCGAATTAAACGAGATGGAATCCACCGAGGCCGATTCTATATAAGAGAAAACGGGCTCAGGAATATCGTACAAGGCGGTATCGAGGTTGGAGTGGGATCGGAAACCTCGAGCATTGCAGGCCACCACCAAGTAGCGATACGTGTTGCCCAAAGACAAAGTTGGGTCGATATCCGAATACGATGATCCCAAAACTGTATCCCTCAAAACATAACCTTGACCAGGATCCTGTCGGTAAACCAAGTAATACAGCAGATCATCCCAACCCTCGTACTCTCGCCAACCCAAGAGGATGCGGTTAAGGCAGGGCTCGGCAACGGCCTCCACATTCACAACCCGGTGGGGCAACGATCCACCGCCTATATTAAGGCAGGTATCCACGGAGCTCAAAAGAATTGCTTGAAAATTAGGGTCCGAAGCACTAAGACCCACATTGCCTTGGTAAAAAGAATCCAATTCCAGCGTGACAGGATCGCGGTTGGGAACCGTTAACAAAGGCGGTTGACCGGGCGCAATCGGCGAAAAGCGGAACTCCACAAAATCCCTTAAGGTATCCACCTCGGGATACCATGCTATTTGAACTTGATCACCAATACCTGTGGTATCAACCGAAACATACTTTATACGCATCGAGTCCGGTAGAATGTATTTGGCCAGAATCCAACGACTCCAATAAATCATTCCAGGAATTCCTGTTCCGTTGTCATAAACCCCCAAACGATAATGAAGGCTGTCGTTGCAAAACAGAAACGGCAAGGTGCTATCGATGCGCGGGCCCTCGACTATTTTGAGAGAATCCCAAGTGGCCAAGGCCGGGTAACGCCGTTGCATGTACGATGAATCGGTGAGAAACTGCGTGTTGGCTATCCCCATGGTATCCCAAACAAGGATACCGCGCAGATTGGCCTTATCGTTGGTGTGATTACCCCCAAAGGTTTTGATAACAACACTTTCGTCGTAACGTAGGTTGATATCGCAACCGCTAAGGGTCCAGATTTTATAGTAGTAATCCTGGGCATCCAAACGCAAGTTGGGGTCGTTGTCTTCAAAAAAATCAGCAAAGGGATCGGTAACACTACCCACCATGACCCAAGGGCCGGTTGGCAAAATGCTTCGATAGATTTGATAACTGTTAAAAGAACTCAGGCGACGATTGACAGACTTTGCCTTGAGTTGGGCGGGCGTTAAACCTCGGGTATCCAAGGCGTTGTTAAGACTGTCCAAAGGATCAATGGTGCTGGTGTCAATCCGATTACGGAAATACAAGCGAACACGGTCGTTTTGGTCACCGACCGATACTCCGTAAAAAGTGGGAGCCGGAAGGGCCGGAAGATTACGCAATCGAACGCTAAAAATTCTGGACTGCTTGCCCAACAAGGGAGGGGTAAAGTCCCCGGCCGTTACCAGGAAAGGAAAAATACGCGAATGATTGTAGCATTGGTTGACAAAAACCGAATCGCATCGCGAAATCCATCCAAATCGAAGGAGGGTTGAATTGATTTGGGCATACCCGTACCCCGTAAACAAATTGTTAGACAAAATCTGAGGTGTTGGCACATCGGTCCGACCTGCCAAAAAGGGCAGAGCTGAAGCCGTGGAGCAAACACCTGGACGAGGTGTTCCGCTACCTGATGCAGCAGCCGCATTCAGGTAAGGACTATGAATCCCGATGCTCAAATAATTATCCGTACCCGGTGGTAAGCCGAAAGGAACATCATCCCCCGCCAAAAACGACTGCGACAACGTGTCCTCCACATAGAATTCTCGGAAGAATCGAGAATTCGACGAAAAATAGGGGGGTTTTTGGTTCTCCAAAAAAGGCGGAAACTGCCCACTGTTGGGGCGGGTAATGACCTCCGCCACAAATTCCCTGTAAACCTCGGAGAGGAGTGAATTGCAACGCCAGCTCCGAACCGTGATCCCCCAATGGTAACGGGTCGGCGAAAGGTTGTTCAGCCGCAGGGGTTTGAAACTAAATTCTCCGTTGAGAGGATTCAAATTAAACAAACCAGCAGGTGAGTTTGCGGTATTAAAAGCAATCCCGGTATTGTAAACAGGGAATGAAACCAAGTTGGTATCATAAATAGGCCCCCCCAAATGATAAGAAATGGAATCGTAAAAATTAGATTCCACTGCCATGTTGGTAACCGTTACGCTATCGGCCACAAAATTATTGGGATTGGCTATAAACAATGGATTGGGATCGTTGAAAAAGGAAGGACTCGCATCGCAGATGTATTGGGGTCTTAGTCCACCGTAACCGAGCATCTTGACAGCCAAGCGAGCGGTTGGACCCACCGCACCCACCACCATGTTGTCAGCCGGTTCGGTTGGAAAAAGAGCTCGCGATGGCAAGCCTCCGTTTACCCCACCCACCACGGCCAAGCCTTCGGATACGTGGGGAACAAAAAAGACATACCCTGTGGCAGGAACCGGAACGGTATCCAGCAACAGATCCCCCACAAACACCAGACGTCGCACATCCTTAATGATCGAATTACTGCTCTGACAAGCTGCGAGGGGCAAAGGTGTCAAACGAGGCGCTGATGAATCCGCAATGCTGTAACTCTGACCCGCATCGTAACGTAACCAGCCTTGAAAAACAGGTAACGCACCGGGTACCATCGATCGAACAAACAAAGCCAACGAGTCCTTGAACGGATTAACGCCGGGACATGTTACGTAGACCCCTGCCTTAAATCGGAATATTCCCGATGAACCCAAACATTCGTAGGTCAAATCTCCCCCACGAAAAGTTGGTTGAGCCGACAAATGTTGAGAAGGACGATCCCACAGCAGAATCCCTAAAAGGAAACCGAAGAAAAGAAAGGAACGAGCACGCATTTTCATAAGCGGTAGATGGTTCGAATTAGTCTTTTTGGCGCAAAACCAGAATCGTAGAATTGAAAGCGTAGGTTTTTTCGTCACGACCCGTGTAAAGCACCCGGTAGACATAGGTACCCTGTTCAACGGGATCCCCGTTCAAATTGGTTCCATCCCATGCTTTGAAGTAATCATTGGTTTCAAACTGCAATTGTCCCCAACGGTTAAACACCTCCAATTTGAATTCCTTGCGCGTATCGATGAAAATCCCCGCTGGCAAGAAAGAACCATTACCACCTGCTGCTCCGGGCACAAAAGCCGTTGGCATAAAAAGGCGAGGGGGATGTGTTACAGAAATAATATTGGAATACAATTCCTCCTGGAAAAAGTCATCGCGGTTCGGATTGCGCTCGCGCGCTGTTAAGTAATACTGAAAGCGAGCCAAGGCATTGGGCGATGGATCCTGAGGCACCGTGTCAACGTAATTACGGACGACCGGGCTGGGCAGCTGCCAAACAGGAACAAACGCTCGGGTTCGGCCTGTGGCTACATCGTCCCGGTTTACCAAATAATATTCCAAATTCTGAGGCCATGAATTCACCAAAGACCACTGAAGCGCCGTCGCCGACTTGGGATAGGTAAACTTGTCGACCTCACCGGTCAGCAAAAGATTGGTAAAAATATCCGACGTATCGATGGATACATCGCAAAGATCGACCACCACCATTCGATAGGCATAGGTTTCCCGATCCGGTTTGGCCGTAGAGTCCACATAATTGATGGTCGGAATTCCAGTGGCAAAATCCATGTCGGCCACCCGGAAGGTATCCAGGGTTACAAATTCACGGCCCGGTATCTGGCGCTGAAGCAAAAAATAATCCACGATATCCACCGGATTAAAAATGTACTTGAGGTTCAGCAATCCGGTGGTCGTATCCACCGAAACCTTGCGAATATGGTTGTAAGTGACCAAAGGATTGTAAACCGTATCGCAACCAGGATTGGAGGTGGCTGTCATACCATCCCGATGAACAGCCTCTACGAGGTAACAATAAAAATCACCCGAAGGGAGGCTGGTCTGGTCTAAGTACCGATTGAGGCTATCGTAGGGAGCCGGGGATACCGAATCAATGAGCACATACCCGGGATTGGCAACATCGCTTCGATAAATTCTGTATTTGAGCAGGTTGGGATGCCACTTGTAATAGTTATTCCAAGTCAGGCTCATCCCACGATTTCGGCTGCAATAAATGTACTCGGCGTGGTTGTAAATGGTGTTATGATAATTGGATGTGTCAAAAGTCCCTACCGTCAATCGGCATGAATCTTCACCGGCCACGGTGAGCCAGACAGGGCCCAGGTTGGGGTCACAATCCGGGTAATAATAGAGCGTGTATGATGTATCAAAATAGCCCCAAGATTGAGCCACCGAATCCGCAAGGAGGGAGGACGAATCCAAGACATGGTAGATATTGTAGCCGCCCAAGGCTCCGGAAGGCCCCGGCTTCCAGTCCATAGAAATACCAAGCTGACCCGTTCCGTTGGGAAGCGTATCGACGGATACCCTTAGCAACTCAACAGGCGCTATTTGGTTGGATTGCTTGAGGGCAATGTTAGGGGTTGTGCTCCAATAAACGGTCCCGTTGGTATCCGGTAAACCGGCACGGAAGGAAATAGTATCCCGGCAGGGAATACCCGTGATTTCGGAATAGACATAGCGGGCATTGCCCACCGCAAAAAAAGTATCGACGTTTTGCCAGTTTCCGACCCCCGCAAAAGCGGATTGCTTCTGGATATAATACCTTGGATAACAATGTTGCGGAATGTAAGGATTCCGGGTACTCATGGAATCCCAGGTGAATGTGCTCGTAACACTGGCCGAATTAAACAGCAATTCGCCGCGGATGACTTTGAGGCTATCGGAAATGAACTCCACTGAATCGCAACGCGATACAACCCCCACCCTGTACAGGTAATCAAAGGCTGCCAGATCCAACGAAGGTGATGCGTCCACCATTTTGCTGGAATCCAATGTAGCCAAGGAATCCACGCGAATCCAGGGGCTGGCTGCAAGCCCGGTCACACGATCCAAGGCCTTGCGATACAATCGGTATTGTTTGAACGAATAAATTCGGCGAGACACCGATTTTTTTCGCTGAAAGGTGCTGTTCTGATCGCTGTAATTGCGAATGTCCAAGGAATCAATGGTGACCGTATCGATAATAGCCCCTGGTCGTCCGTAGGGGTTTTGCCAATAGACCGTGACCGAATCGTTGGTCGGAGATACCGAGACACCGCGAATACGGGCCGGCGGAAGCGGAGGAACGTTGATAAGTTTGAAGGTGTAAACGCGGGCATCGCGGCCTTCGACCGGGCAATTGTTATCAAAGGCATTTATCTGGAATTTGTTACTGGAGAGCAGGACTCCGCAGTTGGCCACCCCTCGGGGCAGGTTGGAACATGCGGTGGGCCATACAATTTTGACACCGCTTTGAACTGTACCGGTGAAGCCAAAACCGGCCGGCGTTCCGTTTCCGTAAGGTAAAACAGTGGCCTGCCATTGGGGTGGGTTGGGCGGCAGGGTGGTATCGTTGATCCGCTGCAAACGGGCACAGGGGGGTTGAACGCAGTTGTTATAGCCAGGGAAATTCGTGGCCAATTGACTGCCCCGAACAAACACGCTCACCGACTGTTGAACAGGAACCCATGTGCTGGGATCGTTGGGATTCCCCAACAACGAAGGAAAGGCATCTTCTGCATTCACAAAACTCTCGATGGTATCCCCGGCATAATAGGTCCCCTCAAAACTAGGAGCCCCGTTCGGCAAGGTAAAAGGCGCACGAATAAACGGAGGGCGCTGGGTAAAAATCCCGTTCAACGGTCCGTTGGGGTTGAAAACCGGGGGCGATGTGGGCGCATTCGGAATAATCTTGAGGTTGAAATCCCGGTAAACCTCGGATATCACTTGATTGCATCGGATTGAGACCACTTTGATTACCATAACAAAGGTCCCTTGGGTGGTGGGCTGGTAGACGATCTCACCGGTCGTTTGGTTTATTGGACTGTTGCTTGGGCTTACAAAAGGCGGTTGCATTAAACCAGGAATAGGATTGTTCAGGGTGTAGGGGGCGGTGTAGGCATAGGGCGATGTTACCGAGGTACCCAAGGGAAAATCGATGGCAAAACGCGTGCTGTCCAAGTCCGGGTCAAAAGCCAGTGACTGCATGAAAATGGTATCGACCGGGTTAAGCACGGCAAAGGATGTAGGATCTGTCGCAAATTCCGGTGAATTATCGCAAAGCTGAGCGGGTGATAACAACAAATTGGTATTCGGATCGCGGTAGGGAAACATTTTGACCATGAGGGTCTGTGATCCATTATCCGCTGTGCTGTTATCAATTGACGGACGGCAACAGGGAATACCGTTGCCTGCCTGGGTTGTGTTAAAGGTATAGCCTGCCGGTGGTGCAGGACCCAGCGCGCTCAGATCCACAATGCCCCGAAAAACATAGCGGGCTACCGAGCCTTGGTTTTGGCCAGTTGCCGAGGTGGGTGGATTGCAGGATAGGTAGGTGCTACCGGGGCAACGGGGAGAAATGTCATCGGGTGAACCCGGAATGATGGGCAGGTTGGTGGTACCGTGAGGTCCTTGAAGGGCAAGGGCCGTTTGGGTCCAAGGTATTCCGTTGCAATCCCGGTAAACCTTGATAGTAAATTCAAAAAGGCCGTTCCCCAAACAACGGTACGTGATTTCACCACCCAAAATATGGGAAGCCTTAACCGAGCCCATAGGCCAAACGCTGGCAATGGCCCAGAAAGCCAAACCAAGGACTAAACGCCGAATCGCTATCATAGGTATCATTTTGGACATCGCGGTAGAATGAACGGAATGGGATGTTATTTCAAAGAATACAAAACAAGTTCAACGGGTTAAATTACGGCTAAAAGCGGTTTTTTGGGGCCCTTGGCTTGATTTAATGTGGTTTTTAGGCTAGCCCAAACCTCTGCCCAAGGATAAAACATCCCCGGAGGTACAACGATAACGAATCGCTAACCCTAGCGTGGCTCTTGAATCACCTTGAGCGGCTCCAACCCGGCCCATTCTGCGTATTCCAGGTAACGAAGGGCGGTTTCACGCATGGCCACGCGTTGTTCGGGACTGACCTCCTTGATGGGCCTGGCAGGCACACCGGCGTAGAGGGTCCCTGCTTTGCAGCGGGTCTTTTCGAGGATTACCGCACCTGCGGCCACAATGCAGCCGCTTTCAACCACGGCATGGTCCATGACCACCGCGCCCATCCCTATCAAAACTTCGTCTTCGATGGTGCAGCCGTGGACAACGGCCCGGTGGCCGATACTCACCCGCGAGCCCAGGGTCGTAGCAGCACGCTGGTACGTGCAGTGCAGGACTGCGCCGTCCTGGATATTGGTTTGGTCACCGATTCGAATGGCGTTGACATCGCCCCGCAGGACGGCGTTGTACCAAACGGTGCACTCATCGCCCAAAATCAAATCACCAGTTAGCGTCGCGTTGGGGGCCGTTCGACAACCTTTACCCCATTGGGGCCAAACACCCCGTACCGGTAGCACCAAGGGGCCAGGTTGCATCGTCTTCATCGTTGCCGAAATTTAAGCCATGAGCCACCAAGATTCACTGCCTGTTATCAATCGGGCTCGTTTGGCCCTTAGCAACGGACAAGACAGGCCCGAGATATGGGTGGCCTTCGAAGGAAAAGTGTACGACCTAACAACCAGCAGATTCTGGAAAAACGGCCATCACTATGAACACTGGGCCGGACAAGACCTGACCGAAGAACTGAAAGACAGCCCACACGGGCGCCGGGTTTTTGAGAAAAGAGAAGCCATCGCCGTCCTTTGTTGAGGAAAGGACCTCTGCAATGAACGGATCAATCGCCGCTTAGGCCTTAGTTGGCAATCATCGCCTCCATATCCGAGTCGACCAAAATGCGGCCGCAATGTTCGCAGACCGTGATCTTCTTGCGCAGGCGGATATCCATTTGGACTTGGGGTGGAATATGGTTAAAGCAGCCACCACAGGCATCCCGTTGGACACTCACAACAGCCAAGCCATTGCGCGCATTTCCGCGGATTCGCTGGTAGGCCCCCAAAAGACGGGTTTCAATTTTTTTGGAAGCCTTTTCGGCTTCTTTGGTCAATTGTTTTTCTTCTTCTTCGGTTTCGGCGACAATGCCATCCAATTCCGTGCGCTTTTTGTCCAAGTCATGGCGACGATCACCCAATTGTTCGGTCAAAGTCAAAATCTCGGTGCTACGCATTTCTTTTTGAACCGATAATTCCTTGATTTTCTTCTCGGCAATTTGAATTTCCAGGGACTGTATTTCGATTTCCTTGCTCAAAGCATCAAATTCCCGGCTATTGCGAATCCCTTTGAGCTGCTCTTCGTATTTGCCCTTGTGCATTTGGGCTTCTTTGAGCCCGGCCTCCTTTTCGGCTATCAGGCGCTTGATTTGGGATAACTCCTCGTTTTGGCGCTCTAGGCGCGTTTCCATACCAGCTAATTCATCCTCCAAATCCCGGACCTCCATGGGTAATTCACCCCGGTAGGTGCGCAGGCGGTCAATTTCGGATTCGATTTGCTGAAGCTTAAAGAGCGATACCAGTTTGATTTCGACGCTATGATCCATAATTGTCTGAAAATAAGGCGTTGGTTTATACCTCAGGTCAGGTAAACGGTCGGGTTTTGGGACGACCTGGCGTTGAGGACCGCAAAGGTACGAAACAAGGGGGCTATTCGCTGACACATACGCTCACAGCCCGGAATTTCTGTCTCAGCATGCCCGGCCTCCACCAAAACAACCCGGCCCGCGGCATCCAAAAAATGGTGGTGCTTGAACTCTGAACTAAGGTAAAGATCGGCACCTGCCGCATGGGCTAAGGGCCACAAAGAGGCCCCTGCGCCCCCGCACAGGGCTATTCGGCGGATCATTCTCTCTTCGCGGTGGACCGATGGGGGCTTGTTGTAGCGAAGTGGACAACCCAAGAAATCTTTGATGCGTTGGAGTGCAGCTTGCAGAGGGATTTCTTCATCCAAATCACCCACGAGGCCCATTCCGTACCCCGAAACCTTCTGTTCAAGCGGGTATAATTGGTAAGCCACCTCCTGGTAGGGATGGGCCTTGGTCATGGCCTCCAGGATGGCGGGGGCTTTCCAGGCTTCAAACACCAATTCCATTCGCCATTCTTCGACCTCTTCCCTTTGGCCCACCTGACCCAAAAAAGGCTGGGCCCCGTCCAATGGTTTGAAGGTACCCCGACCGAGGACCCCAAAACTGGCCTCGCCGTAATTCCCCAAGTGACCAGCGCCGGCCTGGAACATGGCATCCCGAAAGGCTTCGGCATGATCGCTGGGTATGTAAACCACCAACTGTCGAAGCAGGCCTTTCATGGGATCCAAAACACGCGTGTTCTGAAGGCCCAAGGCGTCGGCTAAAGCCCCGCTCACAGTTTGAGGCAGGGCATCCGCGTTGGTATGCGCTGAATAAACCGATAGGCCGGTTTCGAGGACCCTTTGAACCAGGCGCTCAACACGCCCGCTATTGCCCAAACGCGTGAGCGGATCAAAAAGCAAGGGGTGATGGGTCACCAAAAGGTTGCAGCCCTGTTCCAAGGCCTCATCGATGAGGTCTTCGCTAACATCCAAACCCACGAGGATCCCGGATAAAACGCGATCCGTTCGACCGCATTGAAATCCACATCGATCGTAGGATTGCTGAAGACCGGGCGGAAATATTTGGTCCAAAATCTGGACCGCTTCGTCAATTAACATGGCATCTTCAAGCCGAATGGGTTGCTGCACTAAAGGTAATGTACTTTTGTCCAGCCATGAACTCGCTTCCCAAAGGCACCTTGGACCGTCCCTGGTTTCAACTCCTGGCCTGGCCCTTGTCTTGGGTCTACGGACTCATTACCTGGCTTCGAAACCTAGCCTACGACCAAGGCTGGCTCAAGTCCACCACCCCATCGATTCCGGTGGTCTGTATTGGCAACCTCAATGCCGGCGGATCCGGCAAAACCCCGCATACCGAAACTGTCGCGGCTTACCTCCACGAATCGCTAGGCCGTATTGCGATCCTATCACGCGGTTACGGTCGCCGCACCAAAGGCTTCCACTTAGCAGGGGAAGGCGATAACCCCGGAACCCTTGGGGACGAAGCCTATATGCTCTTTGCCAAATTGCCCTTTGTGCCTCTAGCCGTCTGCGAAGATCGTTTGGAAGGTCTGCGTCAATTACAAACCCACTATCCGGATCTCAAAGCGGTTGTTATGGACGATGGTTTTCAACACCGTCGTTTGAAGCCACATCTAAGTTTTGTGTTAAGCGATTACAACAAACCCTTTTTTGAGGACCACCTCTTGCCTTGGGGAACATTGCGCGAACCTTGGAAAGGCTATCGCCGGGCCCAACTGATTGTTTTCACCAAATGCCCTCCCACCCTGCGCCTCTACGACCGCAAATTTTACAGCGGCAAAATCGCAGACCTCAGCCCTGACAAAGTGCTTTACTCCTCCATCGAGCATTTGGATCCCGTTTTTATGGAGCCTTTTGAGCAACGATCGCTAGAATCCCAAGGACATTATCTTTTGGTTACGGGCATCGCCAATCCTGATTTATTGGGAAACCACCTGAACAACCAAGGCTTGATTTATAAACACTTGTGTTACGAAGATCACGTCGAATACACCCCCGCAATTTTAGACGAAATTTTGGAGGCGTTTCGTGGTCTCCACGGGCCTAACCGAGCCATCATTACCACCGAAAAAGACTTGGTCAAATTGGCGCCGCACCGAGATTTCTTCGTACACCATGGGATGCCGTTGGCTTATATCCCCATACAAATTGAATTTCCGGAGCGGGATCGTCGCCTGTTGGTGCAGCATCTGAACGCCTTTGTGAACCAATGCAGGGATCCACACTAAGTTATCCCGCCAGCCTAAGGCTCCTACCGTCCATCGCAGGCCCTCTCATGGCAGGGTTGATAGGGCTTTTGGCCGGCTCTGGACCTGCCCTTTCCCAAACAACGCTGATTCCGAATGAGTTCAAAGCGATTTGTATGGATACGGCCCGCCTCCGTTTGGCCTGGACTCAGCCCGATACCGTGGATCAAGACTCGATGGTCCTGGTCCCTTTGATCATGGGTCACAGAACCGAAGCAGAAGGCGGAGAACTGCACACCGGGGGTGAAGGATACCCCTCGATTCCCGTTGCTTGGTCCCCCAAAACATCCCGCGATCGATGGTGGGGATCCTGGCCCGGATCCAAGGCGTCCGAACAAGAAATCAACGTGCCAACGGGGCCAAAACCTTGGACCCGCCTGGGTTTTGGAGCAGGTGGTAACAATTTACAAACCTTGGGGCTGGAACATCATCAGCGCCTTGGTCCTGGCTTGCGCGCCGGGGTTCGCTTTCGCTCCCGAACCCATGATGGTTTTTTGCAACGATCGGGAGGCAAATTCAGGGCGACCGATTTTTATACAGGGGGTACCCTGGCGCCGGGTCGACACTTTATCTGGTTGGAAGGGCGTATTATGGGTTTGAATTGGAACGAAAACGGTGGTCGTTCAGCAACGAGTGCTCCTTTGGCGGCGGGTTACAATCCCCTGAACCTGGGTGTACGCCTTGGCGATGCCTCGTCCCAAAACGCGATGCAGCGCTGGAGCCTGCAGAACGATTTCAAAGGCAACAACGGTTGGCATGCCTACCATCGCACGGGCCTTGAGACGATGCGCTGGGGTTTCCGGGATGGAAGGGTAGGCCAAAACCTGGATTATTATACCAACCCCGCCGACCTGATTGACAGCAGCACGGCTGCCGACAGTACAGCTTTGCGCCAATGGACGCAGGAACTAGGCCTATCACGGGATACCCGATTGGGTAAACTCCAGGTGGCTTTGGCTTGGTCGCATTGGCGGTACTACAGCGGGACCACCAACCCAATAGCTCCTAACAAAGGACCAACCGCCGTGGACCGGAAAGACCAAGGGCTCATCCTGCATGCTGCATGGGACTTCCCCGGAGGAAGCAAAGTCCGACTGGAGCAAGGCCTCTACCATCGTTTCCTGGGATTGGCCTCGCGATTGGACTGGGAGATTTTACCCCAACAAAAGCGGACCTGGTTGCCAACACGGACCCTTTGGTCGGCTTGGATTGAACCTCCTTCGTATCGGCAACGCCTCCTGCAAACCAATGCCTTGTCTTGGAACCTATCCGAACAAGCCTCGACCCGCGGCATAAGCCTCCACACCACCTGGGAACCGGGATGGATAGGTGCCCACCAATGGTCCCTGAACGGTGGAATGGCCTGGGGTCTCATCGGACTTGGCGGGGACCCATCCCGTACCGATGCCAAAGCCTTGGCCATGCAAAGCCATCCTGGACCCGTAACTTATGCTCGAATCGAATTCAGAGGCCGTTGGCTGGATGTTCGCAGCGAGCAAGGCTGGCAATGGAAATACCACCATATACTGCAATGGAACAACAATCCCGCTTGGATACCGGTTCCGCTTTGGTCCATGGACGACTGGTTTTATTACCAACGAAAAACCTCCAAAGGCTGGGCCTGGGTGGGTGGTTTGGCCCTGCGTTGGATGAGCGCATTCAACGGTCCTGACTACCGACCCGAACTGGGGTTGTGGACCCTGCAAACCGAGGGTTCCCGAGGACGGGTTGGGGCCTATCCGTGGACAGACCTTGTTGCCGGTATCAAAGTACGCCAAACCCTCCTATTCCTACGTTGGGAGCATGCCAATTTGGGATGGCCCAGCACCGTTGGTCAATGGGTTCCGGGTTATTCCCTGGGGGATCGGCGATTACGCCTCGGCATTGATTGGACTTTTTGGGATTAAGGCCACCGGGGATGGCTGCCATGCGGTGGCAGCAGGGATGTCACCGGTTCAAAGTTCTCGAGGTGTGGAGGACTCTTTTGGCGTTCAGGGTTTCCTAAGTTTTTTGTTTCTTTTTGCGGGCGGCCGGAAACAAAATATTGTTAAGAATGAGTCGATACCCCGGTGAATTCGGGTACATGCTCAGTTCAGTCGGTGGCTCCCCAACCAGGTGCTGGTAATCTTCAGGGTCATGACCACCAAAAAAAGTCCAAGTTCCCTTGCCAAAATTACCGTGGATATAACGGGCCTCGTTCAAGGATTTGGATTCGCCCATGACCAGGACTTCGGGCTTGATCAAATCCTTGTTAAAAGCCGTGGTTTGACCCATAAATCCTTTGATCAGGCGGGTATGGTTTTGGCATAGCATGGTGGGCACCACATCCCATTTGGCTGAGAAATCAAAGATCGTGAAAAAATCTTCGGTCTCGGGGACCATCCCCCGCGTTGTGGTCACATCAATATTCGAAAACTCGTATTCCAAAGGATTGGGTGTCAGGGTGAAATTTCGAAATGCAAAGCAAGCATCGTCGTTGAGCTTGTCCTGGGCCATCGGATCGGCAGGATCACCATCGTACATGGATTCACAGATATCCAAGCCCAGGGCCGCCAATGCGATATCGTAGGAATCGGTGGCGGAACACATCGCAAACAAAAATCCACCGCCCGCCACGAATTCTCGAATCCTTTGGGCTACAGCCGACTTGAGGGCCGAGACTTTGGCAAAACCTCTGCTCTGGGCCAAACGCTCAGCCTCCGCGACCTCGGCCTGATACCAAGCGGCGTTGCGGTAGGCAAAATAAAAACGACCGTATTGCCCGGTAAAATCCTCGTGGTGTAAATGCAACCAATCGTACATCGGAAGCTGACCGTCCAAGACCTGGGGATCGTAAACCTTGTCGTAGGGAATTTCAGCATAAGTCAGGGCCATGGTCACCGCGTCGTCCCAAGGCTGTTTGGTGGGAGGGGTGTAGACGGCAATCCGGGGGGCTTTTTCGAGTTTGACCACCTCCATATTAACAGCAGGGTCGGCCACTTCTTGAAGGATTCCGCTATAGGTATTCTCGGCGAGAACTTCGTAGGTAACCCCTCTCAATCGGCATTCGGCTTCGAGGGCCTGAACCTGCGGCATGGCAAAGCTCCCACCGCGGTAATTGAGCAACCATTGGGCATCCATCCCCCGGCTGATGGACCAATACGCAATCCCGTAGGCTTTGAGATGATCCCTTTGACTCTGGTCCATGGGGATTAGAATCCGCGCAGCATGGCAGGGCAGCAGGGTGGTCCAGGCCATCAGAAGTCCCAACAAGAGAATTCGTGAACGCAGGCTTTGAAACGGTTTGTTATTTGCCTTCACCCCTCAAAATTATCAAAAAGGTATAGATTAAAATCTTGAAGTCCACCAACAGCGAACGATTCTCCACATAAACCAAATCGTAACGAAGTCGCTGTATCATTTGTTCCACATTCTCGGCGTATCCATAACGAACCTGGCCCCAAGAGGTAAGGCCGGGTTTGATGCGCAACAAATGTCGGTAATGAGGGGCCCGGCTAACAATCTGATCAATGTAGAATTTGCGCTCCGGGCGGGGTCCCACCAAGGACATATCCCCCACCAGCACATTCCAAAACTGAGGGAGTTCGTCCAAACGCCATTTGCGCATCACCCGACCCCACGGGGTTATTCGAGGATCATCCACCGAAGAAAGCTGGGGGCCGTCGATTTCGGCATGCTGACGCATGGAACGAAATTTCAAAATCCAAAAGCGTCGGCCTTTGAGTCCAATTCGTTCTTGGCGATAGAGAACGGGTCCGGGGGAATCCAAACGAACCCGTAGCATGCAATACAACATCAGAGGGGATAAAAGGACCAGCGCGACCATCGAGACAGCCTTGTCCATAAGGACTTTGAGAGCAGTTTGCCAGGCAGGCATGACCTCCGGGCGGACTTCGATGAGGACGGCTCCTAGAATCTGTTGCATTTTGACTTTTCCTAACAACAAATCATACATAACGGGCACCATTTTGAGTATAACCGGCTCGCTACGCAGGGCTTGAAGGACACCCGTCAAATGTTCCCGATCCTCGGGCTCGGCCGCCAACAAAACCTCCTCAACTTCGAGGCGCTGCACCAAATCGGCCACGGATTCGGCACCCCCCAAGCAGGGCAAGGTCGGCAAATCCGGATAGGTCGATGAGACCAGGCGGTCGACTCGATGACCGTTCAAATAGACAAAGCCGAGAATTTCGTTGGCCTTGGGGGCTCCGGGGTTTTGGTTCAGTTCTTCATAAATTTGCAAGGCTACCGGGCCCGATCCCACCAGCAAGGTTTTGAATCGAATGAGTCCTGAACGCAAGCGATACGAAAGACGAGTGAGCAAGACCAGCCGAACCGGAAGACCCAGGCCCAGATGCCAAGCCCAAAAAACCATAACCGATTGAAGGCTGTAGGCTTCGGAAGGAGGCTGATTTCCAATGAGCACAGCAAAGGACAAGAGTATGGTTCCCACCAGCACCGCCAACAACATGCGACCGGCTTCGTTTAAGCGGGATTTCCGGTAAATATCTTGGTAGGAACCGGCCAACGCATAGACCAGAACCCAGAACCAGGGCAAGGTGAGCACGCCGGTCAAGCCCTGCAATCCGTGTTCAAAACTCAATGTCCAGGTTTGCCCCGTCAACGAGGCCTGGTGATAACCAAAAAACAAAATCCAAGCGGCAACGCTGGCGAACCAATCCCCCCCTACCAGCACCAGCATATCCCAACGTCTACGGTTCATTGCAACAATTTGAGGTTATCCAACCAAACACGACCGGTTCCCGAAGCACCACTTTGGAACAAGGGACGAAACAAAACCCGGTAACGAGCCCCGTTCACTACCCCTAAGTAGGGGGAAAAATTGATGTATTGTTTGGACCATGCCGTGGATGGTGCTAACTCGACAATCCAAAGGGGGTCGCTGATATCCGATCCCAACTGACTCTGAAGGCCGACCTGCAAGGGGACATTGTTACGGTAATTAAGTTCCAAGAAACAGGGCTTGCCAGCGGTGAGCCCAAATTGATCAATGCTCTCCGCCACCAAATACGGTGCGCGTTGATCGACCGCCATGTACAACGAAGAAAGGCCCTCAAAGATGGAATCGGTCCGGCTTTCGCGAAGGAGAACGGTGTCGGAACCACTGCGGGCCCGTAGTCCAAACCCCAAATTATCAAAGTCTTCCAACCAAACATAACGCACCGAACTGCGGTACGATGTGCGGGGCCTCAGGGTATCGGTCCGGCCACGGTAGAGATCCACCACGGTATCCCAAGGTACCAAGAAGGGGTAAGCTGCACGGGTCGCCGAGATTCCGTTGAGCAAAATACCCGCATTGAATTGCAAGCGGACCGTCCCCTCCCGAAGCAGGGGTATCGTCGCTGGGAGCGGGTAGGCTCCTTGAAGATCGCCGTCGATATAAAGCCAAACATCTTTGATGCGGGCCGAAAGCGTACCCTGGGTCTGGGGTGTACTTATGACTTGAACGGAATCTACGTAGAGGTAGGCTGGAACGCCGCGATCCTTGGTATACCAGCCGCATCCATATAGCAGGAGCCAGGCGAGACCCCAAAGGCCTAACCCAAGACTACGACGCATTGGCAATTTTATCCAGAATCATATGGGCCACCCGAAGGGCTTGGTACCCCTCTTCAATACCAACGGCTTCTTTGGTGTTTTGTTGGATGCAACGTCCAAAAGCATCCAACTCATCGCGGATGGCGTTACCAACAGGAGGTTCACTGCGTTCAACAGCCATGTAGCGAGGCTCCTTCCCTGGACCAAGACCGATTTCGATCCAGTTGGATCCCTGGCCGGGTTGATCCTGCAATTCAATCATTTCCAACTTTTTGTCCAAAAAATCCAACGATAAATAAGCGTTGTTTTGAAAAATGCGCATCTTGCGCATGGCCTTGAGGCTAATGCGACTAGCCGTCAGATTGGCAACGGTTCCGTTATGAAATTCGAGACGGGCGTTGGCAATATCGGGGGTGGATGAAACCACCGAAACCCCGCTGGCCTTGACATCGCGGACCTCGGATCGGACCATGGCCAATACAAGGTCAATATCGTGGATCATCAAATCCAGAACAATGGACACATCGGTACCTCGCGGGTTGTAGGAGGCCAATCGATGGGCTTCAATGAAACGAGGCGCCAAGCCCAGAGCAGCAGCCCGGGTATAAACCGGATTGAATCGTTCGACATGGCCCACCTGAGCCTTCACACCAGCCTCTCGAGCCATGTTGAGCATTTCGAGGGCCTGCACGGGGGTACCGGCCAAAGGTTTTTCGATAAACAAATGTTTGAGACGACGCAGCGCCATCAAAGCCAATTCGTAGTGCGATAGCGTTGGTGCCACAATATCCACGGCATCCACCAAGTCCATCAAGGGCTCGGGCTGGTCATAACCTGGCACCCCAAAGACGTCGACTGCCTTGGCCAAGGCCGATGGATCCGGGTCGTAGACCCCCACAACCTTGAAACGCTCCGGCAATTCGAGCAGGCATTTGAGATGGATTTTGCCGAGGTGCCCCGCCCCTAGGAGGGCAATTCGAACGGGGGGGACCGAAAGAGGCTCAGTGTGCATGGTTGTGACAAACTTAAAGCCTGCACCCTGTAAATTTATGCCTTCTATGCCCCCTCTAACCGCCCTTTCGCTACGGGATACCCCCCGTCACCAGGGTATGCGCCGGCAACTCATCGAAGAACTCCAAACCAAAGGCGTAAGGGACCCGGCTGTTCTTCAAGCCATGCTGGAGATTCCGCGTCATTTTTTTTTGGACCATGCCCTTAGCGAAATGGCTTACCAAGACAAGGCCATGCCCATTGGCGAAGGCCAAACGATTTCGCAACCTTATACCGTGGCCTTTCAGAGCAGCCTTTTGGAAGTGGCCCCCCACCTCAAAATTCTGGAAATTGGAACAGGGTCCGGTTACCAAGCCGCTGTGTTGGACCGTATGGGCGCCCGGGTTTACAGTATCGAAACCTTGAAGCCCCTGCATAAGCCAGCGCAATCATTGTTAAAACACCTGAATTGCCGCGCCAAACTCTTTGTAGGTGATGGAAGTTTGGGTCTTCCCTCCTTTGCCCCTTTTGATCGAATCCTGGTCACGGCCGCATCGCCAAGCGTTCCAATGACCCTCCAAAATCAGCTCAAAATAGGGGGGCATCTCGTCATCCCGGTGGGGACCCTCGATGAACAAACCATGCTCAAAATTACCCGCCTGTCGGAAGGGGAATTCAAGACGCAATCCTATCCCGGCTTTCGCTTTGTGCCCCTGACCGGAGCCGAGGGCTGGCCTCGTTAGGGCTATCGTTCGGTTTCGCGTTGCTGATCCCGGTCCAGATCCTTTTCTTTGAGAGCCTGTCGCTTATCATGTGCTTTTCGGCCCCTGGCCAGCCCTAATTCCAACTTGGCCCAACCTCTTTCACTAAAAAACAAACGCAAGGGAATGAGAGCAAGACCTTTTTCGGTTATTCGATGATGAATTTTTCGGAGCTCGGCTTTGTTAAGCAATAAGACCCGGTCACGCCAAGGCTCGTGGTTTAGGTAAGAGGCCTGAGCATACTCCGCGATATGCATTTTGCGAACCAAAAGACGGGAGCCGTCAAAGACAGCATACGAATCCCCTAATCCGGCTTTGCCATCGCGAAGACTCTTGATTTCAGAACCTGTCAGAACAATCCCGGCCTCAAAGCGAAGCAAAATTTCATAATCATGCTGAGCCTTTCGGTTGATGATTTCCGGTGTTACGGATTTGGTTTTGGGAGCAGGGCTCATGGCGTTTCTTGGATTCGGGCAAAGTGTTCCTTGAGCAGGCCCCTATCCAAGACTTTTTGGCTGCAAGTTCCTTTGGCAAGCAAACGAAGACCGGCATAGGCCTCCCAATTGCATAACACATCGTTTTTACGACAAGACACCAGCGTTGCATGGACCTCAACCCGTTGCCCTATCAGGGCCGGCGCCTTGTGTTCAATGGTCAGCCCGTTGCCGATTCCTTCCTCGTGCTCTTCGCGTAGTTTCAAAACAAATTGTCGGCAAGCCCACTCGGCCTCCCTTGCCATGGCAAAGGTCGAGCATACCGGGTGTACTTCGACACCCCCAAAGGAGGCCGTATCCTCAGGACCAACAACAAAGGAAGTTTGGATACTTTCCCCTACCGGGATATGATTACGCATGAGCCTTGTGACCGTCTGGGTTGGCCATGTTCTGACTGCTGAGCTTGATTACGACCAACAAATTTTCTGCCTGTTGATCGGCCAGCTCCAGCGTTCGTCCATCCCTCAAGCGTAGTTGCCAGGAATCCCCTGCTACGGTGCCTCGATGAATCACTTCAAAGGGTTGTCCAAAAAGCAAACCCATGGTGTTGATATCCCGCAGCAGATTCAAATCCCTGCTTTGAATTCCCGCAAAAACCAACGAAAGGTGCTGAACGCGATCCAAGGAACCCAGGGGGACCCGATGGACCCCGACCGTTTGCCCATTCGGTCCGGGAATCGGGTTGCCGTGCGGGTCTGATGTCGGTATGCCCAAAAATTCTGAGAGCTTATCGGTTAAGAGCAGCGAACGGACATGTTCCAATTCCTCGGCGAGCTCATGAATTTCGCCGGCACCCAATCCCAGGCTACCAGCCAAAAAAGTTTCCCAGAGTCGATGGCGTCGCACCACATGGGAAGCCAACTTGTGCCCGTATGGGGTCAGCAAGGCCCCTTGATAGGGCTGGTAATCCACCAACCCCCGTTCCGAGAGCTTCAACAACATGCTGGTAACCGATGATGGTTTGGTCCGAAGCGAGGCTGCCAGGGTATTGGTCGTGACAGGATACGCTTCGTGCCCTTCGGGTAGGCCCCCGTAGTCGTACCCCGACAAACGAAAAATTGATTTGAGGTAATTCTCAGTGGAACGAGTCTGCTTGAACATAGCCAAAGATAATTTTGGGGGCACCAATGCTGCCTGACCGTGAACCACTTTTCTAATTCGATTCGTCCAACCCGCGCCATCTTCCCGGGGCTCTTGGTCCTTTGGTTCCTAGGAGGAGCCTTTGCCTTGGCATCCAAAGCCCAAGCGCCCCTAACAAGCCCTTTGCGTTGGGGCGAACAAGCCCCGAACTTGCATTTGCAGGCCTCCAACGAAGGGAAAAGGTCCAAAAATCCGTTGAGGAATTCCAAAAACCCTGCCTTGTTGGTCTTGGTCTTTGGAGACATTGCTTGCCCTGCTTACCAGCTTTACCTGCCACGAATCGTGGGGCTCAGAGAAAAAATAGCCGAACTCAAGGGCGAAATCCTTTGGATTTACCCCCACCGCTTGGATTCCAGCCTAAGCCCGTACCCAGGGGCCAAGGTTTACAAGGATTTTCTTGGGCAAAGCATGGGGGCCTATCGCATCACCCGATTGCCAACCGTTATCGTAATTCAAAAAGACTTGGATCAACCCAAAAGCCCGGCCCCTCGGTCGCGCAAAATCCGTCGAGTCCCCTGGTCTGTTCGCTATGTCGGAGCGGTTGACCAAGACCCCGAAGGAAAAATTGACTCTGGAATTCGAAAGGACCTCGTCGAAGCCTTGCTGGATTTAAGCCAAAGTCCCTATGTTCGCATCCCGGCAACCCGAACCCACGGCTGCCCCTACCCGGTACCTCCACGACCCTAAACCACTCATTCCAACCGAATGCCTGTATTCAACCATCGCCTGAGCAACCATCGCCTGAGTAGGGCCCTTTGGGCGGTTTTTTGTTGGACCGCACTGACTGGCTCATCGGTCATGGCCCAGACGGATACCTTGTTCTGGTTTGCGGCACCGGAGGCCAGCGCCGGATTGGGCGAAGTTCCGGTTTCGCTGCACCTTTCGGCCGGACCTTTGGGAGCCCAAATCACCGTGGATCAACCGGCCAATCCCGTTGGATTCGTCCCTATCAATTTGACCGTTGCCCCCAACAGCGTCCTGGTCCATGACCTGACATCCCGCCTGGCCCAATTGGAAAACCAACCGGCCAATTCGATTTTGAACCTGGGATTGCGCATTCGATCGAACCAACCCGTGGGCGTTCTTTACGAAATCCGTTCCCCCCAAAACGCAGCGTCCTTTACCCTCAAAGGAAAGACGGCCTTGGGTCTTCGGTTTTTTGTAGGAGGCCAAGCCTCGTTGGCGGCTTGGGTCAACGATGCGTCTTTGGTTCCCGCGGCTCGGAGTCGATTTGACATTGTCGCCACCCAAGACAGCACCCAAATCACGGTGAACCCCCGCTCAGATATTGTTGGGCACAATGCGAACGTAT
>Ga0214921_10001519_pt1 | contig 39408 bp, 20 predicted proteins | sample LL1505_MetaG_FD_177992 | JGI IMG/M metagenome (GOLD analysis project Ga0214921, IMG submission 177992) | Freshwater microbial communities from Lake Lanier, Atlanta, Georgia, United States - LL-1505 | ecosystem: Environmental > Aquatic > Freshwater > Lake | place: USA: Georgia | collected...
TTTCTATTAAATCAACTCTGTTATGAGGTTGATATACCATTTTGAAAAATTTAGATTGTATACTGCCCAATGTAGCCACACTTAAATCTAAATTGTTGACTAGTTCTTTAGCATAAAAATCTAATCGTTCAACAACATCGACTTCTTTAACTTGACTATGCCACATATCAGTCAAATAGTCAAAATCTCGCACATTACGATAGTCCCAATCAGTTAAATTGGTCAAGTAACAGCCGTGTCTGGCGCCCATCATGGCCCATACGCCGTTGTCAACATCACTGCCAATATTACACCAAATCATTAGTCTATGTAAATTTTTCCAATGTACGCCTTCTTTTACAGTGACTTTGGTTAGCTTGGCACCGCGGTCTAGACTCATTTTTACACCTTCTCTAAACCCTGCTCGCCATGCTTGAAAAGGTGTGGCATTGTTATGCACATCACTATAACACCCATTCATTTGAATATATTGATTATCCCAACAGAAATCAACCTGACCTACGCTATCTTTAGGATCAGCATTTTCGTGTGTACGCATATTCATCACAAAGTCCACGGTCCAACATTTCAATCCGCCATTGCCATACATTAGACCATTGATAATATTATAACCACTCCAACTGATTACGCTGTTTTCTAAATTGGGATATTTGGCTATGTCTATTTCTATGTTTAGAAAATCTGGACGAATTATATTGTCGCCGTCTACTGTGGTAAATCTTGGAGTTTCGCTTAATCGAGCACAGGCTTTATGGGCGCTGTCACTGCCTTTGACTCCATGTACACGTTTGGCCCAAGGTACTTTGGTCAATAAATCTGCATAATTCTTCTCAGCATTGGGCTCATCATAACTGAGATATATGATATCATAATCGAGTGGTCTGAATATTTTTGTCATATTTTTGTTCTAATATATTGATATTTTTCAAAGATTTTTCTTGCATATACACTAACTCTAACTTCGTCTTTGTCTATTTGATCAAACGGTAATATGCAATAATAGTTATTAATTAACTCGGTCATAGGGATACGTAATGTTTTATAAAGTATGTTAGGATCGTTGAATTCTGTTACATAAAACTCATATATTTGATCAAAATATAATTTTTTACTTTGTAAAGATCGAGCCAATGAACCATTAATGTATACTTTCCAACAAGTATCTGTGTAATCTTGTACAACAGTAATATCATTAGTGGGATCATATTCTAAAGGAACACTAGTGTCTATTAAAGGAGTAAATTGAAATATCACATCATGAATACTGTGCAATACTTCTTCCTGTTCATCTAATCTTATAAACGCATAATCCTTAGAATCTGGACTGAATACAACTTTATAATTACGCATAACGTCTGTGCCTTCTAGTAAGTTTTTAACTTGACTAAAAGTCACAGTAACAGATGGCAATGTTTGATCATTAGCCATATTGGATATGCCTTTTATTTCACCAGTTTCAGGTTCATAAAAGACAAATCTAAAATCATCTTGTTTAATTTTATTATCGTAAGATTTTAAATCTTCTTCAGTAATATCCCATTCTACTTGTAACAGCATTTAACTTATTCCTGTAATTTTTTCTAATTGATTTATTATATGGTCTGTTAAAAAACTATATTCTGTATAGTGAAATAATCCATGTTGTTGATAATTGCCTATTTTAAGTTCACAATTTTTGTTAAAATATGCCCCAATGCTATCTTGCCAAGATTCAGTAGGGCTCTCCCAATTTTGAATCATGGGTTTCATATGCGTAAAAGTTACGGGTGCATTTTTATGACTAACTAGATTTTCGCAATTTAGAATTTTAGCAGCCAAACTAGCAGTCACATCCATACTGGGCAATTTTGGATAATTTACATTGACATAACGACCATAAAACAATTCCCAATTATTGCTGATATCCTCTACCCAATTAAAATATTCCTTTGCATAATCGCTCTTTTTAAAATAAGCAGCACCAAAATAAAAATTTGGTAAATTATTACTGTCAAATGTTTTTCTGTAATATCTTCCAGTTACAATTTTTCCTCTATAGTCTAATACATTACTGGTTAAAAATACATCATAGTTTTTTAAATATTCCCACCAAATATCCAAGTTAGAAAACGCCAACATGTCGGCGTCTAACACAATAGTTTCATCATATGGGCTACAATGATAGAGTTTCCATCTATCTTCTGTCTTAAAAAATGTAGTTGTTTTATTTCTATCACGCCATGGCACTGGCACAATTTGGTCAAATACCAAACGATATTTTTCAGGAATTTTGTTGTCAGTGACTAAACTTATATCAGCATTGGGCATGTGATTTTTTATGCTCAGTGCCAATGCATAAGCAGATCTTGTATATTTCTTTAACTTGGCATCTTCAGCGAATATCAAAAATCCTTTAGACATTTAATTCCTCATTTAATATTCTGCTTATACTGAATTTATTCATTACATGCACATTAATACCTTTAGTTTTCATAATGGTATACTCTCCTCGATATTTTTCTTTTTCAACTAAAAATTTCATCTCAGTATCAAAGTGTTCAAGTAGTATATCTTTGTCAATGGTATAGTACAATTTTCCTGGTAAATCATGTGCCCATGTGCCATTTTGATAACCATTCATAACATGTATAGCAATGCTAAAAGCAAAATCATTTCTATATAGTCCTTGCTCAATTTGATAGATATATCTATAATAATTCCAATTTTCTTGTATATGCCCTAGGTAATTAAAAAAGATTTCTGTATTTTTATTTTTTCTAAAAAAGAACACAGTGGCCCAATAAAAATCAATACTCTTATCACTTAAGGTAACTAGTCTTGGATCGTATCTATAACCACTAAGATCCACAGCCTGTTTATGTATTAAGAAATCATGAGGTTGTTGCCAGCAATATTTTAGTATGTCATTGTTGATTAGATAGTCACAGTCAATGACCAATGTTTCATCAAAAGGACTTAATTCAAAACTTTTTACACGAATATCATTTTTAAACCTTAGTTTTTTATGAGTCATTGCACCATCAAAATATTGACGATACTGTGGAGCAGAATCGTATACTAAAAATCTTTCTTTGGTATCTTCCCACAAATCGTATCTAATTTTATCTTTACTACTTTGTGCAATGTCATAATTGATCAATGACATCCATAAAACTCTTTCATGGAATAATATATCACCTTTGGTAAATTTAGTTAATTGCGTTAATTCGTTAACGTTTTCTAAAACGATATCATACTGATCACTACTAAATTCCTCTTGTTCTTCGTATTCAGTATGACATCTATATAATGTATTTTCATACCAAACGTGTTGTCCTACCAAGTAGGGTAATTTAGGGTACCATTTATCAATGTCTATACCTTCATAAACCCTAGTAAAATTATCCTCAATCTTATAAGTTTTTTGAATATTAGTTACAGTTTCTTTTTTTCTTTTTCCAGCAATATCACTCATCCACAAAGTACGATTAAAAAGAATAATATCCCCTTTAGATATTTCTTCTATAATATCTCCATCTTGAACATTTTCTAATATGATATCATATTGGCCAATACTAAACTCTTCTTTTTCTTCGTATTCAGTATGACATCTGTATAAAGTATTTTCATACCAAACATGCTGCCCTACCAAATAAGGCAAATTAGGGTACCATTTGTCAATGTCAATACCTTCGTAAACTGGTTCAAAATCTTCAATTTTATATGTTATAATTTCTGTTTTTATATCAAACTTGCTCATCCAAAGACTGCGATTAAACAAAACAATATTTCCTTTGAATATTTTTTCTATAATATCGCCGTCCTGAACTTTATCAATTAATGAAATATATTTGTCTTTACTAAATGTTTCACCTTCAGTATATTGAATTGCACATCTATATAAAGTATTTTCATACCAAACATGTTGCCCTACCAAATAAGGTAGATTTGGGTACCATTTGTCAACGTCAATACCTTCGTAAACTGCATCAAAGTCTTCTTGATTAAAAGAATATGTAGTTTCTTTAACAACCTCAATTTCTGCCTTTTCAACAACATCAACTACATCAACAACATCAACAATTTCAGGACCCTCATTGACTTTACGCCATACAGTGCCATTATAAAAGGCCAAACTACCTACAGGATATTGCCATGTCGATGTCCAAGGCGAAACTTCAGCTTGGTGTACAACCTTTATAACCATGTCAACATCATCTTTGTAATTGGGATATTGTTTGTATAACCAATCAGCACTATCTGTGACTAAGGCCACAGGAACTCCTAAATATTTTTTTACTCGTCTTGCAGCATTTAAGGCCAACTTAGCATAGTCAATCTGCTCATTATTTAGAGCATAGATTAGGACTCCTTTGCTCATTGAGTCAATGCCTCTACACTTCTATTCTTTTTAAGCAATTGATAATCGTTATAATAACTGTTTGAAGCAATAAAATATTGATCAATTGCATCATCTAAAAATTGCTGTAAATCATTAACCCTAACTGGCAAATCGTTATCGTCTATTACCACAATGTCGGTGGTGTTGCCCATGTCAATCAGAGTTTTTAGAAAAGTAATGAGATCTTTGGTGATTGTAAACGTTCCACCATTTTGGTAGTACACACAATCAGTATGGTATTTTTCTTTTAGTGCTCGTTTTTGATTGTTTAGAGTCACCATAAAATTGGCAAACTCCAGAGCCTTTTCCAGTCTTTCGTCCATAGAAACTCCCGCAGTGTATATTAATTATCTGCTAGGAGTTGATGTTAGAAAATTTATGGTGCGCCAGTAGTAGCTATTGTAGGTGCATTAACCTGCACATTAGAACCAGTAGCACGATAATGTTGTATAAGACTAGTAGTAGTGCCGCCAACGTATTCATCAAAGTTGTTAAGACCAGAAGAAGCATACCCAGCATCGTTATATTTAATACTTAAAGTTAAAACACTGGCAGTTCCTGTGCTATTATTAGCCACATTACATGAAGCGTCTATGCTAAAGATATTTCCTATATAAGTAGCAGCACTAGTATATAAAAAAACTTGTTGCGGTGAACTAGTTAAACTATACCAACCTATACTAGATCCAGTAACATTGGCTGTTGTATTAGTATATCCAAATTTTACGGTACCAACAGTAGTAAATAAACTGCTCCAGAAATTGCCTTTTATAAGATAATCGCCACTCGCACCTATTGTACTATGACTAGGCACTATTCTTATTTCCCCACCTGCATTGAAAAAGTATCTAGCATTGGCGGCGTCGGCAAAAGTTACAGTCACGGTATGAGTACGTAGCCCGTTCCAATTAGCAAAGGTTGGAGCTACTCCTTCTGTTGCTGTTGCTTGATTAGCACTTAATGCAAATCTATTAGTGTTTAAAGTGTCTGCTTGAGTTTTATAAGTGTTCCATTCGCTATAGCTAATAGTGCCGCCAGCTGATATACTAGGTGCTGTGCTAGCTGAAAAAGTTTGATGATAAGAAATCTTATCTAAGTCAGTTTTTAAATTTTGCATCTGACTAGCTGTTATAGCAGTGCCAGCAGCAATTTGACTGCTACTCACTGTTTGTCCATATCCAGCTTGGCTACTTAAAGTAGCCGGACCACTTCCAGTGCCTAATACATTAGCCACAATTGTTTGAATAGCATTGTAATCCGCTAGATAAATCGTGTCGCCAGTTGCTTTTGGAAATACACCTGCTGTGGCCATCTTAAATCCTCTCTATATTTATAAGATTATACATTCTACTAATTTAATACCAGCTTCGACATTGGTCTCCAATGCAATAGCAAATGCATCGTTGTGGTTACCAAATGCTTGGGCTGTGCCATTAGGAGCTGCTACTAATCTTTGACCTTTGACGACACTGCCATTAACTTTGACTGGCACACGCCCTTTCAGCGCAACTGCTACACCGCCCTCTAATTCACTATTCATCAAATAAGCAGGGCTTTCAGATACAACACCTATGGCACGAAATCCTGTTTGTGCTGCTGTAACTTCTTTGTCTCCGCCAACCATTAATACTGTACCAATTTCATAGTTAGCATCTGGCAAGTATTTTTCTGCCAAGTCTGCATATTTTGCTGATGTTGAAACTCCATTAAAAGTGGTACATCTTAGCGTATTTGTACTTGGATTATAGGTAAAAGTATCGTCATCAACCCTTAATATTTCACTGTTAGTTTTTCCACTGGTAAATGTGACATAAAATTCAGCATTGGTACTTGTAGTATTAGTGACTCCAATTTTTTCAGCTTCACCTACATTAAACAATGCACTCAACGAAGTCCAAGTTGGCAATCCATCTTTAACTGCTAATACTTGATTCGAGGTCCCAATATTTAAAAAGTTGGTTAAATTTTGTGAGCTTTGATAAACTAGAGATCCACTTGCGCCGCCACTGATTGTGCTAGTAGCATCTACAAGACCAATAAATCTGCGGGCTGTGATATCACCGTTGCCATCTCTAACAGCTACAGTATTGATTGTTGCTCCAGTTGCCCCAGTTCTATAAGTTCCGCCAACATTTAAAAAATTTGCTCTTGAAGAAGTCCCATCCAAATCACCATACAAATCAGTAGCATAAATTTTACTAAATTTATTATCATTTGATCCTATAGTGCTATATTCAGAGCCAGGCAATATAGCCAAGCCTTGTAATTTCATTGGTAGTTTTTCTGTTGTTCCGCCACCTTGAACATTTACTGTGGTTTTAAAAATTATAGGTTTATCAGCAGAATTATTCTTAATGACAGTATTAGCAGTATTATCAATGAAAACAGCTAGATTATTATTGTCTCCAACAGTAAAACCTGGATCATTAAATCTTGTTAAATTAACAAAGCTTGGAGTTCCTACTTTTATAAAATCAGTATCAATAAATCCATTTAATTTCGTTGCATTTGATGCTGTTCCCCAATAGACATAGTCGTTTAGTGAAATACCATTACTAGGGGTATTAGCTAATGTTATTCCCTTTTTAATTGTGGTAAAAATTGGTAGCCCATTTTCAACAAGATCAACGTCTAGATCAATTGTTGGCAATGTAAATGCTGTTTTACTTATGATAAAAATAACCTTGCCATCAATAATACCTTTGATGATTGGATGTGGGTCACCTTGATTATCATCAACACTACTACTTTTAAGCTCTGTAGTCTGTGCATTTTGTACTGCCTGTGGACCAATAAGAACAAAGTTATCGTCTCCAGAGCAGCTATATAGCTGATTAGTTTCAGTATTGTACCAAAAATCACCTACTGATAATCCACTTGGTTTTAAATTTCCTATCTCAGTGCCGCCAGCGCTTTTAAATTTATTACCATCGAAAAATTTTAATTTTTTAACACGAGTGTCATACCAAATTTGACCTGTAATTTTTCTAGGCGGTTCTGTTCCACTGGCAAAATTTTCTAAAAGATGGACTAGATTTTCATTTTGAACTTCGCCATACCCAGCATAATTCCTTCCAATTAGACTGATGTCTAATGTGTTATCCACAGTGCCGTCTTCTACAACAGCTACCAGTGTACCATCATATTTGTTAATATTATATGGCATTCCCTAAACCCCTTTAGAATATTTATCAAAATCAAGCATTATCGTAAACCCATCCTCTGATTACTCCAGTGTAGACCAAATTAAACGCAAGCCCTGGAGTGGTAATAGTAATATCATCAGTAGTAGCGTTAATCAAATTGCCATTTCTTCTAATAAACAATTGTCCCAATATACTAATACCAGTTTGATCAACAAAACGAATCTCATCCCCTACATTTGGTGTTAATGGTAAAAATATTTGAACGTTATTTGTTATTTGAACACCGCTATTATTAAATTTAAGTGTGTCTATCAATAAACGATCACCAGGTAAAGCATTATAGTTAGCTTTAATTACCTTCCAAGTAAGTGCTAAATTACCAGGAACTTTAACAACTGTGTCTTCATTACCTATATTAACTGTGGCAACTTGAACGCCAGTCCCAGTGCCATCGTCAACAAAAAGATTTGCAACACTTGTTAACGATTTAATCTGACCTTGATCTAATATGAAATCTTGATCTATTTTAGCGTTTTCAATTACAGCATTGTCAATACCTACAATTTTTCCAGTAACGTATATGTCGCCGTCTACACCTAATGTTTTGTTAATAGATCTAATATATTGAGATGATGTAATCCTATTTGTGTTATTTTTAAATAATAACCCAGCACCACCAATTGCACTGGAAACAGTGTCAATTTTAGGCACAATTAATTCATTAACAACATGTAAGTCATGTTGAACATATACTATACCACCAAGTTGCAAATTGGCAGGATCTTCAATGCGACCTATTTTAATCTGACTGGCTTTGGCTCCAACTTTTAAATCAGTAACATATTCAGGTAGCATATCAAATTCAGTTGTAAGTTGCCCTACTGTGAGTGTTCCCTTTTTACTATTGGCTAGCCCTTCTTGGCCATTAATTGTTATAGTACCATTGACTTCTAAATTATTTTTAATTGAAGTTCTACCAGCAGAATTTGCTATTTCAACAGTAAATGCAGATCCGCCAATAATTAGGGTCTGAACGTTTTCATTGAACACACTGGCAATATCAGTGTCAACATCTGCTCTAATGTCAGCAATGTTGGCGCCACCAGGTGTTGGTGATGTACCCTTTATTACAATATCGCCGTCAAAGAATGCTATCTGATTGCGAACACGTAGTTCCCCGTCAGAGTCACCAATAACTATGTTGTTAGCTTTGCCACCTAAATATATATTTTTAGTTTTAGTGTTAAAAACATACATAGTTTCTGTATTGGCATTTAGATAAGCAGGAGTACTGTCAGCATATCCTATAAAAAATTCCCCAAGAACATTTAAATTATGGTTAATATAGGTATCACCTTCTGGATCTCCGCCTATATTAATTCTAATAGCTTCATCACCAATGTTTATGGTTTGTATATTATTTGGTAAAAAGTTAAAAAATACTGCTGCTGGGTCTGAACTAATAATTTCAGGAGTTCCGCTTTGATCAAATATTAACTTTTTGTTTAATATCAAATCTTCTTTGGCCACTGCATCCTTTTCAAATTCAATAGAATTATTAGCGTTTAAAAGTAAATTTCCTGAAGTAACTCTAACAGTATTATTTTTAATTAAAACATTATTAACTTGAACTTCACCTGATACAGTTAGACGATTATCAACATCCACATCATTTCTAAAATTTGTAATACCAGTAGTGTCGTTACCAATGTTTATGGTGTTTGTGGCAGCGCCAATGTTAATTGTTTTAACTGTGGAGTTAAGCAGATTAAAATTAGTTAGAGTAGAATTTAAGCTTCCGCCATCAATATTAACGTTTCGTGCCACATTTAAATTATTATTAACTGTGGTTATACCAGTGGCAGCGCCAACATTAACCTCAGTAGCTGCCCCAGCTAAATTTACTGTGGTTGCTGTGGCATTAACAATATCAATTGATTCATTGTCGGTGACTATATTATTACGGAAATTAGCATCGCCAGCAATATCAAAAGTGGCTATTGGGTCTGAATTATAAATGCCTACCCTGCTTCTAAGTGCATCAATATAAATTGCATTAGTAGATCCAGAACTATTTTTTACATTTAATGCTAAATTTGAATTTTGAATATTACTTTTAAGTGTGGTTAAATTTGATGCTATTTCAAATGTTAAATTATTAGATGCTCCCAATGTCAATGGGGTGCTATTAACAATGGTCAATGCTCCATTAATAAAACTATTTCCAGTTGTTTGAACAAAGTTACTGACGTTAATAATATTGCCAAATCCATCAATTAAGTTTTGAGCATTTAATGCCGTGCCATAAAAATTAAAACCTACAATTGCTGGGGTAAATCCTTTTCTAATAACGCCAGTTATGCCTTCATTTTGTAAAACACGACCATTTGCAGTTAAATAATTTGGCGTGAATGTATCTTTGCTGAATACACCTAAGAGAACATCACCAATTTTTAATTTGATTAGAGTTTTTGTTGCCCCAGTATTATCAGTTATGTTGACAATTTCGTTACCAGATACACCTTGTTGCGCTGTGTAAATAGGGCCTGCAAGTCTTGTTCCTTGACCATCATTAAAATACAGTTGTCTTCTTAAACTGTCAATCCAAATGTCACCTGGGCTTAAGGAAGGCTCAATACTACTAACTTGTGGCCTGTTAGGTTCTTTGAATATACTTCCATTAAAAATTCTAATTTTTTCTTCACTGGTATCGTACCAAATTTGTCCTTTAATTGGTGATTTAGGAGCTGTTGTACTAGCAAAGTTTTCTAATAATTTAACAAAATTTTGATTAAATTCTAAACCATAGTTATTAGTACTTTTGCCTACTAAGGTCAAATCAGTGGATAATTTATCCACGCTGTTATCTAAGATATCAGCTAATACACTTCCGTCAGTTTTGATTATAGTATATGGCATTATACAAACCTACCAGTAAAAATTATAAATTTTAGCTTGTCTATGGGATTGCTATTACTGAGGTTAGGCAACTTAAATACTGGTATGCCATCTTGAATAGTTTCGTTATCCCCAGTATATTCGTAGCCTATTACTGAAAATAAATCTGAATACAAGCTTTGCTCTAATGATGAACCATCACAAATTCTATATCCATTTGGAATGGCTGCTGTTGGTTTACCTGCCCAAATAGTTATTGTTCCAATAGGCACCAAAGGTAATGTGTTAAGTAGACTATTTTTAGAAATTTTATTTAATTGTCTAGTGCCATTTGATTCTCTACTTACTAATAATAAGTCAGTGTTAATTAAATTTGTTATTTCAGGTTTATTATAGATAACATCAGGAGTTAATGAAATTGACATTATGCCTGTGTCTAATGAATTTATATTAAATGCATTTTCAGTATTGGATAGTTTAATATCCCCATTAAATTTAATATTAATGCCATTAGTTAATGACTGCGCTGATCCTGTAATGTTTCCACTTAAAGATCCTGTAACATTTGCATAAATTGTTACAGGATTATTAAGATCACCTATCTGATCAGCCCAAACATTGCTCCATCTATTTGCAGTGTTACCAAGTGTATAAGAACCAGTCTTTGGTAAAATATTAGACATTCTACTAGTTTCTTCAACGTAAAGACTTTTACCAATGGATAATGTTTTAGCTATAAACATGCCGCCGGCAGTGCGTATACTTGGTAGATTTGGGGCTATTACATCACTGTCATTTGTGCCTGTAACAATTAATGATTGATTAGTTTTTATATTACCTACTACATCCAAACTTTCAGTAGGAGCAGTATTATTAATACCCACTTTTCCAAGTCTAGTGTTTACTAGTCCAGAGTCAATGGTTAGAATAATGTCTGAATTTAGTGCTTTTTGAATTTTGAAATTTATTTTAGATCCAGAATTTTGATTATAAAATACACTGGCTCCATTTTCAACACCTATGGTTAATGATTTATCAGTGCCTATTACTAAACCGTTATCATTTCTAATATTAAATCCATAATTTGTTACACTAACTTGATCGGATCTAAGAAAGTTTCTAGCATCAACAACTGTGTCGCCTACAATCAGTGATTCTGCTTTTTCACTGATGCCCCAAAATTTAACACCCTTTGCGTTAGTTTGCGGGATACTGGCATTTAAATTTAACCCTTGTTTAATTATGGGAAACCCTTGTTGAACTGCTTTGGGTGTAAATTCTCTATCACTGACAATGGCTACTCTACTATTTTTAACATATAATCCCAATACTGGTCTTGTACTATTGTCAGCAGCATCTATAATTAAATCAACTTCGGCGGTGGTTTTTTCACCTTCATTATATTTTGGTCCAATCAGTTGCCATGGAAAACTGCCAAATCCTGTATAGATATATAACTGTTTTCTAGTAGTATCAACATAAAAATCACCTAGATTAAGTCCAGCAACAGGTCCTGTAGGTGCATTAGCTGATTTTTTTACAATACCTAATTGTATCCAAGTTGTACCATCAAATACCTTTAGCCCTCCGCCTAAATTATCATTTAATGAGTTATACCAAACTTGACCCTTTACTGGGTTAGTTGGCCCAGAGCTTATATCTGAATTAGAATTTTTAGCAGGACTGGCGAAATTTTCTAATAGATGTAAAAAATTTTCACCAATAATTTGAGTATATCCCGTGTAATTTCTGCCTATAAAAGTGAGACTGGTATCTGTATTAGTGCCTTCATCAGGAACATTGTATACATGATTTTGAGCAGTATTACTTATGGGGGTGGTATTTGCCATATTATGTTCCTAGGCCAGTTAAACTTTGTATTCTAACTGTGTAATCTATTTGAATGAGACGATTTAAACTTTTTTGTACTGGGTGAAATACTACATGAGTTAATAATCTACTTTGATTTGTTTCACTATATGATTTTAATCCCAATTCATCAAAAACATATTCTGATTCATTATTGTTAGTGTTATCAAATGCACTTTGGCCACTGGGCTCACCATAATCTAGAAAACAAGTAACAAACACATCCGTGTAATTTGTACCAGTAACGTGTCTAGTTTCTATATAATTTCTTATGGGATCAATGTTCGTGATACTTCTATCATCAACTACTTTAGTATAGGTTGGATTATATAAATCAGCATTAATTCCAGTAGAATTTGGGGTCAAGTACGTAATAATACCTGTGGGATCTACAGCAGTACCGCCGTTTCCAAAGGCCATTTCATAGATAAACCCCTGTCCAGAATTAGATATACTGTTGGCCAATGCCACACTCATATTTTCGTAATGTATGGCATTACGCTTATTGACATAGATTTCTTTAGAACTAGGGTCCCAAATTTTAATATGTCCTTCTATGTGAATCCCACCAAAGTCTTTGTTTTGCATGATTATTTCTCTATCAAAATATTTATTTTATCCATTATTCAGTTTTTTAGGCTTAAATTTTAGAAAATATGCTACGCTATTGCTTGAATTAGCTATATCTTTGCCTGGATCATTCCACAGGGTCAATGTCTTTCTAACAACCTGTGTTTTAATTCCCAGTCTTGGTGTGCTATTTAAGTTTAATTGGGCTGTGGTTTCATCAATTGTAAAATCTGCAGGATAATCAACATCGCCCTCAGGACTTTCTGGATGAATTCTTGCATCATGTAGTGTATATGGATTTTTTCGTTGTCTAACTCCGCCTACAAACACTTCAATACTGTCCTTGCTGGGGATATAAGGTAATCCAACGTTTGGATCCCACTCTTGTACGTCTGTTTTATCTTCATAAGGTATAGTTTCTGCAACACCAATGTCCAAGACTTCTGTACCTAATTCATGTATTTTAGGTATACCAGTCCCCCAAGTTCCTCTACGTAATTGACTGATTTTATTTTGATTTTTAATAAAATATTCAATTCGTTCACCGTTAATGTAAACTACCCCTGGTTGATTTAAGGATATATTTGGCTCATTTAATGTTGTTGGATCATCTACTTCAACTTCTTTGTCAGAAAACTTTAGCTCTTTAGTCAAATAAGTTGTTCTATTTTTGCTTATTCTCTTATAGTGTGATCTATTAAGGATATCTTTAAATTGCATAAATGCTATTGGCTCTCTGCTAGTATTAGCACTAAATGTTAATACTGAAAATCTATCTTGAGTGGTTGGAATAACATTAAGAATCACTTCTGTTTTATTATCAGATAATACATAATCCATATTGGGAATTAATAAAGTTTTATTTTTAATAACCCACACATAGTTAGCATTTATTATTGGCCTGTCAAGTGTCAGTATGCCCCCACTGACTTTAATAGCTTCTAAATAGTAAATGCTATTTTCATAATTTTCTATATTAGATTTAACTGTATAATCACTACGTTGAATGTTTAATATGTCATGATTGTACATGGAAATAACTTCTATTCTAGTATTATCTGGATAGGCTGTTTTAAATTCAATGTAATTAGAATCGTCATCTTTACCTATGGTATAGTCTGAATACTTTACCAATGTAACTATAACTTTGGCATTTTCTACATAATAGTTTGGTTTAATAATGACCTTTTGCGTGATCAAATCTATATTATATGCATCGCCTAATTGAACTTCATTATTATCAATATAAACTTTATAGTCTTCAATAATATTAAACACTTCCTCATCACTAACTGATCCCTTGCCCAATGGAATATCGTAACTATATACATTATTTTGCAATACAAAAGAGAATGAATCAGTAGAATTTAATATTTCATTTCCAACTCTAACAATAGTATTTTGTGTTAGCGGAGAGCTTTTTCCAACAGGATTTAATAAATTATATCTTAAAGTAGTACCATCTGTAGTAATTGTTTCTCTACTTACTACACTAGTAGCAGTGTTTGATAGTTTTCTAAAAATTACATAGTTTATTACTTGGCCAACAGCAATCTCATCTACAAATTTAATGGCTAATTTATTTTTAAGGCTATATGTATCATCAGTTTTAAATAAAGTATAATTCATAACTTCACCAGAAACTAACACCATTAACTCTACATCATCTCTCCAATCAAAATTCAATAACAATTCTTTACTAGCAGTCTCTACTATCTTGTGATCCATTTCTAAAATATTATTTCCGTTAAATCCCAAAGTAATTATTGATACAATTTTTCCTTGGGGCGGCGCACTAACTAGTTTAATTTCTAAACTGTTAAAATCTACATTATAATCTAATTTAGGGCGTAGTATATCAGACCCAACTTTGATAACCACTGCTGATTTACTATTGGGATATTGACTTATTTTATAAGAAGTCATAGCACCATCAGAGATATAATTATCACAAGTAATATCTGCTGATTCATTGATTAAAACATCTGATACCTTAATAACTAGTGTATCTGCCACATGCCCTGGCAACATTTCTTCAGGGGCAGGACTGGTCAATGGACTGATAAAACGATCACCATCAATTATAATATCATCAGCATTCATTCCTGAGGCAGTTATATATGGAGTATTGCCATTCTTTCCAAATTTTCCGCCTTGTATTAAGGCATCATATATTCTAGTGTCATCATTGGCTGTTCTAGGATCCCATAATTTTTCACCCCAAGGGTTATTTTCACTGTCCCATTTTTCAGGTGGATCAAAGTTTATGCCCACAATGCTTACCCCGCCGTAATCAATCCCTGTCATTAATTGAGCAAAATCACGACCTATCATGCCACTTTCTGGATCATAGTAATGAGTAATTCTGTCTAAGGCTTTTAAATGATGAAAATCTTTTGTATAATTAACTGTTATGACACAACCTAGAGGAGGCGGTGTATCAAAAACTATTTGACCATAATAAACGGTGTGGCTACCATCAGAACTAAGTTTACTGGTCTTTACTAAAGAGTAATCATCCTTAATAACATCTACAATAATATTGTTAATTGTAAACGTTACTGAAGTCTTGCCTTTTTCAGTATTTGGACTATAGATAAGATCATATGATATAGTAGCTGCGTCGCCTAGGAAAGTTTCAGTTTTAGTTAAAGGCAATATGTTTTCAATTGACTCCTTTGCATATCGATCAAACCTTAAAGACATACTATTAGTTCTAACTAGATCATTTTTTATAATTGCAGTTGCTTTAGCTGACTTTCCGTCGATGTCTAAATGGCCTTCTATTATAATAGTTGGTGCTTTAAAATAACCAGATCCTTCATTTAGTATTTGAATTTCTATGACTTCGCCCTTAGCTATAAATGCTCTAGCTGTTGCCGGAGTTGTGCAGCTACCTATGATTTTAACTATTGGCCTAGAGAGATATCCACTACCACCATCAAATACTTTAATTTCTTTTATGGAAAAACTGGCATTTTCTTTCCATAAACGCCAAGGATAGTCGTCAACTACATTGTCAAAATATGATAACCCATTTGTTGCTCTTGTTTGAATAGCTATTATTTGATTTTGAGAAACATATGATGGCAAATCAAAATCAGTGACTAAACTTTGTGTATTTTCCATGTTATTATATACACTGACAAACTCTCTTATTTTAGTTCTATAGGGTTTAACTTCAGCAATATAATTTTCAAAATCTTCTAAATTGTCATTATTGTATGTTATTTTTTGACGTAATTCCCCTATATTATGCAATGCTTTAACAAAGCTAGTTTTAAAAACCCAATCTACAAATGGTTGTTCAGATAAGGCATATTTGACACTTAAGAAGAATAGATTTAGATAAAGAATTCTGCGATTATCTATTAAAATTTTATCTTTTAATGAATTTAAAATTATTCTTAATTCAATACTACCTGAATTATCAAATTTATTAATATCATATAAACTGCCATCATACCCAAGTTTGTTAAATTTAACATTATAAAATTTATTACTTAATTGTAAACTTCCATTTTGGCGACCTATTACTTGAAAGCTTTGAGTATAATCTATTGATTCTGTATTAGAATATTTTTTTAATAATAACCATCCAGAACTACCTACATTGTTGACTTTAACAATTTGGCCTATTTTACAATTATTTGTAAACAATTGATATGTACTATCAACTACATAATCTATTTTAGTAAATTGATTATATCCATCTGTATACCAATCAATATAGTTCCAAAAATTAGTAACATCATATTCTTGAATTTTTATCTTACTCCAAGTATTGTTACTATAGGTATAAATGCACCAATTTCCAAATACTGTACTGTCACTTCTTACTAATACTGTAATAGTTCTTATTGATAATCCAGTATTTGAAATATCATATCCTTCACCTTGTGATAGTACATTGACTTCTTCTATGCCGCCCGTGCTATTTAATTTTGTTTGAACTTTAGCATATTGACCTGGTCCAGAAATAGTTATTGGTGGAGCATATTGATAACCATACCCACTATCTAACACAGTTACTGAAACAACTTTGCCATTTTCAATACTCAAAGAAAGACTAGCTTTTTTAAATGCATCAACATTAATAAAACGCAATTCTTTTTCAGTATCAATTACATAATCATATAAACCAAAAATTTCACTAGGTGCTTGATCTTTTTTCAATAGATCAGTTAAATCTATGTTGTCTATTTGAATTTTTTTAAATTCACTATTAAATCTTTCAATAACTTGTTTAATTGCTTCTAACCTATTGACAAACATACTTTGTCTTGGTTTAAATTCTATTCCATATCTTTGTTTTGGTGGCAATGAAATATCAGGTATCATTTTTCCATTTTCATCAAATCCTACTAGACTATCGATCCATTTTCTTTCAAGTTGCTTTGGAATTTCAGTTTTTTCATTTTCACTAATAATTTTCCATTCACTATGAATATTTGTGCTATGATCAATGCTTGGCAACCAATATTGAATGGATAGGACTACGTCTTTAGATGATAGTAAGTTTTTAATATTAGTTAGACTAATAGAATTAGTATTAGTAAATTCGATATATTTTAAACCTTGACCTTTAGGGTTGCTAATAATATTTGCAATTTCCAAAGCTGAATTTATTCTATTAATTGAATTGGGCAGCGTTGATTTATTTTTTACCCAAAAGTAATATAATGATGTGAATTTCTTAGATATTGAATCATATTTTCTTTTTACACTATATGCTGAATTACCATATAAGGTAGTTCCAGTAATATTTTCTGTTATTCCATCAACAGTATTTGAAATATCATCCCAATCACTTGGTGGTACACTAGACTCAACCCACTCGTAAATATCAATACTGGCAGAGTCGTATAAGGTATTCCATGTAGAATTTTTATAAGTTATATCCCCTATATGAGCATCTAAAAACTTAGCTCTACGTAAATCCCACCATAATGTGCCAACTTGTTGATCTAACCAACACATGCCATCATCTACATTTACATCTAGATCAGATTCAGATGCCTTATATGTATATGTTGCAGGATCATAATAGGTTTTATATTTGATCTGCTCCTCTGCTTTTCCTGGAATTTTACCTTGAGTTATATCTACAATATCCAAGTAAGTCAATAATTGATTAGATCGTTTATTATACAAAAATATTTTTTTAAATAAACTTAGATCGATTTTTGGACTTTCTTCTTCAATAATTTTCCAACTATAATTAGATCTGTAATGAGTATATACTGCTCCATTTCTAAAATCATTTTGTGCATTTGGTGCTGACACCAAAATATCATTATCAGCCACAGCAACTTGATATCCATATTCCTCAGCTTGACTGCTTTCTACTCCTAACGATTCAGCATAGATAAATTTATTTTCATACCTATCATATACGTCAACTCTTCCAGAATCAAGATTAATAGAACTATCATTGTAGCTTACTGTACTATCTTCATAGCTTACTGTGCTATCCTCATAATTAAACAAATTATTCTTAGAACTATCACCTAATTTACTAAAAATTACTATAGTTTTTTCATCATTAACAAATTTAATATATGTTCCAAAATCTTCATTGGTATCTCTATTATTTCTCCCATTCAATGTTTGAAATAAAACATAATCTTTATAAACATATACTGCTTCATTAGACGAAATAGCTAGATATGTTGCATTTTCTGATAATGATATTGCTCGACCAAAATTTGTTTGATTTAATTTGGTTATTTCGTGGATTTTTGTAAATGCTTCACCAATTCTTTCAAAGATTAAAACCTTACCTTGCCCGTCATGGGTTAATGAAGTGGATATAGATAATATACTTGCTGTTTGATCAACATCAAATTCATAAGCAAATGGTTGATCTTCACAGTCTACATCACTTGGTTCTATACTGGTTATAAATTGCCAAGCTGAGCTATCTTCAAAGTTTTTAAAATAATATATTATACCACTAACACTCTCGCCATCAGTACTGCTAACAGTTAGTGAATATGTTTGATCATATGCAAATTTTATTTTATATCCAAAATAAGAGTCTGATATTAAATTTGGATTTAATAATGTTTCTTTAAAAATATATGTATGATTGAGTTCATCTAATGCAAATAATTTAATAACACCATTATTATTTAATTTTCCACCAACGGCTAACCAAACCCCGTCATCACTAAATGCCAAGCTATTACCAAACTCATTTAAATCTGAATTTATAATTTGAAATATCGACCAATCTGATATAATAGAAGGTTTATAATAAACAAAAACTTGATTGTTGGATGTTGCAATTGCTAGATAATTTGCCGACTTACTAATAGTAATTACTTTGCCAAATCTACTATTATCAACAAGTTTTGTTCTGAATATTTTATTTCTGTTATAAACAGCATTATTTGCCCAAATTGCATATTTGTTGTCAACAGATTTGTTGATCCAAGCTAATTCATTTTCTTTAAGATAATATGGAATTTCCATATTATCTATTGTGTTAAATCTTTGTTTGTATAATTTATAAATTTTAATAGATTGCAATGGATCCTGTAAAGGAGTGGGGGTATAACTCTTTAAACTTGTTGAAACTGTAACAGTATTATTATCAATAGATTTAATATTACAAAATATATTCAATGGTTCATAATTAGTTGTTATACCAATTATTTCACCAACTGTAAAATTAGGTATTTGATCCAAAACTAATACTATATCTTTGTTTACAGTATTAAATGTTATGGAATTGACTGAATATTTCATATGAGTAAATCTATGAACATTCCAATCATCATTAAACTCATTTAATATAGGTTCAAAAGCTGTCCAAATATAGTCACCTGATGTAAAATTCGTTGGATTGATTGATAATAAATCTTCTAACTTATCGGTGTTAAATGCAACTTGAGTATATTTGACAAATCCAGGGGTACGCAAAAATGGTTTAAAGTTATCATTAACGACCCAAAGATCATTTTGATAATTTTTAGGCTTTAGGTATATGTCTTTTTGAGTTTGCCTAATTACAAAATCTAGTTTACTATTATCAATAGTAGAAACTAATTCAATTGCTTGTGGATTAATTCTAAATAAGCTTTCATCTAAAACAAATTCTACTTCGTCAAATGCGTCTTTAGCACCATATTGTCCTGTCCTAATTGCCCATTCTTCAATAAAGTCTACACTATCTTTGTCGTCTGCACTTAAAACATCAAAAAGCTTATCTAAAGAATTTATAGTACCCTTATCTTGGATCATTCCTTGATAAAATTTAAATTCACTTACATCATTTTTAATAATATTTTCTAAATATTGACGTTTTTGATAACCAATTAAATGTTGAGCCATTTTTTGTTGCCCAATATCAAAATTGTCACTATCTAAATCATAAAAATCTGTAAACTGTAAAGCTTTGTAATCCCAGTTAGGCAACAATTCACTAACAGGTTTTTTATCTAATCTAATCCAATTATCTTTATCAAAAGTTTCTATACCTGGTAAAAAGTTATTTGCACTATAATAAAATTCTTTATATTTGACTATTTCACCGAGATGATAATCATGCCAAGGCGCCCAATCATCTATATTAGCTTGATCATATATAAATCCTGGAGCATCTAAACTACCATCCCAATTAATTGTTTTATATCCTGCAACTTGTATTTTTTCTTGTCTATATCCTGTTTCTAAATTATAAATTAAATCATTAAATTGAGTAACATTATCAATCAATAAAACATGTTCTTTTTGAACTAGATATAGGGTGGCTCCATATATTCCCAAGGTTTCATTTTTGGGTCTAAGGGTAAACATACCGTCATATCTAAGATAATTTAATAAATTTGGATCATATTTTTGACCATCTGCTGAAAATATTTCATAATTAGCATGTTGCTCTCTAAGATCATTTACAGTATTATAATCTAATTTTAAATCTAATTGCAATGCTGCTGGGCTCAAACTAATAGCTGCTGCACCATCTGAATTTAAATTTTCTAATTTATAAAAATTTGCAACATTAAAAACCTCACTTGGCTGTTGATCTTGCCTTGATCTATAGTAGTCCCCATTATAGAACACAATTTCACCAAGCTTATATGATTTAGTTTCAATCCAATCCGTATAGCTATCAGATCCTGAACTCCAATTTTGTGTAGTCCAAAATAAAAATTCTTTTACACTAACTTCCCAGCTGGCAACATTTCTTAAATCTGAATTAAAATTATCAAAACTAAATCCTTGATCTTTTAAATATTCACCATGACCTTGTAAAAAGTCAACTACTTCCTGTATACTGTTTAACACAGTGCCATAGTTTAAAATTAATCTAGTTTTTTCCCATTTCTTTCTTAAATTAGCTGTCACACCGCCTACTAATGGAAGAGAGGAAATTTTTTGTAATAAATCATAACTAGGATTATCTTGACTGGTGTGACTAATTTTAACTCTATAGTAATATCTATCAATTAATAATATATTGCTAGCTAGGTACTGTTGATTAGGTGACCATTCAATATAACTTTCACTAATGCCGCCTACATTGATATTAATTCCAGGTTGAGTCCAAGCATAGTAATAAAAATAAGGATTAGTTTGATTATAACCTTTTATAGAATAACCAATTCCTCGTTTGGTTTTAATTTTAGTTACAATTACACCACTATATGATAGTTTTTTAGTTGGGCTACTGGTATTTAAAAATATTTTATAGTTTTCATTTGGTATAAAAACTCCAGACTTAGCTGCTGAACTTTTACTATCTAATATAAGTTGATATTTTTCTTTACTGGTAAATCCTGCTAGTCTATGACTTAATTTATTATTAATTAATTTTAAATCACTCTTATATGTGTCTAAAAAACTACTATTGTCACCTTGTAAATAATCAGAAACATAATTAACTAGACCAGAAGTAAAAATTCTAACATTGTCATTTATAGTATTTGGCAATTTAAGATCCGTCAAACGTAATCTTAAATTTGTATCCTTATATACTAATTGATCATTTTTGTTTCTAATTATTCTAGATCTATCCAAATAACTGCCTAATACACGATTTGGCTGCATTAAAATCATAGTAATTATCAAACTAAATGGGTAATAACTACTGCGTCTCCATGCTGTTTCTACTGGTCCTTGATCACCAAATATATAATTTGAATTGCCAGTAGTATCAAATACTCCCTGTGCTAAATTACACACTATTGGATTTACCAAATTGCCCAACTCATCAACAGGTATATTGTTTAGTGCTGGTCTGGCGAATTTAGGATTTCTATTAATTGGTTTACTTGGTTCTTTGATTATACCATCTCGAAGATCTTGCCAAAGTATAAGATTATTAGATGTATACGGGGCTGGCCCATAAATTTCCTCCCACCATTTTGGTTGAATAGTAAACCCTAAACTTTCCCAAGGTGTTAAATGTATACGGTCCGTGTCAAAATAAAACTTATAAATACCACGCCAAAATGCCGGAATGTTGCTGCCATCTATTCCAATCGCTTCACTATAGTTAAATGTAAATGGATTTGACGCATCATAAATTAGAGATTGACTAAAATCTTTATCAATTAAACCAGTCCATTTAAAAAAGTTAGGTGCTAATATTTCATTAAATTCATTTAAAGAATATTCAGTTGTTCTATTAGCTCCTGGTATAAAGTCATATATGTCTAATATAGTTTCATCGTAATGAATTTTAATATTATTAAAGATTCTTTTTTCTAATTCTAATATTACATCATCTCGATAATCATTATAAGCCAATATTACACTACCATCATGCCCTTGAATCAAATACTTTGGTTCTAATAACGTGGTATCTAAATATTTTTTAGGCTCAAATTTAGGATATAATCCTAATACAGTTGGTGTTGGTGGTATAAAACACCCATCTGTACTTTCATATTCATAAACAGTTAATATATCGTTTTCTTTAATTGGGGCTAGTACTTCAATGAATCCATCAAAACCAAATATGTAATCTCGTTCATGAATTAATTGAACAGTGTTTAAGTAAACATTTACAGCTTTATATCCCAATTCATTTAATGTGAATGGAGCAGATAGAGGATATTTGATTACTCTATAATCTTGTACTGTAAAATTAGTTTCTTTATTTGCACCATAACCTAGTACATCACTGAAATAATAAGGTGCTGTTTTAGGTATTCCTTGGTTGATATCAAATAATATTTGATCTACTGATTCTTTAATTGATATGTCATTTGACATGTCAGTTAAATGATTGATAAAATTTCGTTTAAATTTGCCGTAGTCGTCTCTGGCTTTTTCTAATGCTTTTATAATATTGGCATTATCATTTGTTAAATGATATAGAGATGGGTTAATACTTCCACTATGTTGAACAAATTTTACACCATAAGCACTAATATTTGAAAGATCTCTTAGGTTGCTTATTCCAGGATAATTTCCTGTAAATAAATTAAGATTATCTATTATAGAGTCTACATGATCAATAACTTCACCTAAAGTAAAATCATTAATATTATTGTTTAGTGGGTTATTTTGAAAATTTATTGGGAAATCATACTTACCATTGCTGTTTTTACTTTGTTTACTATAACATTTTAACGTGACAATATCTAAATCTGTTACATTATTTCTTAATACAACTATTTTGTAAGAAATATTATCTTCTATATGAAATAGAGTTTTGTCTAATCTTTTACCATTTATATAAACTTTTACTAATAAATCATCAAGATTGTCTTTATCATCGTATACATCAATAGGAAAATTATTATATAAATTAGAATTTTTGTAAATTCTTATGATAGGTTGAACATTTTTTAGTTTATTTTTAGTCCACCCATTGAGATATTCGCTGCCTAATTTATTATTTTTTTTAATAAATTTATTATCAGTGCTTTCTGTTACTACCTCAGATTGTATTTTATACGAAAAAGAATTTTGTAATAGATCAAAATTAAAAAGAATATCGCCCACATTGTTAATATTCTTGTAACTTAACGCAAATGTCAACTCAGAATCTGCTGTGCCAGTACCTATTTTATAGGAAAAAATCTTATTTCCTGAAAAAGTTGATCCATCATATTTGTCTAAATCACTTAAACTAACACCTTCTTCATCAAATAAGTCAAACAAAGGTTGTTGATTTTGTGTTGATTTTGTTTGCCCAATAATCCATTTTGTACCGTTATACCATAACATTTGTGCTGTATATTTTGCACCAGTTTTAACCAATAATACGTCATGTAAATTTGGTAATGTATCAGGTTCTTCTTCTAAATGAATTCTTCTTACACCAATAGCACTATTATTTTCATGTGTGGTAATAAAATTTACTCGATATATTTTGCCATCAACTAAAGGATCATTGTCACCTGTAAACAATATTCTATGTCCGTCAAGTAAAGACACTCCGTCAATATTATAGCCTAAAGAACCTTCTATAATGGAAAACACATCACTGGTAAAATCATCTACTAAATCAATATCTTGTTTGGGAGTAGTACCAAAATTATAAAGTTTAATATTTGCATTAAATTCTATAATTGGACGTTTAGCCCGTTGTGCTTGATCAAATACTGGTTGCTGCCCTAGCTCAATCGCTGTTTTTTCTATTATGGATTCATGGAACCAGCGATTATATCTACTCCAAGGATTTCTATCTGAACTAGCTCTATTAATTGAAATATAATCCTTGACCAATGGAGCATATTTAACATCATTGTATGCCAATTTATCATATCCAGTGTCGTCAAACGTTACTTCAAAATCTTTAGTATAAGGTGCTATAATTTCTAATTGTTTTTCAGAGATAAGTTGAATCTTATCCCCTACACCTTCTACATAAAAGTCGCCTTCACTGTATAAACTTGGAGTTACACGACCTTTGAAATTAACTTTCATTCCATTACTTAAACTTAGACCACTGGCTAGTGTGTATGTTTGTTTATTGATTATCTCATTCTCAACATCTATTGCTGTATTTTCCGTAATATCAAAAATTTTAATAATTCCTGACGTATCGGGAGAATTTTCACTAACATAATATAACACGTCTGCGCATTCTAATGGAACCGTAAATGTTATTATACCATTTTCTATGGCATATCTATCTACACCATCTATAAATCTATTTGCTTCGCCTATTTGCCTTTGAGTTTTTATGCTAAAAGGTTCATTAGGGCAATCAATTTCAAATTGATATGTTTGACCACGATACAAAGTTAATGACGGATTTCTAGTTAATCCATCTGGTGTGAAAAGAAATGCTCTATTATCACCTTCATCACTTAGAACTACCTTGTAGGTACTAGTTATGGCTAGTTGTTGCCCAGGGATTGTTATAGCATCTGGACCAAATGGCAGCCAATAATAATGTGCAAAATTAACAATTTTATCCCAATCTATATGTGGTTCCCAGCTATAAAACTCTTGTTGATTAACTCTTTCATGATTATCAGTGCAACCACCTAATACTGTCAAAGTATTAACATAATCCAAATAATCTTTATAAAAATTTACATTTCCTAAGACATCTTCAATGACCAAACTTGGTTCAAGTTGATAATTTTGTCTGTCTTGAATGGGCTCATTTAAGAAGATATCACTAGCTGATGTAGCTTTAGAATTTTCTCTGCCTATATGCCCATTGAGACGACGTACAGTTCCACTTTGTATAAGTTGATTAATTGTTCCAGAAATAAACTTTTTGTTGCTGTCAGTTCTATAAAATCTAGGAATAAGATTTTCAGCTTTCCTTCTTTGATTAGGATCAATAGGCGGAGTATTTTCTAATTGATTATCTGCCATTAATATTCCCCAGTACTACTAGAAATATTTTGTTGTGACACAACTGTATTAGTTACATTTATAGCACCATCAGCTGATATATTACTGGCCGTTATGGCTGTAATTACTTCAATATCGTCAGTAGTAGCTCCATTAATAAAAATTTGATCACTTTCTGCTTTTATTTCAAATAAACTACCAAAATGTAAATCTGGTTGCCTAGGTACTATGACAATGTTAACTAGGTAGGGTGTAGTTTTATTCATAATGTAAGTTACTAATTCACTAAAATAAAAACTATCACCAAAATCCCAATTTTCCACAGAAAAGAATTCATTTATAGCAGATAAAACACTAGTTCTTATTTCATTATCACTGATAATTTGCTCAGGATTTTTAATTACTTTAAAACTGGCTCTAAGATTTAAACTAGCATTACTGCCAAATAATACTTTGTATTTTACTGGATGATAGATAACTTCATCACTCATAGCTTTGATAGAATTTAATTCTTTAGACAATGTTAAATTTAATTGATCTGAACTTAATGGTAAAGGCTCTGTGTCTAATTTGCCAATTAACCATCTTCTAAAATCTAAATCATATTGTTTAGTCAATACGTAAAGATCCATGATATTAATTTGTCCTGGATCAATTCTAGATTCGTAATCTGCACTATGTATGTATTGAAATTTTAAATCTGATCTACCTTGAAAAACTTTATAATCTAAGTTAGCTATAAATCTTCCTTTGGCTGCATCCCATTTTTGCACAGTATTAGTATCTATAAAGTAATAATATTGATCGGCAATTTTATTAATTATAGAACCAATGCTAGGTTTAATTTCTACTAGATTTTTATCATTACTAATTTTGTTTTTGACATATCTATAATCTGTTTGACCATTAGATATTTCATATTTTTCTAAAATTATGTATCTTGATTGGTCTGTACTCGGATCCACTATGATATCAAAAATATTTGGATCATCAACAACCCCGTCGTCATTGCTGTCATTAAAGGTTATTTCTATTTTTTTAGTATCTACATAACCGTCTATGCCTAAAAATTCTTTATGAATTTCCCAATCTAAATTATAGGTAAAGGGAATTATTTGATTTAAGCTAGCTGGATTAGTATTAATGTTTAATATTTTTATTTGATCTTTAACAATTGTGTTGCTTCTAGTGTCATAAATTTTATTAGTACTATCATAATGAAAACGAATTTGTTTGTCACTTTCAAAAATATATTTTAATTTTCTAGCTTTAACATTATAATATTCAGTGTCAGTGGTAAACAATAATAGCCAACTGCTATCTAATTTTTGATTACTGTTGTCACCAGATTTACCAATGTTAAAGCTGTCAATAATATTAAGATTGCTTTCAAATATTATTTTCCAATTTTTAGATGGTATATCGTATCTAAGACCAAATGGTTTGTTAGCAAAAATTAAATCAATAATATTTGTAATAGTGGCAGTATCTAAAGTAGTTCTCCATCTAGGTATAATATTTACTAGTCGAGTATTAGATGGAATTTGATTGTTTAAAGTAATTGCTCCATTGCCACTTGTTAATATGCCTGTTGGATCATCAGTATTGCTTCCTAGTCCATTATTAGTAACACTCACAACTTTGGCCCAAACATAAGTTGACCCTCCAATTGGGATTCCTGAATTAGGTATAGTTACAAGAGTATTTTCATTTGATCTATCAAAATAAAATCCAGTTTTTGCTTCAAATTTGATTAATGCCCCTGGTTCTATATTTTTTAAATCACTATTAGTTGTGCCAATTACTGTTTGAGCCAAGTCTGCAAAATAACCAGTACATTGATTAGTATCTTGAGTTACTTGATTCCATGTTAAATTATTGTATATTACTACTGTTTTACCATAATTGTCATAATAAAAATTACGGAGATTTATGTCTTTAATAAAATTAAAAACTTGATTATAAATTACACCTTCAATATCTGTTTTATTAATGTAATTAAATCTAAAACTGTCTTCATATGTTTGCTTATAAAGAACACCGTCATCGCCAAATAAATTTGTACTGCTATATTTGCCAGTTGGATCATTCAAATCAAAATATCTACTAATACCACTACTAGATCTATTAACTGCTTTAATTTTTATTATTTCTTGACTAACACTCAATGGACTAATATTATAATCCTCTGCTGTAATCATACGATTTTGTGTATAGTATGTAGCAGGTGCATTAATTTTTATTTGTTCATTGGTTTCAAAAGGTGCGCTATTGTTTACACTAGTTTGAAGTCCCATAGTTATGGTTATGACTTCACTTTGTCCTGTATTGGAAATATACTGAATATCTACTACAACATTTTTAATATCTTTAGGATTAATAGTATATCTAAGACCATTACTGATTCGATAATATATTCTAAAATTACCCATTGGTAAGGTGCCAAAGGTGCCATCACTAAATGCCACACTAACTCTATCATTGGTCCTAGTAATGACTGAATAGATATTCCTAATATTTTTCTTTAAGCTGTTATATATTATATTATTGCCTTCAAAACTTGGTACTTTTGCCCAAAATTCTGACTCAACACCTCTAGAATTTAATTTATACAACCAAACATCTGTATTATTAATGTTATCAGCATCAATATCTATAATTTCATTTGTGCTAGGGTTTGAAATACTAAATGTACCAGTGTTCAAACTACCCTGTCTAAAATGTGCAAAAAAACCAGAACTAGGACTGGCTGCTCCCCTGCCATCATCTCTATAAAGAAATGCTAAACTTTTACCTGCTTGTGGTGGATCTTCAACGATATCAATACCATTTTCTATAATGGTACTAACTACCTCAAAATTCATAGTCCTACCATCTACTACTTTGTTAAATGTGTATACGGGAATTACTGTATTTAAAGTTTGTAATCTATATTGTTCTGTAGGTATATTATAAATTACTGCTTTATTGTCTGGGTTACCAAACTGACTAGTTGATGGCAATGCTGCATTTATTACTTTGATAAATTGCTCGTACCAATTACTATTGGCATTATCATTCCAAACTATTTCCTGTCCACGTAAATTTCTGCCATTGCTATCAATGATATCTTGCGTTGTGCTAACACTTTGAAATTTAAGTAATCCATTGGCTGCAAGGTTACGTTTGGCATTATAGCCAATAGTTCTTGATAATCTCAGTACACTTTCTCTTCGTTCAGCTAATTCTAAAAAATTATCACGAGCATTTAGGTCTACTCTAAAAGCAATACTTTGACCTAAAAAAGCAATCATATCTATTAAAGCTAGATATTCGCTGCTTTCAATATAATCATTAAAGTCTTCTGGATAATTTTCTCTTAGATAGTCTACCATGACCCTACGAAGATTTTCAAAATCATAACTCTTAAAGTCCGCATTGCGATAACTTTGATAGATTTTCTTCCAATCTTCTGATACTAGCAATCTATTTTGTCTATTGGTCGATGACATTGACTATCCTTGTATTTGATATTTATAGTAGATAATAAACTACTAGTTTAACCAATTAATCCGTTGGCTTGATCAAATCTAAATCTCAATGATTCAGACACATCATAGGGCAAGTAAGTTAATTCACATTCAATTTGAATTCCGCTTTCATAGGCTGTAACAATTATGTTGTTGGCTATTACTCTAGGTTCATAATTGATAATATCTTCTACATTTTGTGCTATCAGTGCTTGTAAATCTTCAGTTAATGGTTCAAAAATTACATCCCAAATTATAGTACCAAACTCAGGATTCATTAATCTTTCGCCCTGTCTTACATGAAAATGATTGATAATATCTTGTTTAATTAAGGATAGATCATAAAGAGCAAATGATTCACTTTCATCACTTACTGTGCTAAACCCTCTGTATGTTCTAGGCAATGGTGGTTCTGATTTGGGTGAACGACCTTTTACAACTAATTTTTCATAAAGACGTTGGATAGCCATGATTATTTTTCCTTATTAATTTTAGCAAAGGTATCTGTACTGGTCGTGTATTTTTGCTTGTCAGCAGACCATCCTGACCAATACTCTGGTTGATTTTTATCTATTAATAAAATTGATTCACTATTTTCTTCATTTCTTCCATCAATATCTCTGTCTGTTTTTTCAGGAGTAAATTTTTGTGGATCTAAATTTTCATGATGTGCCCATGGCTCATGTGTCGGCACACGGCGCATAATCGTGCTAGATAATTTTTCACCATATTCATCTGGCAAACTATGAGTTTTTAGCACTTTAGGCAATTCAGCTTCGGCTGCTGTGGCTGCTGTACTTGCTTCAGGAGCTGCTGGTCCATTGAGATTAATTTTACTAGCCTTAAGAACTAAAGTTGCCCCACCAATGCTAGTTGCTCCACCACCAGTCCATCTACTGGCTCCACCGCTTTTAATATCAAGGGCTCCCCCAGCAGTGATTACATTATTTCCTCCAGAATTAAGTTCTGAATTTCCTCCAGCAGTTAATTTATTATTGCCTCCGCTTTTAAGGTCAAAATTGCCACCATTTTTATGCAAATGATTTAGATCAATAGTGGTGTTAACATTGCCTTGGATCCAATTAGCCTGATTACCTTTTACTATGGTATTTTGATCAGCAACTACTTCAGTTTGCATTTCTCCGCCAACTTTGGTGTTAAAATTACGACCACATTCCATATTGATATCTCTATCAGCATAAAGATTTAAATCATTTTTTGTATGAACACTGATACTGTCTTCTGCATAGATGTCTATTTTACCATTGCTGGTTAGTTCTATCCAAGTAGTACCACGGGCATTGCCTATATAGATTAGGTCTTCACTGTTGTGTAATAATATTTGATGTCCTGTTCTAGTTCTTAGCCTAATTAATTCGTTATGGGGAATAGTAACATCTCCCCCAGTTTCCTTTCCTTCAACTGAAGCATACTCAGGTGGTGCTTCGCTTGCTGGTTTCTTTCTAAGAAATTTATCATCTCCGTCATCCATAACAAAACTAGAACCGCCCAATCTGCTAACAAAAGTTGTAGCTTCGTTATCTATTTTACCTGATTTAGCTTTTTTTGCACCGTCTTGTTTGTCTACGGGACCAGGTGTACTAATGCCAAAAACAGCGCTAGGCCATTCTCTTCTTGCACTGCTGCTTGTAATGCCTCTAATATCATCCAGTAATAAACCTTGCTGATCTAATATATCTTTAAAAGGATGAATAGCTTTTTTAGTTTTAGTTAGATCAGAGGGACACATATCAATTGCTTTTAAATTATATTCAGCAACAGGCAACCGTTTTTTAATAGTTTCATTATTATAGGTTGTTGACGCATATCCTGGGGTCATAAAATTCACACCGGGGTTTTGTGCGTTATGCACGCAACCAATCCAATAACCTTTTTTAGGATCTCCCTCTACAAATATGACCATTACAATGGATCCCACATCAGGAGGAATCATCCACATGCCATAACTTTTTTGTGAGTTATTATAGTCTAGTTCTGTTGTGGCATATTCTGAATCAGTATATCCCATAAAAGGACTCATGTATCTTACTTGGTGTAATTGACCTTCTTTTTTATTATCACTGCCAACCTCTCGTAAAAGTTGTACTTGTAAGTTGCCCATATATGCTGGATCTAAAAAACTAACAATTTTGGCTAGATATGGTCCTGGATTATTACTACCTGTTCCTGTGGCTGCCCTTTTACTATCTGCCATTATGGACCCCCTACTGCATTTTCATATCCTGTTGGAGGAGTAAATGCAGATTTTGCAGGTGATTTGTCTGAAGAGTCTGTGGGTTTTAAATCTTGATTCATCATTCTCATTAATTTTAATTGTTGGGTAAAAACATTTCTTTCAAAGGAACTTTCAACTTGATATACTCTATATAATCCGCTGAACTCAGGAACTATCTTTCCTTTATTTCCAAAATCATATAATCCTTCATTAGGGTTAAGATCAATGGGATTTCTAAAATTTACTAAAATATAAACTTCGCCATCTTGTGCATTCATAGCACCATCAGAGTTCATTTCAGGAACATTTGTAGCTTTTGCTGAGTAGTTGCCTATTCCACTGTCAGCTATATAAAATGGATCTCCTAATATTTTCATATTAAGTGATATCATATCAGTTCCAGTGTTTATGGCCTTGTTAAATTGTCTAGCAGCAATTGTACTGGCATCATCCCCAGCAGTAATACCTCCTACTTTGGCATTCATTGAAGTTTCTGAATATAACGTTATTACTTTAGTTTGAGCCTGTCCTGGATTATAATTAGTCTCATCACTGTCTAAATTACTCGCCCCAAAAATATCAGCTGCGTCTCTTTCAACATCAATTTTCTTTCCACCTTGCTCTTTTTCTTCTTCTTGTAAATTTTGTTGTAACGATTCATTATTTTTGCCTCCATCAGCATTGAGTGCTTGATAAAAACTTGTTTTAAAATCAATACTAAAATCTAAAATATCAAGATTTTTTCCAGTATACAAGTATTCGTATTTTTTAACTGCATTGTACTTTTTTTCTTCAATTTTTTTAGCTGGCTGAGCACCTGGAACAAAATTTGTATAGTCAATTTTATAAGGCACCACTCTAAAAACACTTAGTGTTGGGTAACGTTGATTGCCTTTTAATTTTTTATTAGTTGATAGTATATAACATTGTGTTTCAATTCTCCACCAATTTACTTTATGATCTTTGTCAATATTAGATGGGTCTAAGGCTCTTCTTCCATAATCACTAGCTAGTACAATTTCGTTAATGGCATCAGTGATACTAGTGTTTGCTTCAAATTTTGCTGTACCTTGAGTTTTTGAAATCTGTAAACTTCCTCTGGTAAATGTTCCAGTTTTTTCATCATAGACAGCATCTTCTCTACCAAAAGCTGCTTCTGCTTTTTTTACATCGTCACCAAATCCAATAGGACTTTTACCGATAGGATTTAAATTTTCTTCTTTTTGAAACAAACTATCTTCTTTAGATTCAACACCCAATTTTGAAAAAATAACACTATCGCTTTCCTTACTGGATGCTGCTGGTGCGCTCACTGTTGCCGTTGGTGGATCTTTTTTGTCATCAGTTTTATTAGAATTATTGCCTGTTTGTAAATCTATGGGAAATATTATTAATACTCTGTCTGGTTCAATTTCAAGCTTTTTAGCTTTTTCTCTAAGTGAATCGTTAATGACATTTTGCAAACTTAGTTTTTTTTCTTGTGATCCAGTCTGTAGCATTTGCTGTACTGTTCCGCCTTCTATACTGGTAGCACTTAATAATTTATTAACATCAGTGCTATAGGCTTTTTCATTCCATGGATATGCCTCACATTGGTACACTGTGCCTTGTCCAGTAATTTTCATACTGACTTCTCTAAGTTTGATAGGAATATGCTTTCTAGACAACGCTGCTCTAAAATTTTGTTGATTTGCTGTTTTATGCCCTTTAAATTCTAAACTTAATAGCATGGGCATATCTAACCAATTGGCCCAACCAGCTTGAAATGCTGCAACTTGAACTGTTTGAAAGAACAGCCCTGTGCTATACGGTTCTACAATTTGAAAACTTACAGATGTAGAATTAGTATTCCCTGTAGCTTGGTTAAAACCTATTATGCCGCTAATTCGAACGTTATCTATAAAAGCATCAAATCTTCCAGATGGATTTGCTTTACTTTTGAAATTGGTTAATCTTATGGCGTTGCTGTTAAGAATATCTCCAGTACCGCCACTTTTTAAAATTATAGGTCCAAGAATATCTTTTCTATACGTCTCATCAGGAAAGTTTATGGCAACTCCACTAAGAACACTTAGAGTAAAAAGACAATTATAGCTATCAAAATCATTGAGTTCATTGGGAAATGGCTCACCTGGAATTCTTTCAACATATTCTAAATCTTTGCCAGATAATAATATTCCATTCAAATCTATAGCTACATTTTTATCAATTTCTGGATCAATAATCTTTCCAGGTATAGGTTTAGTTATACCTCCTAGACTAGAAAGGCCACCTCCTAATCCAGGAATTTTATTTTGCAATCCACTTAATGCTCCTGAAACACCATTGGCTAAATTGACATTTTCTAATTTTTTAGTGACAAAATTTTTGGCTGTGGTAGCAGCTTTGGTTATATCAAATCCCATATTAGTTCCCTAAAACTTTCATTAAACTGTTGGATTTTGGTATGTAAAACTGAACTCCTGGAACAAAATCAAATATGGGATCTTGTATAATATCTAAATTACGTTGCATAAAAACCCACCAAAGATCAGGTGTTCCATATAAATCATAACTTAATAGATCTGGTCTATAGGCATATTGACTTTCTAACGTATAAAGATAATCATCAAGTTCGGCACTAACTGGTCTGATGGATAATATGCCTAGATACTCTCTAGTTATTTCTGTATTATACCAAGGACTGTTTGAATTATAAGCTGTTACATTCATTATAGATATCCTTGACCTTTATATCCACCTTTGACAAATTCTTCTAAATTAAATTGACGTACCTGCGTTCTACTATACACAGGCATGATCGTTACACTAAATTGACTGCTTGTTGGCACATGTGATGGTGCAACTAACATTTCTTTAGTTGCTGATTTATCTCCGGCTCCCCCACTAATACTCTTTGCTATACTAGCCCCATTAGAAAGAAAATTTAATACTTGACCAACATTTGTAGCACCAACTGCACTGGCCACCCCAGATAATAATTTAGCGTTTGCACCAATTTTATCTAATTTAGATGCGCCTGCTCCGCCTGTCGAACTTCCCGATGAACCTGGTGCTTGTTTCATTATATCTACACTGATATAATCAACTTCCTTAGGCAATGTTACACTGAAACTTTTAACCACAACAGGAATGTTTTTAAAAACATAATCGCCATAGGCACTGAATTTTAATATGGGAGGTGGATTTCCCACATAAGCATTTTCTCCAGCATACATTTTAGTAACACTTCTTAAAAAATGCACAGCAGCAATCCAATATAATGCTTCATTATAATCTTGAACAAAAAAATCGCCATTTATTTGTATATCACTAACTTTACTGTTTTGATAGGCCACAAATTGATAATTTTGATGCGTAAGGGCCTGCTCTGTATAACTAGCATTATGACTAATGGTAATAGTGGGAGTATATGGAAATATTAATCCGCCAGATTCTCTTATAGGTTCTAATATCTGACCTTTTCTAAAAACTTCATTTACATCACTCATACCTGGGAGATATAATCTAGCTCTCCAATCTTTACTGGCATCTGTGACAAAGGTGGCATTAGCACCAGCAGCACCAGCAGCTTGGCCACCTTTTGGAAGATTAATACTGCGAATTGCACTAAGTACTTTGCTGGGATTGCCTGAAGATAATGCAGATCCTAGGCTTGAAACTACGCCAAGACCACTAGATACGGCCCCAAAAGCACTTTTTGCACTACTGATTGGATCAAAAGGCATAATCACCACTCCTTGGCTAATATTTATTTGACTTTATAATATACATATATTATAATACACCTATCATAGGACTGACTGATGACCGTAAACTATCTTAATAATCGTGATCTCTTAGAGGAAATTCATAGAAGTAAAAATTCCTATAGCGTATACGCTAGTCCAGAATATCATCAATATGATATTATTCTCCCTAGTTTGGACAAAATTAATATTAGAACCACAGCCGAAGCCAAACGCAATCGTGCCAAACGAATTGGCGATGAAAATTACTCACGTAGAAAAGCAGCAGGTGAAAAAATCAAAATGGCTGACTGCGAAATTGATTATAAAAAAATCCCAAAGCTTGATCTAGTATTTAGGATCATGACCTATGAACATATTCCCGTAAACAAAACACGCAAGAAAAGTCAAAAGACCGAAGCTGACGGCAGAGACAAAGTAAACTTTCCTCCCTTCCAACATTGGAAGTTTGACGAAAATGATGAACTAATTTGTGTGGGCAAAAGTCATTGGAAAGGCACATTAGACAAAGGTCGATTCAGCAAGGATCACGGACAGATTTCAAATAACCTTGCCCGTATGTATATCAAACTGTGTGAGCGATATGCTACCCGAGGCAACGTCAGAGGTTACACTTACAACGATGAAATGCGAGCACAGGCCATACTGCAATTAACCCAAATAGGATTGCAATTCAACGAGTCAAAAAGCAATAATCCCTTTGCATACTTTACTGCTGCGGTGACCAATAGTTTTGTACGCATTATCAATATTGAAAAGAAAAATCAAAACATTCGAGACGATATCTTAGAAATGAATGATATGGCTCCCAGTTATACTAGAACCAGTAACGCTGAATACTCAGCTGGATTACGTAGACATGAACGTGAGGAAGAATGACAAATCTGTTTAAACGTGTGGCCCTATTCACAGACATACACTTTGGACTTAAAAGTAACAGTGCCACCCACAATCAAGACTGTGAAGATTTTGTAGATTGGTACATTAGCAAAGCAAAGGAGTTAGATTGCGATGTTGGGATTTTTATGGGTGATTGGCATCATAACCGTAATAGTCTTAATATTACGACCATGGATTATAGTCTTAGAGCCTTGGAAAAACTGGGGCAAGCCTTTGATCGTTTTTATTTTTTTCCTGGCAATCATGACTTATACTACAAAGACAAACGCGATATTCATAGCGTAGAATTTGGCAAGTACATTCCTGGAATCACTGTTGTACATAAGCCCATGACAGTGGGCAATGTGACCATGTGTCCTTGGCTAGTAGGCGACGAATGGAAAAGCATAGGTAAAAAGGGTGGCAAATATATCTTTGGTCACTTTGAATTGCCTAGCTTTTTTATGAATGCCATGGTACAGATGCCAGATCATGGCGAAATTAAATTAGAACATTTTCAAAATTACGAACTTGGCTTTAGTGGACACTTCCACAAACGTCAACAACAAAAGAATATGATCTATATTGGCAATGCATTTCCGCACAATTATGCAGATGCTTGGGACGATGATCGTGGCATGTGCGTACTAGAATGGGGAGGGCAACCAGAATATTATAGTTGGCCAGATCAACCCACTTTTAGAACTGTCAAACTCAGTGAACTAATTGACAATGGCGCTAAGATTATCAAGCCCAAACAACATCTCAGAGTTACCTTAGACATTGACATTAGCTATGAGGAAGCCAGTTTTATTAAAGAAACTTACTTGGCAGACTATGCCATCAGAGAATTAACCTTGATTCCAGAAAAGCGTGAAGTAGAATTGACCAGCGACACCGACATTAAGGCATTTGAAAGTGTGGATCAAATTGTGACCAATCAATTAATCAGTGTGGAAAGTGACACTTACGACGTAAACCTTCTATTAGACATTTATAATAACTTATGATTCGTATTAAAGATTTAACTGTTAAAAATTTCATGAGCGTGGGCAATCAAACCCAAGCAGTAGATTTTTGCAAAGAACAACTTACTTTGGTGCTGGGCGAAAACTTGGATCAAGGTGGTGACGACAGTGGCAGTCGCAACGGCACTGGTAAAACTACTATTGTCAATGCACTAAGTTATGCTTTGTTTGGACAGGCTCTTACTAACATTAAGAAAGATAACTTAGTCAATAAGACCAATAATAAAAATATGATTGTCACACTGAATTTTGAAAAAAGTGGTGTGAGCTATAAAATAGAACGTGGTCGCAGACCTAATATCTTTAGATTTTTTATCAATGGAGAAGAACAGGACACTGACAACATTGACGAAAGTCAAGGTGATGTTAGAGAAACTCAACGTGATTTAGATACACTATTAGGCATGAGTCATGACATGTTCAAACACATTGTGGCACTTAATACCTATACCGAACCATTCCTCAGTATGCGAGCTGCTGATCAACGAATGATCATTGAACAATTATTGGGTGTTACCTTGCTCAGTGAAAAAAGTGAAAGCTTGAAAGAATTAGTTAGACTAACTAAGGAGGAAATTAATCAAGAATCTGCCAACATTGAAGCTACTAAAAAGAGCAACGACCGTATTGAACAAAGCATCACCGGCTTAGAAACCAAACAACGAGCATGGCGAAAACAGCAAAAAGACGATTGTGAAAAGGTTGCTGAAAAGATTTTAGAATTGCAAAATATTGACATTGCACAAGAACTGGCACAACACGCTCTGTTAAAAAGTTATGATGAATTATCAGCTAAGATTCGAAGTCTCAACAAGGAAAAATCCACTTTAGAAACTGCTGTTGGGCAGGCTGAAAAGTCCGTGAACAAGTACAAAAAAGAAGTGGAACAACTTGCTGATAAGACTTGTCATGCTTGTCAACAACAATTGTTGGATCATAAACACGGCGAAATGACCGAAACTGCCTTGGCTAATTTCAACGAAGCTAAGGAATATTTCAAAAAAACTTCAGCCAGTTTGAAAAAGATTCAAAAAGAAATCAAAGATATTGGCGATATTAACGGACGTCCTGAAACATTTTATGACACCGTTGAACAGGCATTGAAACATCAAAACAACTTGACCAGTTTGGAAGAAGCTCTAGTCAAACGTAATGATGATGTGGATCCTTATCAAGAACAGATTGACGAATTACGCAACACAGCCATACAGGAAGTAAGTTGGGATCATGTTAATCAATTAAACAAACTAAAAGAACATCAGGAATTTTTACTTAAATTATTGACCAGCAAGGACAGTTTTATTCGTAAGAAAATTATTGATCAAAACTTGGCCTATCTAAATAATAGACTAACTTACTATCTAGACAAGATGGGATTGCCACATGTTGTTAGATTTCAAAATGACCTCACTGTGGAAATTACACAGTTAGGACAAGACTTGGACTTTGACAACTTGTCACGTGGCGAACGTAATAGATTAATCTTAGGTCTAAGTTGGAGTTTCCGTGATGTATGGGAAAGCTTGTACGATAATATTAATTTATTGTTTATCGATGAGCTTATTGACAATGGATTAGATGCTAGTGGAGTAGAAGGTGCATTGGCTGTGTTGAAGAAAATGGCACGTGAACGTAACAAAAATATCTACTTGATCAGTCATAAGGATGAATTGATTGGCCGTGTAAACAATGTGTTGAAGGTCATTAAAGAAAATGGCTATACTAGCTATGCCAATGATTTGGAGGTAGTTGAATGATTCCAAGAGATGAAGAGTTACATGACAAATTAATGGAAGCTTTTAGAGAATATTTCAAAGCCAATCAAGCATGGTTGGCCAAAGGCACACGTAGAGCAGGCATGGATACTAGGCATTGGCTCAGTGAAATCCGTCATTTTGCCATCATGCGAAGACAGGAAATTCAAGTATGGCGTAGGGCAATAGAAAAAGAAAAGGCACAACGACAACTTCAAAAGGCACAGGAACAGGCAGAGAAAGACGCTATATAGTTGATGTCATGGTATTATCAAGATCAACTAGTCACAGAAATCTCAGAAGATTACATAGGCTTCGTCTACATCATAACAAATTTAACCACAGATAAAAAATACATAGGCAAAAAACTCGCCAAGTTCGCCAAAACCACCTATAAGGTTGTTAAGCTGAAAAACGGCACAAAGAAAAGAAAAAGAATTCGAGGCAAAATAGAAAGTGACTGGCAAGAATATTATGGCTCCAACGACGAACTCAACAAAGACGTATTAAAATTAGGCAAAGAAAATTTCAGGCGAGAAATTTTATATTACTGCAAGACCAAAAGCGAATGTAGTTACATAGAGGCAAGAGAACAATTTTCAAGGCGTGTATTAG
>Ga0214921_10001520_pt1 | contig 39402 bp, 40 predicted proteins | sample LL1505_MetaG_FD_177992 | JGI IMG/M metagenome (GOLD analysis project Ga0214921, IMG submission 177992) | Freshwater microbial communities from Lake Lanier, Atlanta, Georgia, United States - LL-1505 | ecosystem: Environmental > Aquatic > Freshwater > Lake | place: USA: Georgia | collected...
TACTCCTAAATCAAATCAATTTTCTTTAGTGTCTCTATCTACACAAGCTACTTGGAATATGATTTCAGATCAAGCTCTATTAATTCGCTACAGCTTTACACAACGTGCGCCCAGCGTTGATGAACTGTACTCGTTTGGCAATCATGATGCGACTGCGACTTTTGATGTAGGTAATCCACACTTAAATAAAGAAAGTTCTAATCATTTTGAAATCGGTTGGAGAAAAAATAAAGGTTTAACTCAAGCAAAGGTGAATCTCTACCAAGATTTTGTCTCTAATTTTGTTTATACCCAATATACAGGTGTAACCGATCAAAATAGCGGCTATCCCGTTCGTCAATTTTTACAAGCAAATGCAGTTATTAAAGGGGTTGAGTCTGAATTAACATACAACATCAATGGCGATGGATTTGCTGGCCGAATTTTTGGTGATTACTCTGAAGGAACATTAGACCAGGGAGGTTATTTACCGCTTCAACCAGCAACTCGTATAGGAAGTGCTATTTACTACAACCAGTTAGGTTGGAAAGCAAATCTCTCTTTAATTCATGCATTAGGACAATACAAAACTGCAGCCTCTACATTTTATAGCGAGCCAAGTACAGCAGGGTATAACAAACTTGATTTTAGATTGTCAAAATCGCAATCTGTTAATCAATTGCTCATTACTTATTATTTACAAGCTAATAATTTATTGAACGATACCATTCGATTATCAACGACGGTTGATACACTCAGAATGAATGCACCACAACCTGGTAGAACCTTTATTTTAGGAATAAAGGTTGACTATTAGGCGGAAGAGGTTTTAGTCTCCAAATAACTTCTGGCGAAGTTCTCGTCTTTCTTGAGCCTCGAGTGAAAGATTGGCTGTTGGCCTAGCAAGTAATCTAGAAATTCCGATAGCTTCGCCGGTTTCTTCACACCAACCGTATTCTCCTGATTCGATTCTGCCAAGTGCTTGCTCTACTTTTTTAAGGAGCTTTCTTTCACGGTCCCTTGTTCTTAGCTCGAGTGCATGCTCTTCTTCGATGGTTGCACGATCAGCAGGATCTGGAACTAAAATATTTTCACGTAAGTTTTCAGTTGTAGCATCCGCATTTTTTAAAATATCATCACGCAATTTTTGAAGACGATCTTTAAAAAATCCTAGTTGTTCCGAACTCATATAGTCTTTATCAGACATTTTCAATAACTGTGCTTCCGAAATTAATTCAATTACTTTCGCTGTTGCAGGTGTTTTTGTTTTTGTAGTCATTTCATTTTTAGCTTGATCTTTTAGATCTGCTTTAGTTCCTTTAGTTTTTTTTTCAGTATTTACGCTTGTTTTTTTACTAACTGTTTTTTTTATGGTTGAAGTAGCCATTTTGTCATCCTTTTATATTTTTCTATTGTTTTTTGAAGATTAAACTAAACAACCTTCTAAGCCCATCATTAAAGTATCTTTTGGCAAATCCTGTCCAATAAATACAATTTTTGTTTGTTTAGGCTCTGTTCCCCACGGGCCAGCCATATCGCTACCCATCATTTCATGAACACCCTGTAAAACTACTTTACGATTTGAACCTTTTATATATAAAACGCCCTTATAACGCAATAATTTTGCGCCAAAAACAGATAATATGCCGCCTAAAAAGTCTTCAAGCTTTTTGTGGTCAAAGGGCTTATCACTTCTAAAGACAAAGGATTGAATCTTATCTGTATGACCGTGGTGGTCATGATGGTGCTCATGTGCATGGTGATGATCGTGATCGTGGTCATGGCTATGATCATGTCCACAATCCTCATGATTCTCTTGTTCTAAAAAGTGCGGGTCTATATCTAACTTAGCGTTTAAATTAAAACCATGCAGATCGAACACTTCATCTAAATCCACAATACCATGAGTGATTTCTTTGATTGGAGCTTTTGGGTTCATATGCACAATACGATTTCTTAAATCCTTACGAATTTTTTCATCCACAACATCGCATTTAGTTATAAAAATTTGATCAGCGAAACCTACTTGATTTTGCGCTTCTTCATGCTGATCTAATTGTTGATCACCATGCTTAGCATCTACAAGAGTAACTACAGCATCTAATACATAGTGCTCTGCAACATCATCATCCATGAAAAAGGTTTGAGCGACTGGGCCCGGATTGGCGATTCCGGTTGTTTCTATCACCACACGGTCAAATGAGATTTGTTTTGATATTTTCTGCTCCCAAAGCTGATTCAATGCCTCAACTAAATCGCCACGAATCGTGCAACAGACACAGCCATTACTCATTTGTACAATCTGCTCATTACTGTTTTGAATGAGGATTTCATTATCGATATTTTCTTCGCCAAACTCATTTTCTATGACAGCAATTTTCTTGCCATGATCAGCTGTCAAAATGTGTTTTAAAAGAGTTGTTTTGCCGCTTCCTAAAAAGCCAGTCAAAATCGTTACAGGTATTAGTGCCATTTTTTCCTAAATCTTTGTTAAAGCTATTGATGAACTTAAATTCGTTCCAATAATAAACCCTTGAGATAATCGCCCTCAGGGAAACATGTTAATTTAGGGTGGTCTAGCCCCGATGTCAAGCGCTTTAGTACGCGAAATTTAAAATCACCAGATTTTTGATGGCTAGAAGCTTCTTTACTCGCAGTAAAAATCGTTTTTTCAAAGGTCTCCATGTCCATCGCACCGGAACAAGAGAAAGTAAGTATTAACCCACTTTTATTGAGCATTTGCATTGCTGTTCGATTAATTTCTTTATATGCGCGAATGGCTTTCGCTAAATGTGCGGCTGAGGGAGCAAATTTAGGGGGGTCTAGGATGATTAAATCAAAGAACTCTTCTCGAATCCGCATGTTTTTAAGGGTCTCAAAAGCGTCGTCATCTAACCAAATGGCACGATTTTCATCAAAATGATTTAATTTTGTCTGCTTTTTTGCCACATTCAAAGCATCGCCAGAGGAATCTACCGAGATAACCTCTCTAGCACCACCCTTTAAAGCGGATAATGAAAACCCTCCCGTATAGCAAAACATATTTAACACGCGTCGATTTTGAGATAACTCTTGAACAAGGAGACGATTGTCCCTCTGATCAATATAAAAGCCCGTTTTATGCCCATGTATTGGATCAACCAAATAAGAAATATCATTTTCTTTGACCAAAACTTCTGTATTGGGTTGTGCTCCATATAAAAGACCCGTTTGAGATTCAAGTCCTTCTCTTTGTCGAACTGCGGCATCTGATCTCTCATAAATAGATTCACACTCCGTCTGTTGCGCAAGAATCTCAACAATGACATCTTTCCAATGGTCCGCGCCAGCACTTAAAAACTGACAAACCAAAAGTTTGTCGTACTGATCAACCACAAGTCCCGGCAGCCCATCTGCCTCTCCAAAAATTAACCGAATGGCATTGGTATTTTGAATCCATTTTTTTCGATGCTCTAGGGCTGTCGCTATTTTTCTTTTAAAAAAAGCATGGTCAATCGATTCATCTGGATCCCACGTCCACATCCGCGCTCTGATTTGCGAATGGGGGCTATATGCAGCTCTGCCAATCATTTTTTTTGCATCATTAAACACACTTACGGTTGTTCCAACTCCGACTTTACCTTCATAGCGTGCTACTGTACTAGCAAAGATCCACGGATGTTGATGAAGTACGGAGTGCTCTTTACCACTCTCTAGAAAAATACTTACTTGCATATTTATTTACTTGCCTTTGACCGTGGATGCGCTTGGTCGTATGCCAGCGCTAAATGTTGAAAATCTAGGGCAGTATATATCTGTGTACTGCCAATGCTGGCATGTCCAAGCATTTCTTGGACGGCCCTTAGATCATGAGATGACTGTAATACATGACTTGCAAAACTATGGCGCAACATGTGTGGATGAACATGAACTGGTAATCCAGATCTAACGGCAAGAGTTTTTAAACGCTCTTGAACAGTCCTTGGCGAAAGTCTTTGGGCTTTTTGATTAATGAATAAGGGGCCTTCACTCTTGGCTTGTTCCTTTATTTTTTTTACCCATACCTCAAACCAATTTCTAAGAGCCTGCATCGCTGATGATCCGATGGGAACAATCCGGCGTTTTCCACCTTTACCTAATACATGAACCTCATGGCTATCCCAAGCAATCCAACCCAAGGAATCTTTTGCATAACCTTTTGTTATGGAACTATCAATTCCCAGAATTTCGGATAAGCGCAATCCGGAAGAATAAAATAACTCAACTAAAGCATGATCTCGCAAAAAAGACCATTGCTCGGTTGAGGTTTGGCTGGCTTCTTGTTGAGCTTGTTCCATCAACACAATGGCGTATTCAACACTTAAGGCTTTAGGCAAACTCTTCGCTTTTCTAGGGGCTCGTAAATCTTGAACGGGATTTACCTTAATCTCATGGATAAGTGCCTGAGTCTTTCTGGTAGCTAGCCATTCGAAAAAAGTTCGCCAAGCAGAAAGAAGCCTTGAGATAGACCTTGGTGAGGAACCTTGACTATGGAGTTTTGCAACCCAAGATCTTGTATGAATACTTTTGACTTGATGTAATTCTAGATGCTGTTCAGATACATATAGACAAAGAATATTTAAATCTTGACGATAGGCTTTGAGGGTATGAGGGGATAGTTGTCTAACGACCCTTAGCTCTTCAATAAATTGCTCAACCGCAAGGAGTTCCCCAGTGGTTGTGCTTCGCATTACTGATCCTGAAATCGGTACAACGTCGCTGCAGCTAGTTGAGCTAGTTGATGGATATAACTGAGTCCCATCTGAGGCGAAAATTTTTCTTTTTCTTGACTCGCCATCAACAAAACACCCAATGAAGTGCTTTGATATGTTAGTGAAATCAAAACCATGCTGCCATCATCTAAGAGCAGATCCGAGTTGACTAAATTCTTGGCTAAATCGACACTCCCACAAATAGGTGCCTCTACTAACTGGGCCTTTAACTTATCTGAAACTTGTTCAGGAGCGATGATTTCTACTTTGCCAATATCAAACAACTTATTTAGGCCAGTAGTAATACTTTCAATGGTTGCGTTGCGATCTTTTGCCGCGAGCAAACCCTCTAACCACTGCACCATTAAGGCTTGAGTACGATCATTTTCAGTTCCAAAACGCAACATTTCAGATAGTCGCTGATTTAAATCTCGATTTTGATTCCTGAGCAAAGCCATTTGTTTTTCTTGTAGGGAAATTGCTTTCCCGCTGTGCGAATGAGCCAACTCAATTTGAGCCAATAAGTCTGGATGACGATCAAAAAATCCTGGTGTTGATAAAAGCCACTGCGCAACTAAACGCTCTTGATCTTGTTGAGGTTGATTGACGTCCGTATCCATTTGAGTATCTTTTCTTAACAAATTAGTGACTTAATTTTTCTTTTAAAACTTGATTCACTTGAGAAGGATTAGCTTTACCTTTAGAGGCTTTCATAATTTGACCCACTAAAGAATTAAACGCCTTTTCCTTACCACTTTTATATTCTTCTACAGATTTTGGATTATCTAAGAGAACTTGGTCAATGATTTTTTCAATCGCTCCAACATCGCTGATTTGCTTTAAACCTTTTTCTTCAATAAGAGCATCTACAACACCCTGATCAGCTAATGCAACTGATGCGCCTCTTTCCCAAAGTGTTGCAAATATATCTTTAGCAATTTTGTTAGAAATAGTTCCATCTTGAATTCTTAGTAAGATTTGAGCAAGGTGTGTTGGCCGGAGGGGTGATTCGGTTGCGTCAAGACCATCTCGATTCAATGCTGATGCAAGATCTCCTGACATCAGATTGACGGCAGGCTTGACTAAGTCCTCTTTGATTAAAGTGAGTAACTCAATAAAGTAATCTGCGGTTGATTTACTTTGTATTAACAAAGACGCATCGTAGTCACTTAAGCCATATGAGGTTTGCCATGCATTTCTTAATGTACTCGGTAATGCTGGCATGCTTGATTGAATAGTCGCAATCATATCTTGTGTAATTTGGAGTGGCAATAAGTCTGGATCAGGAAAATAACGATAGTCTTGAGCATCCTCTTTACTTCTCATACTTCGGGTCTCTTGACGATCTGGATCATATAAACGAGTTTCTTGTTTAACGACGCCCCCATCTTCAATGAGCTCAATTTGCCGCTGTACTTCGTACTGAATGGCTTCTTCTAAGAACTTAAAGGAATTTAGGTTTTTTATCTCACAACGTGTACCAAACTCTTGTTGACCAATTGGTCTTACTGAAACATTAGCGTCACACCGAAATGAGCCCTCTTGCATATTGCCATCACAAATGCCAATCCACATAACAAGCGAATGTAATTCTTTTGCGTAAGCAACGGCCTCTGCTGCACTGCGCATGACTGGGTCAGTAACAATCTCTAATAAGGGTGTTCCCGCTCGGTTTAAATCGATACCACTAGATTTTTCACCGTGAAGTCCAACAAAGTCATCATGTAATGATTTACCAGCATCTTCCTCTAAGTGAGCTCTTGTGAGTTGAATTTCTTTTTTTACACCATCAACTTCAATGGCAATCTTCCCACCGATCACGACAGGTAATTCAAATTGACTAATTTGATAACCTTTAGGCAAGTCTGGATAAAAATAGTTTTTTCTAGCAAAAACGCTTACAGGGGCAATCTTCGAGCCGATAGCTAACCCAAAACGAATGGCATGATTGACCGCTTCTTGGTTTAAAACAGGCAGAGTTCCAGGAAGTGCCAAGTCAACCGGGCATGCTTGAATATTTGGGTCTGCACCAAATGCAATACTTGCTCCACTAAATATTTTTGAATTCGTTTTAAGCTGAGCGTGGGTTTCAAGCCCAATCACAACTTCCCAATTAGACCTTGTCATATTTGGACTCCAGCACTTGATGGGGCTAACTGATGCCAAGAGCTATTTTGTTGAAACTGATCCGCTATTTGCAACATTTTTGCTTCAGAAAAATAATTTCCAATGATTTGTAAGCCAATGGGTAAGCCTTGTTGGCTCATGCCACATGGAATACTCATTGCGGGTAAACCTGCAAGATTAGGGCTGAGCGTATAAATGTCTTCTAAATACATTTCGACAGGGTCTTTAGACTTTTCGCCAATTTTCCAAGCAACCTGAGGAGCGACTGGTCCCATCAACACATCACACTGGGTAAAAGAGGTTTGAAAATCCTCAGCAATGATTCGTCGTATCTTCTGCGCTTGGAGGTAATAAGCATCGTAATAGCCTTGCGATAGAACATATGTACCAATCAAAATTCGGCGTTTTACTTCGGCACCAAAACCTTCTGACCTAGATCTTTCATACATTTGATTGAGATCTTTGTATTCTTTTGCTCTATGTCCATAACGAACACCATCATATCGACTCAAGTTACTGGAGGCCTCTGCTGGTGCCAAAACATAGTAAACCGGAATGGAAAGCTTCGTTTTTGGCAACGATACTGAAATACAAGTTGCACCTAACTCTTCGAATTTTTTTAAAGCTTCTTTTACTGCATCACGAATCTCCGCTTGCAGTCCCTTTGCAAAATACTCCTCAGGCACACCAATGCGTAAACCTTGTAGCGGCAAACTACCGGTTGTCGACCAAGGTTTGCCAAGTAAACCTTGATAATCAATTGCATCCTTACGTAATGAGGTTGAATCTCTTGGGTCGTAACCTGAAATTGCATTTAATATAAGGGCGCAGTCCTTCGCGGATTTGCCCATTGGACCCGCCTGATCAAGTGAAGATGCATAGGCAATCATCCCATACCTTGATACGCTACCGTAGGTAGGCTTGATCCCTGTAATCCCACAAAATGCTGCTGGCTGACGAATCGAACCTCCGGTGTCAGTGCCGATAGCAATCGGCGTCAAACCTGCGGCTACTGCCACAGCTGAGCCTCCAGAGGATCCTCCAGATACATAACTGGTATTCCATGGATTGAGTGCAGGCCCATAAGCTGAGTTTTCATTTGAAGAGCCCATCGCAAATTCGTCCATATTGGTTTTACCCAAACACACCATACCCGCACCATTGGTACCAAGTAACTCGACAACCCTTGCATCATATGGACTTAAATAGTTTTCCAGCATTTTAGAGGCTGCTGTGGATTTCCAATCCTTGGTCACAAAGACATCTTTGTGCGCAATTGGAATTCCAGTTAAAAGTCCAGCCTCTCCCCTAGCAATTTTTTGATCTGCGACTATTGCGTCTCTGAGAGAAAAATCCTCTTGAACATCTAAATACGCATTTAACCCCTTAAATTTCTCTATCCGATCCAAGAAATAATGGGTTAGCTCAACACTTGATATTTTTTTAGCTGAAAGGGCCTGAGAGAGCTCTGTGAGCGATTTTTCATGCCAGTTCATTCAATCACCTTTGGTACTAAATAGAGTCCTTCATGACTGACTGGTGCAGATACCATATTATTTGTACGATTATTTTCTTCAGACACAATATCTGGCCTTAATGCTTGACTGAGTGGCTCAATCACAGCGATTGGGTGAAAAAGAGGCTCAACCCCTGTTGTGTCGACTAACTGTAACTCCGCAACCAAACTTAAAATATTTTCTAATTCCTTAGAAACCTGTTTGGTCTGATGAGGATCTAATTCCAAACCGGAGAGTTTGGCTAAATGATTAATTTCTTCAATATTCATAACGTGCTTGCAGTATCATATACATTATCTTCTAAAAACTAGTTTATATTGTAAATTTTAATATTCTCCCAAATATCTTATGTTCGGACTCTTCCGTAGTTACTTTTCTAACGATTTAGCAATCGACCTTGGCACTGCCAACACACTCATTTATATGCGCGACCGAGGCATTGTTCTTGATGAGCCTTCTGTTGTTGCAATCCGTCAAGATGGCACAAGTGGTAAAAAAACCATTTTAGCCGTAGGACATGAGGCTAAAGCCATGCTTGGAAGGGTACCTGGCAATATCCAAGCAATTCGTCCGATGAAAGATGGTGTTATTGCTGATTTCACGATCACTGAGCAAATGCTCAAACAATTTATCAAAATGGTTCATGAAACCAAATTTTTAAAACCAAGTCCAAGAATTATTATTTGTGTACCTTGTGGATCCACTCAAGTTGAAAGACGAGCTATTCGAGAATCAGCTCTCGGCGCTGGTGCTTCTCAGGTATTTCTGATTGAAGAACCAATGGCAGCTGCAATTGGGGCTGGTTTACCTGTTACTGAGGCCTCAGGCTCTATGGTTATTGACATCGGTGGTGGTACAACTGAGGTTGGTGTGATGTCTCTCGGCGGTATGGTTTACAAATGGTCTGTGCGTGTTGGCGGCGATAAATTTGATGATGCCATTACCAACTATATTCGCCGTAATTACGGCATGTTGATTGGTGAGCAAACGGCTGAACTTATCAAGAAAACTATTGGGTCTGCATTCCCGGGAAATGAAGTTCGCGAAATGGAAGTGAAAGGCAGAAATCTTTCTGAAGGTATTCCAAGAAGCTTTACGGTTACAAGTAATGAAATATTAGAAGCTTTATCTGATCCTTTAAATCAAATTGTGATTGCGGTGAAGTCTGCTCTCGAACAAACCCCTCCTGAATTAGCTTCCGATATTGCTGAACGTGGCATGATGCTCACAGGTGGTGGCGCATTATTACGCGACTTAGACAGATTATTATTAGAAGAAACTGGTCTGCCCGTTCACGTAGCTGATGATCCATTGACCTGCGTAGCTCGTGGGTCAGGAATGGCATTAGAAAGAATGGATAAGTTGAGTAGCATCTTCTCTCAAGAGTAACTCAATTATAAAAACTGAGGTGCAAATTGTTTCGGAGCCCACCGACCTTATTTAATCAAGGTGCACCTTTTTTAAAGTTGTTGTTTTTTCTGTTATTAGGCTCGGTCATTATCTTTGCAGATTACAAGCTGCATGCCACTGAAAAAATTAGATTAATTGGCAATAATCTTCTCTTTCCAATTCAACAATTACTTTCTCAGCCTGGCAGATTATCTGATTTGACTTTAGATTATTTTCAGACTCGTTCTTCTTTAAAACAGAAGCTAGAAGAACGATCATCACAGTTAGATAATCTCAGACTAATGGCAAATCAAGCTGAGGTATTAGAGTCTGAGAACTCACATCTACGCAAGTTGTTATCACTGCAACAGAGGTCAAGCGTGAAATCTTTAGCTGCTGAGGTTATTTTTAGTCCATTAAGTCCGAGCTCGCAGAGAATTATTATTAATCGAGGAAGTGCTGATGGCGTTCAATCCGGAATGCCTATTGCAACCGAAGCTGGCATCATGGGTCAAATTTTGAGAGTGTTTGAAAATTCTTCTGAAGCCGCACTTCTAGAGGATCGTGATTTTGCCATACCTGTTCTAGTTGAGCGTAATGGTTTAAGGTCAGTCCTCTTTGGAGTAGGGCGAGGAGAGCCTTTAGAACTTCGCTATGTCAACAATCTTGCTGACTTAGATGTTGGCGACCATTTAATTACTTCAGGTATTGATGGCACTTATCCTGCTGGGATACCTGTTGCAATCATTAGTAAGATTGATCGCTCCTCTGAAAACTCTGGGGCTGTTATCGCTTGTAAACCAATCGCTCAATTACACCACAATCGATATTTGAGTATCTTGTTATATCAACCAACTACGACAGCTCCAAGCCCTACAGAGTCTGAAGTAGTAAAAAATAGACTACGTCAGAAAAAAGGCAGTTAATGGCTTTTTCAGTTTTCAAACTTCGCTCGCTAACAGGACCATTCTTAACTCTGTTTGGTGCCTTTATTTTGAACATGTTTCCATGGGGTAACTCGCCTTGGGTACCTGATTTTCTTCTTATTACTTTAGCGTTTTGGATTTTACAAGCTCCGGATAAGATTAATTTGCTATCCGCATTTTTGCTTGGCCTATTGATGGATGTTCAAACATCTCAGTATTTGGGTGTGCATGCCATCGTTTATGTTCTAACTTATTTTGTCATTGTTTATCAGCAACGTCGTTTATTGAACGTAACTTTACTTGGTCAAACCTTTATGATGTTGCAAGTATTTTTAATTGCTAATTTTGTGTTATTGCTCATACTTTGGGTTGTTGGTCAGGGGAGGGAAATTTCATTTGCCTTCCTGATTATTCCAAGTGTCATTGAAACTTGTTTATGGCCTATCTTTAAAAAGGCTTTATCCATTTACTCATCTTTTATCAACCATCATCCAACTTGATGGGGTAATAGTATGGCTCGTCAAAAAGACTCTTACTCTTCTTTAGAAACCTTTCAAAGTCGTATAAAAATCGCCTTATGGTTTGTAATGATTTGTCTTTTTATTTTGTTTTTTCGCTTCTTTTGGCTACAGGTGGTTAAACATACTAAATATTCGACAGCATCAGAGAGTAATCGCATTGCAATCATTACAACAGCATCGCAACGCGGCCTTATTATTGATCGCAACGGAATTGTCATTGCAAGAAACTTTCCGTCCTACTCTTTAGAGATTACGCCAGCAGGGGTAAATCAACCGATTGAAGAATTGGTAACCTCACTAAATTCGGTAATTAAAATATCCAATAAAGATCGACAGAATTTTTATCGATCTCTTCAGGGTGCGAAAAAAACCGAAAGTCTTGCCATTCGCAACTTCCTAAATGATGAAGAGGTGGCAAGGTTTATGTCTCGAAGATACGCTTATCCTGGCGTAGAGGTTCAGGTAAGATATTTTCGTGAATACCCCTATCAAGAGTTAGGCGCTCACCTCATTGGATATACCGGAAGAGTTTCTCAAAAAGATCGTGAAAAACTGCTTGCCGAACTTGAAGATACTTCCGATGAGGCAAGTGGTGATGAATTACGCCCTATTAAAATTAAGGGTATCCAACAAGTTGGAAAAATTGGTCTAGAACAAAGTTATGAAAAGGAGTTAAGGGGAACAGTAGGTTTTAGTCAAGTTGAAATCACAGCAGGAGGGAGGGTAGTCCGTAACCTATCTTCGACACCGCCAATCGCAGGCTCTAATTTATCTCTTGCAGTAGATATTAAATTGCAGTACCTCATTGAGCGTCTGTATGGCAAAAGAAGAGGTGCGGCTGTTGTTATTGAAGTAAGTACTGGAGATGTCTTAGCATTTGTTTCAATGCCAACGTATAACCCAAACGCTTTTATTGATGGTATTGACGCTGATTTATGGAAAAAATTAAATGACTCTCCAGAAAAGCCTTTGTTTAATCGCCCCTTACGTGGCACGTATCCACCTGGATCAACGTTTAAACCTTTTATGGCTTTAGCTGCTTTAGAAGGAAAATTTAGAACTCCAGAACAAGGTATTAGTGATCCTGGTTATTTTAAATTTGGTAACACTACCTTTAGAGATGATGTGGTCAATGGTCACGGCTTTGTAAGTATGCGTCAATCGATTGCTGTCTCTTGTGACACGTATTACTATATTTTGGCTCGAGATATGGGTATTAATGCCATCAGCTCATTTATGAAAGATCTTGGATTTGGTCAAATATCAGGTATTGATATTAATGGGGAGGTAAGAGGAATACTACCTTCTAAAGAATGGAAAAAAGCATATTATTCTGACCTCTCAAAACAAAAGTGGAGTGAGGGTGACACGATTTCTATTGGTATTGGACAGGGCTATAACAGCTACACTATCTTACAGCTTGCCCAAGCAACTGCAATTATTGCCAATCAAGGTGTTGTTATGAAGCCGCATTTAGTTAAAATGATTGAAGATCCAATCACTCACCAAAAAACTCTAACCGTTCCTTCAGAAACGACTAGATTAAATCTCAAGAAAGAGAATTTAGCTGTCATTACGGAAGGCATGCTGGGTGTGAATCAAACTGGTACAGCCAGAGTACCCTTTGCAGGTGTCAAATATCCTGTTGCAGGCAAGACTGGGACTGCTCAAGTTTTTAGCTTAGGCGGCAAAGAATATAACGCAAATGCGATTTCTGAATTTAAAAGAGACCACGCCCTTTACATGGCATTTGCTCCGGCAGATAAACCAAAATATGCACTTGCTTTAGTGGTAGAAAATGCTGGGTTTGGTGCCGCAGTTGCCGCCCCAATCGCAAGACAAACACTTGATTATTTAATGCTAAATACCTGGCCAGAGGGAGTTCCGTTATGGAAAACCGCTCCGTAATACAACGTCTACGTTTCCTTTGGCAAGGATTAGATCCTAGTCTAGCCATTATTTTGTTATGTTTAGTTGTAGTTGGCAATATCACTTTTTTATCAGCTAGTTCCGGAACAGTTGTAAGCTGGGTTGAGCAGTCAAGAAATCTTTTAACTGCTTTGATCATTATGTGGGTGACTTCAAGAATACCGATTAAGTGGTTGGAAAAAATATCTCTTTGGGTCTATCTAGTTGGTCTCGGTCTTCTAGTGGCTGTTGCGGTATTTGGGTTAATCAAAAAAGGTGCGCGCCGTTGGCTCAATATCGGCATTGTGATTCAACCGTCAGAAATCATGAAAATTGCAATGCCGATGATGCTAGCTTGGTATTTTCATAAAAAAGATGGCATGGTCCAACTGAAGGACTTCTTCATTGCTTTTTGTTTATTGGTACTACCAGTTTTTCTGATTGCTAGACAGCCAGATTTAGGGACAGCCATCTTGGTATTTGCCGCTGGTTTTTATGTTATCTTATTTGCGGGGTTTCCATGGAAATTCGTAGTTCCTTTTGCCGTTATTGCTCTCTTGGGTATTGTATTGATTGTTATATTTGGGGATATCATTTGTGCAAAAGGGGTCTCTTGGCCTATATTAAAAAGCTATCAACAACACCGAGTATGTACCTTACTTGATCCCAGTTCAGATCCTTTAGGTAAAGGCTTTCATACACTTCAATCTATGATTGCAATTGGCTCTGGAGGTTTATTTGGAAAAGGGTGGATGAAAGGAACTCAAACGCACCTGGAGTTCATCCCAGAAAAGCATACTGATTTTATTTTTGCTGTTTATTCTGAAGAGTTTGGTCTTTTTGGAAACTTTGTTCTGATTATTTTATTTTTTCTTTTAATACAAAGGGGGCTTCAAATCGCAGCCTCAGCACCTAATTTGTACTCTCGATTGTTAGGTGGTTCAGTAACGCTTATTTTCTTTACCTATGCATTTGTCAATATGGCAATGGTGAGTGGTCTTTTGCCAGTGGTTGGGGTTCCTTTGCCCTTTATTAGTTATGGTGGAACTGCGCTCACCACTTTAGGGTTTGGTGCTGGAATCCTAATGAGTATTAACCGAGGAAACGAATTAATACAAACTTGATTTTACAAAATAACGACGTAAAAAAAGCCCAATTCACATTGGGCTTTTTTCTTTAGGATAAGAATTACTTCTTACGCTTATTCACGCTATCTTTAAATGCTTTACCAGCAGAAAATTTAACAGTTTTTGATGCTGCAATTTTGATAGCTTCACCAGTCTTAGGATTACGGCCAACACGAGCTGCACGCTTTCCTGAACTAAATGTACCAAAACCAATTAACTGAACGTTATCGCCTTTAGTAACAGCTTTTTTAATAGTATCTAATGCAGCATTTAATGCGTGCTCTGCTTTGGCTTTAGATAATTCTGATTCGTCAGCAATAGCTGCAACGAGTTCTGCTTTATTCAAATTATGCTCCTTGAAATGAAATGACTAAAAATATTAATTTATAAAATTAAGCGCTAATTAAACGCAATTTCATTTTAACCATATTTTATGGGCTTGTGAACGCTTTTATTTAAGGAAAACCCTTATTTTTATTAGCTCTATGGTTTTTATATACTTTAAAGCTTATTAAATCGACACTTCTTTAAAAGATACAGAAAAAATATCACCGAAGTGATATTTTTTCATACTACTTATTTATTTCCCTTGGTTGGGCTTTTTGTAATAGCTCATCTCGAATATCAGGAACAGCCTTAATTTTTTTCACGTAATACTCTGTCTCAGCAAAGCAATTAGTTGGAACTCCTACATGCTGATCATATTCGATTTCTATACGTTTTCCAATGCTAGAAGCAACTAATTTAGCTAGATCTTCATCTCTAACAGAGAAAGAAAATTTCTCTTGATTACCTAACATACTCCCTGTTACCAACTCACCCTCCCAAGTTTTACATACCCATCCACGTTTAGAGAATTTTTGTAAAAAACCTGCGCGACTACCATTTGAATAGGAGTACGACAATGTGATCCATGTGTATAGTGCAAATAAAATGACGAGCATAAAAAGAAATAAAATGAATCTACTTAAAAATTTAGCCATTGTTTTCTCCTATGAATAACTTCACTATAACAAGATTATTTTAAAGTTTGATTTAGCTCTTATCTATTAAACCCTACTATCATTGAGTCATGTCAAAAAATTCTTATCTATTTGTTTTTATCGCATGCTCATTCTTATTGGGTTTTGCTTTGTATATTCAGCATATTGGCTGGCTAGGGGTTTACTATCCTCCCTGTCCACTATGCATATTACAAAGAATTGGGTTTTTAATCATTGCTCTGACGTGTCTAATGGCTTATTGTTTCGAGAAAACAAGGAAGGTATTTTATTACTTAGCTCTATTAGCTTCCCTTTTGGGGTTGGCCATAGCGATACGTCATCAATGGGTAATTGCACATCCAGAATCCTCATGTGGACTTGATCCTTTAGAGGTCTTGATTAATCAATTTAGTATCGTACAAGCAGTTCCATTTTTCTTCAAAGCGGATGGCTTTTGTACCACGCCACTGCCACCCATATTGTTTATTTCTGTACCGATTTGGTCATTATTGTCTTTTTGTTTCTTATTTATTTTCTTTATCAAAAATTTTCGATTGAAACATTAAGGCATATATATGAGTTTTGAAGCATTATTGGTGAGTACGGGTGTTGTTGCTCTCGCTGAAATGGGGGATAAAACGCAATTACTTGCTTTTCTTCTTGCTGCACGTTTCAAAAAACCCTTACCTATCATTGCTGGGATTTTAATAGCGACGATACTGAACCATGGTCTTGCTGGAGCCTTAGGGACCTGGATTACCTCACTCTTAAGCCCCGAACTCTTACGATGGGTTCTTGGTTTTTCTTTTCTGGGGATGGCTGTTTGGATATTAATTCCGGACAAAATAGATGAAGCAGAGCAACCATCTAATGCTTCTTATGGTGTATTTTTAACCACCTTAATTGCTTTTTTTCTTGCGGAAATGGGTGATAAAACACAAATTGCAACTGTTGCGTTAGCGGCCAATTATCAAGCACCGTTTATGGTTGTCATTGGCACAACCTTGGGCATGCTGTTTGCAGATGTACCCGCCGTTTTTTTAGGAAATTCATTTGCTAAACGATTGCCGTTAAGATTGCTTCACATGGTTGCTGCAGGTATTTTTGCCATCTTAAGCGCAATGATTTTATTCAAAGTCGATCAATTAATTACTTAATCTGCATCGATTGTTTTGAGTGTGGCTTCATTCTTACTGAGTAAGAAGCAATAAAAACCTCCCATAATAAGCAAATTAATGCCAAGATAAAACAACTAATACCGCCAATGAAGGTATACAAAACATAGTCAGAAATACTCATTTTTCCGGCAATTGTTTCAGCAAAAAATAACTCTAATATCGTCAAACCTATTTGGATTGCACACAAAACAAGTAAAGCCATCGAGATATTTACTAAATGTGCTCTCTTCGAAAGATTGATGAACTCCTCCTCATGAAATAGCTTTAATACATGCTGATGATCGGGATCTTTTTCGTTTAAGATATCAAATTGCAAAGCTCTTGACCGATCAATTACTCTAGCAACCCGCTGGGTTAAAGCACCTATCATCCCTGCAACTGCAGTCAATAAAAATACTGGAGCAACTGAAAGTTGAATACTCTCACTTAGAAAATTAGGATTAAAAGCCATATGATTGATTCCAAAATAAACTGTTATTCATCATACACCCTAAATTTAGGTAAAAAATCCCTCATCAAATGTTGGATTCTTTAGTCAGGTAAACAACTTCATTAAATTTGGCAATTCTTTTCCTCTTTTTTCGGCATTTTGTCACCCTTAACCAGCTTCATCATTTTTACCAAAAATACTATCTCAAGTTCTTCCAAAAATACTCATTTTTATCCCCCATTTGGTTTAAGGGAGATCTTATTTTATTGAGGATATATTTCAACAAAGTGCATTTTTAAACTATTTATAAAAACGTTCAAAGCACCTACATCTTTCTGTCACAAGGGTTTTCTAAAATAGAAGTTTCATATTACTGTCACAGGGCATGAAAAAATCATTTTTATTTCTTTTCTTTTTGTTGTTTTCCTGGACAGCGAATGCCTTTGAACCTTTTTTAACAGATGATGCTTCTACCGTTAAAAAGGGTAAACATCAATTCGATTTTTATTACTACAACATCTTTAATAAATCTGGGGTAAATAACGATGATGGCATTATTGACATCAATGTGCCTGGTGAAGAATTCCTCGCCCCAGATCGCGCGATAGGCTTTCCTATGGGATATACCTATGGCCTAAATGACCGCACAGAAATTAGTTTTGGAATGACTTACTATGGGTTTCCTACAGGCGGTTTTTCTCCTTTAACCAACTACAACTTGGGGGCTAAATATCGTATTTATAGCGATGAAGAAAGTGGCTTAGGATTTGCAATCAAGCCTTCCTTTCACTTTCCAAATAGTATTGGTCATCAAACTACCGGTTTAGGAATGGCTCTACCAGGATATAGTGTTAATTTAATTGGGGCTTATGATAAAAAAGACTTTTCATTACTGGTTAACTTTTCATATCAACATCAACCTTACAACTCAAATTACTCAGTGGCAGGTACTTTTGGAGAATTGAGAACTGAGCTGTTTCAACTATCTGCTGCGCCAATTTGGAATATTTCAGAGAAACTTCACCTTGGTCTCGATATTGGTTTGGTTACCGACATTACGCCAACAGACGATCGACGCTATAACTCTTATGTTATGCCTGCGATTACTTACTCACCCGTTGAAGATATTGATCTAGGAATATCTTATCTACGCGTGTCACAAAACTTTAAAGATCAAGTTGGCAGCGGCTATTCATCTATCCTTAAGATTGGTTTAAGCTATCGTTTTTAATCAAGAGTGGTTGCACCCTGAAAGCAATGCCTAACTTCATGGTTAGGGAATACATATTTAAGCTTTTCGCGGTAAATGGATAACCAAAACCTTTAAAGCCCCATTATTTACTCTCTTTTTCACATTCATCTTGGAGGTTCTCCACTGAGAGCCACTGAATCGTTGTTTTCTGATCTTAATTTTTTCTGCTGAAAATATCAAGTATGGATTATCTTTAAAAGTTTTTGTGGAGAAACTTATTGAAGTGGTGTACAAAATAATAAATGGAATTATCTTTATTAAATTATTCATAGGAGGGATTTAAAGTTCTTGGTAATAACTTCAGATTAACTTATACATGAAATATGTGAGAATTTGATAATCAAATGTGTGGACAGACTATAATCTGTTTTTATAGTTTTGCTGACATAGAACAATATGTTAGATTTGTTTGATTGATATGACCAATTCTCCCCCAAGCCAAATCATTGCCAATGAAGTATCTCGCAGAAGAAGTTTTGCGATTATTTCACACCCTGATGCTGGTAAAACCACCTTAACAGAAAAACTTCTTTTATATGCTGGAGCGATTCAAATTGCAGGTAGTGTTAAGGCGAGAAAAGCATCTCGGCATGCCACATCGGATTGGATGGAAATTGAAAAACAAAGGGGAATTTCAGTTGCTAGCTCTGTGATGCAAATGGAATATCGCGATTGCATTATTAATCTTTTAGATACGCCTGGTCACCAAGATTTTTCAGAAGATACTTATCGCGTTTTAACAGCAGTCGATTCTGCACTCATGGTGATTGATGCTGCGAATGGTGTTGAATCCCAAACGCGAAGATTAATTGATGTTTGTCGCGCTAGAAATACTCCTCTCATTACATTCATCAATAAGCTTGATCGTGAGGTCAAGCGTCCTCTTGATTTAATGGATGAAATTGAGGAAGCCTTGGGTATGTCAGTCGTTCCAATGACTTGGCCTGTTGGTATGGGTAAATCCTTTGCTGGAGTGATTGATATCAGTCAAGAGGCTATGCGGATGTTCAAGGCTGGTGAAGATCGCGTGGATATCAATACTGAAAAACGTATCAGTATTCATGACCCTGCCCTTGCTTCACAATTAGGTGATTCTTTATCCACTGCTTTATCAGAAGTTGAGCTAGTGCAAGGTGCTATGCCAAGTTTTGATTTAGAGGAATTTTTAGCGGGAAGACAATCGCCTGTATTTTTTGGTTCAGCCATTAATAATTTTGGTGTTCAAGAAATTCTAAATACTCTAGTAGAGCTAGCTCCGGCTCCAAAATCAAGGCTAACAGTTCAGCGTGAAGTCCTGCCATCAGAAAAAAACTTCTCTGCAGTCGTTTTTAAAATTCAAGCGAATATGGATCCAGCGCATCGAGATCGTGTCGCCTTTTTAAGGATATGCTCAGGATATTTCGAACGAGGAATGCGTTTAAAAATTTCTCGTAATGGCAAAGAAATAAGAACTAATAATGCACTTTCATTTCTTTCGCAACGACGCGATATATTAGATGAGGCTTTTCCTGGAGATATTATTGGCTTGCCCAATCATGGTTTGTTACAGCTTGGCGATACCTTGACCGAAGGTGAAAAATTACAATTTACGGGTCTTCCTTTCTTTGCTCCAGAGATATTTAAATTAGTTGAAACTGCAGATCCATTACGTACGAAACAATTAAGAGAAGGGTTAATGCAACTCGGTGAAGAGGGTGCCATTCAAGTATTTAAACCTTTAGTTGGAACACAAATGCTTCTTGGCGCTTTTGGTCAACTGCAGTTTGAAGTTGTCGCTCATCGTCTCAAGAGTGAATACAATGCTGAGGTTAGGTTGCTCCCTGCTAGATACTCTTTATCCAGGTGGATCAGCTGTAAAGATCCAGTCAACCTGAAAAAATTCATACAGGAAAACTCACATCGAATGAGTGAAGATGTCGTTGGGGCTCCCGTATTCTTAGCAACCCATAAATCAGAACTTGAAGTTGCCCAACAACTTTGGAAAGATATTGAGTTTCATGCTCTACGCGAGCATGCTGGCCTCGTATTCCAAAAAGACTTTTCTCAATAATTATTGCGGTTCAATTTTCGCTGTCTTTACAACTTCGCTCCATTTGATTGACTCCGCTTTAATCAAAGCCGCGAATTCTTCTGGAGTACCGCCGCCCACTTCATTGCCCTGTTGCAACATAAATTCGCGTATTTGAGGATCTTTTAAGATTTGATTGACGGCTAAATTTAACTTATCAATAATTGCTTTCGGGGTTCCTTTTGGAGCGATTAACCCTTGCCAATTATTGACAACGATTTGCGGAAATCCTAACTCAGTAAAACTTGGGACATCTTTTAATAAAGGTGATCGTGTTTTGCTAGTGATAGCGATTGGTCTTAACTTTCCAGCTTTGATGCTGGGCATAGCAGAATACATCTGATCAAACATCATGTTTACGCTACCACCCATTAAATCAGTTAATGCTGCTGCGCCACTTTTGTAAGGCACATGAATCATTTCAATATTGGCACTTTGCTCAAATAGCTCAGCAGAGAGTTGATGACTCCCGCCAATTCCTCCTGAAGCAAATGTTAATTTACCGGGCTTTGCCTTTGCATCTTTAATCACATCATTGATTGTGAGATAAGGGGCGCTTGGTGGAACTACTAGAACTAAAGGACCTTTTTCAATCAGAATAATTGGAACTAAATCTTTATCTGGGTCATACCGTAAGCTTTTAAATAAGGCCTTATTCACAGCCAATGGCGCAAAGTTGCCCATACCAATGGTGTATCCGTCAGGTGATGCCTTAGCAATATACTCAGTACCAATATTGCCTCCAGCTCCAGCTTTATTTTCAACAATAACGGGTGTTTTAAGAAGCGTGCTTAGTTGTTGTCCAATTTGACGGCTTCTTGAGTCTGCTCCCCCTCCAGCTCCATAAGGGACTATAAATGTAATTGGTTTAGTAGGATATTCACTTTGCGCAAATACTTTGAATGAAAAACAAGCTATCAAAATTGGGGCAATAAGCAACAAACTTTTCATTTTTCTAAAATGCATAGTCATCCATCTCCTGTTAAGATTCTTTATACCCTAGTATATTTTAAATATTAAAATTTCTCTACTTATATGCGATTACATCATATGCGACTTCTAAAAATTGCTTTTACAACTCTTGCTTTTTTCACTTTATCCTGGGGTACTATTTATGCATCAGAATACCCAAATAAGCCTGTAACCTTATTAGCGCCTGTCGCCCCAGGTGGGGGACTTGACCTTATCGCCAGAACAGTAGCAGAACGCCTCACCAAATCGCTAGGACAAAATTTTCTGGTGGATAACCAAAGTGGTGGTGGTGGAATTATTGCCTCACAAAAAGCGGCTCGTGCGACACCTGATGGATACACTTTAATGCTCTCCTATGTTGGGACTCATGGTACCAATCCCGCAGTTCGGAAAATCCCTTACGATCCCGTAAAGGATTTTTCTCCCATTGCCATGGTCGGCGGTACTCCAAATGCCCTTGTTGTTTATAGTGGTCTACCTGTCAAGAACTTAAAAGAGTTTATTCAGTATGCAAAAGATAATTCAGCCAAAATGAGTTATGGCTCAGCCGGTCCCGGAACTCTGACTCATTTAGCTATGGAGCAACTTAAGCAACAATCTAGCTTTGAAAGCACTCATGTTCCTTATAGAGGTATAGCGCCTGCATTCATCGATGTGATTGCTGGACAAACCCTTTCGATGATGCCAGGTTTGGCGGCTGCAATGCCCCATATTAAAACCGGCAAAGTCAGACCTATTGCGGTAACTGGTCTCAAAAGACATCCTTTAATACCAGATGTACCAACATTTAAGGAACTAGGACTTGAAGGCTTTGAAGGAGTTCAATGGTATGGCGTTTCTGGCCCCGCCAATCTTCCTCCGGCCATCATTACACTTTTAAATACGGAGATCAATAAAGCTATTCAAAACCCTGAGTTGAAAGAGCGCTTATCGGGGGAAGCGATCCAAACCATGCCAATGACTCCCGAGCAATTTGGACAATATATCAAAGATGATATTGCTCGGTGGAGTAAAATTGCTAAATCTCGCAACATTCAAATAGACTAAAAAAATATATGGCCATCAATACGCAAGTGATCGCGGATCATAACGCTCCTCCAATAACCCAAATTCTTGCAAAATTTATCAGCTCGCATCCGTCCAAAGGATGGGGTGACTCTGTAGACCACGAAGCACATCGTACTTTTATGAATTGGTTAGGTTGTGCTGTTGGTGCTGCAAGGCATGAGAGTGTTGAGGCGACTTTGGCCGCTGTTCAAGAATTCGAATCCGCCCCTCAAGCCAGTATTTTAGGACGATCTGAAAAAGTAGATGTGGCAAATGCGGCTCTGATTAATGGTATTAGCTCACACACATTTGACTTTGATGATACACATCTGAAGACAATCATTCACCCTGCGGGTCCTGTGGCTTCAGCTATATTAGCTCTTGGAGAAAAAATCGGTGCGACCGGTCGTGAGATCATCGATGCCCTTGTCATCGGTATCGATGTTTCTTGCAGAATTGGTAATGTAATGTACCCGAATCACTATGATCGCGGTTGGCATATTACTGGCTCTACAGGAACTTTAGGTGCAGCGGCTGGATGTGCTCGATTACTCAAGTTAACTGAGGCTCAAACAGCGATGGCATTGGGTATTGCGGCATCTCAACCGATTGGTTTTCGCGAACAGTTTGGTACGATGACAAAGCCCTTTCACCCAGGTGGTGCTGCTAAAGCTGGATTAACATCGGCCTTAATGGCAAAGCACGGCTTTACCGCTAGTAATAAGGCAATCGAAGCTCCACGTGGCATGGTTCAATCAGTATCTACTAAATACGACTGGTCTGAAGTAACTACTGAACTCGGCGAACGTTTTGAAATTTCATTAAATACCTATAAGCCATTTGCTTGCGGTATTGTGATTCACCCAAGTATTGATGCGTGTGTTCAGCTACGTAATCAGGGTGTTACCGCCGACAACTTAGAGCGCTTAGAGCTAAAAGCACACTCATTAGTTCTTGAGCTAACCGGTAAAAAAACGCCTAAAGATGGTTTAGAAGGTAAATTTAGTGTTTATCATGGTTGCGCTTGCGGCATCGTTTATGGCCAAGCAACTGAAGATCAGTACCATGATGAAATTGTTCAAAGTCCTGAGATGGTGGCTTTACGTGCAAAAGTTGAAGCCACGGTAGATGACTCAATTGATGAGGCTTCAGTTGATGTAACTGCGTTCCTTAAAGATGGCCGAAAACTACACATTTTCGTTGAACATGCTATCGGTTCTTTAAAAAACCCAATGACAGATGAAAATCTCAATCAAAAATTTACTAATTTAAGTACCCCAATTATTGGGGCAGCCAATACGAGTTCTTTAATTGCGAAGTGCTGGGACTTAAAGAATCTGAATCAACTACAAGATTTACTGCAATACTCTAAGGCTCTTTAAATCATAGGGCTTTCGCCCTATGATTTAATGCGCGCGTGTTGCCTTGGAGAGTAAGGTTTTTTGTATTGGTCCATCTTTCATGACATATTCTCGCCAAATGGCCATGATGGCATGTGCGCCGATAAACAAGTAGATTGCCTTGCCTAAATATATATGACTATATTTGTAGATCTTTGCAAAATCTATATTTGCATGAGTCAATGCTGGATATAAATCGCCAAAATATGGAATGGTATTTCCTGATGATTGCATGAGCATTATCCCCGACACTGGCATAGCTAACATAAATATATATAAACAAGCATGAATCATTTTTTTTAATACCCTAGATACAGTTTTTTCTTGTTCAATTGGGTTGATAACAAATAATCTAGAAATGATTCTTAATAAAACCACCAACAATATCATCTGTCCAAGTAACGAATGATAGACTGTAAGATCAGTCCGCCATGGATTATCAATTGGTACATAATTTTTAATTTCAATTATTAGTAAGGCACCAAGAATTAATGCAAAACTAAACCAATGAAAAAAGATAGTCAGTGGATGGTGGGTTAATTTATTCATAAAGCTCCTCAAAGTAGGGGTGATAAAAATGGCGTATCTACTTTGATGTCTTTATGTAACTATCTAGAATAGTTTGGATGCATCTTTATGAATATATTAATACAAATTGAGAATGAGCCTCTTTTGATACCTTAAAAAAAATAAGGTTGATAACAATCAACCTTATTTAATGAAGAAAAGAATGGAAAGTTACTTCAAATTAGCGGCCTTACTAATGCGGTAAGCAACCACCATTTCATTTCGAATATAGGTATTAAATGCATCTGGTGTCATGGTCAGCGGTTCAGCTCCAAGTTTTGCAAAACGCTCTTTCACTTCTTTGGTTTGGAGGGCCTTTGCTACTTCGTCATTCATTCTTTTAACTACATCAGCAGGAACTCCTGACGGTGCTAAAAGTCCAACCCATAATACATAGTCAGAGTCTGGGATACCAGCTTCAAGAGTAGTTGGTACATTTGGCAATAAGCTTGTTCGTTTAGCAGTACTCACTGCCAAGGCTTTTAATTTTCCACTTTCTACTAATGAAATAACTGATCCCAGTGGTGAAAAGAACCAATCTGCTCTCCCGCCAATCACATCGGAATTGGCTTCTGGTGTGCCTTTATATGGTATGTGAAGCGCCTTAATATCGGCAGCCAAATTAAATTTTTCTGCATTTAAATGAGTAGCGCTTCCAACACCTGCTGAAGCAAAATTTAATTCGCCCGGCTTTGCTTTAGCTGCCGCAACTAGATCTGCTGCTGTTTTCCAAGACTTTGTGGGTGCGACAACTAATACATTGGGGGTTGCCCCAAGTGTACCAACTCCCTTCAAGTCTTTTAATGTGTCATATGGAAGATTGTTATAAATAAATGGATTTAAAGCATGTCCAGATGAATGAACTAAAAAGGTATAACCATCCGCATCTGCTTTTGCTACTTGACCTGCCGCTATTGTTCCACCGGCTCCAGGTTTATTTTCAATAATGATTTGCTGTCCCAAACTTGAACTCATCACATCTGCAACTGCCCGGCCAATAATATCTGTGGCACTCCCAGCAGTAAATGCAACAATAAAGCGAATCGGTTTATTTGGGTAGTTTTGGGGGTGGACTTGTTTTGTCGCCATAGCCACAAAGCAAATGAGTACCACTTTTAAAAATGAAAATTTTAATTTGATTTGTTTGGACATTTTACGACTCCTATGAAAGCCCTAAGGCTTGAGTTATTTTTTTTGCAGAAACATTCAGATGCTTAATTTGAGGAGCTAATTGAACATTTACTAATTGACCATTTTTCTTTTTCCACTCTCCAGCAATCATGACATTTTCTATATTGGCCAAACTCGTTTGCATAATGACCGCGCTCACTGGATCATTGACTGGTTGCATATTTAAATCACTTGCCCTAATCATTACCAAGTCAGCTTGCTTTCCTGCACGTAAGGTTCCAATTCTATCTAACTGACCAATCACCCTAGCTCCCTCAATAGTAATCCAGCTAAGTGCTTCTCTCGTTGTAATGGTGCTCGTAGGCGGAATCGTATTGTGCTTCTCTCGGTAAGAAAAATTATCCAGACTTCTTTGAATACCTAATGCAATACGAGCTTGAATAAACATTTCACCACCACAAACACTTTCTAGATCAACTCCTAATGATGGTGCTTTGCCAAAATCTCTTAATCTACCAGTTAAGGGGTGACCATGACCTTGGGACATCTCACTTTCGGCAGTCGCGGAAAAAGTCATCCCTAAATCACAAAATCTTTTCAGCTGCTCATCGCTAAGTGCGTGTCCATGCACGATATTAATAGCGGGTCCAAGTAAGCCTTTTGACTCTAAAACCTCCCAACCTTCTGGAGTTCGAGCAGGACCGCCGCCTTGATGCATTGATGCAATCATATTTAATTCTTTCGCCATCATAAAATCATGCAGCGCTACATCTAGAGTTGAATAGTGTGGTCCTAAAATAGCCGTTCCGATAGTGATGAGATCATGACTACCGTATTGAAGAACTAGACGTTCTAATTCTTTTCGTGGGTGAGGACGTTCCCAAAAAGGAATTTCACCCTCTTTAGGTTCTGGTTTCGGTGTCCCATGAAAAAAAGCGGCTCTGATTCCAGACTCTTGAAGTCCTTTAATCGCGGCATCATTGTGCTCAGGTGTCTTATTATTGTGGCACCAATCAACTAAGGTAGTTGTCCCACAATTGATTTGATTGAGACCCCCCATCTTACTGGCAATATACAAATCTTCCGGCTCAAATACGGTTGCAAGCCCTGAGTGCATTTTTTGGAAGTACTCGAGCAAAGTCCAATTAGAAGCAACTCCACGTAATGCGGTTTGCCAGGTGTGCATATGTGCATTTATTAGACCAGGAATAACAATATATCCAGCTCCTTCAATCGTCTGATCCGCTTGAACATTAATATGCTTTGCAATTTCTTTTATTTCTGAACCTTCTATCAGAATATCAGCGCCCAATAGATCTCCCTGCTGATCCATGGTGACAATTATTGCATCGCGTATTAATGTTTTTTTCATTTTTATTGTGCCTCTAAACCATCGCTGATTGTTTTGTTTTCAGACTTTAATTCCAAGCCAGCATCTTTTGCAGTTTCAATTAAAAGAGCTGAGAAATCAATATCTCCGTAGCCACGGCCAATCATTCTTGCAACTGACTCACGCGTTGCAGCTGCAGATGGCATTGAGACTCCATGCGCTTTGGCTGCTGCCATACCAAGATCCATATCTTTTAAAAGTAACTCTGGCGTAAATGTCACTTGTTCAAAATTGAGGTTTGTTAATACAGGCGTTTTGTAGCGGGTATACATAGAACCCAATACAGAATCATTAATACTCTCTAGGAATAAATGGCGTGGAATACCAGCTTTCTCCGCAAGAACGGTGATTTCACAAAGGTTTTGAATGACAACGCCAAACATCGTGTTGTGTGCAATTTTCCAAACCCTTGCCAATTCACCTTCACCAATCCACATACACTTTCTTGACATCGCCTGAAAATATGGCTCAACCTTATCGTATAAATCTTTAGGTCCAGATGAAACCATTAATAATTTTCCTGCTTTTGCTACTTTCGCGTTTCCTGAGACAGGGGCGCATAAATATGCAACTCCTAATGCCTCTAATTGTTGGCGAACTTCTGCAGAACCTTCTTGCGAAATCGATGAACTATCAACGACAACTTTCGGCTTAGTTGCAGTTGTTACAAGTCCACCCTCGCCAAATAAAACTTGTTTTAAATCTTTAGTTGTGGAAACCATTGTGATGACGGTTTCACATGCAGATAAATCAAGTATTTTATCAACAACTGTTGCGCCGTATTCTGCTAAAGGATCTGCTTTACTGCGGGTTCGATTCCATACATCGACACCATAACCCGCCTTGGTTAATCTTTTAACCATGGACTCACCCATTCTGCCTAATCCAATCCATCCAATTTTCTGCGCCATACTAAATTCTCCAAAGTTGATTCATAAAAAATTAATTACTAAGTTTTGTTTTTCTTTCTAAAACTCTGATAATGGCTGCATAGTCCAATTGACCCTCACCATCTTGTACTGCTTGATTCATCCAATCTAGGGTCGTTTTAGTTTGCTCTAACGGAGACCCAAAATCTTGAGCGGCTTGATTAATTAAAGATAAATCTTTAATCATTTGCTCTACAGTAAATGTAGGTGAAAAATCTCTTTCCCCCAAAGGTTTACCAAGCTGCGCCATTTTAGCTTTCATAATTGGGGAGCCAACTGCACTATTTGTAATGACTTCCCACATATCCTGCCAATCTAAATTGCCAAGTCTTCCTAGCGTTAAACCTTCAGCCAACATCGCACTTGTTTGTGCAATCATCAAATTAACGACCAATTTCATTAATCTGGCTTGTTCCTCAAGTCCTAAATATAAAACCTTTGGCCCCCAGCAAGATAGCAGTCCATGAGCTTGTTCATAAATCTCTTTTTTCCCAGAGCTTAAGACAGTTAGTTGTGCGGCTATAGCCATATGATTATTGCCTGATACTGCGACTCTTAAATATTCAATCTGATTTTCTTTTAGCCACAATGCTGCCTGACTTGATGCGGAAATCGAAATGGTACTCGTGTCGATGTAGGTAGTATTTTTTGACGCTTTTTGACTGATTAGTTTTGCAATTTCTAAGAATGATGCATCATTTGGCATCGATGAAATAATCCACTGGGCCCAAGTGTAGTCATTCTCATTGCCAGAGGTTAGCCCTTTTTCTTTCGCTATAGTCATTTGTTGGGGATTAATATCAATCACTTTTATCATGTGACCAGCATTTTGTAAATGAGTTGCCATTGGCAAACCCATCTTTCCAATACCGATAAAAAGTATATTCATATTAATGTCTCTCGTGAATCGTGATTTTTATCACTAATTATTTTTAATGTTTATAGATTTTATATTCTAAGTGTTTTTTATTGAGGTTTATTTTTTTTACGAATATCATCGCCCGCATCATGACTCATCAATCGTTGTCTATACAAACCCCATATCGGTAAAACGAGTACCAATATAAATGACAATCTAAAATCAGCAATACTAGGCTCGTTCGGATTACCCTGATTTATCATCGTAGCTAAACTTAATGCCAAAGAACCTACTGCAATCCCTAATGCCATACTCAATTGGGTTCCGGTACTAGCCAAAGATGAAGCGGAACCCATTTTATGTTGAGGTACATCGGCCAGACCTAAGGTATTAATTGATGTGAATTGCATTGACCTAACTAAACCATTGATAAATAAAATAATCAATACCAGGGCAATCGGCATAGAAGCTGTAATAAATGCACATGACATTAATGAAAAAATAATTGCAACTCCGTTAATTGTCATTACTTTTTTAAACCCATACTTATTTAATAATGGAGTAGTAATTGCCTTCATGGCTAAATTTCCTACAAAAATACTCATCACAATCAAACCTGCTTGAAATGGGTCAATCCCAAGTCCTAGTTGTAAATATAATGGCATCAAAAACGGTGTGGAATGCAAGGCGATGCGAAATAAATTTCCAGCGATTAATGTTGACTCAAATGTCGGAATTTTTAACAAAGATAGGTCAATCATTGGGTACTCTGTTCGCCTGAAATGTCGAATGGCCAAAAAACCAACCATTAACCCGAGTGCCAAAAATGCCAAGATATATTTCATATCTTCTCTAATGTGTCGGCATAGTTCAATTGCATATATTAAGCTCGATAATGCAATACCACTGAGGAAAAAGCCCTTGATATCTAATGGTAATTTTTTTACTTCATCATTACCCTTAATCAAGATCAAACTTAAGATGATGCCGATAATGCCGATTGGAACATTAATAAAAAAAATCCAATGCCAACTTGCATATGTAGTAAATAAACCACCTATCGCAGGTCCTACAACAGGTCCAATTAGTGCAGGCCATGTAATTAATCCGATTGCTGGAATGATTTCATCTTTGGGCGTATTTTTTAAGACGATTATTCTACCGACTGGAACCATTAATGCCCCACCGATGCCTTGTAATACTCTTGATAAAATAAAAAAATTGAGGCTTTCACTAATTCCGCACAGGATTGATGCACCAGTAAATATCGCAATTGCAAGAGTAAATATTCGGCGCGCTCCAAACCGATCTGCAAGCCATCCACTGATCGGAATCATGACGGCAAGAGTTAATAAATAAGCGGTAATCCCGACTCCTACATCAACAGCGAATACTTGAAAATCAATTGCCATCATTGGTAATGCCGTCGCAATGACTGTGCTATCCAATGTTTCCATAAAAAATGTTGTTGCCACCAAGTACAGTAGATAATTGTTTTTCTTTGCAGTCATATGCTTTTATTCTTGGCTAGTCGGCTCTTTAAAGTTTTCTACAGGTAGGTGTGGTTTTACTTTTATTCTCGGCTTGGTAATGATAGCCTTATTTAGGCTCGCTATATTTTCACTCAACTTCAGTAGCTCAAAGTAAATATTATTCAATGTACTGGATTTACAGTGATAAAACAGTCTAGTTCCTTTTCTTTCCACCCATACGAGATCTGATATCTGTAACTGTTTTAAATGGAAGCTTAAGGTGGCATGAGGTATTTCAATTTTTTCCAAGAGCTCTTGAGGTCTTAAACCGTTCACTCCAGAATGAACAAGGAGATTGAAAACCTGTAACCTGATGGGGTGACTTAAACCTAAAAATATTAGTGCTATTTTATTAATTTCCATATTTCCAATTATATCGAATTACTACAATTCATTGTTTTTTAATCATATTTACCATAATAGGTGGTGTTTTAATTGATAAACTGTTATCCTCGATATTGATCACAATCCTGTGCCCTCTACTGGGTTCTTATTTGAGCATTGCTCCCGTAAAAAATCATTTATTTGGGGGTAATCCATGGCTACAGGCCAAAATCAAAAAAATCGTAAAAACAATTCTATGCTGACCAAAACTGGCAAAGCTAGATTGGGTCCTCTTAACGTAAACCAATTGGGTACTATGCTCGAGAAATCAACCAAGCCTAAAGAGCAAGCAAAGATTAAACGAGCAATGGCAAAACGTCCTCATGCCCAACTGCCGAAAGAAGAAACGCTTTCCTCTGCAACTGTCGCCGAGTAAATTTCTCTTGAAGGGTTTATGAGAAGAGTCGTTGACCTATATAAAAAGTCTGCTAAAGATCAACTTTTGTGGACTTATATTATTAACTTAGGTCAAGACGGCTCTCACCCAAGTACTTTGGATTTCAAAGAAGAGGCCCTTCGGTTGGCAACTCTTGACAATCTTGGTAATGAACAAACACTCATTATTAAAATTAGAGAACTAAGTTAAGTTCGTCTAACTAACATTTGTTTTCCTAAAAAAACAGAAAATACCACCAAGGCTGCGAAAATAAAGTTGATAGCTTCAAGCTTTTCTGAAAGTATCAGGTTTGCGCAAATTAAAGTAATAAATGGCTGAGTAAGTTGTACTTGACTCACTCTAGAAATTCCTCCCAAAGATAGGCCTTCATACCAAAAGAAGAAACCGATATACATTGAGAACAATCCTAAAAATAAGAGGGATTGCCAATACATGATTGGGGCATTTAAGTAATTGGACTCAAAGGTAATATAAGTTACAGCAGCGTTGATTGGCAAAGCTATTACTACTGCCCAAGATATAACTAGCTTTGGGCTCATGAATCTCGATATTTCCGCGCCTTCAGCATAGCCTAATGCAGAAAAAATGGTTGCGCTCATCAGTAGAAAATCCATATAAGAAAATGACCCAGCACCTTGAATCAAGGCATAGGTCAAAACCAATCCTGTACCTAATAACGAAGCAAACCAAAATCCTTTCGAAGGTCTTTCTTTATGCCTCACCACTCCAAACACAGTTGTTAATAAAGGCATAAACCCAAGAATAATACCCCCATGAGAAGAGCTACCATTCGCCATCGCTAATGTCATGAGATATGGAAAGCAGATAACAATACCAATAATAATTAAGAACATTCTTCGCACAATCTTCCATGGTGGAATAGGTGCTTTTGTGATGAGTATATATCCTAAGCCAGCGAGACCGGCGATGAACGCCCTCCCAAATGAAACAAAAGCTGGATTAAAAACTTCTACGGCTAATTTACTTGCTGGTAAAGTCAGCGCGAAAATACATACGCCAACTAAACCAATCAACATTCCTTTAGATTCGTTTTTCACTTAGAGTCTACTATTCTTTCAATGTATTGAAAGATACATTATTGGTTAAGCTCTATTCTGACAGAATTCAAATAAGTCCCGATGATTTGATGGTAAGAAACTCATCTTGGTTTTGTTTTTAAGCAGAATTAGCATATGATTACTAATTCTAATCCTACTTTTAACTATCCTTGCTATTACTTAAACTCATCACAGTTCCACTATTTATCTTGCTGATTAGTTTTGTCGGGAAAAGATGGGGTTCTGAAATTGCCGGAACTCTTGGCGCCTTTCCAGTAGTAGCTGGTCCTATTCTTATTTTTTTAACACTAGAGCAGGGCGCGTCTTTTGGAGCTAGTGCAAGTATTTTTGTCGTTTATGGCTCTATCAGTCTTCTCATCTTTGGTCTTTCATATGTCTGGGCTTGTGGATTTTTAAGTTATATACCCTGTCTCTTCATATCCCTCATCGCTTGGTATTTAAGTGCATTAGTACTTTCAATGTTTCCCCAAGATTTAATTTTTTCAACGGTACTTGCGGTTTGTTTTCTTCTTGTCATTCCTTATCTATTGCCGAAAAGAAATACCTTAAATCATTTACTGCCTGGTTTAAAAGATCTTCCAATTCGTATGATTGTAGCTATGCTCTTAACCATTTCTATCACATCCCTTGCCAATCAACTTGGTGCTATATGGAGTGGCATATTGTCCGTATTCCCTGTTGTGACATTAATTCTCATCGTTTTTTCACATAGATCTTATGGTCAAGATCATGTCCTTCAAGTGTTTAAGGGCTTATCTAAAGGTGTTTATTCCTTTGTGACTTATTTTGTTATCTATGCTTTATGTGTCCAGCGTCTAGATCTTTGGCAAACATTATTGGCGAGTATAACGGGTAGTCTATTGGTGCAATTTATCATTCGCATGCAGTTTCTCCGCAGACAAACGATTTAATTTATCAGTTCTTGTTTAAATCTTAGGCTAACTTTGTAAACGTTAAGTCCAATAGTTAAAAAATTCTTGACGGTAAATTTTCATTGAGTATATTTTGCTATTTAGTCACATACTCTGGATTTGCCAGCTAATATCCCTGAGCCAACGCAATCATCTGAACGTCTAAAACAAGTGCTGATGGCTAAATCAATAATGAAATACGATAGTCAAAATCGGGTAATTCGTATCAATTAGGTATGACTGCGCTTACAACTGGTATCTGCTTCATGAGATTTATTATCCAAAATACTCATCTTTTGAGTTTAGTTCTTGGTATTTAACAATTGCTGCAAATTAATATCCCTGCTAAATTGTCTTGCCGTTTCTTGATACCCCTGAACAGATAGATGAATTAAATCTTTTGCCATGAGAGGCGGGGATTGTTTTATCCAGTTATAAGCTCCACCAGGTCCACCCATAGCATCTTGCCAACTCCAACCTGTACAAGAAAACTCTTTGCCTACTTGGGCTTGAATCTGTGTAATCTCTTGATGAATCTTGGAGTACATGAAAAAATCGGGCTTAGGTGCGGGTTTAACCAATTTTTTCTTACCTTTGGTATAGGTTCTTTTATACCAAATACCCCGATCTGTTGGCCCCATTAATAAACAACTCGATTGTGGATAAACACTACGGAAATTTTTTAATGACTCTCTTAATAAGTTGGCATACGTCTTTCCGTCAAAAGGTAAATGACTACCCTCGTTAGTTCCATATTCCAAAATCACTAAATCATAATTTTGCGGTACCTGTAAACCTGCTACATAATCCTTTTGAATATTTTGTAATCCCCTTACTGTCGCGCTTGGAATACCAAAGGTGTCTAAAAATACTTTTGGAATTACCTCGTATTGAGGTACAAAACCATCAATAGAAATTGCTCCTTCAATTAACCGAATTTTTACAACTCCAAATAAACGGTCTCCTTGAATTTGTAGATTGCTGCCATTGACATTTTGAATATCGAAAATTTCCTCAGAGCGATTGTCTACTTGTATGCCTATTCTTGCAGATGATTGAATCGTCCTAGAAAATAAGATAGTCAATTGTTGCAATCCGTTGATTTGATTATTTTTCGAGCGAAAATCAATCCATAAATAACTATCCGGAATATTCGAGTTGAGCTTAACTAATGCAGGTCCATAAAACTCGTGATTGACACCTGTATAAGAGTAATTAAACTTCCAAGTGGGGCTTTGACAATATTTTCTGATCGGCAACCGAACTCCAAGCCTTCCCATAGATGGTGGAATAAAACTTGGTAATACAGTTTCTGTATCTAACCCAATAGTCCTAATGAGCTCTTCAGAGAAAAAATATGCTGCAGTATGACTATCTCCCCAAATACCAATCCTATATGGCTTCCCATCTGTATGATTAGGTAAACTCATTTGAACTTGATTGGATTTTGATATTGAATTTTTGCGTAGGATTTCTATTAATTCATCTTCAGGCAAAGAATATACTTCTTCAAATTCTGAATTATTTGAGCTTAGAGGCGGTGTAATTTTTTTCACAATAGGGCAAATAAGATCTGGACTTTGGCTTAAACCTTGAACATTCATCAAAGTTTGTGCAAATAATTGGGTACTGATGCACATGACCAACCCAAAAAATAATTTAAATTTCACTCTTGATCCAATTGTTGAACTGCTTGAACAACTTGCTGACTTATTAATCGTAACGCAGTTGGTGTGAAATGAATACCGTCACTTGCACGCATGAGTAAATCTCCCTTTACAGGATCCTTAATATATGCTTTGTATGGATTATCAAGGGGTCCCACAAGATTATCTGTTGGCACATATTGATAGTTATATTTCTGCGTTTCTTTTAAAAATACTTTATTTTGAATCACAGCTCCAGTCCGAAGTCTTTCTTCCCCCATATTAGGTAACCCAATCCAAATAATATGTGCTTGATTATCTTTAGCAAACTTTAAAACGTCTTCAACCCTTTGACGATAGAGCTCTTCCCACTCTATAGATGGAAATTTATAAACTTTTTTGTTTTCATAAATATCCCAAGGATCGTTTGGTCCTAAAAAAATAATTACTAATTTATAATTTTCTTTTGCGATACCGTCTTTTATTTTAGTTGGCCAGTCAAAGTATCTTTTGACTGTTAATCCTGTACTTTGCTTGCTTAAATCAATTAGGTTTGCTTTTGGATAGGTTTTTTTCAATGCTTGAATCACAATCGGTGCCACTCCTTGCATCATAGAGTCCCCAGCAAACATAATTTTTACATTGCTCGACTTAAGAGGTAATGCAGGTGTTTTATTATTTTCTGGACTTCCTAAGTTCACATATTCAACATTATTTTTTAAATAACCGAGTTGAGTTTCCTCTAAGCTATTTGAAATAGTATTTATTTCTTCAGACTTCACTATTGCTGAAGAAATATGACCAGAGGACCTTGTGCTCTCTATTGCTGTTTGTTGCTCTAACGTCGGTGTGTTGATTCGCTCAAACTCTTGCTCTTTACGCTTAGTTACGCCTAATATTTCTTTCAACCGAATCGATGGTACTAAAGCTTTTTCTGGAATATATTGCGTTAGGTAAACATGAAATCTAGAGGCTAAATATTGATCAAATGAGTCTAACCACAAAAACGTGTTGATTGCCACAATCACGAAAAACCAAGGAAGTAATTTTCTAGATTGCATATTTAAAACCTATAGTAAATAAATCCTGGAATACCACTTGGTCCAGCAAATATTATCCAGTAAACAAATGCTGTTACAAAAGTAAATAAACGCCAGCCCCAATTTTTCTTAATCTTCAATATAAACCAATTTTCGATTGGTTCAGCTTGAAAACTTAATTTATAAAATAGTAGGGTTAAAACAATAAGTTCTAAATGTTCAAGTGTAAATTTACCAGTTATATTTGAAAACTGTCTTAGTAATTCAAATGCGTGAAGACTACTTTCTGAGCGAAAAAATATCCATGCAAGGCATACTAATAGGATGGTTAAAAATCTAGATAAAAAATCGTTAATTTTAATTTTTAATTGGTGCTGATTTATATTTGCAAATACGACTCCAAGTGCATGCAGAACTCCCCAAATGAAAAAGGTTAAACTTGCTCCATGCCATATTCCACTGAGTGTCATAGCAATAAAAATATTGATTTGGGTTTTTGTAAAGCCTCCATGATTACCTCCTAGGGGGATATATATGTAGTCTCTAATAAAAGTCGATAATGAAATGTGCCAACGTCTCCAAAAGTCTTGTAAATTTTTTGCCAAATAGGGTTGCCGAAAGTTCAAAGGTATTTGGTATCCTAATAAATAGCCAAGTCCTGTCACGAGTAATGTATATCCAGAAAAATCGAAAAAGATTTGTAATGCATATGCCCACGTACCACTTGTTACTGTAACTATGTTTTGTCTATCTGGATAGGTAAATACATCATCTACAAATGTTGTTGCTAGCCAATTCGAAAGAACTACCTTTTGAAAAAGTCCTAACAGAATCAAATAAATCGCTTTTTCTACTTGAATAGCGCGACCTGCATGAGGACCATAGAGTTGTTCAAAAAAATCTTTTGCTCTGAAGATGGGTCCTGCAAATAATGTTGGCCAAAAGGCTAAAAATAATAAGACATCACCAAAACTAATTTGTTTTTTTATATCTAGTGACTCATTTTTTGATTGCCAAACTAAATAAGTGATTGCTTGAAATGTAAAAAATGAAATTCCGGCAGGTACTAATAATTCAACAAACGGTAATTGATGCTTTACGCCAATTGAGTTAAATACTTCATCGACAATTTCTCGTACAAAATCATAATATTTCGTGATTAAAAGCAAGCTTAAACTAAGGCATATCGAAATGCTTAATTTAAGACTTTTACTACTTTGAATGGGCTCTTTGGCACATATCCACTTTCCCATCAGCCAAATAAGAAGGCTATAAATGAATAATATGACTGTAAATTTTATTGACCAACTTGCATAAAAAAGATAACTAGTCAGTGTTAAGAAATACGTTTGAATTGTTTTATATGTCTGCAAATACCAATATATGCTGAAAAATATCAACGCAAGGTAACAGAACTCGGGACTTATAAAACTCATTTATATTGTTTTTTTCTAATTGACTAATTTAATTTTATTACTTATAAATTCAATGATAAGTAGTTAAAATATAAGATTATTTTAATAGAATAACTATATGCGTCGTTTATTTTGGTGTAGCCTTACTTTTGTCTTCTTAATATTTTCCCCCTTTTCTTATGCTGTTTTTCTTGATGAAATTCAAGTTTACGATGGTGAAATTAATGAGCCTGGTGAGTTTGGTCTCGAAATTCATGCAAATACCACCTTCTCTGGACAAGCTTCACCTGGTTTTCCAACCCAACGAGTTTCACAAGGCGGGGTTCGTTTAACACCAGAATTTAGCTATGGTCTAACAAAAACAGTTGAGTTAGGTTTTTACTTACCTACTAACTATACGCCAGATTATGGCTATGAGTCTGCTGGATATAAAACACGTATTAAATGGTTGCCTATTCAAAATTCCGATACTCAGCCTTGGGCTCTGGGTGGAAATTTTGAATATTCGGTACTCAATACTGGTATGGAATTTCCGCGCAAAGGTGCTCAATTTCGGGGTATTGTTGCTTGGAAAAATGATCAATGGTCTTTAGCATTTAATCCCGTCATTGACTCTGGTCGCTCAGACGGCCAAAATAGTGATTGGGAGTTAAGTTATCAAACTCGAGCCATTCGACTTATCAATATTGGTCCAATCACAGGATATGGTTTAGAGTACTACCAAGGTCAGACTGCAGTAAATAACTACACTCCTAATTCGACCCCAAAGCAAATATTTGCTATTTTAGAACTTCAAACATCTGCTACCTTTTTAAATGGTATGAATGTTCATATGGGCTTAGGTTATGGTTGGGCCGCTGGGGATCAATGGACTTTCAAGATGATCTTTTCACCAAAAATCTAATCCGTTAAAACTTTTTCGTTCAGATTGGCCTCTGCAGATTTTTCATTGATACTTTCATCCAAAGATTGCGTTTCTACGTATTCGTATTTTAAAAAATTTTCGCGATGTCTTCGGTAATATAAAAGGCCTTCGTTAATACTAGAAACGCTAGCACCTTGTTCTAGCATTCTGTCCCATAAATTCCAATCTTCTTGAGGATGTTTGCCATTCTCAAATCGTTTTTTATACCCAATCCTCTGCCCTAGACAAGTTCTGTAAAGCATAGAGCCATGATGTTGTTGATGTCGATTCCAATAATGGTCACCCTGATATCTTTGTGTTTGACCTGGAACCCGGATGAGTATTTCATCCTTTAACTCACCAGTGACGACAATGTCATAAGTAATAATATCAGTTTCTGCTTTAGACAATAACTCGATTGCATCAGATCTCAGCCAGTTATCTGCGCCGATGAACATGACGTATTCTGTTCTTACTCGGCTCAACATATCTTGAAAATTATTTACTGTTCCAATATTTTTTGGTCTCATCACATACTCTATATCTTTGTATAGCTTAGGTAGGTGCTGACAATCCTGAGCACCATCATCTACAAAAAATATTTTTTCTGGAGACTGACTTTGTGCGAGGATGGATTCTATACAGTGGGCAGCTAAATGCCCGTATTGGTAAGAAGCGATGACTATTGTTATCATATGTCATGCATTAGAACAGACTTTAATGACAACGTGTTTTTTTAGCCTTTTTAACCTTTTATTTTTAATGATCCCCTCAATTTCTGTAATTCTTATCACTAAAAATGAAATTCTGAATATTGCTGAATGTCTTACCTCATTATCTGAGTTTGCTGATGAAATCGTTATCGTCGATAACCAAAGTAGTGACGGCACACTTGAAATCGCTGAACAATTTAACGCCAAAATCATTCAAACTTCTTCTTGGCCTGGTTTTGGTCCTCAAAAAAATATTGCTCTAAGTCATGCCTCTCATGAATGGGTTTTATCAATAGATGCAGACGAGCGCTTAACTCCTGAATTAATTCAGGAAATGCAGTCACAATTGGTACATCCTGGAGAATTTACTTGCTTCGCCTTACCTAGACTTAGTCAATATTGCGGTAAGTTTATGCATCACAGTGGTTGGTATCCTGATTATGTGGATCGCTTGTTTAAAAAGGGACATGCGCGGTTTTCGGATCATTTAGTTCATGAACGACTTTTGCCTGAGGGTAAAACGAAACAGCTAAAGAACCATTTAATCCATTACAGTTATCGCAACTTTGAACAAGTGATTAATAAAGTAAATCATTATTCAACTTTAGGTGCGGAGCAGGCCTTTCAACAGGGAAAGTCTTCTTCGGTTTTTGCTGCTCTTTATCATGGGTTTTGGGCTTTTTTTAGGACGTATATTCTACGACTTGGCTTTTTAGATGGTAAATTTGGTTTTGCACTGGCGATTTCTAATGGACAAGCTTCTTATTACAAATACATTAAATTAATGTATTTGAACCAACATCGTAAAATTTAATTCCCTTTTAAAAATCTAATAGGTTTCTTTACATTTAGGTTTGTTAATATAAATAAAGCATGACAACTTAAATGAGAATGATTCTTATTTGTTTTATAGTACTTTTAAAACTTTAGTCAATTTTTATACTTTTTATG
>Ga0214921_10001521_pt1 | contig 39380 bp, 31 predicted proteins | sample LL1505_MetaG_FD_177992 | JGI IMG/M metagenome (GOLD analysis project Ga0214921, IMG submission 177992) | Freshwater microbial communities from Lake Lanier, Atlanta, Georgia, United States - LL-1505 | ecosystem: Environmental > Aquatic > Freshwater > Lake | place: USA: Georgia | collected...
TGCAGGCCCCGCCGCCGCCCTTTGTGCCACCGCCCGACGTGCCGCCACCGGTCACCAGTACGGCGCCTGTGATTGTTTCGACCCCCACGCCGCCGCCGGCACCCGCGGTAATTGCACCGCCACCGCCGCCTGCGCCACCCGCGCCCGTGGTCGTTGCAGCGCCCGCACCGGTGGTTGCTGGCCCCAAGCGTTCAGCCATTGGAGTGGCCTGTCCGACCCAGGTGGCACCCGAGATGCCGCGTAAGGCACTGCAAGACGGCACCGAGGGCGTCGTCAAGGCGCAGATTCTGATCAAAAACGGCGTGGTGCAGGAAGTCGCCATCCTGTCGGGGCCGCGCGTGTTTCATGCGGCGGTCAAGAATGCTATTGCCCAATACAAGTGCGTCGCCGACGGGCCCGAGGTAATGGCCACGCAGGAGTTCAACTTCAAACTGGAGTGACGCCAGGCCGGCCGATGGCCGGATCGGGCGTCTGGGGCTTATTCTTGTTCTAAGAACCGCTGCGCGTCCAGCGCCGCCATACAGCCGGTGCCTGCGCTGGTAATCGCCTGGCGGTAGACGTGGTCTTGCACATCGCCTGCGGCAAACACACCGGGGACGCTGGTTTGGGTGGCAAAGCCCTTCAGTCCGCCCTGCGTCACGATGTAGCCGTTCTCCATGGCCAGCTGGCCCTGGAAAATCTCGGTATTCGGCGCGTGGCCGATGGCGATAAAGCAGCCTTGCAGCGTCAGGTCTTCCAGCGCGCCGGTCGTGGTGCTCTTAAGGCGGATGCCCGTGACGCCGCTGGCGTCGCCCAGGACTTCTTCCAGGGTCTGGAAGGTCTTCAGTTCGATCTTGCCGGCAGCCACTTTTTCCATCAACTTGTCCACCAATATCGGCTCGGCCTTGAACTTGTCGCGGCGGTGCACCAGGTAGACCTTGCTGGCGATATTGGACAGGTACAGCGCCTCCTCTACGGCCGTGTTACCGCCGCCGACCACGCAGCACACCTGGTCGCGGTAGAAAAATCCATCGCAGGTGGCGCAGCCCGACACCCCGCGCCCCATGAAGGCGGTCTCAGACGGCAGGCCCAGGTACTTGGCGGATGCGCCCGTGGCCAAAATGAGCGCGTCGCAGGTGTAAGTGGTGTCGTCGCCCTTCAGCGTGAAGGGCCGCTTACTCAGATCGACCGTGTTGATGTGGTCAAAAATGACCTGGGTCTTGAAGCGTTCGGCATGCTCCAAAAACCGCTGCATCAGCTCGGGCCCCTGCACGCCGTGAACGTCGGCAGGCCAGTTGTCCACTTCCGTGGTGGTCATGAGTTGGCCGCCCTGGGCCATGCCGGTGACCAGTACCGGATTCAGGTTGGCGCGCGCGGCGTAGACGGCCGCGGTGTAGCCGGCCGGGCCGGAACCCAGGATCAGGACGCGGGCGTGTTGCGTTTTGGACATAAATACCTTTAAACAATGGAAAGAGGGGGTAATGCTCGGGCCTGAGGTCGGCGGCGCAGTCCGCGGGGTACTTGGGGTCCCTTACGACCAGGCGTTGGGCTTCTCTTGGGGCGTATTTTAAGAAGTCTGACCGGCCCATTTTGCGCCCAGGGAATTGGCATGGCGCGTGGCACCCGGTGCGTCGGGGCACAGAGGCTTGTCGTGCGGTAAGCTTCAACCCCAACGGGCGCGTGGTTTTGACCACGGGCCGCTGCCCATTACGACATGACCTATTCGCTGCACACCCTTCACTCCAAACCCTACGAAACGCCCCCCGCGCCCAGCGGCTGGGCCCGATTTGCCACCGAGTTCGCCATTGTGGGTGGATTTCTGGCGCTTGCCTTTTGCTTGCTGGCATTGGCCAGCTATTCCCCCCAAGATGCGGCGTGGACAAGCTCGGGGACCGGTGCCGCTCCCTTGAACCATGCCGGCCGCGCGGGCGCGCTGCTTGCCGACTTGGCTTATTTCTTGTTCGGCTATTCGGTCTGGTGGCTGTTCGCGGTGGCGGTACGCGTTTGGGTTTCTCTGGTGTCGCTGCGCTGGGGTGCGCCTGTGGCGGTGGACCCCGAGGCGCCTGAGCCAAGCCCCAAGACCTACCAGCGGATTTTGTTCTGGCTGGGGCTGCTGGTGTTGCTGTGTGCGAGTGCTACTTTGGAGTGGACCCGCTTGTACCGATTGGAGTCGCACATGCCCGGGCATGGCGGCGGCGTCGTGGGCTATTTGCTGGGTGCGAGCAGTGTGCGCTTATTGGGGTTTTCGGGCTCCGGACTGGTTGCGATCGTGTTGGGACTCTTGGGCGCGTCGTGGGCCTTCGGGTTCTCTTGGTTGCGGGCGGCGGAAAGTGTGGGCGCTTGGATCGATGGCCGCTGGGAATCGCTGCAAGCGCGCCGTGAAATCGCCCAAGACCTTGAAATGGGCCAGCAGGCGGTTCGTGAGCGCGAAGTGCTGTTTACCGAGCCCTTGATGGAGGTGGCCCCGGGTGATATCGCGGACGCTCCCCCCGTCATGCTCACGACGCCCGAGCCGCGGGTGGTGATTGAGCCGGCGGCGGTCGAAGTGCCGCCGAGCACCCGCGTGGCCAAAGAGCGGCAAAAACCCCTGTTCTCAGAAATGCCCGACAGCAAGCTGCCCCAGGTGGCGCTGCTGGACGAGGCACTGCTGCGCCAAGAGACGGTGTCCAGCGAGACGCTGGAGATGACCAGCCGCATGATCGAGAAAAAGCTCAAGGATTTTGGTGTTGAGGTGCGCGTGGTGCTGGCCCAGCCTGGCCCGGTGATTACCCGCTACGAGATTGAGCCGGCCACCGGCGTCAAAGGTTCACAAATCGTGGGCTTGGCCAAGGACCTGGCGCGAAGCCTGAGCCTGGTGTCCATCCGGGTGGTGGAAACAATTCCTGGCAAAAACTACATGGCCTTGGAGTTGCCCAATGCCAAGCGCCAGTCCATCCGTCTGTCTGAGATTTTGGGCTCGCAAGTGTACCACGACGCCAAATCGTTGCTCACGATGGGTCTGGGCAAGGACATCGTTGGCAACCCGATCGTGGCCGATCTGGCCAAAATGCCCCACGTGCTGGTGGCTGGTACCACCGGTTCGGGCAAGTCGGTGGGTATCAATGCCATGATTTTGAGCCTCTTGTACAAGGCCGAAGCGCGCGACGTCCGGCTCTTGATGATCGACCCCAAGATGCTGGAAATGAGCGTTTACGAAGGCATCCCGCACCTGCTGGCGCCGGTGGTGACCGACATGCGCCAGGCCGCGCATGGCCTGAACTGGTGCGTGGCTGAAATGGAGAAGCGCTACAAGCTGATGAGCAAGATGGGGGTGCGTAACTTGGCAGGATTCAATGCCAAGCTGGACGAGGCCACGGCCAACGGAACCTTTATCTACAACCCGTTCAGCCTCACGCCCGAAGACCCCGAGCCCTTGCAGCGCCTGCCCCACATCGTGGTGGTGATCGACGAACTGGCCGACTTGATGATGGTGGTGGGCAAGAAAATCGAAGAGCTGATCGCCCGACTCGCACAAAAAGCCCGCGCTGCGGGCATTCACCTTATTTTGGCCACCCAACGCCCCAGCGTGGACGTGATTACCGGCCTGATCAAAGCCAATATTCCGACCCGCATCGCGTTTCAGGTAAGCAGCAAAATCGACAGCCGCACCATCCTGGACCAGATGGGCGCCGAGGCACTGTTGGGCATGGGTGACATGTTGTACATGCCCAGCGGCACCGGCCTGCCGATTCGCGTGCACGGCGCCTTTGTGAGTGATGAAGAAGTCCACCGTGTGGTCAAGTACCTGAAAGAGCAGGGCGGTGAGCCCAATTACGTGGAGGGTCTGTTGGAAGGTGGTACCGCGGACGGCGACGACGGGGACGGCACTTTCGGCGACTTGGGTGGCGAAAAAGACGCCCTGTACGACCAGGCGGTAGAGGTTGTGCTAAAAAACCGCAAAGCCAGCATCTCCTTGGTGCAACGCCACCTGAAGATTGGCTACAACCGTGCGGCGCGCTTGGTCGAAGACATGGAAAAAGCCGGCCTGGTGAGCGCCATGAGCGGTAGCGGGCAGCGAGAAATTTTGGTGCCGGCGCGCACCGAATAATGCGCATGGCGGCTTTTTTGCGAATAGCAGCATGCACCGTTCTGACGGTTTCGGTGCTAATGGCCGCCAGCGTGTCTCAGGCCAGCGGCTTGGAGAGCCTGGAGGCATTTGTCAAAAACGTCAAAAGCGGCCGCGCCACCTTTACACAAACCGTGAGCGTCCCCGCCAAGGAAGGGCAGGCGGTACGGCCCAAAGTATCGGCGGGCAGTTTTGAGTTCGCACGGCCTAACCGGTTTAAGTTTGTCTACAAAAAGCCGTTTGAACAAAGCATCGTGGCGGACGGACAAACCTTGTGGCTGTACGACGTTGATCTGGCCCAGGTGACCGCCCGCAAGCAGGCCGCGGCCTTGGGTTCGACGCCCGCTGCGCTGATTGCGGCGGCCCCCGACCTGAAGGCGCTTCAGGCGGAATTCGAATTGAGCGATGCGCCCAATGCGGACGGCCAGGAATGGCTCCAGGCCAAGCCCCGCTCCAAAGACGGCAGCCTGCAAAGCGTGCGCGTAGGCTTCAAAGGCGGCGTGCTGGCCACGCTGGAGATATTGGACAGCTTTGGCCAGCGGTCGGTGTTGCAGTTCACCGCGTTTGAGCCCAATGCGGCCCTGGACGCCAGCAGCTTTGCCTTTAAACCCCCGGCGGGGGTGGATGTGGTGCGACAGTAGGGCGCGAGGCAGATCGACATGTCCGATCTCTTTGCCCAGACACCCACCCCGCCGCTGGCCGAGGCGCTGCGCCCTCGCACCTTGGCCGAGGTCATCGGTCAAAGCGATCTGCTGGGGCCGGGTAAGCCACTGCAGCTCGCCTTTGCCTCGGGCAAGCCGCATTCCATGATTTTGTGGGGCCCGCCGGGCGTGGGAAAAACCACGCTGGCGCGCCTGACTGCGCAAAGTTTTGACTGCCAGTTCATCGCCTTGTCGGCGGTGTTTTCGGGGGTCAAAGACATTCGCGGCGCCATGGAGCAGGCGCAGGCCAATTTGGCGCAGGGCCAGCACACGATTTTGTTTGTGGACGAGATCCACCGCTTCAACAAATCTCAGCAAGACGCGCTCTTACCTTACGCCGAGTCGGGTTTGGTCACGCTCATTGGCGCCACGACGGAAAACCCATCGTTCGAGGTGAACTCCGCTCTGCTTTCGCGGGCGCAGGTCTATGTACTCAAGTCACTCACCGACCACGAGCTGCGCCAATTGTTGGCGCGGGCGCAAGAAATGGTGCTGGGCCACCTGCAGTTCGACGAGCGCGCGATCTCGACCCTGGTGGGCTATGCCGACGGCGACGCCCGACGCCTGCTCAACCTGCTGGAGCAGTGCAACACGGCAGCGGGCGCAGCGGGCATTGGCCACATTGATGCGGCCTTTATCGAAAACGCCCTGGCCATCAACGCCAAGCGCTTTGACAAGGGTGGAGACAACTTTTACGACCAGATTTCAGCGCTGCACAAGTCGGTGCGCGGCTCCAACCCCGACGCCGCGCTGTACTGGCTGTGTCGCATGTTGGACGGCGGCGCCGACCCCAAATACCTGTCCCGGCGCATTGTGCGCATGGCCTGGGAAGACATTGGCCTGGCCGACCCGCGCGCCATGCAAATCGCCAATGACGCGGCACTCACCTTTGAGCGCCTGGGCTCACCCGAGGGGGAGCTCGCCCTAGGTCAGGCGGTGGTTTATCTGGCCGTGGCCGCGAAAAGCAACGCCGGCTACAACGCCTACAACAAGGCCCGTGCCTTTGTGAAAACCGACAAGAGCCGCGACGTGCCGGTTCACTTGCGAAACGCCCCGACCAAACTCATGAAAGAGCTGGGTTACGGCCACGAATACCGCTACGCCCATGACGAGCCCCACGCCTATGCCGCCGGAGAAACCTACCTCCCCGAAGGAATGAACGAGCCCGGCTGGTACCAGCCTGTGCCGCGCGGGTTGGAGGGCAAGATTGCGGAAAAGATGGCGTTTTTAAGAAGCTTGGATGCGGGTGCGGGGAAGGGCTGACCGCATCGCTCTTTTTCTGAGGTGGGTAGGTGAAATCCCTAGCTTGTATTTATTGTGCCACCTGGAATAATAAATTCGAACTCTGCGGCACTGTATGCCGCTAGGCGGCTCCAATAGCCTTTGGGGAAACCACCCAAAAAATCACTGATCTGTTTCGCGCTTCCAGCGCGCAGAAAACTTTATTCAATAATTTAAGGAGACTTTTCATGCAATTTGTCGCGGCACCCAGACTGGCAGTGATCACCGCTTGGTTAGCGGCCTCGCTAGTGGCAAGCGCAGCGTTGGCCCAAAATTACGGCCCGGCGCAGGTCGTGGTTCCTCCTTCCAATTTCAAAGGCGTTCACGGCTTGGCGGTGGACAACCAAGGCCGACTCTTGGCTGGCAGTGTCGTGGGCATGTCCATCACGCAAGTAGACGTAAAAACCGGCAAAGGAATTATCTTGGTAGGCGCGCCGCAGGGCCAGGCCGACGACATCGCGATCGGCCCCAAAGGCGAAATGGCTTGGACTTCGTTTCTGCAAGGGGTATTGCGTATTCGTGACAATGACAGTGCGCCGATTCGTGTCATCGCTAAAGATTTGCCCGGCATCAACTCACTTGCATTTGATCAAAAAAGTGGCAAGTTGTATGCGTCTCAGGTTTTCTTGGGGGATGCGCTATGGGAGATTGACGTGAGCGGTGCCACTGCGCCTCGCTTGATCAAAAAAGACCTAGGCGGACTGAACGGCTTTGAAGTCGGTGCCGACGGTTGGATCGCCGGGCCGCTCTGGTTTAAAGGGCAACTGGTCAAAGTCAACCCGCTCGACGGCGAGATCAAAGTCATCAACGGCGAATTCAAAGTCCCGGCGGCCGCCAATTACGACAGCAAGGGCAATATTTGGGTGGTTGACACCAAAACTGGCGGCTTGTTTCGTGTGAACCCCGCAGACGGCAAGCGTACCTTGGTGGCCCAGCTGGAAACCGGCTTGGACAACCTGGCGCTGGACAAGAACGACAACATCTATGTTTCCAACATGGTGGACAACGGCGTGCAGTTGGTGAACCCGAGCACCGGGCAGGTGACCCAAATCACCAAAGGTGGCATGGCGGCGCCCGGCGGCATCAAGTTGTCTGAGGATGGCAAGACGCTGTTTGTTGCCCATTTGTTTGGCCTGCGTGCGGTCGATACGGCCAGCGGCAAGCTCAGTGATGTCGCTCGGATGCACGGGGACGCTATTGAATATCCGTTTGCTTTGACGCTCTCCAAGGACCACTATGTGATGTCGAGTTGGTTTACCGGCACGGTGCAATTACTCAACCGTAAAGACAACAGTACCAAGGCCATGGCACACGGACTTGCGGCACCGATGGATGCCGTCGAAATGGCCGATGGCAGGGTATTGGTGTTGGAGTTGGCCACGGGAGCTTTGACCCAATTGAGTGGCGCCGATTTGCATGACAAAAAACAGCTCGTCACAGGGCTGCAAGGCCCCACTCAAATGATGGTTGGTAAGGACGGTGGGGTCTACATCACTGAGTTGGCAGGGCGCATCATTCGAGTCGATCCGGCCGACTGGAGTCAGAAAACCATCGCACAAGGACTGGCGGCACCGGAAGGCATTGCACAAGCACCGTCCGGAAAATTTATCGTTGCCGAAGCCGGCAAGCGTCAATTGACTGAGGTCGATCCGAGCAATGGCAATCAGAGGGTCATTGCAACCGACTTGCCCATCGGCTTTGAAGCGGGCCCGGGTCTGCCGCCGCCTTACATCACTACCGGCGTGGCTGTAGCCGCCGATGGCACGGTTTATTTCAGTGCGGACCGGGACAACGGGATTTACAAAATTAAACCGAACTGATCGGTTTTTTTAAAAGATCCAACGCGCGCCGCGGTTTATAACCCTCTCGCCGACTCAATCGTCGGTGCGTAGGTACTGCCCCACCTGCACCAGCCGCGTCAACGGATCCTTCTGAGAAAGCAAGGCCAGTTTTTCCTCCGCCGTGAGCGGCAGTAGTTCGGCCCAGCGGTTGGCGACCCAGCCGCACTCGTCGAGGCGGTAGGGTGCTTGCAAGGGGAGCTGGTCGAGCAATTGGTCCGCTTGGGCTTGGGCGATGCCCTTGCCCAAACGGTTGGCCAATGCCTGCAGGTCGGACGGGATTGGCAGGGGCGGGTCGTCGGGCAAATAGTCAACCTCGCCGTACCAGACGCCGTAGGGCCCGGCTTCGACGGCCCCCAATTTGAAACGCTGAGCGCCCACGCAACGCACCCGCAGCAGTGCGGCTTGTACCGTTTCAAGGTCTTCGATGTGGACCACAGTCCCCAAAGGGTACAACTGCGGCACTTGGCCCGGCACTGCCACTTCAATGCCGCGGGCCAGCCAAGCCACACCAAAAGGCGTTTTTTCGCGGTAGCAGCGTCGTATTAAATCGAGGTAGCGCACCTCAAAAATCTGAAGACGCAGCACGCCGTCGGGAAACACGCCGTTTGAGAGTGGGAAAAGAGGAATGCGTTCCATGGGGGGTAACCAGGTAGGGGCAGGGCGGGCAATGCGTGTTTGTAACCGGCATTGGATGCCACGTGGCGGCCGGGGGCTTTGCCCAAAGCCTGCGGTACGATGACGCTGCTCCAGGACCGGAAGCTTTATGGGCCTGGGCTTGTTCAACGGGTCTCCCCCATTTTCAAAAGGATGCCGCCCATGGCCGATCTCTCGAAACGAAGTCTGATGCAGTCCGGCGGCTTGATGACCGCGGGCGCTCTGTTGGGGTGCGCGACCCCTGGTATTTCCCAGACCAGTGTCAAAACGCCGTTCGCCGTGCCATCGGTGTACATACCGATCGTTGGCTCGGATGAGATGTACCCGGTGCGCCGCGTGTACTGCATTGGCCGCAACTACGCCGCGCACTCCCGTGAAATGGGCTCGGACCCCACCCGCGAGCCGCCGTTTTTCTTCCAGAAACCCACGGACGCGATCCAGAACGTGGCCATTGGCACAGTCGCGGACCACCCCTATCCCACGCTGACCAAGAATTACCACTACGAGGCCGAACTGGTAGCCGCATTGGGCAAGGGCGGTCGGAACATCCCGGTGGACAAGGCGCTGGAGCATGTTTACGCCTACACGCTGGGCCTGGACATGACCCGCCGCGATTTGCAGCGTGCCATGGGCGATGAGAAAAAACCTTGGGAAATCGGCAAAAGCTTTGACCGTTCGGCGCCGATTGGCCCGCTGCACAAGGTGGCTTCCACCGGGCATTTCACGCAGGGAGCGATTTGGCTCAAGGTGAACGGTCAGACCAAACAAAGTGCCAACCTGAACCAGATGATTTGGTCAGTGGCTGAGCAAATTGCCAAGTTGTCCGAGGCGTTTGAGCTATTTCCCGGCGACATCATCTACTCGGGCACTCCGGAAAACGTGGGGCCGGTGCTGCGGGGCGATGTCATTGAGATGCACATCGACGGGTTGCCCAACCTGAGCGTCAAGATCGTCTAGGGCGCCCGGGGCGACTGCGGCCCCGAGCCCAGAGTTCACGCCTTGTCAGGCCGACAAGTCAAACAAGCGTCCGGTCAGGCCGCCGATAAACCCTTTGTGCTCGGGTGGTTTGGTGTGCGCAGGGTCACTCACCCGCAGCTGCATGGTGGCGTGTTTGAACGCAGGGGCCGGGCCCATTTGCATTTCCTGGGCTGCGCGCAGAGCGGCCACTAGGTTGCTGCTTTGCAAGGCCGATCCAATGCGGGCCAGGCTGGGGTGCTGTGCGAGTTCGAGGTCATGGGAAACCAATGCGGTAAACGCCAAGCGAGCGGCGTCAATCGGCCCCGTCTGGAGCGCGGAAAGCAGTGCTCGCAGGCGCTGTTCGCGCCGATGCTGACGCTCATCGGCCGCATGCTGCTGAGCGCCGCTGCCCCGCTCTCGAGCCAGGGCTTTGATTTCGAAGTCATTGGCCATGGTGGCTGCTCCTACAGGTTCTGCCCAAAAAGGGCAGCGTCATCCGCTGAAAATTGCCGGTTCAGATTCGCCGAGTGCCCTCGCACCCCGCCGTCTCGCGGTGTCGAAACACTGACAACTGCAGGCTGCTTACACAGGAATCGTGCCAACTCTGTGGGGGCGTGAGCAGGTTCAAGGCGCTGGGGGTAAATTCTTGAGGCCCATCGCGCCATCTGCGGCACAATAATCTGCATGCAGCCCACCGCCCACCCCACCGCCATGCTTCCGCCCGACGATGTGCTTCGCACCCGGCTGCACAATGAAGTGCATGCGCGTCCGCCGGCCAGCTTGCAGTTGCCGGTACTGGTGGTGTTTGTCGCGGTGCTCAATGCGGGAATCTCGCGCCAGCAAGAGTGGGAGCATCTGTGCCAATTGCCGGGCCAGGGCGACCTTACCCAGGACAGCCTTTCCGACAACTTTTTGCGCCTGCGCTTAGACGGCTATACCGTCAAGTGGGAGCACCACACGGAATTCACCCGCTACTCGATCGTGCAACCCTTGCCGTCGTCGGACGTCATGGGCAGCGCCGCCGACCTCGGCTCCCAACTTGCGCTGCCACCCGATTGGCTGCGACGGATTCCCGGGCCGACCGTGGCCGCCGTGGCGCTGGCCATGGTGCACGGCGACCTGACGCAGGGCGGACTCCTGATGGACCAGGCCCGCCATTGGCTCGGAGGGGCGCAGGTAGTGGCGTCCATGCTGGGCAACGGGCACTCCTGCGGATTTACCGAATTTCGGATTGGTGATGACGGTTTTGAGCGCATGCTGGTGGTGGCTCCCTTGGGGACCAGTCCAGCGCGCGCGGGCCGCATTTCGCAGCGCTTGCTAGAGATCGAAACCTATCGCCTGATGGCGCTGCGGGGCCTGCCGGTGGCCAAGGAGCTCGGGCCCATGCTGGCGCAGGCCGAAAGTACGCTGGCAGGCACCACCGCACGGCTGGAGAACAAGTCGGCCTCTGACCAGGAGTTGTTGGACGATCTGGTGGCCTTGGCAGCGCGCGTGGAGCGGGCCATCGCCGAGCACAGTTACCGTTTTTCTGCGACGCAGGCTTACTACACACTGGTGGGCCAGCGGATTGCCGAGCTGCGCGAGAAGGTGGTGCCTGGTACCCAGACGATTGGTGAGTTTATGCAGCGCCGGTTGTCGCCGGCCATGGCCACCGTGGCGGCGACGTCGCAGCGTCTGGCGACGCTGTCGGAGCGGGTTTCACGCACCAGTGCGCTGTTGCGCACGCGGGTGGACATCGCCACCGAGCTGCAAAACCAGCAACTGTTGGAGAAACTCACCCGCGGCCAGGAGCTTCAACTTCGTCTGCAAACCACCGTTGAAGGGCTGTCGATCGCAGCCATCTCGTACTACGTGGTCAGCCTGTTGTTTTACGGCGCCAAAGCGCTGAAGTTCGCCGGCCTGCCGATCAACCCCGATATTGCTGTCGGCGCCGTCATGCCCCTGGTGTTGTGGGGCGTTTGGCGCATGACCCGCCGTATTCACGCCGCCTTGCAGCCCAAGTAGCGGCGCCTCGGGCCAAGACCGTCGGCTAACGGCCACCGTAGCCCATGGTCTGGGGCAGCCAGAGCACGATTTGCGGGAAAAACGTCATGGCCAGCAGCAGTGCCAGCAGCATCAGCAAGAAGGGCCAGCCCTCGCGCATCATCTCGCCAATCGGGATGCCGGTCAGGGCTTTGGTCACAAACAGCAGCATCCCAAACGGAGGGTGGATCAGCCCGATCATCATGTTCAGGACCACCAGGACGCCAAAGTGCACCAGGTCTATGCCGAGCAACCTTGCGGCCGGCAAGAGCATCGGGACAAACACCAGCAAGAGCACTGACACATCCAAAAAGCAGCCCAGCACCAGAAACAGCAGGTTTACCAAGAGCAAGAACTGGATTTGCGACAACTGCATGCCCGACACCCATTGCGCCATGGACTGGGGCACGCCTTCCGCGGTCAGCGCGTAATTGAGCATGAACGAGCCGGCCAATATCAGCGTGATCACCGCGCTGCCCCGTGCCGACTCCAGCACCACGGCCCAAAATCCCCGCCAGTCCAGCGCACGAAAGACCAAGGTTGACAAAATCAGGGCATGCAAGGCGGCGACCGCCGCTGCCTCGGTGGGGGTAAAGGCACCGGAATAAATGCCGCCCAGCAATACGATCGGCATCGACAGGGGCAGGGCGCCGCGAAACGCCAACCCTGCCCATTGCGAGCGGGGCACGGGAGCCTCTCTGGGCATATTTCTCCGGACCGCGATCCCATGGACCACCAACATCATCAAACCGGCCATCAAAAATCCCGGCACGACACCGCCCAAAAACAAGGCGCCGACCGAGGTGCCTGAGACCAGGGCGTAAATCACCATCGGAATAGAAGGCGGAATGATCGGCCCCAAGGTGGCACTGGCCACCACCACCGCGCCGGCGAAACCGCGCGAGTATTCCGGCTTTTTCAGCATTTGCCGAATAGTCACCAAGCCGGGGCCGGCCGCGTCGGCAATGGCGCTGCCGCTCATGCCCGAGAAAATGACGCTGACCAGAATATCGACTTGGGCCAGACCACCCCGCATCGGGCCGACCAAAATGCGGCAGAAATCAAAAATCCGTTCACTGACGGTGCCCGCATTCATCAGGTTGGCGGCGAACACAAACAGGGGAACTGCCAGCAGCACGTAGCTGTTGTACAGGCCGTTGCTGACCTGCTCGGCGACCAGGCCCAGGTCTTGGTGGGTGACCAGCAGGTAGCCGATACCCGCGGACAGCATGCCAAAGCCAATCGGCATGCGCAGCAACAGGGCGGCCACCAGCACGCCCACCAAGGTTCCCATTCCGAAGCTCATCGCGGATCGCTCACAGGCGCAGGTCGGTGTCCAGGCCACGCCCCTGCAAAGCTTGCACCGTGGCCCACAGGCTGCGCAGGACGATGGCCACCAGCAGCAACACAAAGGGCAGGTAGATCCACATGAAGGACACCCCCAGCACCGGAGAGCCCTCGCGGCCCATGAAATGCACATAGTCCCAGCTGGCGGGCAGGGCGACGCCCGCCAATCCGCCGACCAGCAGGTTGCCCGCCACGCGCATGGCCTGGCGGGCGCGCACACTGGCATGGTTCCACAGCAGGTCAAAGACCACGTGCTCGCGCTCGGGTACGACCCAGGCGGCCGTCCACAAAATCACCCACAGGTACAAAATGACGGCTGCCTCATCGGTCCAGGGCAACGGTCGGTTCAGGCCAAAGCGGGCGGCGATCTGGACGATAAACACGCCAAACAGGGCCAAGAACAGCAGACCCGAGACGGTCTGAGTCCCGGCGCACCAGGCCTGCGCCAACCGGCCAGTCCAATTGGCCTGCCGTGCCCTAGCAGCCATTCGGTGGGGAACCCATTGCAACTGCGCGGCGGGTTAGCGCGTGGCGTTAATGCGATCCACCAGCCCGGCGGGCCAGACCTTGGCGTACTCCGAGTTTTGGTAGCTTTGCTGCACCGACTTGTGGAAGGCGTCCAGGTCGGGCGTGGTGATTTGCAGGCCTTCCTTGCGGAAAAATTCGACGATTTGCGCCTCTTCTTTGAGGCGGTTTTCGTTGTTGTATACGGCCGCCGCCTGCGCAGCGGCGCTGACTTTTTGGCGCTGGGCCGGGGTCATGGCGGCCAGACTCTTGTTGGAAATGGCAATAAAGAGGCTGTCGACCAGATGGCTGGTCAGCACGATTTGCTTGGTCACTTCGTAAAACTTGGCAGCACGCACAGAAGGCAGGGGGTTGTCCTGACCGTCGATGGTGCCGGTTTTCAGTCCCAGATACACCTCACCAAACGCGAGGGGCGTGGCGGTGGCGCCCAGCGCGTCACCCAAAAACAGCCACTCCTTCGAGCCTGGCATGCGCAGCTTGACACCTTTGAGATCGGCGGGCGTTTTGACGTTGCGAACCTCGCGCAGGTTGAGCTGTCGCGTGCCCAGGTAGGCCGTGGCCAGGGGCGTGACCTCCATTTTTTCTGAGACCAGTTTGAACAATTCGGCACCAATCGGGCCCTGAAAAATCTTTTGCTGTTGCGCCGGATCGCGCACCATATAGCCCGCAGTAAACACCGAAAACGCGGGCACAAACTTGGCGATGTCAAACGATGACAGGGTGGTCAATTCGAGGTTGCCCCGGGCCATGGCGGCTGATTCGGCGCCTTGTTTGAACAACGAGGCATTCAGGTTGATCTGCACGTCAAACTCACCGGGGGCACTCTTCTCTAGGGCTTCCTTGAAGACCGTCCACATCTTGGCGTGCCAGTCTTCCGGCACGGCCGGGCTGGAGATGCGCAAGACGATCTTGTTATCAGCCAGCGCGGGCAGGGCACAGGCACCCAGGGCGGCGGTGGCGGCCAGCAGGCGGCGGCGGTTCAGGGTCGACTGGGCGGTGGTGCTTTTGTGCATGCTTGTCTCCTTCGTTGTGAGGTTCCGTCTCGCGGCGCGCGGCTATTGTGTCAGTAGGCCAGGGCTTCCAATAGCTCGGTTTCAATCGCGATTTGGGTTTTGTTGTGCTGTAACTGTGCGCCATGGACCAAAAAGGTGTCGTCCACCCGTTCGCCAAGCGTGGCGACTTTGGCCAAATGCACGGCCACTTGGTGGCGCGCCAACACCAGCGCAATCGAATACAACAGGCCGGGACGGTCGCTGGCGGAAATATTGAGCAGCCAGTTTTGTGCTTTCTCGTCCGGGCGCACGGTGACGCGGGGCGCAATCGGAAAGCTCTTGACCCGCCGGGAGATCCGGCCCTTGGAGGGCTTGGGCAAGGGCCCTGCCGCGGCAATCGTTAAGGCCAGTTCGGTCTCCAGCATGCTGGTTAGCGCCTGGTAGTGGTCTTCCATGCCGGCGGAGGTGACGACCTCAAAGGTATCAAGCGCATAGCCGGTCTGGGTGGTGTGAATCCTGGCGTCCACGATGCTGAACGATGCCTGGTCGAAATACCCGCAGATACGGGCAAAAAGATCGGCTTGGTCCGGCGTGTAGACCACCACTTGCAGGCCTTCGCCAATCGTGGAGCGACGCGCGCGCACCACCGGCGCGGTGGTTTGTACATGGCGCGAGAGCTGTTTGGTGTGCCACGCAATATCCCCAGCGTCATGGCGCATAAAGTAGCTGACGTCAAGTGTCGCCCAGAGCGCCTTGTGCGCCTCAAAGGGAAGGGAATACAGCGCCAGCGTGACCAGCGCTTCGCGCTTGCGGCTTTCCACTTCAGCATCGGCATCAGGTGCCCGTCCGCCGAGCACGCGCATGGTGTAGCGGTAGAGGTCCTCGAGCAGCTTGCCCTTCCACGCGTTCCAAACTTTGGGTGAGGTGCCGCGGATATCGGCCACGGTCAAAAGGTAGAGCGCGGTGAGATTGCGCTCGTTGCCGACGCGCTGCGCAAACTTGGCAATCACAGCGCTATCGCTCAAATCCGACTTTTGCGCGATCCGGCTCATGGTCAGGTGCTCGCCCACCAAGAACTCGATCAACGCGGTGTCCTCGGCATTGATGCCGTGCTGCTTGCAAAAGCGCCGGGCCTCCAAACAACCCAACTCGGAGTGGTCGCCACCGCGTCCCTTGGCAATGTCATGAAACAGTGCCGCGACGCACAGCAGCCACGGTTTGTCCCAACCGGAGGCCAATTGCGAGCAAAACGGGTACTCGTGGGCGTGCTCCACAATGAAAAAGCGCCGCACATTGCGCAGCACCGTCAAGATGTGCTGGTCTACCGTGTAAACATGGAACAGGTCGTGCTGCATTTGCCCGACGATGCGCCTGAACACCCATAAATAGCGCCCCAGCACCGAGGTCTGGTTCATCAGGCGCATGGCGTGAGTGATGCCGTCAGCCTGCATCAGGATGCGCATAAAGGTTGCGCGGTTGACCGGATCGCTGCGAAACGCGCCGTCCATCAGGCTGCGTGCGTTGTAGAGCGCGCGCAGGGTGCGTGCGGACAGGCCTTTGATGCCCACCGTGGTCTGGTACAGCAAAAAGGTTTCCAGAATCGCATGGGGCTGGCGTTGGTAGAGGTCGTCGCTGGCCACGTCCAGCATGCCCGCCTTGTCGTTGAATCGCTCGTTGATGGGACGCAGGGCGTGGGTAGAGGGGTTGAGCCGCTCCTCAATGTTCATCAACAAGATCAGGTTGAGCTGGGTGACCGCCTTGGCGGCCCAGTAGTAGCGCTTCATAAGCGCCTCGCTGGCGCGCACCATCGTGCGCGTACCCGTGGTGCCGCTGTGGGTGGCGACGTAGCCAAAAGATTCGGCCACTGGGGTCTGGAGATCGAATACCAGCCGGTCTTCGCGCCGTTTGGCCGTGGCGTGCAAGCGGGCCCGGATCAGAAACAGCAACGATTCGTTGCGTTGAATTTGTTGCACTTCAAACGCCGTGGCCAGACCGCGTTGGGCCAGATCGGTCCAGGTCTCGCCCAGTCGCGCGGCTTTTGCAACCCACAATATCGCCTGCAGGTCGCGAATCCCTCCGGGCGACTCCTTGCAATTAGGCTCCAGCGAATAGGGGGTGTCCTCGAACTTGGTGTGGCGCTGGCGCAGCTCGAGTGTTTTGGCCACGAAAAAGGCCTGCGGGTCCAGGGCCTCAAAAAAGGAGGTTTTGAATTGCGCCATCAGTCCGGCGTCGCCGGTCACCAGGCGACATTCGAGCAAGGCGGTTTGCACCGTGACGTCTTTGCTCGCCTCGCTGACGCAGTCACGCACCGTGCGCACGCTGGAGCCAATCTCTAACCCGGCATCCCAGCAACTTCCAATGAACCGCTCCACACGTTCAGACAGCGCGGCGTCCTCCGGGCTGTCATCCGGCAGCAATACCAAGACATCGACATCCGAATAGGGAAAAAGCTCTGCACGGCCATAGCCGCCCACCGCCAGCAAGGCACAGGGAGGGCCCAAGCCGGCCTGTTGCCACAAGGTCGTGAGCAATTTATCGGCGAGGGACGACAGCTGCTGCAAGACCTTGTGGATACCCCTGGGAGAAAAGCCCGGCGACTGCAGTCGCAGCAAGATCTGCTCTTTTTGCGCACGGTAAGCGGTGCGCAGCGCGGGCAAATCGTTCATGTCAGCGGGGTGGTGCGCGAGGGTCTCAGGCGGACTGAGCGTTCACAAAAGCGGGAATATCCGGGCTGCCCGCCGACAGCGTCAACACCTCGTACCCGTCGGGGGTGACCAGCACGGTGTGCTCCCATTGCGCCGACAGTGACCGGTCTGCGGTGACGATGGTCCAGCCGTCCTTTTCCGGGCCTTCTTTGATTTCTTTGCGTCCGGCATTGATCATCGGCTCGATCGTGAACGTCATGCCTTCGACCAGTTTTTCAAGCGTACCGGGGCGGCCGTAGTGCAGCACTTGCGGCTCTTCATGGAACACCTGGCCGATGCCGTGGCCACAGAACTCACGCACCACGCTAAAGCCGTGGCCTTCCGCAAAACGCTGAATCGCATGGCCGATGTCGCCCAAGTGAATGCCCGGCCGGACCATTTTGATGCCGTGCCACATGGCCTCGTAGGTAATCGCCGCCAAGCGTTTGGCCGCAATGGAGGCTTCGCCAACAAAGAACATGCGGCTCGTGTCGCCATGCCAGCTGTCCTTGATGACGGTGACATCAATGTTGACCACATCGCCTTTTTTCAGGGGCTTGTCGTTGGGAATGCCGTGACAGACCTGGTGGTTGACCGAGGTACAGATGGACTTGGGGTACGGGATCTTGCCGCCGCCGGTGTAATTCAGGGGCGCCGGAATGCCGCCCTGAACATCCACGATGTAGTCATAGGCCAGCTTGTCAAGGGCATTGGTGGTGACGCCGGGGACGACGAAAGGGGTCAGGTAATCCAGAACTTCGGAGGCGAGTCGGCCCGCGATGCGCATGCCGGCGATGCCTTGGGCGTCTTTGTAAGTGATAGTCATTCGCCGATTATCCCAAGGTTTGGGGCGCCGGGCCTTGGCACCGGGCGCTCGCTAAAATTGCCGCCACTCCCCACCCCGCACCAAAGCCTCCCCGTGACCCTGCATCTCTCCACCTTCGATGGCGGCAACGCGCTCAGCCGTTTCCGCGCCACCTCTCTTTTGACTGCTTTGCAGGGCGTGCACGACAAAATCAGCGCGATTTCGGGCCGGTATGTGCATTGGGTGGCAACCGAGGGTGTGCCGGACGCGCCTTTGAGCGCACAACTGGCCGCGCTGTTGCAATACGGAGAGCCCTACACTGGTGGCAGCGAGGGCACCTTGTTGCTGGTGTCGCCGCGGCTGGGCACGCTATCGCCGTGGGCCTCCAAGGCCACGGACATTGCCCACAACTGCGGGTTGGCAGTCAAGCGCGTAGAGCGCATGGTCGAGTACCGACTGACGCTTAAGAGCGGCTTGTTGTCCAAAGCCAGCCTGTCGCAGGCGCAGATTCAGGCCTGCGGGGCCTTGTTGCATGACCGCATGACAGAGAGCGTGTTTACCGATCGCGCTCAGGCGCGGGCGCTTTTTGGCACGCTGGTGGCGGCACCGCTCGATACCTGCGACGTGCTGGGTGGCGGTCGGGGCGCGTTGCTTGCGGCCAATGTTCGCTTTGGCCTGGCGCTGGCAGACGACGAAATTGACTACCTGGTGCGGGCCTTTACCGACCTGCAACGCAACCCCACCGACGTCGAGCTGATGATGTTCGCGCAGGCCAATAGTGAGCACTGCCGCCATAAGATCTTCAACGCGGAATTCACCGTCGACGGCGTGGCCCAGCCCCAGAGCATGTTCGGCATGATCCGCCACACCCACCAGACCCACCCGCAGCACATGCTGGTCGCCTACTCGGACAACGCCTCCGTGATGGAAGGCGGTGAGGTCGAACGCTTTGTCGCCTCAGCCGCCACCGAGACGTCGGGCGTGCAATCGCCGCGGTACCAAAAATCGGAAGCCACGCAGCATATTCTGATGAAGGTGGAAACCCATAACCACCCGACCGCCATCTCCCCGTTCCCCGGTGCGTCGACGGGCGCGGGGGGCGAAATCCGCGACGAAGGGGCCACGGGTCGCGGTTCCAAGCCCAAGGCGGGGCTCACGGGCTTTACCGTCTCGACGATCCATTGGGACCAGAATCCAGCGCCTATGCAGGCGCCTGCCGCCTACGGTAAGCCGGACCACATCGCAAGCCCCTTGCAGATCATGCTGGAGGGCCCGCTGGGGGGCGCGGCCTTCAACAATGAATTTGGGCGCCCTAATTTGCTGGGGTACTTCCGTGAGTACGAGCAAAGCGTGAGCAGCAGCGCCGACACGGTACACCGCGGCTACCACAAGCCGATCATGATTGCGGGCGGCCTGGGCGTGATTGACGCCAGCCAGACGCACAAGCTGGAATTTCCGGCCGGCAGCCTGCTGATTCAGTTGGGTGGCCCCGGTATGCGCATTGGGATGGGCGGCAGCGCCGCCAGTTCCATGGCCACGGGGGACAACGCCGCCGACCTCGACTTTGACTCGGTGCAGCGTGGCAACCCCGAGATGGAGCGCCGCGCCCAGGAGGTGATCAACCAATGTTGGATCCTGGGGCGCAACAGCGGCGCTGGCGGACAGGGAAACCCGATTCTGGCGATCCATGATGTCGGCGCCGGGGGCTTGTCCAACGCCTTCCCCGAACTAACCAACGATGCGGGCCGGGGCGCCCGCTTTGATTTGCGCGCCGTACCCCTGGAAGAAAGCGGCCTGGCGCCGAAAGAAATTTGGTGCAACGAGAGCCAGGAACGCTACGTTCTGGCGATCGCGCCCGAATCGCTGGCGCTGTTTACCGCGTTGTGTGAACGGGAGCGCTGTCCCTTCGCGGTGGTGGGGGTTGCCACGCAGGAGCGCCAACTGGTGCTGGCGGACAGCAGCGCTGCTGGAGACTCCGATGCGCCGGTGAATATGCCCATGAATGTGCTGTTGGGCAAGCCGCCCAAGATGCACCGTGATGTGAAAGCGGTGGAGCGAAGTTTTACCCCGTTGAACTTAACCGGGGTCGGTTTGCAGCAGGCAGTGATTGATGTGCTCTCGCACCCGACTGTGGCGTCCAAGCGCTTTCTGATCACCATCGGCGACCGCACGGTGGGTGGACTGACGCACCGCGACCAGATGGTCGGGCCTTGGCAGGTGCCCGTGGCGGATTGTGCGGTGACCTTGGCGGATTACCGGGGTTTTGGCGGTGAGGCGATGGCCATGGGTGAGCGCACGCCGCTCGCGGCGGTGGACGCACCAGCCTCCGGCCGGATGGCGGTGGCGGAGGCGATTACGAATTTGCTGGCCGCACCGATCGACTTGTCGCGCGTCAAGCTCTCAGCCAACTGGATGGCTGCGTGCGGTGAACCCGGCGAAGATGCCGCGCTCTATGCGACCGTCAAAGCGGTTGGCTTGGAGTTGTGTCCGGCGCTGGGCGTGTCCATTCCGGTGGGCAAAGACTCCTTGTCGATGCGCACGCAATGGAACGACGCCGCCGGTGCCAAGAAAGTCACCTCTCCGGTGTCGCTCATCGTGACCGCCTTTGCCACGCTCGGTGACGTGCGGGCCACGCTTACCCCCCAACTTGATGCCAAGCTGGACAGCACACTGGTCCTGGTGGACCTGGGCCGGGGCAAAAACCGCATGGCAACAAGCATCCTGGCCCAAGCGCTCGATCAAGTGGGCGACCAGGTGCCCGACCTCGACCATCCGCAAGACCTGGTGGCGCTGGTGCATGCGGTGAACGCGCTGCGGGCGCAAGGAAAGATCCTGGCCTACCATGACCGAAGCGACGGCGGCTTGCTGGCGGCCGTGGCGGAGATGGCGTTTGCTGGTCGCGTGGGTGTCTCGTTGAATGTGGACATGCTGGTGTTGGAGGGCGACGGCGTGTCCGACAGTCGCATGGATGTTGGTGACAGCAAGAACTGGGCGGGCCAAGTGAGTGCCCGACGCGACGAACTCACGCTCAAGGCCCTGTTCAACGAGGAACTGGGTGTGGTGTTGCAGGTACGCACGGAGGACCGCAATGCGGTGATGCAGGTTTTGCGCACGCATGGTCTGTCCAAGCACAGCCATGTGGTGGGCAAAACTCGGCCTACGGCGCCTGCCGACAGTGCGGCCGCGCCGACGCTGCAGATTTGGCGCGACGCCAAGTCCATCTTCAGCGCGCCGCTGCAGGACCTGCACCAGGTGTGGGACAGCGTGAGCTGGAAGATCTGCCAACGGCGAGACAACCCCGTGTGTGCCGATGCCGAACACGCCAGCGCAGGCGCTCCAGCCGACCCCGGCTTGCACGTGCATCTGCCGGCGGGCTGGAGCCCCCAGCCGACTTCGCCGGCACTGCTGCTCAGCCGCCCCAAGGTGGCGGTATTGCGCGAGCAAGGGGTCAACTCCCACATGGAAATGGCTTACGCGTTTACCGAGGCAGGTTTCGAGGCCTATGACGTCCACATGACGGATTTGCAAACCGGCCGCGCCAATCTGGAACACTTTGCGGGCGTGGTGGCCTGTGGCGGTTTTAGCTACGGCGACACGCTGGGCGCGGGCATTGGCTGGGCGCGGTCGATCACCTTTAACGCCGCCTTGGCGGCGCAGTTTCAGGCTTTTTTTGCGCGCAGCGATACCTTCGGTCTGGGGGTGTGCAATGGCTGCCAGATGTTCGCCGAGCTGGCCGACATCATCCCGGGAGCCCAGGCCTGGCCGCGCTTTACCACCAACCAAAGCGAGCGCTTTGAAGCCCGTGTGTCCATGGTCGAAGTGTTGGACTCTCCCTCCGTCTTTTTGCAGGGCCTGGCCGGAGCGCGATTGCCGATTGCGGTCGCCCATGGTGAAGGCTTTGCGAACTTTGCCCACCGGGGCGATGCGGCGCAAGCCATTGGCGCCATGTGCTTTGTGGACAACCGGGGCGCGGCCACCGAAGCCTATCCGCTGAACCCCAACGGCAGCCCCGGCGGCCTGACGGCGGTGACCACCCCCGACGGGCGCTTCACGGCCATGATGCCGCACCCTGAGCGGGTGTTCCGCAACATTCAAATGAGCTGGCTGAACCGCGACCAGCAAGACCTCAATGCCCATAGCCCATGGATGGAACTGTGGCGCAACGCCCGCAAGTGGGTCGGCTAGCCCAGCCGCCGCGATGAAGCCAGGTCGCCTCGACGCCGTTGACGCACTGCGAGGCGCGGCCATGGTCTGGATGACCGGGTTTCACTTTTGCTTTGACCTCAGCAACGCGCGTTTATTGGAGGCGGACTTTTACCGTGATCCGGTCTGGACCTGGCAGCGCACCTGCATTCTGAGTTTGTTCTTGTTGTGTGCGGGCGCGGGGCAAGCCATCGCGGCGGCCCAGAGCCAAAGTTGGCAGCGCTTTTGGCGGCGCTGGGCCCAGATCGTTGCCTGCGCGGCCCTGGTCAGCCTCGGTTCGTTCTTGGTGTTTCCCAACAGCTTTATTTATTTTGGTGTGTTGCACGGTTTGGCGTTGATGCTGCTGGTAGCGCGCCTGACCGCAGGCTGTGGCAGGTGGTTGTGGCTGATGGGCGCCGTGGCACTGGCCCTGAAAGTCGCGGCGCCCTGGGCCTGGGCGGCCGGTTGGCTCGGCCCTGAGTTCAATGGCCGGTCGTTGAACTGGATCGGCCTGATCAGTGCCAAGCCGATTACCGAGGACTATGTCCCCTTATTGCCCTGGATTGCCGTAGTGTGGTGGGGGATGGCGTTGATGCAGTGGTATTTGCGGAGGCTGTCTTTGCGCTCCTTACCGATGGCACCGCTCATGGTAGCCCTCAAGCCGCTGGCCTTCTTGGGCCGCTGGAGCCTGAGCTACTACATGCTCCACCAGCCCGTGCTGCTGGCGGGCCTGTGGTTGTGGGGACGTGCCTGAACCCAGGCGCGCCCGCCGATCTCCAACCCGGTCTTATTCGACCTTGGCTTTGCTGCGCAGCTCTTCCTGGTACTTGCCCATTTTTTGCTGCATCAGCTGCTGCGCGATTTGAGGTTTGACTTCTTCCAGCTTGGGAAGAGGGGCCTCACGCACGTCATCCAAACGAATGATGTGAAAACCAAATTGGGTTTTCACCGGCGCTTCGGTGGTTTTTCCTTTGGCCAAACCCACCAATGCATCTGAAAATTCTTTCACATAGCTGCTGGGGTTGGCCCACTCGAGTTCGCCACCTTTGGCGCCGGAGCCAGGGTCTTTGGAGGACTTCTTGGCGATTTCGTCAAATTTGCCGCCTTTTTTCAGCTGGGCAATGATGGCCTTGGCTTGGTCTTCTTTTTCGACCAGGATGTGACGCGCTTTGTATTCTTTGCCGCTGTTGGCGGCGGCAAACTTGTCGTACTCCGCCCTGATCTCAGCATCCGTGACTGGGTTTTTGGCCTGGAAGCTGGAGAATAGTTCGCGGATCATGAGAGACTGGCGCGTCAGTTCCATCTGCATCTTGAACTCGTCGGTGGCGTCCAAACCCAGCGCCTGGGCGGCTTGGGCGAAGATCTCGCGGGCCACGATCTCTTCTTTGAGCTGGCCCTGCATTTCGGGCGTGACCGGGCGTCCGGATTTGGCAACTTGTTGGGCCAAGGCCTCCATGCGCGCGGTAGGAACGGCTTTGCCGTTGACGATGGCGATGTTTTGCGCCAACGCCGATCCTGAAACGGTCAGCAACACGGCGGCTGCGGTGGCGAGTAGTACGTGCTTTTTCATTCGGTTTCCTGTGGGGTGCGTGGGTGGGTAGGGAGAGGCGGGATTCGCCAGAGGGCCGGAACTGCTCAAGGCAGTGGAGAAGAGTGGGTATTTTCGGTCTCAATGGCCAGCGCGTGCAGACCTTTGTCAATGAAATCTTGCACGGCATCATACACAAGGCGGTGGCAGACCACCCGAGATTTGCCGCTAAACAGGGGCGAGGCAATGCGCACCCGAAAGTGGGTGCCGAAGCCGGTCTCATTGGCGCCGACGTGACCCGCGTGCTGATGGCTTTCGTCAATCACCTGGAGTTTGGTGGGGGTCAACCGCTGCTCTAGCCTCTGGTGCAGGTTTTCTGCGGTGGGGATGGAGGCGTCTGTCATGGCGCGGGCCCAGGTCCTGGCACGTCGTCATCCGATGATTTGAGCTTGATGTGGGGCGCAATGTAAAAACCCTGCCCGATGATGAACACCAGCGGAAATGCGTAACCCCAGAGTTTGAAGTTCACCCAGTCTTCGGTGCTGTAAAAAGCGGCCACATAGCCGTTGATCGTCGCCATGAACGCGCAATAGGCCATCCAGATCAGATTCAGGCGGTGCCAGACCCCATCGGGCAGTTCCAATTGCTGACCCAACAACAGCTGAACCACGTTTTTTCGCGAAACCCAAAGCGCAAAGGCCAGCCCCAGAGTCATGGCGCCGTACAGCACGGTGGGTTTCCACTTGATGAATCGCTCATCGTGGAGTCCGAGCGTCAGAGCGCCAAAGCCCACTACCAAGACCAAAGTGACTTTTTGCATGATCTCCAGCCGCTTTTGGGTTTGGTACACATAAGCGGTTTGCAGCACGGTCGCTGCCATCAATACAGCGGTCGCGGTGTAGATGTCGTAGAGCTTGTAGGCGCCAAAAAACAGGAGGACAGGAAAAAAGTCGATAAATGGCTTCATGCTGGCGTGAAGTGTAGCGAGGCCGAATTCATGCAGTAACGCAGGCCCGTGGGGGCCGGGCCATCCTCAAACACATGGCCTAGATGGGCGTTGCAGTTCGAACAGTGGACTTCCGTGCGCTTCATCCACAACATGCCGTCCACTTTGGTGCCTACCGCCTCGGGCGCAATCGGCGCAAAGTAGCTGGGCCACCCGGTGCCCGAGTCATATTTGGTCTCCGACGAAAAAAGGGTTTGGTCACAGCAGATGCAGTGATAGGTCCCTTTCTGCTTATTGGACTCCCAGCGACCGGTAAACGCCCGCTCCGTGGATTCGTGGCGCGTGACTTCAAAGGCTTTGGGTTCGGCTCCTTTGGCTTGCAGCAGTTCGCGCCATTCGGCATCGGTCTTGTTGATCATGGGTCTTGCTTTCAAAAAAATAGAGGAAGGTCAGGAGCTGCAGCTGATTTCGATGCTGGCCGCCCAGTCCGGCGCAAAACCCGCCCATGCGTCGTGCTCGGGGTGCTCGGCATAAGGGTCGGACAAGACAGCTTGCAGTTGCTGCAACACTGAAAAATCCCGGGTCTTGGCGGCGCGGATCGCGAGTTCGCCTAAATGATTGCGCAGCACGAATTTGGGGTTAGTGCGCAACATGCGACCCGACACTGCGGCACCATCGCTGGCGCCAGTCGCGTAGTGCAGCGCCCGAAAGTCGGCCAACCAAGCCGATGCCGCGTTGCGGTCTACAAACAGATCGGTCACTGACGGGTCACCGCCGTCCATGTGTGCCGCCCAATGGCTCAGGCGGCGCCAAAAGATGGTGAAGTCGACCTGCTCCTGGGCCAACAGCTTGAGAGCCGACTCCATCAGGGGTCGCTGGTTTTCGTGCGGGCTCTCAAACCCGAGCTTGGCCGCCATGCGCGTCGCCAGGGCTTGGGGATAGCAGGTCTTGAAGGTTTCCAGGGCGGCGATGGCAGGCTCCTGCTCACCGATCAGCGGCATCATTGCCTGGCCGAGGCAAAACAGATTCCAATAGGCCACATTGGGCTGCTTGTAGAAAGCGTAGCGACCCTGGTGGTCGGAGTGGTTGCAAATGTGGCTCGGGTTGTAGCCGTCCAAGATCTGAAAGGGCCCGTAGTCCAGCGTGAGACCCAGAATGCTCATGTTGTCGGTGTTCATGACACCATGGCAAAAGCCCACCGATTGCCAATGCGCAACCATATCGGCGGTGCGTCGGGTGACCGCCTCCAGCAGGGCGACATAGGGCGAAAGGCCGCTCTCGGCACGCTGGCACTCAGGATAGAAGTGGGTCATGACGTAGTCAGCCAGGGTGTGCAATTGCGTGTGCTGGCCCGCGTGGGAGAAATGTTCGAAATGCCCAAACCGGACAAAACTGGGCGCTACCCGGGTCACCACGGCGGCGGTTTCGCGTTCTTCACGCCAAACCGGCGCATCCGAGCCGGTCACGCACAAGGCCCGGGTGGTCGGGATACCTAAGGCATGCATGGCCTCGCTGCACAAAAATTCGCGGATGGAACTGCGCAATACGGCACGGCCATCGCCCCGGCGGGAAAAGGGGGTGGGGCCGGCGCCTTTAAGCTGGACCTCCTGGCCCGCAAGTTCGCCCAGCGAGCAGGCACGGCCGTCGCCCAATTGGCCGGCCCAGACACCAAATTGGTGTCCGCTGTAGACACTCGCGGTTTGGTGGCTGCCTTCGGGAACCTGGTTGCCGCTGAGGGTGTCCAGCAGTTCCGCGGAACTCGACCAATCCGGCCCGAGCCCCAACTGCTCTGCCAGGCCTTCATTGCGCCCGACCCAATACGGCGCAGGCAGCGGTGACGGCTCCAAAGGGCTGACAAAGTCGGATCCCAGCAAGGCAAAGCGCTGACCCCACCGGACGGACTCACCTTGTCGGTTGGGCGTCTGAACGGGATCAGGGAGTGCGGCGGGGACGGTAAGGAGCATGGCCCTATTTTCCGGTATGTCGGCTTGGCCTTGCCAATTGCAGGAAATGCTGCATCGCACCAAAAGAACCCGGCGTGGCGTGGGGGTAATATTCGGGCCACTTGGGGTTCAAGCGCCACTCTTGGCGGCGGTTTTTTCAGAGGATTTTCTATGCTCGGGTTGATGCAAAGTCAGCAGTTACTCATTTCGTCCTTGATTGAGTTTGCAGATCGCCACCACCATGAAGGCGAGATCGTTTCGCGCCGCGTGGAGGGAGATATTCACCGCTGCACTTACCGAGATATTGCCCGGCGCTCCCGCAAAGCGGCGAATGCCTTGGACCAGATGAAACTCGGGTTCGGCGACCGGGTTGCAACGTTGGCCTGGAATGGCTACCGCCACCTGGAGTTGTATTTCGGGGTGAGCGGATCGGGGCGCGTATTGCACACGCTGAACCCCCGTTTGCATCCAGATCAGATTGTGTGGATTGCCAACCACTCTGAAGACCAAGTCTTGTGTTTTGACATGACGTTCCTGCCGATCGTCAAGGCGGTGCATGCGCGGTGCACCACCATCAAGCACTTCATTGCCCTGTGCGATGCCGACAAGCTACCCACAGATTCTGGCATCCCCGGGCTGCAGAGCTACGAAGCTTGGATTGCGCCGCATGCCGAACAGTACAGCTGGCCTACCTTTGACGAAAATTCGGCGTCGAGCATGTGCTACACCAGCGGGACCACGGGGAACCCGAAGGCGGCCCTGTACAGCCACCGGTCCACCATCCTGCACGCGTGGGCCGGCGCATTGCCCGATGCCCTGAACATGAGCGCTCGCGACAGCGTGCTGCCGGTGGTGCCCATGTTCCACGTGAATGCGTGGGGCCTGCCGTACGCGGCCGCTATGACGGGTGCCAAGATGGTGTTTCCCGGCCCGGCCATGGATGGGAAATCCATTTTTGAACTGATTGAAGCCGAAAAGGTCACCTTTGCGGCGGGCGTGCCGACGGTCTGGCAAATGATGCTGGGCCACATGCAGCAAGGCGATTTGCGTTTTTCGACGCTCAAACGCACCGTCATTGGCGGGTCAGCCTGCCCACCGGCCATGATCACGGCCTTCAATGATGTTTATGGCGTAGAGGTGTTGCACGCCTGGGGGATGACCGAAATGTCCCCGCTGGGAACGGTCTGCACCCTGAAGAACCGCCATATGGAGCTGGATGCCGGTGAAAAAATGTCAGTGCGCCTCAAGCAAGGGCGTGCGCTCTATGGCGTGGACATGAAAATTGTCGATGACGCGGGCGCTGAGTTGCCCTGGGACGGTAAGGCTTACGGCGACTTGCTGGTCAAGGGCCCTTGGGTGATCGCCGAGTACTACAAAGGCGAAGGCGGTTCGCCCTTGGTGGACGGCTGGTTCCCCACCGGTGACGTGGCCACGATCGATCCGGATGGCTATATGCAGATTACCGACCGGAGCAAAGACGTGATCAAGTCGGGCGGCGAGTGGATCAGCTCGATTGAGGTCGAAAATATTGCCATGGCCCACCCTGCGGTGGCAATGGCCGCGTGCATCGGCATGAAACACCCCAAGTGGGATGAGCGTCCTGTGGTGGTGGTGGTCAAAAAACCTGGCGCCGAAGTGAGCCGTGAAGAATTGCTGGCCTTTTACGAGGGCCGGACGGCCAAGTGGCAGATACCGGATGACGTGGTGTTTATCGATGCCATTCCTTTGGGCGGCACGGGCAAGATGCAAAAGACCAAATTGCGCGAGACCCTGCGCGACTACAAGCTGCCCGGCGTCTAATTGCACCGTAGTGGTGCAGCTTCTGCCCAGGAGTCGCCCACTATCTATCTCGCAGGTGACTTACCTAGGGTGAACCCGCGGTACTGCGGCCTGCTTTGTCTTGTAGTCTTTGGGGGTACCAATCTAGGAGCTTCCCCATGTCATTTGCATTGAAATTTACTGCTGCCGCAGTGCTCGTTTTGGCCGCCGGCGGCGCCTTCGCCCAAAAGGGCGAGACCGTCAAAATGGTTCGCATTGACCCGTTGACCGGTTTGCTCGGTCCCGTGGGCGTGAGCCAGTTGAAGGGCTACCAATTCTTCGCGGAAAAATTCAGCGGCAAGGGCAACCCCGCCGGCGTGAACTTTGAAGTCATCGGTATGGACAACAAGCTGAGTCCGACCGAGAGCCTGAACGCCCTCAAAGCGGCAATTGACCAGGGCGTGCGCTACATCATCCAGGGCAATGGCTCCTCGGTGGCGCTGGCGCTGAGCGATGCGGTGGCCAAACACAACGAACGCAACCCCGGCAAAGAGGTGATTTACCTCAATGACTCGGCGGTCGACCCCGACCTCACCAACAGCAAGTGCAACTACTGGCACTTCCGCTTTGACGCAGACACGTCCATGAAGATGGAGGCCATGTCGAGCTTCATGGTCGACCAGCCTGACATTAAGAAGGTCTACATCCTGGGCCAGAACTACTCGCACGGCGTGCAAGTGGCCAAATATGCCAAAGAAACGTTGGCCCGCAAGCGCCCCGATATTCAGATCGTCGGTGAAGACCTGCATCCGCTGGCCCAAGTGCGTGATTTCGCCCCCTACATCGCCAAGATCAAGGCTGCAGGCGCTGACACCGTGATTACCGGCAATTGGGGTTCGGACCTGTCTCTGCTGGTCAAGGCCGCCAACGAAAACGGCTACAACGGCAAGTTCTTCACCTACTACGCGGGTGTGACCGGCACCCCCACGGCGCTCGGTACCAATGGTGCAGGCCGGGTCTACCAGATCGCCTACAGCCACTACAACATGGGCGGTCAGATGGACAAGTGGATGAACGAATTCAAGGCCAAGTACAACGACGACTTCTACACCGGCTCTACGATCCGTATCTTTGAAACCGTGGGCGCGGCCATGGCCAAGGCCAAGTCGACGGACCCCGTCAAGGTGGCGGCCGCCCTGGAAGGCATTTCGGTCAAGAGCTTTAACGGCGAAGTGCAAATGCGTAACCTCGACCACCAGTTGCAGCAGCCGCTGTACATGACGGTGTGGCAAAAGGCCGACAAAAAGTACCCCTACAACCCCGAGAACACGGGCATGACGCTGGTGCCGGTCAAGGAGTACCCCAACTATGTCTCCAGCACGCCCACCAGCTGCCAGATGAAGCGGCCTGGCTAAGCGTCCGGCGTTAAACGCCAAGAGCCCGTGGCGCGGGGTGCCGCAGCGGGCTCTTTTGTTTTGGTGAAAGCAGTGTTGGGAGCGGGCAGGGTATGGAGTTTCTAATTATTTCGACGCTGAACGGCATCAGCTACGGCTTGCTGCTGTTCATGCTGAGCTCGGGGCTGACGCTTATTTTCAGCATGATGGGCGTGCTCAATTTCGCGCATGCCAGCTTCTACATGCTCGGTGCCTATTTGGGTTACTCCGTGTCGGAAGTGCTGGGTTTCTGGCCGGCCTTGGTGGTCGCGCCCCTGTTGGTCGGAGCGCTGGGCGCGGTGTTTGAGCGCTATTGCCTGCGCCGGGTTCACAAGTTTGGTCATGTCCCCGAGTTGCTCATCACCTTTGGGCTGACTTATGTGGTGCTGGAACTGGTGCAGCTGATCTGGGGACGCATTGCCATTGAATTCAAACCGCCGGTCGCCTTGCAGGGCCCCGCGTTTACGCTCATCAATGATGCCGTCTCGGGTCTTCGCATGGTCTGGGGCGCCGCCAGCGCCGAGATGTGCAATGCCGCCGACCCCGCGGTGCGGGTTGTGTGCTCGCCTTTTCCCGCGACCCGGGGCTTCATGATGGTGGTGGCCCTGACCATGCTGGTGTCTATTTGGCTTTTACTGACGCGCACCCGCGTCGGTTTGGTGATTCAGGCGGCGCTCACCCATCCAGACGCCGTAGAGGCCTTGGGCCACAACGTACCGCGCGTGCTGATGCTGGTCTTCGGCGCGGGCGCCGCGCTGGCCGGGCTGGCCGGCGTGATCGGTGGGAGCACCTTTTTGACCGAGCCATCGATGGCGGCCACCGTGGGTTCGATTATTTTTGTGGTGGTGGTCGTCGGCGGCATGGGCTCGCTGTCGGGCGCGTTCCTGGCGTCGCTGTTGATTGGCACGATCCAGACCTTTGCCGTGGCTTTTGACTACACCTTGCTCGGCGCCCTGAAGCAGGTCGGCATATCGGTGGGAGCGACCCTGAGCGCGAACACGCTGTTGACGATGAAACTGTCCCAAGTGGCCCCCATCCTGCCTTATCTTTTCTTGGTATTGATTTTGATTTTCCGGCCCAAGGGTCTGCTGGGTAACCGGGAAGGATGAGCGCTATGCAACGTTGGAACTCTCGCATTGGATCGGTGTGGCTTTGGGCGCTTTTTGCGGCGGTTTTGCTGGCGGCGCCTCAGCTGTTCACCAGCGGCCTGTCGGTGACCATGCTCTCCCAGATGGGCATTGCCATCATTGCCTGCCTCTCATACAACATGCTGCTGGGCCAAGGCGGCATGCTGAGTTTTGGACACGCGGTCTACACCGGCTTGGGCGCGTTCGTCTCCATCCACGCACTCAATATGTACTCTGGTGCTGGAATGCCGTTGCCCGTGTCGATGGTGCCGATGGTGGGTGGTTTGGCGGGCATGGGCTTTGCCGTGCTGTTTGGCTACGTCACAACGCGCAAGTCGGGCACAACCTTTGCCATGATTACTTTGGGGCTGGCCGAGTTGGTATTTGCGATGTCCCTGATGGTGCCGGAATTTTTCGGGGGTGAAGGGGGGATTTCCGGGAACCGGATGTCCGGCCCGGCGGTAATGGGCATCACCTTTGGTCCAGCCAAGCAGGTGTACTACCTCATCGCCGTCTACACGCTGGTGTGTGTCGTGTTGATGTATGCCTTTACCCAAACCCCTTTGGGGCGGCTCCTCAATGCCGTACGTGACAACCCCGAGCGGGTGGAATTCATTGGCTACAACCCGCAGCGAGTGCGCTACACGGCGTTCATCATTGCGGGATTTTTTGCGGGGGTATCCGGCGGACTGGGGGCCCTCAACTTTGAAATCGTCAATGCCGAAGTCGTGGGCGCTGCCCGGTCGGGTGCCTATCTGCTGTTTACCTTTTTGGGCGGCGCCACGTTTTTTTTCGGCCCCATCATTGGTGCGGTGCTGATGGTGCTGGCGTTTGTGCTCCTCAGCGAATACACCCAGGCGTGGTTGCTGTACCTGGGACTGGTGTTTATGGTGATGGTGATGTACGCACCGGGTGGTATTGCCAGCCTGATCATGATGAATCTGCGTGTTGCCCGCCACGGCAAGTTGCGCGCGCTGTTGCCTGCCTATGGCGTGCTAACGGTGGCTAGCTTGGTGCTGCTGGTCGCGGTGGCGGCGCTGGTGGAAATGGTCTACCACCGCCAACTGAATGCGGCCATGGGTGCGGCGGTGCACTTTATGGGGCTCGACCTTGACACCACGTCGGCCCAGGCCTGGTTGGGCCTGGTGGCGGTGTTGGCCCTCGGCGGGGGCATGTTCGCTGCGGCGCAAAGGCACTTTGGCACGCGCTGGGATGCTGCCCAAGAGGCGATTGAACACGAAACCAATACCGCAGGAGCGGCACCATGAGCGCCTTACCGAGCCCCGCACCAAGCACCGCACCAAGCACCGCACCAAGCACCGCGCCTTTGGCCGTGGAGTTGCGCGACCTGCGCAAGAGTTTTGGCAAAACCGAGATCATCCGGGGCGCCAGCCTGGCGGTCCACCAAGGCGAGCGTGTGGCCATCATCGGCCCCAACGGCGCGGGAAAGTCCACGCTGTTTAACCTGATCAGCGGGCGCATGGCACCCACCAGCGGCGAAATTTTGCTGAACGGTCAGCAGATCAACGGCAAGAAACCGTTCGAGATCAACCGCATGGGCTTGTCCCGCAGTTTTCAGATCACCAATATCTTTCCCAAACTCAGCGTTTTTGAAAATTTGCGTTGCAGTGTGCTCTGGAGCCTGGGTTACGGCTACACATTTCTGAAGTTTTTGGTCGACCTGGACGATGCCAACGCCCGCGCCCAGACGTTGATGGAAATGATCGGCCTGGACAAGAAGCGCGATGTGATCGCGCTGAACCTGACCTATGCTGAGCAGCGCGCTTTGGAGGTGGGGATCACCATCGCCGGGGGGGCCAACGTCATCTTGCTCGACGAGCCCACGGCCGGCATGAGCAAAAGCGAAACCAGCCGGTTCATTGCCCTGATCAAACAAGTCACCGAGGGCAAAACCCTGCTGACGGTCGAGCACGATATGGGCGTCGTGTTTGGCCTGGCGGACCGGATCGCGGTCTTGGTCTACGGCGAGGTCATCGCCTTTGACACCCCGGACGCCGTGCGCGCCAGTGCCCGGGTGCAGGAAGCGTATTTGGGCTCAACGGTGGCCGATGCCCAGGCTGGCGACTCTGGTCAAGGACACTAAGCATGCTGCAAGTTTCTCAATTACACGCGTTTTACGGCAAGAGCCATGTGCTGCATGGTGTCGATTTGCAGGTCGGGGAGGGCGAAATCGTGGCGCTGCTCGGACGCAACGGTTCAGGGCGTTCGACCACCGCCAAGGCGATCATGGGCATGGTTGAGAGTCAGGGCTCGGTGCTTTGGAACGGCCAACAGATCCAGGGCCGCAAGTCCTACGAGATCGCCAATGTGGGAGTGGGCTACGTCCCCGAGAATCGGGACATTTTCCCCAAACTCACCGTCCACCAGAACTTGTTGTTGGGCCAAAAGCGCGCCAACAAAAAGCCGCGCTGGAGTTTTGACGACATGTACCAAATTTTTCCGCGCCTCAAGGAGCGGGAGCACACCGAGGCGGGCGTACTGTCGGGCGGTGAGCAGCAGATGTTGACACTGTGCCGCACCCTGATGGGCGACCCGGACCTGATCATCATTGACGAGCCGACCGAAGGCCTGGCGCCCAAAATTGTTGAGTTGGTGGCCAGCTATTTGCAAGCCCTTCGCTCGCGCGGTCTGTCGGTGCTGCTGATTGAGCAAAAGCTAACGATCGCCATGCAAATTTCAGACCGCTGTCTGGTCATGGGCCATGGCAGCATTGTTTTTGACGGAAGTCCCCAGGCCTTGCGCGCCGATAGCGCGGTGCGCAAAGAATGGCTGGAGGTTTGAATCTCCAGTCCCAGCGGTGACAAATTGGGCGGACTCCAAGCAGAAACCTCCTACAATTTACCAAAAAAGAACGATCGTTCTATTTTGACCTTTCCGGATTTTTCTCTCTCATGGTTCGTTAATTTCAAGGATTGAAAGCATGACTGCCCACTACCAAGTTCACGGCGATATTGCCGTCATCACCCTCGACAATCCGCCAGTCAACGGCCTGGGTTTGTCGACCCGCCAGGGTATTGCCCAAGGCATGGAGCAGGCGCAGGCCGACCCTGCGGTGGTCGCCATTGTGCTGACCGGTGCGGGTAAGGCGTTCTCGGGTGGTGCGGACATTCGGGAATTTGGATCGTCCAAGGCGATGCAGGAACCCAACCTCAACAGCGTGATCCAGATGCTTGAGAAATCGGACAAGCCGGTCATCGCTGCGATTCACAGCGTTGCCATGGGCGGCGGCTTGGAGCTCGCGCTCGGCTGCCATTACCGTGTGGCCGCGCCAGGCACCAGCATCGCACTGCCGGAAGTCAAGCTCGGGTTGCTGCCCGGCGCGGGTGGTACGCAGCGTCTGCCACGGGTCTTGGGCGTGGAGGCCGCACTCAACATGATCGTCAGCGGCGAGGCCATCAAGGCCGAAATGCTGGCGATGCTGCCCGGCCAGCAGCTGTTCCAAAAAATCTCGGCGTCTGCAGACACCCTGGCCGACGAAGCCCTGGCGTATGCCCGCTCGATGGCTTCCACGCGCCCCTTGCCGCTGGTTCGGAATCTGCCATGCAAGCACCCCTCAGGCGACGCCTACTTCCAGTTTGTGCGCAACATGGTGGGGGCCATGGCCAAAAACTTCCCGGCACCGCTCAAATGTATCGAGGCGGTGGAAGCAGCCACCAAAGGCAAGTTCGAAGCGGGCATGGCCAAAGAGCGCGAAATTTTTATCAACCTCATGTGGACCTCCGAGAGCCGTGCGCTGCGTCACCTGTTTTTGGGCGAGCGTGCAGCGTCCAAGATTCCTGACGTGCCCTCCGACACGCCCTTGCGCGACATTCAAAGCGTGGCCATCATTGGCGCCGGCACGATGGGTGGTGGCATCGCTATGAACTTCTTGAACGCAGGTGTGCCGGTCAAGATGCTGGAGATGAAACAAGAAGCCTTGGACCGGGGCGTGGCCACGATGCGCGGCAATTATGAAGCGCAGGTCAAGAAGGGCAAGCTGAAGCAGGCCAAATATGACGAGCGTATGGCGCTCCTGTCCACCACCCTGAGCTATGACGACCTGAGCGGAGCCGACCTGGTCATTGAAGCAGTTTTCGAAGAAATCGGTGTGAAAGAAGCGGTGTTCAAGGAACTGGACCGCGTCATGAAGCCCGGCGCCATCTTGGCGTCCAACACCTCCACGCTGGACCTGAACAAAATTGCGTCCTTTACCAAGCGCCCGCAAGACGTGGTGGGGCTGCATTTCTTTAGCCCGGCCAACGTCATGAAGCTGCTTGAAGTGGTGCGCGGCGATCAAACTGCCAAAGATGTGATGGCCACCGTGATGGCCGCTGCCAAGAAAATTCGGAAGACCGCGGTGGTGTCGGGCGTCTGCGACGGCTTTATCGGCAACCGCATGATTGAGCAATACGGTCGCCAAGGTGGCTTCTTGTTGGACGAAGGCTGTACCCCTGAGCAAGTGGACAAGGCCATGGAGAAATTTGGCATGGCCATGGGCCCCTTCCGCATGGGCGACCTCGCAGGAAACGACATTGGTTGGGCCATCCGCAAGCGCCGCGCCACCGAGCGCGCCAACATGAAATACAGCAAGACTGCGGACTTGTTGTGTGAAAAGGGCCGGTTTGGTCAAAAAACCGGCGCCGGTTGGTATGACTACAAGCCAGGCAAGCGCGATGCCATCCCCAACGCCGAGGTGGTCAAGATGATTGAGGACTACCGCGCCGCACAAGGCATCACGCCACGCAAGATCAGCGACGAAGAAATCGTACAGCGGCTGGTGTTTGCCCTCGTCAACGAAGGCGCGCACATTCTGGAAGAAGGCATTGCCAACAAGGCCAGCGACATCGACATCTGCTACATCTTCGGCTACGGTTTCCCTCCCCACCGGGGCGGCCCCATGTTGTACGCTGACGAGTTGGGCCTCTTCAACGTGGTGCAAGCCATGCACCGTTTTGCCCAAAACCCGCGCGACGATGCCGAGTTCTGGAAGCCCGCGCCCCTGTTGGCCCAACTGGCCGCCGAAGGCAAGACATTTAACTAAGGAATAGCCATGACCGCTGCTGTAATTGTTTCCACCGCCCGCACCCCGCTGACCAAAAGCTGGAAGGGCGCATTTAATATGACCCACGGCGCCACGATGGGCGGCCATGTGGTCGAGCATGCCATTCAACGCGCTGGTATTGAAGCCGCCGAAGTTGACGACGTCATCATGGGCTGCGGCACGCCTGAGGGAGCCACTGGCGCCAACATCGCGCGCCAGATCGCCCTGCGCGCAGGGTGCCCGGTCAGCGTCTCAGGTATGACGATTAACCGCTTCTGTTCCTCGGGACTGCAAACAATCGCCACCGCCGCGCAGCGCATCATCGCCAACGAGGGCGACGTGTATGTGGCCGGCGGCGTAGAAGCGATTTCTTGCACCGCGCAGGAAATGAACAAACACATGCTGGCGGACCCTTGGCTGGAAAAAAACAAGCCCGAGGTTTACTGGGCCATGCTGCAGACTGCGGAACAGGTCGCGAAGCGCTACGGTATCGGCCGTGAAGCGATGGACCAGTACGGCGCAGCCAGCCAGCAAAAGGCCTCCGCCGCCCTGGCAAACGGCCTGTTCAAGGACGAAATCGCGCCCATTAAAGTCACTATGGGGGTTGCTGACAAAGTCATGGGCATGATGACCAAGCAAGTCACCGTCACCGACGACGAAGGCATCCGCGCTGGCACCACTTACGAAGGCATCATGGGATTGCGTTCGGCGCTGCCCGGCGGCCTGGTGTCGGCGGGTAACGCCAGCCAACTGTCCGACGGAGCGGGCGCTGTGGTCGTCATGCACGAGAAGCTGGCCGAGCAGAAAGGCTTGAAGCCCCTGGGGCGCTTTTTGGGCTTTGCCGTGGCCGGTTGCGAACCCGACGAGATGGGCATTGGCCCGGTCTACGCGATCCCGAAGGTGCTTAAGCGATTGGGTCTGGGGATGCAGGACATTGACCTCTGGGAGCTCAACGAGGCGTTCGCGGTGCAAGTGCTGTACTGCCGTGACAAGCTGGGTATTCCCGCTGACAAGCTGAACGTCAATGGCGGCGCCATTGCGGTGGGCCACCCTTTTGGCATGAGCGGACAGCGTCTGACCGGCCACGCCCTGATCGAAGGCAAGCGCCGTGGCGCCAAGCGCGTTTGCGTCACCATGTGCATTGGCGGCGGCATGGGCGCCGCCGGTGTTTTTGAGGTCTTGTAATCCGGTCGGCGTGGTGACGCGCCGCCGGTAGCGCCTGGCGCCAAAGAGGCATTTGTCAGGCGCGGGCGGGTTCTGGTCGACTGAGGCCAGCCACGCCCTATTTTATTGCGTTTGCCGAGGAAATATCGGATGCATCCACCGCGTCACGTGCCCTTGCAGGGCGCCAGCAATTTTCGTGACCTTGGCGGTTACGTCGGTCACGGCGATCGCCGGGTGCGTTGGCGTCTGCTGTTTCGGTCCGACCATCTCGCGCACCTGAGCGCCCCCGACCGGGCCCAGTTGGAGGCACTCAAAATCGGTCGCAGCTTCGATTTCCGGGGCTTGCGGGAGAGCGCCGCTCAGTCCTACGACTGGCCGGGGACTACGCGCCACTCCCTGGCGATTGAGCCCACGCTGGTGCAGTACCTCCACGCCCAGTTAGAGGCCGGGCGACCGATGAGTGCGCAGGACGCGGTCCAGGCGATGCAGACCACCTACGAGGGATTTGTTCGAAACAACTCGGACCGCTTTGCCGAGCTGTTTACCCATCTGCTGGCGCAGGGCGCGCCTCTGGTGTTTCATTGCACCGCCGGTAAAGACCGTACCGGTTTGGCCGCCGCGTTGGTTTTGTCTGCGCTCGGCGTTTCGCACGAGGACATCGTGCAGGATTACCTGCTCACCAACGCCTTGTACCGGTATGACGGCGCCCTCAGCGCACCGGGTGCGATGCTCAGCCCCGAAATCATGGCGGTGGTGTGGCGCGTGCGCGAGGATTTTCTGCAGGCCTCATTGCGTGTCATCGAGGACGACTACGGCTCCATGGCGACCTACCTGCAGCAGCGTATCGGCCTGACCCCGCCCAAACTGGAGCGCTTGCGCCAGATGTACCTGGCCTGAATCACCTGGCCCAAGGTGGGTGGACCGTGATTCGCTTGCGTGACAGCATCCGGACGCTTTTTAGGGCGTAATTACGGTCTTTCGTGTTGCCTGTTTTCCGCGGGCCATGCGTCCCTCACTTGCCCGATTTGTCACCATGAACCTTCGCCCCACTCTGGATTTTTTGCTCAATGACTGGTTGCACACGACGGAGCTAACCCAGCGCGCGCGCTTTGCCGACCATTCCCGTGAAACCTTTGACGCGGTGCTGGAAACCTGCGAGCGCATCGCCCGAGAGAAATTCGCTCCTTTCAACCGCCTGGTGGACGTCGAAGAACCGCGCTTTGATGGCGAAAAAGTCATCTTGCCTCAGGCCACCCATGACGCCGCCAAGGCCTATGCCGATTCCGGGATGCTGAGTGCAGCACAAGACTTTGAGATGGGGGGCATGCAACTGCCCTACAGCGTGGAAGCCGCAGCGAACGCATTTTTTGCCTGTGCCTCGGTCAGCATTGGCTCAGGCATGCTGACCACGGGCAATGCCAATTTACTCATGGTGCACGGCACCGAAGCGCAAAAAACCGTGTTTGCCAAGAACGAGTTCAATGGCCGCTTTTCCGGCACCATGTGCCTCAGTGAGCCCCAAGCAGGCTCCAGCTTGTCGGACATCACCACCCGCGCCGTGCCTGACGGTCCCGACTTTGAGTCAGAACCCCTGGGCGCACGCTACCGCCTCAAGGGCAACAAAATGTGGATCTCCAGCGGCGAGCATGAGTTGTCGGAGAACATCGTTCACCTGGTGCTGGCCAAAATTCCAGACGCCAATGGCGCGTTGGTTCCCGGCACGCGGGGTATTTCGCTGTTTATCGTGCCCAAGAAACTGGTCGGTCTGGACGGCCAACTCACCGGCGTGCGCAATGATGTGGCCTTGGCGGGTCTGAACCACAAGCTCGGCTGGCGCGGCACCACCAACACCCTGCTCAACTTTGGCGAAGGCAAGTACCCGGTCGCGGGCGCTTCCGGTGCGGTGGGCTACCTGGTGGGCAAGCCGGGCGAGGGCCTGCGCTGCATGTTCCACATGATGAACGAGGCACGGATTGGCGTGGGCATTGCGGCCACCATGCTCGGGCTGGCCGGCTATTACGCCAGTTTGGACTACGCCAAAAACCGACCCCAGGGCCGACCCATCGGCGCAGGCGGCAAAGATGCCTCGCAGCCGCAGGTGCGCATCATTGAACACAGTGACGTCAAGCGCATGCTGCTGGCCCAAAAGGCCTATGGCGAAGGCGCGCTGGCGCTGGCCCTGTACTGTGCCCGGCTGGTTGACGAACAGCACACCGCCGACGCAGCCGCCGCCGATGATGCGCGCTTGCTGCTGGAAGTGCTCACGCCGATTGCCAAAAGCTGGCCGAGCGAATGGTGCCTGGAGGCCAACTCGCTTGCCATCCAGGTGCATGGGGGCTATGGCTACACGCGCGATTTTCCGGTC
>Ga0214921_10001522_pt1 | contig 39343 bp, 47 predicted proteins | sample LL1505_MetaG_FD_177992 | JGI IMG/M metagenome (GOLD analysis project Ga0214921, IMG submission 177992) | Freshwater microbial communities from Lake Lanier, Atlanta, Georgia, United States - LL-1505 | ecosystem: Environmental > Aquatic > Freshwater > Lake | place: USA: Georgia | collected...
TGCCATTTCCTGTACCTCCTGAGGTTGATCTGCCTCGTCAGCAGCTGGTAATCAATCCAGCTGGACTGGTCGTCGCATCGACCAGTTTCGGCTAGGCCTTGGAGGCCTTGAGCTTGGCGATCTCGAGCTTCCATCGGGTGATGGTCTCGTCGAGCTTGGCGTACTTCTCCTCGTTGCGAGCGATGCTGCGCTCAGCTGAAGCGATGCGATCAGCTGCGCGGTCAGCCAGCTCCCAGCTGTATGGCTGGAGGTTTCGCTTGGCGTCGTTGATCCAGCGTCGCAGGTGCGACTTCTCAGCTCGCAGCGAGCGGATCTCCCGCTCGTAGCTGCTGATCTCGAAATCCGTCTTGCTGAAGACGTAGACCTTTCCGTCGGCCGTGAATGATGCGTTTCCCATGTTGCCTCCTATGTCTCGAGGAACCTGCCTCATCAGCAGCTGGAGGTTATCCCAGCTGGACGCCCGAAGGCGTTTCGGCTACCAAGCGTGAGCGTACTGCTTGCACCAGACGCTGCAGTCTTGGCCGTTGTTCTTGCGGTCGTGCTTCTCCTTGAGCGTGAGCGGCTCGTAGCAGCTCATGTGGTAGATGCGCCAGACCAGTGTGGCCTGATCAGCTCGACCGTACTCGACCACGAGCACGGCAGTCTTGGCCGTCGTGCTCTTCTCGCAAAGCACGCAGATGCGTGCAGCTCGTTTCGCCATGTTACCTCCTGTTCACCTGCCTCATCAGAGCTGGTAGGTGAGTCCCAGCTGACTGACCGTCGCATGCGGCCAGTTTCGGCTCAGAGCTCTACGCTCTTGAACGTCTTGGTCAAGGTCTCCGACGGCAGTGCGCGATGCCGACTGCAGCGCAGGTCGTCGTGCTCCTTGCCGTACAGGTCGGTGTACGTCTCCCGCACCACAGCAGGCTTGGTGCACTGCTTGATGGGAGAGAGGCCACCGAAGCCGAAGCTGCTGTAGCGGGTTGAGCACTTGAGCTTCTTGGCTCGTGCCATTGTTACCTCCTTGGCCTTGCCTCATCAGAGCTGGTCGGCCACGTCCAGCTGACGGTGGGAGCTGCAGGGTTGCCTGTGCATCCCACCGTTTCGGTTGGAGGTTTTGGGTTCATGTATTCAGCTGTTCAGGAGACCGACCTTGCGGCTGCCTTGTGGTCTTCGGCCTCTGGTCACCCCAGCTCCGTCGCCCTTCTGGCACTGAAGCTTGCGCCTCAGCTGTCTGAAGACAGGTTAAGGCCTAGCTGCGAGTCTTGCAACCCCCATTTCGTGCTCAAAGTGATTGTTACATGTGTAAGATTTCTTAACAATCCTGTAACAATGGGCAGCTGAGCTGAGCTGAGCTTGAGGCCTGAGCTGTGGAGCGGTGATGGCCGTAGAGGCCTGTCAGAAGGCCGTAGAGCTGCGTTGAGGCCTTGGCCTGTGTGGTTGGGCTGTGCCATGGACATCGAGGCTCCTGACCCCGAAAGTCAGACATTGTTGCACCTGCAACTATTCTCAGCTGAGGCCTGAGGGGGTGTCTCCTCACAGTGGTTGAGCCCCCTAGGCGGTCGCCACCACCACTGCCCTTGATACTAGGGGGGAGTATCTGACCACAGCTCTGCACATTGTTACAATGCCCTATTGTTACATAGTGCGCGGCCAGCTGCGATCTCAAGCAGCCCCCCCGATGGGGTAGCGACGACTGCGCGCATGCTTCTGGGGGGTTTTACCCTCCCACAAACTGGAGCCCTATTAGTGTCCAACGCCCTGTCAGTAAGCACTCGACAGCCCCTGTGTTGTAACAAACCCCTAGTCTAGACAGTTACGACATCTTAACCTATAACATTTGTTCCGTACCCATACATTTTTTACCCATATATAGTAGAAGCATAAGTTCCCACAGCACATCAGGGGATATAAACCTATTAGGCCCTGTAGAGTTCTCACTCATTTGGGACATGCTCCATCTCGCCAATAATGGCGAACTATACCCACTATGGGGAAAGAGGAATATTAACCATGGCATCTAAGGATCGTATGATTAAGCGTAGGCCAATCAAGCCAGGCCCAGTAAAGCCACAGCCTAAGGGCAAGCTGCCGAAGCGCGGCCCAGGCAAGAGCATTGATCCAGGATTCCTTCCAAAGAAGGGACCGCAGCTTCCTAAGCCAGGCAAGCCAGTAAAGCCGACCCCTAAGGGTGGCGGCATTCGCGACCTTCTTTACAAGGTGAAGCCAGGCGAGAAGATGCAGAAGCTCAAGAAGAGCTACGAGTCTGCCCTGAGCAAGCCGCGTGGCAAGAAGCCAATGCCAGTTACTGGCCCTATGATCAAGGCCCCAAAGCGTAACCCTATCTCTGATATGGTAAAGCCTGGTTTTATGCAGAAGTTCAATCCTGCCGATGTCCAGAAGGGTCGCAAAACCAAGCCAGTAATGCCTCGACGAGGCGGCCGCTAATTCATGGCTCGACCTCGCGATAAGTACGGACGCAACATTGGACGACCAAAGTCCGCATCTGAGAATGATCGCTTTGTGCGGCAGGCCCAGGTTCCTGGTGCTTCATTCGATGTCTATAAGACGGCCAGCGGTGGGAAGGTCTATGATCCAATCACCCGCGAGTTTACCGCTCTAGCTAAGAAGGCCTCTCCTCGGTACAAGGGAGCGGATTACAGCAAGGCAAAAGGCCCAACGGTTTCGTCTAAGGATGGATATCGTACCCCACAGAACTCTAGGACTTCCCTTCCTAAGAAGGAGAACCTAGGTCAAGCTGGGCGGCCAGTCAGCGCCGACGATCGACGACGCCAGATGCTCTTTGACTATGGCATTGATATTGCCCAGGTTAAGGAAAAGCTTAAGGGCGGTCGTCGCTAAGCGGAGGTCAGTTGGGAGACAACCACGCACACCTATATCGACTCAGCTCTTGTACGCTAGAGGGTCCGTTAACGGTCCTGTTCAGCTGCAAGGGCTGTGCTGATATCCGCGTCTTTGGCCCCAAGGTCAAGGTCGTGAGAACCCCAGCTGGAATCAGTCAGGAGCTTGAGAACGAACTCATCCTATCCTGGAACAATGAAGAGAAGACCAAGAACCTCCGAGAGAGGATCTTGAAGCAGCTCGAGAGGAAAGAGCACTCATGAAGATGCCAACGCCAAAGGAAAAGCCACGACGCTATATGAGCGCGGCTGAATACGATCGATACGTCTCTACGACCGAAAAGGCTGGTAAGGCTACGATGCGTGGCACTCGCTGGTTGAACGACCCACGAGACCCAAGCGACTTTAACGAGAAGACCCAGATCAAGGTTGCCACTGGTGGCAGAGTCAAGAAGCGATCTAAAATCGTTCTGAATCCCGACTTTATTAAGAAGGGTCAGAGCACCTATAGTGGTACGTACAAGGGCGGTTCAAGCCCATCAACCTATAAGCCTAGGGGAAAGAGGCCATAATGCCACTGATCAAGGGACGTTCAAAGGCCACGATCTCAGCAAACATCCGCAAAGAGATCAAGGCTGGCCGACCACAGAAGCAGGCAGTCGCTATTGCCCTTCGATCAGCTGGTAAGCCAAAGCCTGAGGTCTACGGCAAGCGTGTCGAGAAGTACACGTCCATTACCCAGAAGAAGCGCCATGAGCGCACCGAATCAGCTCGACAGCGCGCCTCTGAAGGCCGCTACGAACGAGCCATGAAGCCAATGCGAAGGGGTCGATAATGCCAAAGGTCGGTAAGAAGGAATTCGCATACACCGAGAAGGGCAAGAAAGCCGCTAAGGCCTATTCCAAGAGGTCTGGAATTCCTATGAACTACAACGGCAAGTACAGTGGCAAGACGTCCTACAGCGACAACGAAGGAACGTGGTTCAGCCCATTCGGTTACACTGTTGGTAGGCCAGATAAGAAGCGAGACATCCGTGGCACACCAGCTACTGACAGCCAGACCGAAAGTTCCATGCCTGGTGGATTTGGCGAAGGATGGCTTGGCCTTGCTAAGGGCGCTATGACCAAGGGTGGCGAAGCTGTGCAGCTGGACCCACGAAATCTCTATGACGGCCCTAAGGGCAAGTACGGTGAACCAGGCGAGCGCATGATCTCGTCCAAGACCGCTGGTCGCATTCAGGCCTTTGAGGCCCGAAGGAAGCGCGCAGCAGCTGGCAAGAAGCGCGGCATGGTCTCCTCCATTAAGAGGAAGAATACCAATTCGTGACCAGCGCGCAGAGGCGCGCTTTCCTCAAGTATCTCGTGGGAGCGCAGCAGACTTTTGGTCTCCAGAACTGGGAGATCACGCTGAACGAGCAGCACGCAAATCAGGATTCAAACGCTGAGATTGAAGTTAGCGACAACCTCTACTCGGCAAAGCTCTACTTGTCGCCAGATTTCTGGACAAGCAAGCCTCAGGTGCAGCGGGAGATCATCGCGCATGAGCTACTTCACATTATGTTCGCGGGTTTTGACCGAGCGGTCGGCAGTCTCGAAGAGACGGTCGGCACTGCGGCCTGGACTCCATTTTACAAATTCTATGACACAGAGGTAGAAAGGGCCGCTGACGCAGTCTCCCGCGTCGCGGCCCTTGCTATTCCCCTCCCAGAGTTCCCGAAAGGAAAAGATGGCAACAAGTAGGTTCGCTTCAGGAGAGTTCGATCCCTCAGCTTATTTTACCTCAGGGTACAATAAGTATAAGGATCGTGTCTGGCTGCGCAAAGCAGCTGCTCCCTCCTACTCGCAGCCTGGGACAGTCGTAAAGAACATTGACTACTCCAAGATGGCCCTGCCGAAGGTAACGTGGCAGACTGGCTATGGTCCAGATCGAACCCAAGAGTCTGAACAGGCTGCAAAACTGGCTATTAAAGCAGACCTAGAGAAGAAGAAGGCTGCGGCATTTAACGAATGGAAGAAAAATAACCCAGGGCAAAGCCCTCTTCGGTTTAACCAAATGTACGTAGATCAGCCTAGCGATTTTAACGTTAATAAGGAGTACCAAAAAAGAACTACAGCTCAAATTGAAGCTGGTATTCCAACCCAAGCTAAGGCCCCTACAAGTGCATACGGAAGCACACTTTCAGATGCAGATCTTACAAAGGTGCAAACTCGCTTTAAGCCTCTTAAGACAGCATCAGCTCGATATGATGAGGCTGCAAAAATGATTACAGAGCGAGCGAAGTACGACAAGGAGCTCGGTAGGGAGAAGGGCGAGTACACTAAGTACCTATCAAATTACCAGTCTGCTTTCGATGCGCTTAAGAAGTCGCTCGGGCAGTCTTAATGACCGAAGCTAAGCTAGTTAGCAAGGCTGGATACGGCAAGCAGGGATATTGCAAACTTTGCTCTTTTGCCGAAGTCGATGCTGTCAATGATCGGCTGAAGAGAGGCTGGAATGCTCGGCAAGTCAATGACTTTCTAAAGCAGTACGGCATCCAGGTCAATCGACAGACAGTATACGCCCACAAGGATCACATCACTGCACCAGCTGACAAGGTAGTAGCTGCGGCCGATAAGGCCAGGATGCAGCCAGCGATTAGGAACGCCACTACCGACCAATTCCTCGAGGCAGTCAAGGACATTGGGTTCCTAAGGGCACAACAGAATCCTGATGAGATCACGATTGACCACGCTCTCAAGGCAGCGTCGATCCTGTCTCAGAAGAAAGAGAAGGGGACAAACGTCTTTCTTCTCATGGCCAAGGTCATTACTGGGAATAAACCCCAGTTGATCGTTGAAGGCGTAGCGGAGGAGTACCATGAGTCTTAAGATTTTGCGCAAGGTCGGAAACCTTGACAGCGTTACACTGAATGCACTTGCCTCTGAGGGTGGGTATGTTGGCAACGGTTATTTTGATAATGATCATCCACGATCGGCCAACCTGTCACCAGAGCTTTTGAAGAATACCGAGTGCTTTGCTATTGCGACTGAAGAACTCGAGATTGTGAAGGACGGCATTACCGACCTTGTCACAGCTGAGAAGCTCCGCGATGGAGCAAAGCTCAGCTTTAACGTCAAGATCGAGTTAGACGATGAGTCAAAGAGCTCAATCGAAAGCACGTCCGAAGAGCCAGCGCACCAGATCCTTGATCCTCTCGCAGAGGTCATTGTTCTCGGCGCTGACGGCGAGGGCGATCGAGAGTGAGTTTCGAGTTCGCTGACTGCGAGCCGCTTCTCCCAGACTCGAAAGTTGAAAAGATTCAGGAGAGGCTAAAGCGGGAGTTCCCAGCGATTGGGGATGCCGTCTTCGTCTCGTATATCCAGCCAAGGCAGCCACTGAACAGCAAGAACGGTGGTGGCCCAGCTGATATCGCAGAAGTTGCGGTCTTCGCAATCCTGTCCCAGAACCCCAAGGCTCCCCAATATCACATCATGACCAAGGCAGCTGTGTACCTTGACGAGTGGCGAGATGTCCAGAAGACATACGGCCACTTCGTTGCGAAGGCAGATCCTGCATATCGGATCTTCCACCGCACCTGCGTTGAGCATGCCAAGACCATGAAGAATTTGAGGGAAATGAACTGATGGCTAGGAGTGGAAGCTTTTCGGGTCCAACCGAGGAGTACGGCCTGCCCCTATCCGTCGTAAAGGTCAATGATAACGCATTGCCCCCAAGGTTCCATCCTCTCATCGAGGCCCTAACAGGCTTTACCGACGAGGAGAAGGGCGAGCTCCAGAACAAGCTGGACGAGGGATTTGGTATCGTTGAGCTGATCAACAGCCTCGGAAACAGGTCTACGTGACCGAGACACTGAGAGTACAACAGAAGCAAGCTGAGACGATCGACCATCTGGAGAAGGGCAGGGACCCTGTCTACTTCTTCGAGAAGGTCCTCGGTATCCGCGTCAATCACGCCCAGAAGCGATGGCTAGACCTTATTAGGCCTGGCGAAGATGGATGGCAGTGGCGTCACAAAATGGTGATCCACGTAGCTGCAAACCAGATCGGCAAGACTCTTGGAGTCGCTGGCCTCATCCTGTGGGCATGCAACTACAAGACTGGCGTCAAGACTGATGACCCAGAGGAGTGGCTCAGGGCCACGTACCTGTGGATTCACGTAGCGCCAAAGCAGCAACAGGCATACCTTCCACTCAAAGATATTCGCCTCTTGATCCGAGGGAATCACCCAGCTCAGGTTATGAAGTACAACCTTCCTGATGGTTTTGTCAAAGAGGTTCGAGTAGAACAATACTACGAAGGTCTCGAGTTCTGGAACGGCGCGATCGTGCAGTTCCGAACTAGCGAAGACAAGGCCCAGGCCCTCCAAGGTTACCGATGCTCTGGAATCAGCTTCGACGAGGTTGGTTTCGAGGACCACCTCAAGGCAGTCGTGTACGAGACGCTCATGATGCGTCTGATCTCGACAGGCGGACCAATCCTTTTGGTTGGTACACCAAACGGCCTAACAGAATACTATGAATTTGTTCGAGACATTGTCGATCAGGGCAAAGAGGTCGGCGAGAGGCAGTGGGTTAAGGACGATTCTGCGCTCTGTTGGAGTCACGTTTCCGACAACGTCGGATTTGGTATCACCCAGGAAGAGATTGATAGGATGGAGGAAAACCTCGATCCTACAACCAAAGAGCAACAGCTCCGTGGTGCATTCCTTGAACCAGCAGAGGCTTTCTTCATCCCAACCGATAAGATGCTTGCGGTATTCGACAAGGACATGGCAGACTCCGAGTTGCCAGTCAGGGGACACCGATACGTGATCTTCTGGGACCCAAGCGTGGCAGCAGACCCTACAGCAGTGGTCGTGCTCGACGTCAGCGTCAAGCCATGGCGAGGTGTCTACTTCAAGCACTACGGTAAGCCAGCTGCATTCAATCAGCTTATCGGAGATATCTACGCACTCCACGCGCTCTACAATTCTGATGGCGCACTTGCGATCACTGGGTTTGATGCAACGAGCATGGGTGGAGCCGTTGTCAGGCAATCTCTGGCCAATCTACACCCGCAGAGGCCTCTGAACTTCGGCGGCCCAAGCACAAAAGTAACAAGCCTTATGAATCTCAAGGCGGCAATCACAGAAAAGAAAATCGTCATTCCGTCATCGTGGGCCAGGCTCCAGCGCGAGATCCTGAACTACCGACTAAAGGATGATAAGATTCAGCAAGACGCTGTCATGGCCCTCGTTGGTGCTACTGACATTGCGTCTAAGGGATTCTCTGGATCACAAAAGAGTAGTTTCTCAGTCAATGGCCGAGTTACGGCCCCAGCATGGCGGTAAAATAAATGTCAGAAAATCTGGATCTTTTGAATAAGCAGCTATCTGATCAGGAAGTTGCCCTCATGGCGAGGACGCGATATTCGGATAGCGACCCATATCAGTCGCGATTGATTAGCAAGTACCAGCGAGCACATCACTTCTACGCCCCGCTCTTTGGAGACCAGTGGCCAGAAGACGTAGCTCAGAGGCCTGGAAAGATCCACATTACCGTCAATATTGTCAAAGCCGCCGTCGACGTAGATGCGCGGCTACAGGCGCTTCTTCCAAGGATCTCACTGATCCCTGACACGCTTGCTGAGGGAGACCGACAACGAGCTGAGGCAGCAGAGAAGATGATGCTTGGATTCCTTGAGCTTTCAGCTTGGGATGTCTGGCTCGGCGACTTGACTAAGTCTAAGTGCCTCTACGGCAAGGGCATCCTCAAGCCGTACTGGAACAAGCGCGACAAGCGACCAGATGTTATCGTGATTGAAAACCCTGCTAACCTTCGCGTTGGCTGGGGTTCGTCTGACTACCGCGTCATTGACTGGGCAATCTACGAATATCTCCTTTCCCCAATTGAGGCCATGTCGCAGTTCCCTGGAGTCAACATCCAGTCTACCAGCGACAAGAGGAATCCATTCATCGTTGCTAAGGGTGGTCTTGACCACAGTGACCCTCTTGCCCAGAAACTCCCGCCAATCCCTGCGGACAGGAATCTTGTCCGAACACCGATCAGCCGAGTCCGTAGTGAGTACGAGCAGAGCCAGGTGAGAGTCTGGGACTACTGGTACAAGAACAAGGACGGAGTTGTCTGCAATGCTACCCTTATTGAGGGGCAGATTGTCGACGGACCAACGGAGCACGAAGAACTCCCAGACGTCCCATTCATTATCATCGAGAACGACCACGAACCAGGCAGCCCTGAAGGCATCAGCACAGCCGAGGCCGTCTTTGATATTCAGGTCGAGCTCAACCGAGCGATCAGCCATTGGGCCCAGCTTGTTGCAGACGAGATTGACCCAGCATGGCAGCTTACTGGTGAGAATGCTGACAGCGTTCCTGGCGGTATCATTCCAAAGGGCGGAGAAATCATTGCAGCTGGTGCTGGTAATCGCATTGACGCAATCTCAAAGCCAGTCAACCAGTTCCCAATTCAGAGCCTTATGCAGGAGTTCTGGAGCCTGTACCACAAGACTACTGGCTTGTCAGAGGTTGTCTTCGGTTCAATGCCGTCAGCTGGTACGTCTGGCCGAGCACTTGCTATCCAGATCGAGTCCGTTGCTAACCGCATGGACCCAAAACGACGCAGGCTCTACGCTGGTCTTAAGGAACTGATCATCTTCTGGACGTACATGACAGAAAAGGTCAATCCAAAGATCTCAACTGTTGGCCCTGATGGTAAGCCAGCCAAGGTTGGTCTTGGAGAACTGTTCCAGGGTCTAAGGCGCTGGAAGTTTGTTGCTCCAGAGCTGACGCCACGAGACGTTATCGAGAACACGACCAACGAGATCAACAAGCTTAACGCCCGAACGACGTCACTCAGGACTGCCATGGATAACCTCGGTGTTGACTCGCCAGAAGACGAACTCAAGCTCATTCAGCTTGAGCGCGCTAACCCGCAGCTCTTCCCAGGCGACGTACAGGCTTACGTTGCAGTGATGAACATGCTTCAGCAGATGCAGCAGCAGAAGGCCCAGATGGATCAGGCTTCTCAGCAGTTGCAGGCTCCGCAAGAAGCAGCTCTTGCTGGTGGTCCTGGCGCTGCCGCTGCAGCTGGCGCAGCTGCTGCTCAGAACCAAGAGTTTGGCATGCAGCCTAGCCTGACGCAGGATATGAATCAGGCAGGCCCAGCTCAGCCAATGACGCAGCAAGGTGGCCCAGCTCCAGCAGGAAGTAATCCAACCAGCACAACGCTGATTAGGAATACTCCGACTGGCCAAGCTACAACCCTTCAGCAGACAGTAATTAGGAGGTAACAATGGGTCGCGCAAGTTTCGGCGGTTCAGGCGACTACAGCGGTATCTTCTCATCCCTCTTCCAGAACGCTGAGTCCAAGGCTCGTTCAGAGGCCAATGCGGCTTCTGCCCGAGCTGAGCAGCTTCGTGATGCAGATGATGCGGACATGCTGTCTCAGTGGGAAAGCGGTCAGGTTTCAGATGCTGAGTTGATGTCCTACCTAACCAGCAGGCGAGAGGAAGTCTCTGGCGACCCAATCGAGGAAAAGAAGTTTGACAAACTGATTCGCGATACTCGTTCAACAATTGATGACTCAAAGGCAGAACTTGCGTATGCACAGTCTGGCAACATTCAAGACCTGATTAACTACTACCAGACTAAAGCTGGCACGATTTCTGGAGACTCGCTAAAGAAGCGACAGATCGAGATGCGCGTTGATGAGCTTCGAGATAAGCAAAATAGCGATCTTGGAGATAATAACCTCGCTCGTGCCAAGTACCGACTAGAGTCTGGCCAGATTACGTTTGCACAATATACAAAGGAAGCTGAGTCGGCAATCTCCGTTTTTAGAGACTCAGACCCTAAGAGGTACTATGATCTTATGACCCAGCTTGAGGGCCAGAAGAGTGACCGAGTTGGTGGCGGCAACACGATTGCAAACACCAAGTACGATATGGCTGTTCTTGCTGCTCAGGCTTACGAGGCTGGAGAGACGAGCTTCGAGTTTAACGGCGCGACAATTAAGCTTGACTCCGCTAAGATGGAGTCGATTGACCAGGCATACGTCGACGCAGAGCGTTCACGAATTGCAAGCATGAAATCACGAGGGCTTGATACTGGAGATGCATCGAAACAGCTTGGTGACTATATTACCAACCACGCGCAGGTGCACGAGACTATCGATGACGCCTCATGGCTTTCCAGCCAGATCGTTATTGCAGAAGACAAGATTAAGACTGCCCTAAAGAGCGGAGACCTAAAGACAGCGTATGACGTTGTTGCTGCAGAGAGCGCACGAATCAAGTCTGAGATTGCAAAGCAGTTTGGATCGAGCGACGCATCTGACCGAGGCACTGCACAGTACAAGGCAAGTGCTGACTCCATGGTCGCTGCATTTGATACATTCCTTAACCCAGCTTCAACAACAGAGCAGATGACTGCTTCCCTTGCTGCGGTTGGAACTGCCTACAACAGCCTACCAACGCGAGACACGCGATCTGGCACGGCTGTGTCGGATCTTCTCGAAGGGGCACTCAAGGAAGACGGGGGTATGCTTCGAGCTGCAATGACAGCTGGCAATGGGCACAACTTGATCCGCACTGGCAAAGGCAAGCTCGTAACATTTAGGGGCGAAACCCGCGTTGCGCCAATTGAAAATATTACTGAGTACGTCAATGGTGTTGCCACGACAAGGCCAAGTGTTCGGTGGGATATTGCTTTCGGTGATGTTCTCAAGGGAATGACCAAGGATGAGCTTAATGGCCTCCAGACGTTTAGTTCTATGACTGACTATGGTGGCAATATCATGACGCAATCATTAGTTATTGCCGAGCCACAGCCAATGGGTTATGCTGGCATTCAAATTACTAAGAGTCTTGCTAATAACTACAACGTTAGCAGCAATTTGAGGAAGATGCCAGTTGGTACAGTCCTTACTGGTGCTGAAATGTCAAAGTATAAGGACGATATCAATTCATTGCTTGCGCAGGGTTTGATGGATTTCACTAGCGACGTTGGAAACAATGTTTATAAGTTCCAAGCTCCGAATGGGCAAGTATTTGTTAAGGACCCAGATTCTAATACCTGGTTTAAGGACAAACTTCCATGGGAAGGTAAGATTCGCTATAGCACAGATTTTGTTGGACCAAATGGAGAAATGATTCCATACTTCAAGGACAATGGAGATTTTGAGCTTGAAGTCAATGCTGGGCCAGCTGCGTTCCAATCTGGTGCTCCTGTTCCGTATACGGGAACGAACTACAAAGCAGCTCAAGATGCATTCACTAAGGGACTTGTTACAATTCCTCCTGATGCATACTGGCGAGATGCTTCTGGTAATCTTACGCAAGATCCAAAATACAATACGTGGAAGTATTGGACTGAAGGCGGTTCTGGCTTTGACGGCTGGGGCAGAAAAGATGGTAAGGCTGGGTATATTCCAGGTTACGATGGGTCAACTTCTGACTGGTGGAACTTTGACGATAATGGCGAAGATACCTCAGGAAAGGCCAGCCCAGCTGCATTCCTTGATGAGCTGAAGAAGGGTACTCAGCCAACGATTGGTATGGACCAGCCAACTGCTAAGCCAGCATCTACAAAACTTACGGAAGATCAGAAGATGTCAGCTCGAGAGCGCATCCTTATGTTTGAGAATGCATCGTCTTTGCCTTTGGCAATCGGTCGAGCTCAGAATGCGTATAGGATTCCAGATTTTGAAATTCCAAAGATTAGGCCAAACATTGATCCAAATCTTGGGACTAAACCGCCAACGCCACCAAAGCCAACGACAACGCCAGCTCCAGCAGTAGCGACATCAAAGGACATGGACTTTAGAGGAGGCAATGTTTAGTGCCATTTGATCCAGGTAAACCAAAGCCAACACCAGGAGCAACACCAGCTCCTTCCCAAGGCGATGTTGTTGATATTGCAGCTAATGATGCACTTTCAAAACTAGATCTTGGCAGGGGTCGAATTGACCTTGGCGCGGCTATCGCTGGCAGTGGATCATCTCTTACAGCACCGCTAAACGCGAGATACAATCCTGCAGATCAGCAGGGTCCTGGCATTGACCAGCAAGCCATGGGCGTTCTTGGGAATGCTCTTACGTGGAGCGTGTACAGCCGAGAGCGACCGCTTATCGGTCTTGACACTGCACTCAAAAACCTTACTGGTCATGGATTTATCGATGATCTAAATAACGGTTGGAACTCGTTTGCAGATGCTGGTAAAAATGGCAATATTGCTGCTGCGGCAACAACTGGGGCAATTGGCCTAAGCATGGATATCCTTACAAATAAGTTCTCCCGAGGTCGACTCAACTCAACACTGGCCCAGCAGCTTATTGATGTTAAGGGCAAGGGTCTTGATGACAAGCTGACCGCTGGGGAACAAAGTCGATTCCAGTATATTCTTAATCCAGAGACTGCTTTGCAGAATTTGGCTAAAAACCCATTGTCTCTTCTTAATTTAAATCCAGCTGCTCAACTTCTTGACGGAACAGGAATTTTTAACTTTCTTCTAGAAAACTTTAGCGGCGGAATCAAGGTATCTGATGTGTATGACCAGGCTAGAAAGCGTGGGTTTACTGATCAGGACATTGCTGATCTCCAAAGTGGCAAGAAAAGCATCTACGACTTTGGCGGAATTGAGTACATGGTCTCCGACAATGCATTTGTAGACTTTGGTCTTGACATTGCAACAGACCCTATGACCTACCTTACCTTTGGTGTTGGTGGCGTTGTGAAGGGTGCTGTAAAGTCAGCTGGTGTTGGCCTTATTAAGGGCGCATCAAAGAAGATTGCATTCCGTGGCGTAGAGCTTGGATTTGGTGCATTTGGCAAGTCCGCGACAAACGGACTTCGCACTGCCGTTGCTCGTGGTGCGCACGCCTTTAGCGAGCTCAAGCGTGTTGGCCTTGTCCGTAAGGTAGCTCCAGCCGCAGACGAGGCAGCAGAGGCACTGCTCAAGGGGGATGTTTCCGCAGCTACCGCAGAAGGCCTCGGCGAGGCAACAGCTCGAGTTGCCATCGGCGCAGAGTCTGGTAGCAGGTACGTCCGTACACTTCGCGCAGCTGGAAGGAAAGTTGGCAGGGGCGTTATTGCCTATGACGTATTTGCTACTGGATACACCGTTCTTGAAGGAGCAGCTGAGTATACGTCAGACAACATCTTCAAGCCAGGTGAGCGCGGTGGATTCGTTGATGCATTGCTTGACTTTACTGACGAGACCACTAAGTACGTTGACGAAAACGGTAACGTGCAGCGCAACCGATGGCTATCCGACAAGGCCGCATTTATCATTTTAAGTGCACAGCACTACCGACCTGGACAGGTCATCAACGCAATGGGTTACGACTTTATTAAGAAGCAGATTACTGCTGATGGCACGAATGCAGTAAAGACCCTGCTTAAGGGAGACTTTGAAGGACCAATTCTTGACTCTCTTACCAAAGGCGTTGAGGGCCTAACGACTCGAGATGCTCAGCGCGAATGGGTCATTAAGAACCTTGATAATGACGAGCAGGCATATTGGAGCCTTATTGAGCTTGGTATTTCCCGAGTCGTAGCATTTGGATCTCGCGACGGATCATATGTTGGCCTCAACCCAAATCTTCGCAGGGCTCTACAGGTATCTGCAGAATCCGCTGACGACATCATTGTTTCGGGAAATAGGCGATGGGCTGCAATTCTTCGAGAGGCTCGCAGGGCCATGGACGCTGGAGACCTCAAGGGATCACATGTTGCTGAGATCCTATCCGACTGGGGAAGGAAAACAAAGAACGAAGTTGGCCAGGGTCGGAAGACTCGCGTTGAAGGTCTTGAATACGACCTTAGCCCAGAAGAGTTCCTTGCCAACTTTAAAAACTACCGCAAGCGCGCTAACCAACTTGCTGACATTGTTGGTGAGCGAGTGCCAGTTGTTCTTGCTCTCTATGATGATATCCCAACACAAGAAATCTACATCGAGGTCCTAGACCAACTTCGAATTGGTGGAACCAAGACCAAGGGTAAGAAGTACAAGAACATCTTTGGCGAAGAAGTCGAAAATGTTACTATCGACAAGACGCAGCTCCGAGAGATCCTTCTAAATCGCTCATCGCTCATGAGCGGAAAGAATGGACAGAGGATCGCTCGATTCCTTGAGAAAGATTCTGTCGAGGAACTTACCCTCAAGGAATTTGAGCAGCTGATTCAGGTTGACTATGATAGGGCCCCAACTCAAGCTGACATCATGTCTGCTCTGCGCATGCATGAGCGCCTCGCCCCAGAACCTCTTGGTGCTTCCCCAATTGTTCAGGACGTCGATGGGGTCGTCAATACGGCCCAGCTTCGAGAACGACCAATTGAAGTGACTGCCAGCAGGATGCGCCCAGAAATTCAAAGGGGCATCCTCGGCACTGCAGATGAATCAATTACCAAGGTAGAGACAGTCGAGAGCACTCGAATGACTACCCCAGAGATTGCCGTATTTGAAGAGACTATCGGCGAGTTTATCAACCTTACTGACGCAGCTCAAGTACGTACTGTAGAGCGATCAATTGGCCGATATGAAGGAGCACTTGAGCCATCTGTAACAATTACCCTTGCCCCAACTGAGACCGTTGCTGGCGCACGTCGAGCTGCAGCCCTCGCCCTACGCGGATTCAGCAGCAACACCAGGAATTGGCAGGACTCAATTCTCATTGTCGCCGATGCAGTAAATATTGCTCGGTCTAATCAAGCTGGAGTACTCGATCTTGCTGGTAAGCCGATCGCGCCTAACGCAATCAGACTTGTTTGGAAGATCAAGAATATTGATAAGCTTCCAGCATCAAAGATTCAGGCAATTGTTGAGTCATTTGATTTCCCACTAACATACAATAAAGCTACTGGCGAGATCACTGCAATCTTTACGGATGCTGATCTTACTGGCCCAATCGAGAATGCAATTAGTGGCGCAGAATCAAAAATCTTAAACCTTGAAGGAGTAAAACTAGATGGCCGAAGCAGCGAACGTGTCTACGCAGAATTCTTCAGCTCAGGCGAACGAGCTGCAGACAACACAATCATCCGAAAATCCCCAGAGCTTGTCGCAGTCGAATCAGAATTCAGTCGATATGGGCTTGGAGGAGTCCTCGACGCAGCAAGTAGCACAGACGGCATTGTTCACCTCACCACAGACGCCTCGGCAGCCGCTGCAAAACGCCGTGCAGAATCGCGCCCTGCCAGGTATTCAACTAGTGGTACGCTCGAGTCGCTAGAGTCCATCTCTACTCGATTGCAGGATACTACGCTTGATGCCGCAGCTCGTACAGAGGCAGAGAACGCACTAGTAGAGGCCCTGCACAGCTCGAGCATGTCCGATGCGCAAATTGCCACGTGGCTCCAGACTCTTGAAGCAAAGCTTAAGGGGGGAGCCTCCGCCCCTCTGTCCAGTCTGAGCGGGGAGCCATCATACTCCCCGCTCAAGCTGGTCAAAGATCTCATGGATACTGGCCTGAGCCAAGATGTTGCAGAAGCTACTGCCCAGATTGTTGAGCTTCGAGCGCGAGCATGGTCGCGCCAGACTGGCATGCCGATTTCCGAGTACTATTCGCAGCGCATTGAGCGAATCGTTGCTGAAGAGTCCGACCCATCTGTGGTGGCTGCCCTTTGGCAATCACGTCAACAGGCCCTTAAAGAAGTATTTGAAGATCCAGACATTACTCCAGAGCAGGCCCTAAAGTTTGCTGAGGAATTTGACGTTCCGAAGGAAATGCAAGGAATCAATGGCCCAAAGCTTAAGCCAGAACTTGTTGAAATCCCAGGTATCGTTGATGGCCAAGGAAGACCACGTCGCGTCGTTATTCCAGGTGGATTAGCTGCCCTTGAACCAGTAGTCTCTCCAGCAAAAATTACAGAAGTTGCTGTTAATGACGTTGCAGAAAATACCACCTTACAAGGACTTGTTCAGGACTTTATTAGGTCTATTAGGGAACGTACAGACTTTACTGGTTATAAAAGAGTTACAGCTTCTGGAAGAAGGATTTACTCAGAGGGCGGATGTCTAATTTTTTCTGTTGCATTGCAGAAGAAGTATGGCGGAAAGTTAATTGGAGCATGGGATGACGTTGATCCAGTAACCTCCCCAAGCAACCTGATTGATCATGTCGCTGTACAACTTGAAGATGGAACAATTATCGATTCTCGTGGAAAAAGGTTTACTGAGGATGAATTCCTTGATGATCTAGCAGAAAAGCAAGGATGGGAAGATCCAGCATTTGACGTGATCAACACAGATGGCACTGGCCTTATTCAGCTTGATGATGTAAAGCTAGATATTCCATACGATGAGGGACTTTCGAATCAGATCTTTGACGCCCTTAATGAAGCAGAACCAAGAGTATCGGCTTCAGCGACTCCAGAGTACACACCGTTTAGTCTTGGTGACGAAGTTATTATCAGGTCTCAGGGTATTATTTTGGGAGAAGCTTTTGAGCATCAAGCAAAAACTGGAGACGCTGGCCCAATTGTAACCATTGCAAAAATTTACAAGAAACTATGGGCTGGTAAAGAGGTAGATCTAAAAGATCCATTCCTCATGATGAACAAGCTATTCTTTTCTATGCTTTCTCCAAACACGGCGTTGTTTGAGAATGAGGCACTTTATGGTCTTGTCCGAACAAGGAACCTTAAAGAACTTGTAGAGCTTGGTGATTGGGCAAGATCTGAAATTGAAAAAATTAAATCAGAATTTCCAGACATTGATAGCGAAACTATGGCCTCAAAGATGGGCGTAGCATATCAAATTAAACTTGGCAGAAAACTGCCAGAATCTAGGTTGGTAGATTTCTCTGGAGAAAAGCTTAAAGAAGCGCAAGATAGTTTGCAAAACGGATACTTTACCGACCCAACGTACCCAGATCCGTTTACTGCAGCAAGCAATAGGGCAATTGGTCGAATTATGTCCATTATTGCTTGGGCCTCTGAGGACCCATCATATCTACAATGGTTTGCGTTAAAAGATGGAGAATCTACTATCCAGCTCGCTCAGAGGTATACTGGATTTAGTGGAGTTGGCTTAAAAGTCGGTAATTTTGCTGTAGAACTTGCAAGTCCATCAAAGACAACAGCTGGCACTATTGATGAAATTATGACTAGGGTTATTGCTGATTGGCTAGATTCAAAAGGAATGCTTGATTCTACAGTTGAAAGAATTCGAGAAGTAGAGCCAAAATATGCGGATGTAATTGTTGAGTACCGAAGAAAAAAGCTAGAAGCTGAATCAAGTGGAGACACAAAAGCTGCAAAAGAAGCAACTGCTGCAAACGCAAGTGGGCAAGAAGTAAAAATTAAATCTAAAAGATTTGTTGAAGAAGATGCTGCTGTTCGAGGAGGGATTGGCGACCTTCCAGATGCACTAAAGGGTAAGGATCCAAAATACGTTAGGTTTGGTGGTTCATACTCTATAATGAACGAAATTCTTCAGATGATGAAGGATGAGTTTGCAGAAAAGTACGATCCGATCTTTAAGGAAATGTCACTTGCGGAGTTCCAATGGTTTATGTGGGACTCAAGGCGTGGACAAATTGAGCCACATTCAATCGTGGCAAATGGGGCAGAAAGGATGCCAAAGGCATCAGTTCAAGAACTTCTTAACGGATTGGCAGCACTTAGGTCTGCTGGATACAAAAAGGTTGGGCAAAAGGTCCGACCAACCGATCCAAACGTTATTGGAAAACTTTGGCAGGAGAGGACTGGAGAAATCCTTGGATCCACTACGTTTGCTGATGATGGAAGGGCAATCATCCGCATCGGCAAGAATGCAGATGCATCTACAGCTCTGCATGAGTTTGCCCACGTATGGCGACGAGAGCTGACTGGCGAAGACCTTACGTTCTTTGGTGAGCGATACGGTGTCACCGATGGAGTTTGGACACGAGAGGCAGAAGAGGCCTTTGTGGCCGACGTTGAGCAGTATGTCAAGGAAGGCAAGCACCCAGACGCACGAGTGCAGAACGTCATGGGCAAGTTCAAGAACTGGCTCCGCGAGATCTACGGCTACCTGAAGGGTGAGAAGAAACTGAGCCCAGAGGTTCGAGCTCGACTAGATAAGTTGTTCGAGGGAGAAGACGTTCAAGCACCACCGATGTTCCGTGAGTCATCGACGCTTGACGTCCTCTCTCGATTGCAGAAGGACTTTGCCACGTCAAAGGGTGACGCACGACTTGTTACAACCACTGCGTCAGCTGAGAGGGCCGCGCTCGATGCAGCTCGAATCGCAAGCTTCCCGATGCCTCAGTGGCATCCAAGCATGCGCAAGTCCGATGCCCAGTGGCTGAACGACGTCCGCGCCTTTGAGGCAGAGTTGAAGACGCTCGACCCAGACTACACTGTGTCGCTTCCGCCAGATACCTATATCCCATGGCGAGACGGAAAGATGCTGACGCAGACCATGAAGGACTACATCCAGGCTCGCTCAGTCATCTACGATTGGATTGAGAAGATTGGTCCGCTTTCCAAGTCAGCTGGTGCTCTTCGATGGGCATTCGCTGGATCGAATCGGGAACAAGCTAGGGTTTCCAAGCGTTTCTTCTATAGGCAGATGATTGGCCTTGGCGCAACGCCAAAGCAGGTCGAAATGTTCCTTGCAGCTATTCACCAGAGGGCTGAGTCAAGCAGCCTCTGGGACAAGGCAAGCGTCAAGCTCTTCAGGCGTGGCCAGGATCTCCTTCCTTCAATGATCACAGAGATTGGTAAGGAAGTATTTGGGGAGAAGGTTACGGCCAAGCTCAAGGAGCAAAAGCTCACCTACTGGCAGGTCATGGACCGATCGTCATCTGGATTCTATCGATGGCTAGACGGAAAGATCAAGACAGGGAGCAAGGGCGAAGCAGCAAAGCTTGTTGCGGCACGTTATAACGCCGCTCAGGCATCTGTCCTGCAGCAATGGGGTGTGCGGTTCATTTCGCGTATTGCCTACCCAGTACTCCGATTCTATTCTGACCCACGATGGTGGATGCTCAACTATCTTGAGGCTGATATTCTTACCGCTACGCAGCTTGGACTAAGCACAGCTATTAAGGGCCGAAAACTTAATAAGCGAGCACGAGACGGGGAGAATATCTCGAGCCCAGTAACGCTGACCCATGAGACACGTCAGATCCCAATCGGCAACGAAGACGCTGGAAAGCCAATCCCAGAACTTGACACAGGATGGGTTGACAACCGACATCTTGCTGGATACGTCACAGCTGGTATGGACGAGGCAGCTTCTCGTAATAGGGAACGAGTACTTAAAGAGGCTGGTATTGATGCTGAGACTGGCGACATTATCAACTTCCAAGAGACTATCGACTGGCTTGAAAAGAACGACCCAGACTTCCAGTGGTTTAATGATATCAATGGTGAGAAGATCACTTATGCCAGCCGAATGGATCAGGCCAAGGCAATTGAGGCCAGGCTGAAGGCTATTAAGTCCCGAGACGCTGGTAAGCCACTGACCCAGATCCTTGACGAGCAGATGTACAAGTTCGATGAGAAGGGTGTTAAGAAGACTGTCGAAGACGAAGCCAAACTTCTCTTCAGCCCAGAAGAATTCATTGAGCTGCAGCCAGTCATCCAGGCCATTGCCGCAAAGAACAACGACTCCTATGTGTCGCTGAAGAACATCCTGCGCGGCAATCCAAACAGGTCAAACGTCGAGAAGATTCTCAACAGCTACTGGCTGTTCTGGCCAATCAGCTACCAGCTCAAGGCTGGTAAGTGGTTCTTCAAGGTGATGGTTGACGCTGAGGGTGGCGGAACGCTTAAGAACCTTGCAAAGTTTGAATATATTCGAGCTAAGTTTGAGACAAATATTCAACGCAATGAACAGTTTAGAAACGTCTTTGAGCAGAACCCCACACTGTGGCAGATTGCTCGAATGATCCTTCCAATGGACCCATCTGAGTATGGTGTGTCTCTTGGTAGGCCAACACGATACACTGGCCAGATGCTGGGCTTGATTGAACAGTCAGCAATCCCAATGGATCCGCTCAGGGCTGCCGTAAGGTCGCTCTCGCTTGGACCATTGTACCTTGCTGAATTGCTTCAGTACATGCAACGCGAAGGCTCGTTTGAACGGATCCCAGAAGAGATCCGATCGCTGCTACCCGATTTTGGTAGTGAACAGGTAAACAAGGAGGAAACACCGTGACCGAAGAACTCGCCACTCAGGCAGCTCAGGAAGTAAGCGTCAACGCAGAAGCGTCCGCTGAAAAGGGCACAACCGAGATCGAGAACATTAGGACGGAGTTCGAAGCCCGATTTAAGGGGCTTCAAAGGGTGATCGCTGAGAAGGATGAGGCCTTGCAGCGGTATACAACGGAACTGAGTGAGTTAAAGACCGCAGGCCTTTCCGAGGAAGAGCGGGAACAACTCAAGCAGACCGAACTCAAGCAGAGGCTGGACCAGCTCGCTCGCGAGAATGAGCTCCTCAAGCTCTCCAAGGATTATCCTGAGGAGTTGCCATTGTTCCAGAAACTGGTTGGCGCACAGGATGTCAAGAGCCAGCTCGATGTAATTCGAGAGCTCAAGGCAGCCATCGCGCAAGCGCAGGCCCCAGCGGCAGCTCCTAAGGAGCAGGACCTGGAAGTCTCGGATGTTAACCCAACCAACCCAGCTCGTAGAGAGGCTCCAGGAGTTCGACTGTCGGACGGCAGGCTTATGTCTGACGATATCGCAGATCGAATCCTGAAGTCTTTCGGAGTTCGGGACTAGTATAAGGAGCCATAAAAATGGCTGATACACAGTTTCAGTCGTCTGCGCTAAGCGCAGCGATTACGTTCAAGGTCCAGAAGAAGGTCCTTGAGAACCTGCGCGCCGACCTTGTTTGGGCCGATTCGCAGTATGCAGAGCAGGGCGATTTCATGCCTGGCTTTGATACGCTGAAGTTCGTCAGCGTGCCTGACCTTTCGTTCACCGCCGCGACGACTCCGCTTACCGAGGGCACGCGCCCAGAAAAGCGCAGCATGTCGATCTCGACGGTGTCCGTCTCGACGGCACAGTACGGCGATCTCATTTCGATCTCGGATATCGCGAAGGTTAAGAGCCCTCTCGAGATTACCGCGATCGCTTCTGAGCGCCTTTCACAGGTCGCCAGGCAGGCTGTCGACAAGATCACTCGCGACGTTGTTGCGGCTGGTGGTACTCCGTTCTATGCAACTGAGGCCAACGGCGACGCTAACACGACCCGCAGCGAGCTTTCGTCAGGGGCCAAGCTGAAGGCTGCGGACCTCCGCAAGCTTCGCTCGACCATGTACAAGAATAATATCCCAACCTTCTCGGATGGGTATTACAGGCTTTGGATTTCGCCAGAGCAGGGCTTTGACCTCCGCAACGACACTGGCTCGACTGGTGGCTTCGTTGACGTGAACAAGTACTCGACCCCAGAGACTCTTCTCCGTGGCGAGCTTGGTCGCATGGAAGGCTTCCGCATTGCAGAAGTTGTTAACGCCCCGACGTTCGCCAGCACCACGACGGTCCATGCGGCAATCGCCCTTGGAGCTGTTAAGGGCTGGGGCGCTGGTGAGCTCCAGACGCTTCGCACGTACCATGTGGCTCCAGGCGGGGACCACAGTGACCCGCTCGGCCAGGAAGAGCTGATCGGCTTCAAGGTCAACTTCGGTTGCGCCGTGTTGTCGAACGCTTACTACTACAGGCTCGAGTCGGCAGCAACCGCTCTGTAATTTATTTGGCTCCCTAGGATGGAATCTTTTCTGTCCTAGGGGCCAAGCAATATTTTAAGTAAGGAGTAAAAAATGCCTGCACGACGTAGTATTCGTACAGCAATCAGCAAGACCGCGACTCTTGCAACAGCAAATGACCTTGACGGTACTTCCGATAATACCCAAGCTTTTGTTGTTGGTGGTGGCGATCGTCTGATTATCGCACAGATCAATAACGGAACTGATGGTACGGCTGGAAAGGACGTTGTTGAGTACAGCGTTGACGGTGGTAAGACGTGGGCGTCTGCTACTGACGTACTCGCCCTTGCATCAGACGATTTTTCGGGCACGGCGATTACCAACGGCGTTTTGAACGTCGCTGGTACGGAGCCAAGTGGCGCAGCCCTATTCAAGGCTGGTCCATTCGAGGGTCCAACGGCTGTGCGTATCACGCGCAACGTTTCGCAGAACGCAAGCTCGGCTGCCTGGGTAACTGGCGCACCGACCGTAATTTGCGCACTCGTTGGTGGCGTCCCTGGTGACCTCACCACGCTTGCCTAAGATTTAGTTCGATCTAAGATTTAGTTCGACCTAAGATTTAGTTCGAAAGGGGGGTGGGATCTTTCCCACCCCCTGAGTAGATGGAGGGCATATGCCTAATAATACCGCTACTCTCAGAGGATATCTCAGGACCGCCCTCCGTGACGAGGACGCGGCTGCGTATGCCTGGACAGATACAGAACTTGGAAACATCATCGACTGGTCCGTAGCTCGCCTATGGCCACGACACTCCACGCAGCCAAGCACCCTTGGCTCAAACCAGAAGATCTACCTAACTTCAACCGTAACTGCGGCTTCGTTTGCCGCTGGTTCAGTAACTTACACCTGCGCCAACAATATCCCAGTAAGCGGAGTTGTCGACATCACTGGCATCACGCCGATTGGCTACAACGTAACCAATGGGGTTGTGACCTCTCGAACCGATTCACAGATTGTTATCACAAAGACTGACCCTGGGGCATATGTCTCTGGTGGTCTTGTAGAAAACAAGGCGTATCGGTATCACCTTAACGAAAGCATTACCCACGTCACAAGGTGCGACTGGCTCAGCGAAGATGGAAACACCGAATACGGTGCACTTGATGGCCAAAGCTGGGAAGTTCTTGGTAACACCGATGACGATAACGCCTTGCTCTACATCTCCCCAATCATCGTAGAGCAGGGTGGCACTCTTCGCCTGCATGCCCATAACCAGTATGGGACTGCAGCCAACTATATCCCAGAGCGACTTGTTCCCCTGGTCATTGCTCGAGCTCGAGCTGAGGCCTATCGACGCCTTGCTGCAGATCGACAGAAGTTCAAGGCCTGGCTGTCAAGAAACCAGGAGCAGAACGTCACGATCAACGAGTTGCTGCAAATGATCAATGAGGCCGATAACGAGGCCCTAGTCCTTGATCGCAGCCAGAAGAGCTGGCAGAAGCCAGTCCCAGCGAGGCGCGCATGATTGCACTGTTCAATGACTCTGGAGATCGCCTAGCAATTAACTTCCGCACCAAGAGGGACGGCAGCACCCTGAACCTAAATCAGAAGACTGACGTCGCTACTGGTACGTATGAAGTAAATAACATCACGATGAGTATGGCAACAGACTCTATCACCGAGGCTAAGCAGAACCGCGACGGAATTGAACAGTACGCAGTTACTCGCAACGCGATGACTGTGTCGCTCTCTGGGGTTGCTAGGGCATCGAGTTACAAGAGGCTTTTTGATATGCTGCATGACTTGGCCTTTGCCATGGATGCAGCTTCGATGACTGTTTCCGATGCTACAGCTGTAGCTGACTTGACGTTCTCAACGCCTACGGCAGACTCGACTAACTATGCTGCTGGGTATGTACCAAGCAAGTATATCGTTCGACCACGGCAGATGCCTACGCCGACGGTTTCGCAATTCAACGGAACAAGTTTCCCATTCACCTGTGAGTTCACAGTCCTAGATCCACGTAGGTACTGGACTGGTACGGTGACGCCGAAGACGGCAAGCGGAACAATCGATAACTCGCTGGCCACCTACCGATCATGGCCGACTTTAACCCTGACTATGTCTGGAGCTGGGTCTGCCACGTACACGATTAGCGTCGGCGGAGTGCCGCTTGTCCTGAATCTGTCTGGCCGATCTAATGGACAGACTGTCATTGTTGACTTTGAGAAAAAGAAGATCACGGTCAATGGAACAGAAAACCCAGGACTATACGTCAGTGGCACGTTCTTCGAGATCGGCACTGGCGCGGCTCAGGCACTCTCGATCACGAATACCACAAACACCGCAAGTTCGTTGTCGTGGAAGAGGGCCTTTGCTCTGTGATCCAGCCGAAGTATCGAGTCATTGTCCGCGACTTTGGGGCTAACTTTTCCCCTGGTAACGTCATTGCCGAATTCGAGAATGCCAAAAACGTTGGCTGGGGAACATACCTCAACGATGTCCCAGAGGCCTATTTCACCATTAACCAAGAGGACCCAAAGCTCCAGCTGATCAGGGGATACGAGGGAAAGTCCCACGTCCAGATCTACCGCGACAGCGACCTCATTTTTGGTGGCTTGCTCATGGAGCATGATGCCACTGCAGAGGATGCAGTCTTCTATTGCTACGGCTACCTCGGCGGCCTATTCTGGCTTCACACGGATTGGGACCAGAAGTGGCCACTATCCACAATTATCAAGAAGGCCAAGAGTGGCACGACCGTAACTCTTACCACGTCTGAAGATCACGGCATCGTAGCTGGGGACAAGATCTTCATCGAGCTGGACGGCACAAATGCTGAGTTCCCTGAGGGCGCGCAGACTGTCGTCGCAGCGCCGACAACGAAGACCTTTACCTATACCACGGGCACAAGCGCAACGGTAACTGAGACGACGCTGACTGGCGTCAACAGGGTCCAGTTCCAGGTTGTGCAGATTGTCAATGACCTATGGACAAGAGCAAAGACGACACTGACAAACTCCAACATGGCCTGGATTACTACAGGAACAATCGAATCTCCAGTAACGGAGAGCGACGGATCTGTCCCTCTTGCGCTTCCAGATTACAAGACCTACTACAAAAGAATCCTCTTTGTACTCAAGGATCTTGCTGCCTTTGCAGTAAGCGACACAACCAATATCGTGTCGTTTGAGATCACACCTTCTGGTACATTTAACTTCTGGAAAGATCGCGGCGTCGACAGGACAAGCACGGTACAGTTTAGGTACGGAGACGATAAGGTCTCATCCTTTGGAGATACGGCGCAACCAGTCGAGTACAGGAACACCATCATTGCAGTTGGGTCTCAGCCGTTTGAGATCACTGGCCAGACGACGTCAGAAGATGCGACTGGTCAGTCTGAGTACGGACGCAGGGAGGAAACAATTTACCTGCAGTACGTCCGCACAGATACCGAGCTGCAGAGGATTGCAGACCTTCGTCTCTCAAGGGCAAAGCGTATCCTCCCAACTATCTTCCTCAACACCCACCTCAATTCCTTTACACCACCTGGCGCGACTGGAGCTGCATTCAATGTTGGCGACACGATCAAGGTAGATATCAACTGGGGTATCACTAACGTCAACGGACCGTATCTAGTGACTGGTGTCAAAGTCATCGTTCAGCGCGGAACCGAAAGGGTCCGACTCCTACTGCAAGAAAGGCCTGGTGCATAATGGCTGATCAAGATCCATTTAGCGGACTACGTACTGGCCCTTGGGTTGGTACGAACAATGATCCACTCTTCCAAGGATTGACCGACGAGAATACGGTTGTCCCTGGTGGCGTCATCGAAGACCAGAGCATTACCAACGCTAAAATTGTTAACCTAAACGCAGAAAAGATTGACGCTGGTACGTTGAACGTCACTGGTTCTATGTCGATTAAAACAGCTGGTGTTCTACCACAGCTTGAGATCACATCTACTGGTACTATCATGCGTGATAACGCTGGCAATACCGTACTAGAAATCAATGGATCTACCACGACGTTTGATGCGGACATTATTTCGGCTGGAACAATTACTGGATCAATGATTCAAGCTGGAACGATTACTGCTGATAACATTGCAGCTGGAACTATTACTACTACCGAAATTGCTGCAAACACAATTACAGCTGCGGATATCGCAGCTGGAACTATCACGGCCACCGAGATTGCTTCAAATGCCATCACTACGGATAAACTCAATGCCAATGCAGTAACTGCTGCAAAGATTGCAGCTGGCACTATTACTGCTACAGAGATCTCGTCAAATGCTATTACAACTGACAAGATTAATGCAAATGCTATTACTACTGCAAAGATTGCTGCTGGGGCGATTACGGCCACCGAAATTGCTACTGGGACAATTACAGCTGACAGGATGGTTGCTGGCACTATTACTGCAGACTCAGCTATTATTGCGAACGCAGCCATTACTGGGGCTAAGATTGCCAGTGCAACTATTACTGACGCAAATATTTCAAGTTTAAGCGCAGCCAAGCTAACAGCTGGTGCAATTACTATTGCTCCAAGTAGCGGAGTTAGCGCAATCTCATCTACAAACTTTAACGTTACAAGCACAGGTTCTGTAACGGCAAACGATTTAATTATTGGCGCAACGACAGGAGACTCGATTGGCAATGATACTTCTGGTCGAATTGCCATCGTCCCAGCAACTACTCAAAGTGCTGCTTCATTGCAAGTGCAGACGGATTCGTCAGGCAATCTTTCTACGACAAAGAGCGTGAGTTCAGCGACTTCTGCCCTTGCTTCCGCAGACTCAACCGTTACGACGACCGCAGCGCATGGCTTTGTTGCAGGACAGTTCGTATCGTTCTCTGGTACGACAGGTGCGGCGTGGAACCTAATCACGCCAGCGTTGCCCATTCAGATTAAGGCAACTCCTACGACGACGACGTTTACGGTCAATCACTTTCTTGCCTTGCCTGCGCTCACCCTTGGCGGAACGGTCACCGCTTACAAGCGCCTCAACATCGTTGCCCCAGGAGGCGCGTTTGTTTACCAAAGCGGAACGACGCCAGGCCTAATGGGAAGCGGTTCTCTTGCTCTTGGAGCTTCGCTCACAAACCTTGGACGCGGAACGACTGCAACGTTAGCTGACGGCGAGATGGGATTCTTGACTGCGCTTGACTCTACAACTGCTCCAAAGACGCCAAGATACGGGAGCGGTGGCAGCCTTTATTCGCGAACGGGGGCGACGGACGTTTCAACAAGCGGAGACTTTATTCTCGGAACGAGCAGTACTTCTACGCAGGGCGACATCCGTTTCAAGACGGGCACTGGTGGACGCATTGGTGCGTTTAACGCGACGTCTGGCAACACGTCGATTGGCGTATACAACGCTGACCGAAGCGCCTATGCCGCGCTCGTGGCCCTAGGATTCTACCCAAACCAGGGAACAGCAAACCTGAGCCACAACGGCTCAAACTTTACAATGAACGATACTTTAGCGGTCACTGGGGCAATTACGGCAACGACAAACATTACTGCGACTGGAACCATCGGCGGTTCAAACCTGCCATCCTATGTGCGAACCGCAGTTTCCACTGCAAGCACAACAAGCATTGCCGCACAAGGATTCCAAGACCATACCGTCACGTATACCTCCACTGGATCAACGCCAACTGTTGTTATTGCATCCGTGTATCACTCAGGGGCAACAAGCGCGAACTTAGTCGCAACGGTATGGTCTAGAACCGCATCATCAGCAACTATCCGCATTTATAATGCAGGCACTGCGTCGACCACTTCGTCGCGGCAAGCCATGGTAATGGTGGGGATTGGATAAGTTATGACCACTGAAACTGTTGAATTGGCAATTTACTCCTCAGATGGAATTGTTGAATCAATTATTGGACTTCCGATTGCCGCACTTGACGGCTACAGCACAGGGAACGACATGCTTTTTGAGGTGCTGACCTCACGAGATCAATGCCCAATTGACGACCTGTCGCCTGGGAAGATTGTCCGAAGGATTGGGACTGGTCAGTATCGGCTGGAAGATTTATGACCCGCAGCCAAGCAGACCTTATTCTTGAGCGGCTTGACGCGCAGTCACAAAAGATTGACAAGCTTCAGAGCGAGATTGATCAGATGAAGGGCGGCTTGACCGTCCTCAAGGCCATCGGGGCATTTTTGGGAGTTGGTGGAGTAGGCGCTCTGTTAGCGTGGATTCAATCGCAAGGGAAATAATTGCAGGAGGATTGGAAAATGAAGTACAAAGTTAAGTCACAAATCGGAACTGATGCTGAGTCTCTGAAGGGTATTCTAGATGACTGCGGCCCCTCGGCAATTGCAGCTGCAGCTGCATGGGCCTCTGCTTACCTACTAGATCCAACCGCAACGGATGGAGTCAAGGCTAAGGAGAAGGCTACTGGCCGCAAAGAAAAGCAGGGCGTTTCGGATAACGGCTCAAGCCTTGGCGACCTGATCAAGACAGCCAAGGTTCTTGGCGCAAACGCTCGATACGCAGACAGCTGGGAAGACGTCATCCGCGAGGCCAAAAAGGGCGCAGCTATCGGCATCTGGGTTCAGCAGCCTGCTGGATACCCTAAGGGTCTTGAGGTCTCCGCATGGCACGACAAGTGGAAGCGTTGGTGGTGGGTCAAGCAGAAGCAGCCTGACCGCACGTATGGCCACATGACTTCAGCTGGATGGGATCCAGTCGAGGGCTGGCAGTGGGCATGCCCCACGCGCACTGGCAAGGGCAAGGAGGCCTTCGGAGTCAAGGTCACTGAGGAGCAGCTCAAGCAAATCGCTGACAGCAAGCGTGTCGCTGGCAAGGACAAGGCTCCAGCCTACAAGCACTGCATCATCATTTGGTTAACGGAGGCGCAAAAGGAACAGCTCAGGACGGCTAAGGCCCAAAAGGAGGCACTGCCACCAGGAGCCAAGATCGGGGATATCGACGTTGCCCTGGATGATTTCATGGGCAAGGTAGGCACTCCTGAGGAGAGGGTCATTAAAAAGCCCGTAGAGGCCCCTCAGAAGCCCGTAGAGGCCCCGAAAGTGGAAACTAGGGTGGAGACTCCACCCGCCAAGGAAGAGGCCCCAAAGGCCGTATTTTCCTCGGTAACTCTCCCAGACATGTCGAAGATCGACTGGATGGGTAAGGCAGAGGAGGCTGCGAGCGCACTAGCTGGTGCGCTTGAGGCGTCCAAGAAAGGTGTAACAAAAGTGGATAAGATTAAGATTGCTTTACTTTGGATCAAAGCCAACACTGGCGTTGACGAAGCGTTGTTTGAGGCCCTGCGAGCGTTCCTTGCAACCTCGATCGCTGTTTCGTTGGGCCTCGGCATCCCACTCCTCGACTTGAGTGGTGGCGACTTCCGCACGATTTTGTCAGCTGGTTTGGCGGCATGCCTACAGGTTGTAGTACGAGCTTTGAACCCAGACGACACCAAATTCGGTATCGGCAAGAAGTAGTCCGCCGCTTCGGCTAAGCCCGAAGCATAACAATTGTTCAGAAGGCGGCGGTTTTCACCCTACTATATTAGAGGTTACATCTTGACTAGATCAGTCACAGATGCATAATGCTCTACATGGAGGTGAAGCCATGATCTGGACATTAGAGCTAGACAGGGAGCTTTTGGCGGTACAGTCAGCTAATGAAGATGCTACGGCATCGAAGCTGGCAGGTATCTTCACGAGCAAAACTGGTCAAAAATTCACAGAGGATCAGGTTCGCAATCGCTTGCGACGTATCAAGGCTCAGCTAGACACTGAGTCGTTGAAGCCTGTTATCTCGACAGACGAACAGCACTTTTCAATTGAGGCGACGCCTAAGGATCAATACGTTGGTCCTCGGCTCGCCTTTTTTGATATCGAAACCACGGGGCTGAAGGCCCACGTTGGCCGCATGCTCTGGGGTTCGATCGCGGACTCGTGGGGCAATGTGAAGAACTTCTCGCTGGAAGATTATCCAGGGAAGACAATCACCGATGACAGCGAGCTGGTCGATGCGTATGCTCGAGAGCTCGAGAAGTACGACGGTGAGTGGGTATCGTGGAACGGCAAGCTATTCGATGTGCCGTTCATGAATGCTCGACTCCTCAAGGGTGGCAAGGAAGTCCTTCGTGGCGACCGAGTCCACGTTGACTTGATGTACTACTCGAAGGGCTCGTTGGCCCGAGTTGGTACGAGCCGCTTGGCTGGAGTGTCGGAGTTCTTTAACACGGCCAGCAGCAAGACGCCGCTCAGCTTTGATGTCTGGAACCTAGCTATGGCTGGGGATCTTGACGCTCTGCGCAATGTTGGAGAACACTGCGAAGCTGACGTTCTTGTCCTGCGAGACGTGTACAGGCATCTCAAGCCACTCATTAGGAACAAGCACCGATGAGCCGCCAGCTGACGTTCCAAGAAGTATTCAAGGAGCTGTACGACGAGGCTTATGACCTCCTCGTAGAACGCCAGCGCAAGTACGGCCCAGAGAACATCCGCAGTCAGGGCATCTATGGTGTCCTGACGCGACTCTCCGACGACAAGATTGCCCGAGTGAAGCAGTCGCTTCAGGGCACTGTTGTCAACGGAAAGATCGAGCTTGATCCAATCCTCGACGCAGAGGCCACGGACACGTTCGAAGATGCCCTTCTGGATATTGCAAACTATGCACTGATCGCGCTATCACTGCACCGAGGAGTGTGGGGGTTCCCTCTGGCCGAAGACCTCGATGAGGACGAAGAGGAGGGAATCGAGATATGAAACGCATCTACCTAGCTGGCCCGATTGAGCTGGTCAGCGAAGACGTTGCAATGGAGTGGCGTGCAGATGCAGCTGCGTACATTGCCGAGAACACAGAGTGCGAGTCGGTCGATCCGATGCACTACGAAGACGAAGACTCAAGCGACGCAAACATCGTGAACACGGACAAGGCCCTGATCAAGAGCTGCGACGCCGTGCTCGTAGACGGCAGGACCCCTGGGTGGGGCACTGCCATGGAGGTCCTGTTCGCTTGGGAGCGCAACATCCCAGTCGTTGTCTGGGGCGTAACGGAATATGAAGCATCCAAGTGGTTGCGGCATCACTCGGTAGCTGTGATCAAGAGCCTGCCGCAGGCGGTCTTCAAGGCTGCCTCAGTCGCATAGGAGAACACATGGCAAAGACACCAGCGTGGCAGCGTAAGGAAGGACAAAACCCCAAGGGCGGACTCAACGCCAAGGGCAGGGCGTCGCTTCGTGCAGCTGGCCAGAACATCAAGGCTCCAGTCAAAGCTGGTGACAACCCACGAAGGGCCAGCTTCCTTGCTCGTATGGCGGGGATGCCAGGCCCAGAGTACAAGGACGGCAAGCCGACACGGCTCCTCCTCAGCTTGAAGGCGTGGGGTGCATCATCAAAAGCAGACGCCAAGAAGAAGGCCGCGTCAATCAGTTCTCGAAACAAGGGGGGTAAGCGTGCCAGCTAAGATTGGTCTCTACGCAAACATTAACGCCAAGCGCAAGCGAATCGAAGCTGGCTCTGGCGAGAAGATGAGAAAGCCTGGGGCCAAGGGAGCCCCGACGAACAAGGCCTTTGTCGATTCTGCGAAGACGGCAAAGCGACCTCGCTCCAAGTCCTTGTAGCTCAGGGGATAGAGCGCCTCCGTCCTAAGGAGGGCGTCGGGGGTTCGAGTCCCTCCGAGGACACCACAAACATCGGTCTACCTCTATCGTGTCTAGGGGTAGACCGATTCCTTTTCCCGTGATAAGCTTGCAAAGAAGGAGGGAAAATGTCAGAAACACCAATCACAGACGCACTCAGCACGTACATCAAGGACAACGCCTCGATCAGAAAGCCCGATGGGAAGTACCATCCGTCAGGCCTGTTCGGCTGCGACCGCAAAACAATCTACGAGGTACTCGGTACGCCGAAGACGGACACCCGAGACGACCGCAGCTTCAGGATTCTGGAGTTGGGCCAGATCGTGCACGACTTTGTGCAGAAGGCGATCCTGACCCAGTACGACGAGGCCTACGACGAGATCAAGCTCAACGTCCCAGAGCTCAACATTGTGGGGTCAGCCGACCTCATCGTGCGGGTTGGGGACGAGTGGGAAGTCGTCGAGCTGAAGACGATCAATAGTCGGGCATTCCAGTATGGGGACATCCCAAAGCCAGAGCACGTCATGCAGCTACAAACGTACATGCATGCGATTCGAGCCAATGGGTTTACGGTTGCTGGCATTGGGCCAAACGAGGACGTCGTCTTCGACGCGGCCCCATTCAAGGACTTGACCAAGGGTCGTCTCGTATACATTTCCAAGGACGACATGAAGATGGCCGAGTACACCATCGAGTACTCAGAGGAGCTTGCGAGGTCAATCATTGACAAGGTCGCCAAGCTGGATTACCATCTCAAGTCTAATACCCTGCCAGAGCGGTTGCCTGAAGAGAAGGGCAAGAAGCATTGGCTTTGCGGGTATTGTGAGTTCAAGACCAAGTGTTGGGAGGTAGACAAGTGAGCAGATCAATCCTCGACGGTTACGTAACGGTAGACCAGCGCATCGTCGCATTCAAGGAGGCCTTCCCCGAGGGCAGCCTCCAGAGCGAGATCGTGTTGATGTCAGACAACAAAGTGGTGATCAAGGCCTACGCCTATCGCTCACCAGAAGATGCACGGCCAGGGATTGGCCATGCAGCTGAAGTCATTCCTGGGAAGACCAGCTTCCAGCGCGACAGCGAGCTCATGGTCTGCGAGACCTCAGCTTGGGGTCGTGCCATCGCAGCTCTTGGCTTCGAGGTCAAGCGCGGTGTAGCCACGCAGGAAGAGGTTGCTGCGGCTCAGGGCCGACAGGCCTCCCCAGCAGTCAAGACAGACCCAGAGAAGCTTGCGACCCCAGATGACCAGAAGAAGGTCTTCGAGGTTGCGGTCGCTTCTGGCCTTGACGTCGAGCAGGTAAAGGCCTTGGTCAACTTGTCGACTGGCAAGACCAAGCTGGACCAGCTGACGTATCAGGACTGTGACGTCATCCTCAACGAGGTCAACACCAAGGGTAGCCGTTACAAGCTTGCCCTTGACGTTAAGAAGGTGGGCTGATGAGCATGCCGAATAATGAGCAGGCCGAAGCTGGTCTACTCGCACGGCTGCTGATTGACCCTGCCCAGATCCCTGTCATCAGTGACAAGCTGTCTGCTGATGACTTCTATCGGCCAGAGTTTAAGACTGCGTACGCGCAGATGGTTAAGCTCTCTCAGGCGCGGAAGACCGTTGATGCGGCCACTATGGGGAAGGACGGGGAGATCCTACAGGAGCTCTTGACTCAGCTCACCCCTGCCCATCACGCGCCCCTCGAGGAGTACGCGGCCATCGTGCGGAGGGATTCGTTCCGCCGTAAGATGATCGCGTCCCTCGAGAAGGTCATCTCTCGTGTCGAGCACGAGGAGGATAGGGAGAAGCTCCTGACCGAGCTCGGATCTGTCACCGCTGCCATCATGGAAGGCGCAGAGGACGGCATGCTCCTGAGCCCAGCTGCGGCGATGGATCTGTACCTCGACGAGCTTGTCGCACGAGAGTCTGGCCGCAGAGGCCTGCGCTACGGCATCGAGCCACTCGACTCGCTCCTGAACCCAGCAAAACCTGGCGACATGATCGTCGTGGCCGCAAGGCCTTCGGTCGGCAAGTCGGCCTTGGCAGACAACATTGCCGACAACTGGGCGGTGCAGTCAGAGCACCCAGTTCTATTTGTGTCGATCGAGATGACCGTTCCCCAGCTCATGGACCGAGCTGTCTCTCGCGTAGCTCGCATCGACGCCAGTCGTGTGACGCGATGCCAGCTGACGGCAGAGGAGAAGGAGCGCATGGTCAAGGTCGTCCATGATCGACAAGCATTGAAGATCTGGTATCTCGATGACCCGCACGCAACGACTGGCAGCATCCGAGCTGCAGCTGCGCGCATTCGCCATACACATGGTGGGATCTCTGGGATCATCATCGACTACTTGCAGATCCTTAAGGACGACGGCAAGGACACCGAGGTGCAGCGAGTCACGAGAATCAGCCGCAACATCAAGGCTCTGGGGCGTGAGTTTAACTGCCCAGTGATGGCCTTGTCGCAGCTGAATCGTAGCGTCGAGCTGCGTGAGGATCAGAGTCCCAAGCTCCACGACCTCCGCGAGTCTGGTGCGATCGAGCAGGATGCTGACGTCGTCGTCGGCCTCCGTCGAGAGCTCGGCACTCCAGACATGTGGGTCGAGGTCTTGAAGAATCGCAATGGCAAGGTCGGAAAGGTACGTCTGGACTTCGACACCCAGTACATGGTCTTCGCCAAGCCAGATCCAGTAGCTGCGGCTGTCGCATGACCAAGCTGATCACGACGTTGAACTCGATCGTGGTCCTCGTTCTTGTGGCCTACCTATTGACGGTTACGCCTTCTGAGCTTATAGTGAACGAAGTCAACTACAGGTCGCCGATGCCAAGTGCCTCTGGCTCGGCGGCCATCCCCGAAACTATTGACGGCATTGCCACGTGGTACGACGCGACCAAGAACTACGCTTGGTTCACGAAGAAGCCTCGAGCTAATGCCGACAAGTACCACCAAGAGGGAGCACCGTATCCATTCTACGTGGCAGCTGGGCCAGAGCTCAGGGCACTGAAACCCTTCAAGTGGGGCGACAGGCCGTACAGGATTTCAATCTACAACTACAAGACGAAGAAGGAGATTATCGGATGGGTCGTAGACGAGTGCATGTGCAGAAGGCTGGTCGACCTATCGCCAGCGGCCTTCGTAGCTCTAGGCGTCCCGCTCGGCGTAGGAATCCAAAAGGTGAAGGTGACAATCCTACCGTAGCCAAGTGGGAGGATGCCGACACGCTGGGCGAGTGCCCATACTGCGGCAAGTACAGGCCAATCATCTTTCGAGGTGATGTGAAACCATGCTTCATGTGGGAAAGGGTTGAAGAAGATGACGGAGATGACGGAAGCTCAGAAGAGGGGGAGGAATAACCGCAAGCGCGGCAACGCCATCGAGCTATGGGCGTGTAAGAAGCTCGGCATTAGCAGGACAGGGATGTTCGGAGGCAAGGCCGATGGCGGCAAGTACGACGAGCGTTTCGTGATTCAGGTGAAGAGTGGTGGGGCATTCAGCGAGAGGACATGGAGTCTTCTGGAATCTCTCAAGCCACTTGCGCACCAGACCAGAGGCGTGGTTTACGCCTCAGCTGACGGAGCGGGTAGCAAACGCCGCTCATACATTTGCATCGAGCTGGACGACTTTGTCCGACTCGTAGGGCAGGAGGAAAGCAATGTCTGATAAGGGACAGTTCATCGCAACAGTCGGCAAGGTCGGCACAGATCCAGAGCTCAAGGAGACGAAGGTCGGCCCAGTGCTGACGTTCCGCTTCGCAGTGCAGACTGGCTACCCTTCGGCCAAGGGAGAGAAGGGGCCAGATCCTGTGTGGTACGACGTCACCACGTTTAAGCAGGAGCTCTTCGACCAGATCAAGGGAGCGGCCTACAAGGGCGCAAACGTCTGCGTTGAGGGCTACATCAAGGGTCGCGAGTACAACGGCAAGACTTACTACAGCATTACGGCCTCCCGCGTGGGCAAGGTCGAGTGGCTGAAGAAGACCGAGCTTCCGTTCTAATGCAGTCCTTCCTCGAGACGGTCTGGAACCAGAGTCGCGGTATGCACGCTGACCCTTTGGGTCTGGCGTATGGCGAGCTGCGATTCATGAAGACTGATCCTAATGGCGAGAAGGACGTGCGGCAGTTTTTCTGTGACATGTCGCTGAGCCACGAGTTTGGGATCAAGCAGGCCGTTGAGGAGGCCATGCAGAAAGTGGCCGATGGCTGGGACGTCTACTACGGCGTGCTGCTGCGCAACTCCATGAAGGGGACTGCAGCAGCTTGCCCAGAGTGGACGAGCATCCTGTGGGCTGACATCGACGGCAAGAACTTTGCTAACAAGGGCGCAGCTCTTGCAGCACTGAACCTGTACCCGATCAGGCCGAGCATTGTCGTGGACTCTGGCAACGGATTCCACGCCTACTGGCTCCTCGACAATCCACTACCGAAAGGGGAGGCGCAGCTTGCGATGAAGGAGATTGCTCGCATCTGCGGAGGCGATGCGGTGAGCGACTTCCCGCGAGTACTGCGCCTCCCTGACACCAGAAACTACAAGAAGCCACCGTACCCACCAGTGCGGCTGCTTCGTCTCGATCGTGAACAGCTCTATCGGCCTACAGACTTCGTAGTCCCAGAGAAGAAGAGCACGCGCAAGCGTGAGATCCTCAACGACGGCGACCTTGCGAAGATCCCTGTGTGGCTGAGCGAGCTGGTCAAGGACGGTGCTCCTCGAGGGCAGCGATCCGAGACGTCATTCAAGGCCTGTCTCTGGCTCATGCGATACGGCATCAGCGAAGGCCAGATCAGGGATCTCTTCGCCAGCAATCCAGCTGGGATCGGAGAGAAGTATTCAGAGTCTGGCGACCGCTGGCTCAGTAGGACAATCGCAGCTGCGAGGGAGGCGTTGTAATGGCAGGAGTAAAAGCAAAGCGAGCTGGCGTAGCAAAGCCGCCAGTATGGACGATCACCAGCTGCAGCGAGTGCAACCACGTGATCGATTACACAGATCCCAAGAGAGTCGTCTTCCCAGCTGTGCGCGTGAAGGTCATCACCTTTACCGAGGCCAAGGGCTCGACTCGCTGGGAGTGGCGGCATAAGGCCTGCTTCAAGTAAGGAGAGACATGAGCAACGTTGACTGGTACGAAAGCATCAACCGATACCGAGACAGGGCGCAGGAGTACGGCAAGCTCAAGAGCGAAGCAGCTCAGGAGTTTGTCAGGCTCGTGGCCATTAAGACAGACCGATGGGTTGCCCAGAAGATGGTCGACGCCGAGTACGCTGAGAAGCTTGAGGTCGCTCAGGCCGAGACCGAGATCGCAAAGGTAGCAATGGGAAACTTCATCGCAGAAGCATTCAAGAAGCTGAAGGAGGAAATCTAATGCCGATTAATCCAGTATTTGCGACGTCACGTATCAAGGGATTTGTGGCTCGATACCACACGCTCGTGATCTTCACAGCTGGGCAGGCCTCAGCTTTGATCTTCCTGCTTGTGGCCAGACTCCTAGGCGGCAAGTGAGATGCCCGAACTGCGGGAGCTCGGACTTCAATCGGTACAGGGCTCCGCAGGATACGATGGGGATGACGGTGAGGAGACACAGCTGCGTGAAGTGCGCGAAGATCTTCCTCTCGTTTCAGATCCCGTACTCGGAGGAGAAGGCGCACCAGCTCCTCAACCTCATCTTGGCCGCGACGAAGAAGAGGCCGACCGTTTCTTTAAAGAGAAAGCTCGTGAACTAGGCTACCTCGACGAGGGCGGCAAAGGCCTCTGGGCGTTCTACCGAGACAACGGCATTCTCCCGCCAGAGTACATGCGTCGGGTGATCCCAAGCAAAGAGCTGACTGGGACAATCGACAAGCTCTAGGCCAGAAAGCAAAAAAGCCGAGGCGGCCATGTGGCTACCTCGGCTTTTTGCTTGAGCTCTAAATGTTCAGTCGTGCTGGGGACTCTGCCATAGCTCGAAGGCGAGCTAGGACGATTGACAGGCAAGGCGTGCAGTAGAGCTTCTTGCCGCCTCGATACTTAGTGCTATGCAGCCTTTCGCCGTCGCACTTCTTCCCGATGACTCCGCTAAGGCACTTCTTCTGCTCTTTCACTTTGCCTCCTTTAGCAGTGCCAGCCACATGGCCAGCTCTTGACTGCTAAGTAGAGTATAGCACATCAAAAAAATGGCCATACCACTTTTTCCTCTACCCACGCTCAGAGCTTTTTCTGGTCGTGCGTAAAAAATAGATGGTACGGCCACTTTTCAATCCTCATCAAAAATGAATACAGGAACCCACCCATCCGACATGCAAGCTCCTGCAGCCTCAGGCCACCCTGAGGTGTCGACCTTTGTGCCACACGCTTGCGTGAGTGGCAGGCCATTGATCTCGAGCTCTTCTGGCTCAGCCGATACGCCGACAGGCCAGTCGCACTTACTGCACGCCCACACGACGCTGCGCGGGGAGTCCTTGTACGGCTGGCTCGGCTCATGGCCAAGCTTGGTGGCCTCGTCGATGCTCTGCAGGTAGAGCCTGCCCAGTGCGCCAGACCAGCGGTTGAGCTTGAACGGTACGAGCTCTTCGTCGTCCGCCTTCTTCCATAGCGAGCTCACACTGCCAGCTTGACGGCCACGCCGACGTTCTTACGAGACCAGCGAGCGATGCGCTCCATGGCCTCCTGCTGCGTGCGAGCTCTTCCTGTGACGTGCGATCGTGGCGACCGAGTCAGGGACGTCGTAGCTTCGAAGCCATACGTCCAGCTGTATCGGTCGTCCTTCCAGATCCTAAAAATGAATCCTTCGTCCGTATACCCTTTGTCGATGTTAACTCCGTCCATCATAGGTCTCCTTCATACACTTGATGCAGATCGGCACGAGGCCGATGCCGCGTAATGCGTTAGCTGTGGCCTTGCTCTTGCCGACTTCCATGAAAGCTACGCTGGTCTCGCGGTCAAAGTAACCACCAGTGCCAGTGTAGATGTCGACTCGGATCTTCTTGCCGCAAGCTACGCAGATTTCCAAATAGTTTGCTCGTCCTTCCCTCCAGCTCTCCCGCGCATGCTGGTCGAGCTTCTCGTCGCTGGGGAGGAGGATGCCGCCATTACCAGCAAGCCTCTCGAGCACTACGACCATGTGGTCGACGTCTGGGTTGCTTGTGATTTGGCAGATCCTCCTCGCCAGCTGAGGGATGGCCTCGGCCACCGTCACGAGTGAGCCTCAATGAGGCTGTCCTCGTCAGGCCGAGGGTCATAGGTGTCGAGCTCGGCTCGAGCTTCTGCATCGATGCACCAGTGGTGGTAGGCCAGCCCAGT
>Ga0214921_10001523_pt1 | contig 39332 bp, 33 predicted proteins | sample LL1505_MetaG_FD_177992 | JGI IMG/M metagenome (GOLD analysis project Ga0214921, IMG submission 177992) | Freshwater microbial communities from Lake Lanier, Atlanta, Georgia, United States - LL-1505 | ecosystem: Environmental > Aquatic > Freshwater > Lake | place: USA: Georgia | collected...
GCATGGAGGATCCGGTTGATTTTTCGGAAGAGCGGTTCGGCTTGTTTAAGGGGAAGCATGCTGGCTTTGTCAGACAGAGCTTTTTTCGGATTGGGGTGAACCTCAATGAACAGGCCATCCACGCCGAGGGCGACAGCCGCCCGGGCAAGTGCGGGAATAAACCGGGCATCTCCAAGGGTCACCTTGCCCCCGGAGGGTTTTTGTACGGAGTGGGTGGCATCAAAAATCACGCGGTGGCCCTGATGTTTCATGATGACGAGGCTCCTCATATCGACAACCAAATCTCCATGGCCAAATGTTGTTCCTCTTTCGGTGATCCAAGACTTGTGGCAGCCACCCCGTCTTAACTTTTCCATGATGGCAGGAACGGCGTCCGGGGATAGAAACTGTCCTTTTTTGACGTTCACCGCCCTGCCGGTTTTTGCTGCAGCCAGAAGGAGATCCGTTTGTCGGCAAAGAAAGGCCGGGATTTGTAGGATGTCCACAACACGACCAGCTTGGGTGGCCTCTTCTACGGTGTGCACATCCGTCAGGATCGGTACTTTGAGCTGTCGCCGGATCGCTGCCAATTCCTTGAGGCCTTTGGAGAAGCCGGGTCCTCTTGGAGATGTGATGGAGGTACGGTTGGCCTTATCGTAACTGGCCTTGAAAACATAGTTCCATCCCAGTTCCGCGCATAGGTCGCGAAGGGTTCGCCCGATCAAAAGGGAAGTTTTGCGAGACTCGAGAACGCAGGGGCCCCCGATAAGAAGAAATCTTGAATTATTTGATTTGGGCATTTTTTTGGGCGGCTTGTGCAAAGCCACGGAAAAGTGGGTGAGGTAAATGAGGCTTGGATCTAAACTCAGGATGGAACTGGCAGGCCACAAACCAAGGGTGGTCTGGAATCTCGATCAGTTCCACCAGATCTGCCTTGGGGTAGGTTCCGCTTATGCGGAGGCCGGCTTTTTCGAGAAGTTGGCGATGGGCATTGTTAAACTCGTAGCGGTGGCGGTGGCGCTCTTGAATTTCCGTTTGTGCATAAGCTTTTTGAGCCATCGATCCCGGGGCTAGTCGGCAGGTGTAACTGCCAAGCCTCATGGTTGCGCCCTTGGCTCCATTCAAATCCTGTCCCGGGAGGAGGGTAATGACGGCACTTTCCGTCTGGGGATCAAATTCCGAGCTATGGGCCTTTTTGAGTCCAGCCATGCTTCGGGCAAACTCAATCACAGCCACCTGCATGCCCAGGCAAAGCCCGAGATAAGGGATCTTATTTTCTCTTGCGTACTTGGCAGCTGCAATTTTTCCCTCGATTCCGCGTTCGCCAAAACCTCCGGGAACGAGAATGCCATTCACGCCATCCAACAGGGTTTGAGCCCCTTGTTTTTCGATTTCCTCGGCATCCACCTTAACGAGATCAACGCCGATGTCTTCGCTGGAGGCCGCATGGAAAAGAGCCTCTGTCACGCTCTTATAGGCATCAGGCACACCAAGGTATTTGCCCACCATGGCGATTTTCGTCCTATGTTTGGGGGAAATCATTCGTCCGACGAGTTTTTCCCATTCCTTCATATCTGCAGGAGGGGCTTTTAGGCCAAGATAGGAAATCACCAGTTCGTCCAGTCTCTCCCGTTGAAGCATGAGGGGAACCTCATAAATGGTGTGTTTGACGTCCTGTTCTTCGATCACTGCTTCGACCGGAACGTTACAAAAACTGGAGATCTTTTGGCGGGTTTCCTGATCCACAGGGTGTTCGCTTCGGCACACCAGAATCTGGGGTTGAATCCCGATTTCCCGGAGTTTGGCCACGCTTTGCTGTGTTGGTTTGGACTTGAGTTCACCTGCAGCCTTGATGAAGGGGACAAGGGTGACATGAATGAAGAGGCAGTGTCCGGGACCGGTTTCGATCGCAAATTGCCGAAGGGCCTCGAGGAAAGGCAGTCCTTCAATATCCCCGGTCGTTCCTCCGATCTCGGTGATCAGAATATCGCAGTCCTCATGTTGCCCCATATGTCGGAGACGGTTCTTAATTTCGTCGGTGACATGGGGAATCACTTGAACCGTCTTTCCGAGGTAGTCCCCGCGTCTTTCCTTTCGCAAAACCTCCTCATAGACCTGCCCGGCGGTGAGATTGTGGCGGCGGGTTAAATGACAGGAGGTGAATCGTTCGTAGTGCCCGAGATCGAGGTCGGTTTCTGCGCCGTCCTCTAGGACGTAAACCTCCCCGTGTTGGTAGGGGCTCATCGTTCCGGGATCAACATTAAGATAAGGATCGAATTTCATCAGGCCGACTTTCAGGCCACGCCTTTCCAGTAATGTTCCCAATGCTGCGGCGGTAAGTCCCTTCCCGAGAGAGCTGATCACCCCGCCTGTGATAAAGATGTATTTCATTTGGAGATAGTTCTGGAGCGTTCTGCCAGGGCCCGTTCCGCGCGTGTCACGTCCCCCGGCGTGTCCACACCAACGGAAACGAAGGTAAGCGTCAGCACTTGAATCGCAATCCCGTTCTCAAGTGCGCGGAGTTGCTCCAATCGTTCGCTTTTTTCACCCGGACTAGGGGGGAGGGATACAAATGTTTGCAGGGTAGTTGGGGTGTAAGCGTAGAGGCCTACATGTTGGTGGGTCCATTCATGAGCCTTTTCCATGGAAACTTTGCGTTGGAAGCCCAGAGCCCGCCCATGAGTATCAAAGGAAACTTTGACAACATCGGGGCGCTGTAAATCCAAGACTTCGGGAAGAGGTGTGGCCACCGTGGCCATCCCAAAAGAAGAATTCAAACCGCTGATCCACCGGTCGAGAAAGGTTCCTTCGATCAGGGGTTCATCTCCCTGAATGTTTAGAATCCAGTCCGACTCGAGTCCTTGCGTGACTTCGGCGACGCGATCTGTTCCAGAGAGATGATCCGGTCTTGTCATTTTGACCTCAGCCCCGAATTTTGCAGCGGCTTCCGCGATCCGGGCGTCGTCCGTTGCGATGATGACTCTTTCGATGGATTTAGCCTTTTTGGTGGCCTCCCAGACCCACTGAAGAAGGGGTTTTTCGGAAATCAGGGCAAGGGGTTTTCCCGGAAACCGGGTTGAGTGATAGCGGGCAGGAATCACCGCAATGACTTTGGGAGAATTCATCGACTGGTTTATTTTGACTTTAAAAGCCAATCACAGGCGGTGGGCCAATCCTTGGCGGTGAAAGAAGCCAGGCGGATTGCCTCTTGTTCTTCGTCGAGCGGAACGCGGAGATGCAGAAGGATAGTTTTACATCCAGCTTGGTGGCCCGCCTGAATATCGCTTAGACGGTTTCCCACCATAAACGACTGAAGAAGCTCAAACCCATGCATTTGGGAGGCTTCCTGTAGCATAAGGGGGGAGGGTTTTCTGTGTTCGTCGTACGGGTCACCCGGTGCGGCATAACAGTGTTTGTAGGCCGTGAAGATTCCTCGTCCCCCCAGTAGTTCCTCCATTCTCGCATCGACAGATCGAACCTGTTCTTTGGTGATCAAGCCGCGGCCTACGCCGGATTGATTGGATACGACGACCAAAGGGAAGCCGGCATGGCGGAGGGCCTGCACGGCCTCCATCGCGCCTGGCATAAGTTTAACGAGGGAAGGATCCCCCAGATAAGGCACGTTTTCGATCAGCGTGTCGTCACGGTCGAGAAAAACGGCTCCTTTACCCATGATTCCGGGATGCCTCGATGATTTCCTGGGGGGTCACCGTGGCAGTTCCCAGTTTCCCTACCACAATCCCGGCGGCGAGGTTGGCGATTTCGGCCGAGAGATCTCCACGCAGACCGGCTCCCAATCCGGCAGCGAGAAGGGAAACGACCGTGTCTCCCGCACCAGAAACATCATATACCTCGCGGGCCCGGCTCGGGATGGCGTAAGGTTTTTGATTGGGTTGGAAGAGAATCATCCCATGTTCCCCTAGGGTGAGAAGAAGATGTTGGCAGGACCATTTGAGAAGAAGTTCTTCCCCAGCGGCAATCCAGTCCTTGGGATTGGCAGAATCCGGTTGTCCCAGTGCCCCAAAGGCTTCTGTCCGGTTGGGTTTTACAAGAGTGGCTCGGTTCCACTGCAGCGGATTGTGAATATTGGGGTCGATGGCTGTCGGGATTTTTTTTTCATGGGACGCTTCGAGGAGGGCATCCACTAGGGGTTGGTCGAATAGGCCCTTTCCGTAATCCTCCAGAATCATGGCGTCACACCGGGGCAGAACCTGCAGGACCTTGCGGAGGACAGCGTCCCGTTCTTTTTGGGTGAGTCGGTTGGGTTCTTCGCGATCCACGCGAACCACTTGCTGTTGACGTGCAAGAATGCGGGTTTTTCGGATTGTCGGGAATTTGCTCGAACGGCATATCCCGGACACGCCGATTTTCCCGTGACGAAGAAAATGCAGGAGTTGTTGGCCGGTTTCATCCTGGCCGATGCCGCCGCTTAATTCGGCGTGAATGCCAAGAGAGGCAAGATTTCTGGCCACATTCGCAGCTCCTCCGGGGTAGGCGCTTTCTTTTTCCACGTGGACAACCGGAACCGGAGCTTCCGGGGAAATTCTAGAAACCCGACCATAGATAAATTCATCCAGCATCAGATCCCCCACGACAAGAATTCGAAGTTGTTGAAAGCGCTTAAGCGCAGAACGGAGTAGGTCTGGGGAGATGCGAAGCATTGTGCGGGAAGGCATAGCCAGATGATGCCGAAATATGCTGCTGTGATCAACGCTCCCCTATCCCTTGTGAGCTCGGACGCAGTAATCCAAACCGAATACATATATCGTTACCATACAATTACTTATAAATTTTATCCTTAAAGGATGTCTAAAATATGAAATCAGGCTTTGGTGAAGTTCGGGAAGGAGTTAGTAATGACGGATGCTTTTTGACTATCACATGCACACTCCCTTATGTGGCCATGCCACGGGGCATCCTCGGGAGTATGCGGCGGAAGCCATCCGAAAGGGCCTGCAAGAAATTGGTTTTTCAGAGCATAACCCCATGCCTTCGAAATTTGATGATTGGCGGATGGATTCATCCGATTTCCCCGAGTATCTGCGTTTAGTGGAGGAGGCTCGCAAGGAATTTCCTGAACTGCCGATTCGTCTTGGATTGGAGTGCGATTTCTTACCAGGAAAAGAGTGGTGGATTCGCGAATTGGTGCAAAAGGCCGATTTCGACTATTTCATCGGTGCGGTCCACTACATCACACCCGATTGGGACGTGGATAATCCACTCAAACTGGCTCGATGGAAGGATCAACCCGTGGAGGAGGTTTGGGCGAAGTATTTTAAGGCGATGACGCAGGCTGCCCAAAGCGGGCTTTTTGATTTTCTGGCGCACCCAGATTTGGTGAAGAAGTTTGGACATCGCCCCAAAGGGGATTTGCGGCCCTATTACCGGGAGACCTTGGATGCGATTGAAGCGGCTGGAATTGCCATGGAGGTGAGTACCGCTGGACTTCGGAAAGAGGTGATGGAGATTTATCCATCGAAGATTTTTCTCGAGGAGGCCTTTCGAAGGAGAATCCCTGTTTTAATTTCTTCCGACGCCCATGCCCCCCAAGAAGTGGGCTATGAGTTTGCCCGGGCGGTTTCCCTTGTCAAAGAAGTGGGGTACCGGGAGATTAGCTGTTTTCGTGGTCGAAAAAGAGTCGCGGTCCCTTTGGGATAAAATTCTATCGACGCTCGATTTGAGCCCCAAGGGACTTGAGGCGCTCTTCAATCCGGCTGAAACCGCGGTCGATCTGGCTGATGTTTCGAATCTCAGATTCTCCATCGGCACAAAGGGATGCAATCAAAAGGGCCATTCCGGCCCGAATGTCTGGGCTGGCAAGTTTTGCCCCACGAAGCTTGTCGGAGCCAAGGACAACTGCACGATGAGGATCGCAAAGAATAATACGGGCTCCCATTTCGAGTAAACCGTCGACAAAGAACAGTCGGGACTCAAAAAGCTTTTCGTGAATCAGGACCGTGCCCTTGCATTGGGTGGCGGTCACCACCGCAACAGAGGTCATGTCGGCGGGAAAACCGGGCCAAGGGGCATCGGAAATGTGGGGAACCGCGCCGCCGAATTCCTTTTCGACCTCGAGGGATTGATTTTTTGAGACAAGAATGTCTTCGTCTTTTACTTCGGTCCGGATCCCGAGCCGATTGAAGGTCTGAAGGATCATCCGCATGTTATGGGGTGCAGTGTTTTTGATCTTTAGTTCGCCGCCAGTGACAGCGGCCAAGGCGAGGAAAGATCCGGCTTCCAGGTAATCGGCGCTAATCCGATGAGTGGTGCCTTTGAGGGATTTTACACCTTCAATTGTCAGGGTATTGGTTCCGATGCCGGAGATTTTGGCGCCCATCGCATTGAGCAGATTGCCGAGAGCCTGAACATGGGGTTCGCTGGCCGCATTGTGAAGAACAGTGACCCCATCGGCCAAAACAGCGGCGCATAGGCCGTTTTCCGTAGCTGTAACGGAGGCTTCATCCATCAGGATATCGGCTCCTTTGAGTTTTTTAGCTTTGATCTGGATTCCGTCCCGGATGTCGGTGATCTGAGCGCCCAAGGCGGAAAAAATCTGCAGATGGGTGTCGAGGCGTCGGCGACCAATTCGATCTCCGCCGGGACGTGGAAGGGTGACTTCGCCTGTACGTGCGAGAAGGGGGCCAGCCAATGTGACAGACCCTCGCAGACGAGAACCTAGTTCAGGATGAATGGTCGATTTGGGAGTTTCTTTTGCCTGAAGAGTTAAGCTTCGTCGCACATTGCATGATTCAGATTCTTTCGAGACAAGACCAAGTTCGTTCAGAATTTTCTCCATCAATCGGACATCATCGATCTGGGGAATATTATGAAGGGTGACAGGTTGGTCCGTCAGACAAACTGCAGCCATGAGTGGCATGGCTTCGTTCTTGTTGCCTTGGGGTTCGATTTCGCCACGGATAGGGTTCCCCCCCCGAACCAGAAAGCGCCCATTGGATGTTCCAGACATAAACGGAAAATGCCTCGAGGGACGCAGAAGAGCAATCCTGCGTGCATGTATTTTTGCAGTTTTATCCAAGGCAAGGATCGCGTAGTACTCCTACTCAACAGCTATGACCTCCTCTCCCTCGATCCGATGGATGGACCGCTATATTGGGGCCGTTGCCTGCCTGATTTTATCGATTATAGGGGGGCTATCCCTCAAGAGGGGGAGGGAGAGGCCTTTCAAAAATATCTTACTAATCGAGCTTTTTGAAATGGGTGCGTCGATCATGACGACGCCATCTATCCGATACATTCGAACCCGCTTCCCGGATGCAAAGATTCATGTGCTTACGACCCAAAGCATCCGTTCCTCTTGGCTGAAAATCGATGAATTGGAGCCTTCACGGGTTTTTGCCTTAAGGGAGGACGGTGTGTTTTCGTTCCTGTTTTCCTTTCTCCAGATTCTGAGAACTCTGAACCGGGCTCAAATGGACGCAGTGATTGATTTTGAATTATTCTTCAGAATCACCGCTATTTTCAGCTTTTTTATCAAAGCAGGAAAAAAGGGTGGCTTTTTGCGGTATCACCTCGAAGGGCTTTATCGGGGATCAATCTATAACTCCGGGTGTCATTTTAATCAAAACACCCACATTGCTAAAAACTTCCTCGCGTTGACGAAGACTGTTTTGGGTGAATCAAGGGATTTTCCTCAATACAAGAACAACCTCACCGTGGAGGAGCTTTTTTTGACCCCGTATCAACCTCGGGCGGATGTCTTAGCGGAATTAAGAAAAAGAATCCCAGAATTCATTTCCAGCCCCTATCTTTTGGTGGCACCGGATGTGGGTCCGAATCTATCCGTCCGGAATTATCCGCTGGATCGACTGGCGGGAGTTCTTAAAGAAATTCTTCAGGAATTTCCCGGGTATCGGGTGGGAATGATCGGGACTAAAGACAACATCCCAAGTTGTGAAAAGCTTGCGGAACTCGTTCAGAGCGACCAATTGGTTTCCTTGGCTGGCCGCACGACGATGGATGAACTTTTTGATTTGCTCTGTGGGGCAAAACTTCTCATCAGCAACGATAACGGGCCGGTTCATTTTGCCGCCATGACAGATACACCGACTTTAGCCCTCTACAGCACAGACTCCCCATTCGTCTACGGATCCCTGGGAAAGTGCCTTATCCTTTATAGCTTCTACCAGTGCAGTCCTTGCATTATGGCGTATAACCACAAGCGCTCGGACTGTTCGGACAATAAGTGCCTACAAGCCATTCCGACATCAACTGTTTCCTCCTTTGCCCGTCGAATTCTGCGTAATGATCCGGAGATCCGATATCAAACCATCAATAATACAACCCCGTATCTTTACTAGTCTTTGGGTTGTTTTAGGGGTCGAATTCTTGGGTCAAAAAGGTAGAATAGAAACTTTATGAAAGTTCCGATGTTGGACTTGGTTGCCGAACATGCTCCTTACCGGGGTGAATTACAGGCTGCCTTCGAGAGAGTCCTGGATAGCGGAAGGTTTGTTTTAGGACCTGAAGTGGAAGCTTTTGAGCGTGAGATTGGGGTATGGATTGGTGTGCCTTATGCCATTGGGGTCTCGAATGGATCGGATGCTTTGTTGTTGGCTCTTCAGGCGGTGGGAGTGGGGCCCGGGGATGAGGTTATTTGTCCGACCTACACATTTTTTGCCACGGCTGGCGCAGTGGCCAGGTTGGGTGCCAAGCCGGTTTTTGTGGATAGCGCGGAGTGTTGTTACAACCTCCGGGCGGATCAGGTTTCTGCGAAAATCGGGCCGAAAACCAAAGCCATCATTGCTGTTCATCTTTTCGGGCAGTGTGCTGACATGGATCCGATTCTGACTGCAGCCGAAAAGCACGGGATTCCGGTGATTGAGGATGCGGCCCAGGCTCTTGGAGCAAGAGATAAGGGGCGTCAGGCGGGCACCATGGGAACGTTGGGAACGTTTTCCTTTTTTCCCACAAAGAATCTGGGGGCACTGGGTGAAGGGGGGTTGATCACCACGAAGGATGCCTCACTCGCTGAAAAGATTCGTAAACTGCGTGTTCACGGAGCCAAGCAGAAATACTTCCATGAAATGATCGGCGGCAATTTCAGACTTCATGAGCTTCAGGCGGCATTTCTTCGCGTCAAGTTGAGGCATTTGCATTCAGCCTTAAGGAAAAGAAGGCAGAGTGCGGAAAAGCTCCTTGCGGGGTTGCAGGATAAGTGGAGCGCCATCATGCCTCTTGATTCATGTGTATGCCAAGGAAACGGTGGGGCCAAGGATGTGAAGCCGGGCACTGTTCTTCTGCCTTTTTCCTGTCACTCCGCTGAGGGTGAGCACACTTGGAATCAGTTTGTGATTCGGGTCACAGGACCTGGGAATCGCGATGCCTTTCGGAATGAATTAGCAACGAAAGGGGTTCAGACTGAGATTTATTATCCTAGGGCTATGCACGAGCAGGATTGTTTTGAGGTTCAAGGCAATGTCTTTCCTGTGGCACGCCGCCTTTCTGAAGAGACGTTGGCCATGCCTATAAGTTATTCTTCCCAAATCCCATGATAAAGCTTGCTGAGTTTGTTTACACGGTTTTATGCAAGCCCAAGCCGATTCGATGGTTGGTGAATCGTATTCTTGTGATGATTAGTCCGGAGAAGTTTCATCTCAAGGGGGCGGTTATTCATCTGAACCATCAAGATCCCATTCTTTGTGGGGCACTGACTCTCGGGGTTTTTGAGAAAGATGAAATCGAGCGTTTTTTCTCTGAAATCCGGGATGGAATGACCTTCGTTGATATTGGCGCAAATATAGGGCTTTATACCTCTCTTGCTCTTCGTCAAATGCCGAGGTCTGGACTTATTCTGGCAGTCGAGCCGGCAGAGGAAAACTTCCTTTACCTTGAGAAAAATATTTTGGAAAACAGGATTTCCTCTTCCAAGGTGAAGGTCATTGCGGAGCGCGTTGCTCTTTCCGACCGAAAAGGCGAGGCCTTGCTCCATAAAAATCCCGGAAACAAGGGTGATAATCGTCTTTATCAGGACGCACTACTGCAAGAATCCGAAAGTGTTCAGGTTATCACCCTCGATGAGTTATGTGATCACCATGGTATTATCAAAATCGATTTCATGAAAATGGATGTTCAGGGGTTGGAGAAGAGGGTTTTAGACGGCGCAAAATCAATACTTCAAAAGTCCAAGTCCTGCATCATTCTGATGGAGTTCTGGGCCTCTGGAATCGAGAGAGCAGGGGATTCGCCTGCGTCCATTTTTGAACTCCTTGAAAGTCTAGGTTTCCATACTTACGAGCCTGTGGGAGGAAAACTACTTCCCATCAAGGCACAGGAGGCAATTCGACGAACTCAGGGTCGCAAGTATATGAATATCGTCGGTAGGAAAAAATGAGCTTTTTTAAGTTTCCATAGATACTGGAAACATACCCTTTTCCTTTTTTCCTGTAATTCCAGTTGGTCATAAGTTCGGATTCCTGAGTATCCGTATGGTCCCTGCTTGAAAGACGAGTGGCCATGTTATGACTCTGGAATCTTCGAGAAAACCAGGGACTGACTTCTGTCGGAATGCCCACAATTCATCAAGATGCGTGATTACAAAATACTTCGCGAGTTGAATGTCTATAGGGTATCGGAACCGCTCGCGGGCTGGCGCTGGATCCAGAAAGTCACCCCCCGGCAAACCCGTCCAAGCGGTAGCCATTAGAACGTCGGCATTTCGGCAATGAAGCATCCATCCAAGATTCCAATATGCGATAACAAGATCATCAGGATTTGTTCTTTTGTTTAGCCAAGTGGCGGCAGATTCGTAATCTGGTATCGAATCAACTACCCAGGGCGAAATTCTCACCGGCAGTCTTTGGCCTAGAACTAAGGGCATCTGAAACAATCCGAAAAAGATGCAAATAAATACAGGTCCAGCTTGTAGAATCCGCATGCCATTTCTTTTGACCGAAAAACGTCTGCCGATGATGCTAATCAACTGATAAAGCCCAATTGAGCCCAAGGCTGCTAGAATCGGAAGAATAACAAGAGCCTGATAATAAAAATAGGTCAGGTTTTGGCGATTTCGAAGGAGCAAGAAACTCATCATCAGGGAAATCATGCAAAGCATGTAAGTACGACGCCTAAGACACAAAAAAAACCCAATCAGAGCAAAGACATGGAAATAGTCCTGAAATAAGAAAATGCCATAATTCTGTAAAACCTTAAGTCCGCCACCATTTTGCGCTGAATCTAGTTCGTAGCGTTTTAATAAATAGCTTAAATCCTCAGCCGCCCATCCATGCAGATACATGTTGAGAGCAAAGAAAACACCAAGAATGAAAAGTGCGGATGGCAAAATTACCGGCAACCATGACTTGGGTCTTAAGACGCGGCACAATGCTGCAGAGGCAGTTGCGTATACGCCTAACAAATGAGATCCGACACCGAGAATTAAAATAGTTCCAATTTTCCAGTCCGATCGGCCGTTTGCCGGTCTCATTAAAAGTCCAGCTGCGGCTATTAGGGCAAGACCAACGATTCCATGCGGGTAAATCCAGCGGTAATGGATAATCGACTGTGGATAGCTCAAAAAGAAAACGGCGAAAAAGATGCCGCAATAAAATCCGAAACGTCGATGAATGAACCAGAATCCGGTTAAAGCGGTGGCAAGACCTATCAGTGTGCAAAAAAATCTACCCCCAAGAATATCCCCTCCAGATAGTCTCGAGCAAAAACCGATAAATAAATTAAAAAACGGCTGATAATTAAAGGCGAATGAAAAAAAAGTGCTATACAATGCTCGATTGGTCAACTTGCCGTGAGTCATTGGCAATCCGATATCCAGACTAAAAAACTCATCCCCATACCAAGGCGGTGATGTCCGTAAAAAAGGCAAATACAGGAATGCCCAACTTACTAGAATAACAAATATCCCTCCAAAAATAACTTTGCGTCTTGTCTTGAAGAGTGAGGAAGACTTACACATGAGTAATGTTCTTTTTGGAATCTCTTTTGTAGTCTCCTCGACTGAAATATTTCTCCAGCCAAAGGTACAGAACGATAAAAAGGTAGCGGCTTCCCATTTCCCTGATCTTCAACTTCGCGACTCCGTGACGGCGATTGCGCCAGGTGATGGGAATGACTGCAAAAGAGTAACCCCGAATGATAGCTTTCAGGGGCAATTCCACCGTGAGATTAAAGTGGGGAGCAAGAAACGGCCGCAGGCCATCGAGGCAGGTTTTGCGGTAGGCCTTGAAGGCATTGGTCGTGTCGTTCAGGCCGTGGCGAAAGAGTGCCCTGATAAAAGAATTCGCCAACCGATTCACTACCCACTTAATCGGTGGGTAGTCTATGGTCCCTCCGCCTTTCATAAAGCGACTGCCAAAGACACAATCGTATCCTTCGTTGAGCTTGTTCCAGTAGCGGGCCACGTCCCGACAGTCATCCGACTCATCCGCCATCATGATAACAACGGCATCTCCGTGCATCGCGTCTAGACCACGAACGATGGCCTGCCCGAAACCATGAGGTGCGGAGTTTTGGATAGGTCGAAGATAAGGGCTGGTGGCGTTAATTTCTTGGAGAATGGGCCAGGTGCGGTCGGTGCTACCATCGTCGACGACGATAATTTCATGGGGAACCTTTCTTAGTTCAAGTTCGAGGTGGAGATGTTGAACCGTGGAGGCAATGCACCCATCCTCGTCTCGAGCGGGGATTACGATCGAAAGTTTCTGCAACAGTGCGGCTGGGTTTTTATCCATCAGATATCTCTGAAAAGATCCTCTCCAAGGAACTTTCTGGATGCCAGTTCCAAAGTTGGGCAGCACGGGTGGAGTCGAGAACGATCCACGGGAGGTCGTAGGGACGAGGTTGGGGATCGAACGAAACCTCGTGAGGACCGAATCGGGTGCGGCACCATTCACTCAACTGTGCCAAAGAGCAGGAATTTTTGGTGCCCCCTGAAAAGTTGCAGATACGCGCATCGATCCCATCTTTCGGATCGGAAGGCTTGTGCCCTTGAAGTTGTTTCTGAAGCAGTGGGACCAAGTCCTTTGGGTGAAGGCAGTCACGGACCTGAGAACCGCGTCCATCGAAGCCTATATACTTCAAGGGTCTTTTGTCCTTCCAAGATCGGATCCAGAATGAAAAGATCCCCTGATCGGCTCGACCGAACTGTCCTGAGCCTGCCAAGGCGCTGCAGCGGTTGATCCAAACAGGAAACCCGAAAGCCTCTTCGTACTCCAACGCTAGAAGTTCCGAACAGCGCTTCGAAGTTCCGTAAAGAGATGCAGGTGGAGTTGTCGGAAAGATTTCGGAAATTCCTTTTTCGGTTAGGCCAATTTCAGGGTGAAAGGACTTTGGGCGAAAGGCCTCTTTGATCGACTCGACAGGTAAGGAAGCGAGGGGTGGAACTGAATAGACGCGGCTTGTGCTTATTAAGATGAATCCAGCGCTATGCTGCCTACAAAACTCCAGCATTTGAATGGTTCCGATTAAATTGTGATCCAGCAAATCAATGGAAGACATCTTCCCGCTGGTTCCTGCCAGAACACTTGGTTCAGCGGCACAGTCGATGACCCAGTCTACTTTCGGAATCTTTGCGAGATCCGCAGGACGCCGGACGTCACCCTCAACAATTATAACTCCAAGAGTTCGGAGTAATGATAGGTTTGCTCGACTGCCTTCTCTTAAAAAGTTATCTAACCCCCAGATTTTAATTCCAGGCAAAACGGAGAGCAACTCTCGAGCAAAGCAGGACCCGACAAAACCACAAATGCCTGTTATTAGAACATTCACTTTTGTAATGTATGGTTCGTTAAGTTTACCTAGGAAAGTCGAAATAGTTTCGTATTTTATCATGTCAGAAATTTTCGGAAATCTTTAAAATACATACTTTGAATATGCCCCGGGAAAAAAGTCCGAGAAGTATGGTCTCTCCGAGGTATCGTTTAAGCGCTTATTTTTCTTTTCGATCCCTTTGAAGACTTGTTTTGTAGGGTCTCCTATTCCAGTCTTCATTTCACATGGTCAAAGGGTCTCGAAATCTTAACTTCTTGCCAGAAAAAGGTATATTCTTTCTGCTGGCGGGGGTTTTGTTTTTCAGTTGGCTTGGTATTGCTCCGTCTAATCAGGAGCTGTTAGCCAACTACGCGAAAGCGAAAGACCTGGCTGACTTGATTTGGGTCAAGAAGGGGTTTGCCTGGTGGTCTCCGAGTTATTTGGGGGGATCTCCCACGGCTGTCCAAGCGGGTAGCGCACTTGTTCATCTATGGCTTCTTGTGGCTGCTTCGCTATTTGGCCCCATCATGGGTGGCAAGGTTGCGGGGTTTATTTCTTTGGCAATCTCCGGGGTGCTGATGGCTGCTTTTCTTCGTCGATTAACCGGGGACACTCGAGCCTCTTGGGTGGGAGCCTTTTTTTATGCTTTAGGCCCCCAGGCTGCCCTTCGTTTGGCAGGAAGCGAGCATATGCCTGCTGTTTTCGCTCTGCCTTACCCGCCGATGATCGGGTGGGCACTGATGGAAATAGCTCAACGAGGATCTGGGCGAGGGGCGGTTATCCTTGGAACGGCTCTTGCGGCGATGAGCCTGACTTTCAATAAACTGGCTTTTGTCTTTCTTCCTGTGGTGCTGGGCTTCGGGGGCTGGCTCTATTTCAAGAATCCACAGTCCCGAATCTCATTCCGATCGGGGGTGGCGGTCGCTACCGGTCTTTGGGCGACGCTTGGGATTCTCCCTCAATTGCCGGGGCTTCGGGATGCCAGTTGGATGACGCTTTTTTCAAGCGATCCATTGGCTGGTTGGCAGGCCAGTTTTTCCATAAAAGCAGCCCTTTCCTGGATCAATCGGGATGGATTCTTCTTTCATGGAATGCCTCCAAATTTTACCGTGGAAGAAGGGGGGTTCTACGTGGGCTTGGTTCTAGTCCTGGCAGGAGCATTGGTAATATTCCGGCATCGTCAAAACAACAATTCCACGCTTTATGATATCTTCCGACTCTTCACTGCACTTTTGTTGCTCATGCATTGGTTATCCCTCGGACCGCGAAGCATGTTGGGCGGTGTAAACGAATTCCTCAAGTCTGCTCAAGGCATTCAAGACTGGGTCTTGCCCCTTTTTTGGATCAGCACAGCTTTACCCATTGCGCTCCTTGTCGTGATTTGGCCTGAAGGTCGATGGAAATGGCCGACTCTAGCGATTGGACTTGCCGTCTTTTTATTGGTCCCTGGTTTTCCGCTTGTTGCGATGCTTCCATTGGTGGGAACGATCCGTGGGCCCTGGACTTTTTGGCAGGTCGGTGGGGTCTTTTGTATTGCGACATTGGCGGGAATCTTATTTGCAATCCTTGCCAAAGAACGGCGTTACTCGTGGACCCCCTTGGTTGCAATACTTTTAGCGGCAGTTGATTTCGCCCCCTACTATAGCCGTTTTTTTCAAAGCAAACTTGAGGAGGGAACCTATGAGGCGTATCAGGAGACAGCCCGTTTTTTGCAGACCCAGTCAAAGGCAGGATCAATATTTCCACTTTCGGGTCGGTATTTTTACATGCAACTTCCACAGTTGTCGGGGCGACCGATCTCTACGGAGGCCTTCCAAGGGTATTTTATGTCAAAGGGGCTGCGGGCCATTCAAGATGCTGGAGGTGGAAGTCTGGAGCTGATGAAAACAGCTCTCAGCTTGCAAGGGGTCCGATATTTGTTCATCGATCGTAAAGACGTCGATACACCCGAGTCCCTTCAAAACTCGTTCCGGCAAATCTTCCCCGTTTCTTTTGAAAATGAATTTTTCACAATCCTGGAAAACCCCAGCTGCCTGGCTCCCTATTTCTTTGCCAGGAATTACGTCTCGATTCCTCCACGTAAATTTGAATTTGCCGGGGCTGATTTAGGGCTGGTTAGGCTTTATTTTCTGCCTGTTGAATTGACCGGGGTAGAGATGGCCGACCCTGAACTAGCTGGAATTATGAATCGAACCAACGGCGAGGTAGAGTTAACAGCATCTTTTCGTGATCGGCAGGGCTCTCCATTCCGTATTCCGGATCTACAGAATTTTCGAAAAGAGGGGCCCGATTGCTGGCGCATCCAAATCCAAGGGGAGGAAGGGTGGTTGACCCTCGTGCAGGCATGGCATGCAGATTGGCATTGTTCCATTGATGGGCATCAATCCGAAATCCATCCAGCGGCCCTGGCCTTTCCCTCCGTAAGAATTCCTGCGGGTGGGAGGGAGGCGGTTTTCTGGTTCGCTCCTCCAATTTGGGTTTCAATCTGTTTAGGGCTTGGAATCTTTAGCTGGATTGTTGTTTTAATTGGAATCGCGTTTCTTCGATGGTTTCGCGCTCCCGCAACATGGAATTCTTGGTGGGCCGGAGAGGAGATCATTCAGGCATGAGTACGGGTAAACAGGAAAAATGCGGCTCTTGGATTTATCCATTTGATTGCAGGGATTGGGCTGCGGCTGGTCTCGTTTGGTTTGTTTCTCAAATTACCTATTTTCTCACCACACAACCGAATGTTGGCTTGCTGGATTCCGGGGAGTTTTTAACGGCCTCCGTGCACGTCGGCGTGCCTCATCCCACGGGCTACCCACTCTGGACGATCTTTTCTCATCTTTTCACTCTTTTCCCGATAGGGAACGGGGCGTGGGAGGTGAATCTCTTCTCGGGCTTCTGCACCTCGATTGCAACAGGGTTAGTAGCTCTGATTCTCTCCAATTCAATGCGTTGGGCGGGTGTGGCGGACAGTTTGGCTCAAATCCTTTCGGTGGGGTGGTCTGTAGCACTGGCCTTTAGCGTCTCGATGTGGTCACAAGCGGTAATTGCTGAAGTTTATGGCCTGCACTCCTTGATGGTGACGTTGTACGTATGGGTTCTATACCGATGGATCAGAGTGCCTGAATGGACAAATGGATTGGCTTGGTCGGCGTTCTTTTTTTCGCTCGGAATGAGTAATCATCATCTGATGATCTCCATGTCCCCCCTGCCGGTCATGGTCATGTTGCTTCGGAGGAGGGATCTGCTGGCTGAAGGAATGCTGTATCTTTCTGTCGCGGCCGCTTTGGTTTATTGGGGTTTCGGTAGTATTTCCGGGGAGCAGGCAACTTGGCACTCCTCAATCCGATTTCTTGTCTGTGTTGCAGTTGCAATCGTTGGCTGGATGCTTGTGAAAAGAAGTCTTCCGAACTGGAGAACGGGTCTACTCGTTCTTGCTGGGGTTGCTTTGGGTTTATCTCCCTATGCCTATATGCCTATGGCCTCCTCCACAAACCCGCCAATGAACTGGGGATTTACCAGTACCAAGGATGGGTTCTATTACGCCATTAATCGAAGCCAGTATTCGGGTAAACTTTCCGATCAGCTCCTGAAGACCGTAGGGAGAGCCATGGGGGCTACTCCAATGGAATTGCTTAACCCGGCCGAACCACCTTCTGGAGCAGTCAAGCCTCCAGGCTTTGCTGAAACCTTGGGAGACTTCTCCAAACTTTACTGGCGAAAAATCGTAGAAAACTTTACTGTGATCGCCATTTTAGCCTTGGTAGCCGTCGTTGCTTTTTTTGGGGCCCTAGATCCTGGGGCGCGGGCATGGATTTTAGTCATGGCATTCGGTTTTATTTTGGCAGGTTTTTTGCAACCCGCCTTTGATCAGGTGGGTTCAGATGAGGCTTCATGGCTGCTTTACATGCCATTTATGGGGTATTCCCATGCATTTTTTGTTCTCTTGGCGGGATTAGGTTCGGGTCTTGCTCTGCAAAAGCTTATTTCAAGACCAATGATTTCCATGGGTGGAGGCTCCATTTTGATGATCGGACTAATGGCTTTTGGATTTCAGAAGAATCTGAATTTCTGCAGCCAAAGAGAACACTGGTTTGGATGGATGTATGGTCGGGACATGCTGGCAGATCTCCCTAAAGACAGCTTTGTCTTTGGGGGTACGGATCCAGGACGATTTGTTCCCACTTACATGGTCTTATCAGAAAGTCTTGAACCCAAGAAATTCAAGCGGGATCCGAACTTTGATCGACGAGACTTATATGTCATTACGCAGAACGCTCTGGCTGATGCTTTTTACAACCTATACATCCGGAATCATTATTCAACGGACCGGCCAGAACCCAAAGGCTGGATCGAACGATGGCTAGGCCGTGACCAACAGTATCCGAAAGCCACCTTGGTTCTTCCGCGCCAAGAGGAAATCATGGCGATTTATCAAGCGGCTATTGAAAACCGCCAAAAGAACGCCGCCGCTCCCGACCCAAATGCCGATCCTACCGTTTTAAATTCAATGGTTGCTGAGTGGATCTGGCAACGAAACAAGGATCAGCGGCATTTCTTTGTCGAAGAAAGCTTTCCCATGGAATGGTCGTATCCGAATGCGGTTCCCCATGGGCTTTGTTATGAGATCAAGAAAGATCCCATACCGGTTTTATCTCCTGAAATCGTTAAGGGTGATATGCAATACTGGAGGGATTACATCGATCACCTAAAAAGAAATCCGCGATTTGCCGATGATATTGATGCTCAGCGGTCGTTTTCAAAGCTTCGGAATACTGGGGGGAATATCTATAAGTGGAGGAAGATGCCGGATGCGGCCGAGCAGGCCTACCGACAGGCCTTGGAGCTCTGGCCGGGCAATTCCGAGACTTTGAACAATTTCAACGACCTGCTCATGCAACAGAACCGAGCTGAGGAGTTGCGAGACATCTTGGCCAAAGCCTCCAAGGCGGACCCGAATAATGCACTTTTGACTGCGCTCCTATCCGGTTCCGAGCGGAGAATTGCCCTTAAGGGTGAAATTCAGTCTTTGGAGTCCCAACGTGTTGAAAATCCTAAGGATGTCAAACTCCTGCAACAGCTCCTTGGAAAATATGCTGAACAGGGGAATCGCGAGAAGGCCGACCGATTGGTTGCTGAGGCCTCAAAAGCTTTTCCTACAAATGCCGATGTTCTACGTGATTCTGTGAACTATTTTGCCGTCCAGAGCAGGGTTCCTGAGGCAATTGAATATGGACGAAAACTTGAAAAAATCCTTCCAAATGATGCGGAATTAAAACTCGGCATGGCCAAATTCTTTATGGTTTCCGGAAAACGAACGGAATTTTATCAATACCTGAAGGAAGCGATCCGACTCGGAGGCTTGCCGATGCGGGAGAAACTTGGTTCTGACCCCATGATTCAGCAGATCCAGGGAGAACCGGATTTCCAACGGCTGATTCAGCCAGCGCAGTAAGCGGTCTCTGCTTCGTTTAAGAGGGATGTTTTAGTCCTGAGAAAGCGCATCACTTATTTGGGCGTGGAGGGAGGTAGATCGGAGGGTAGCGCCAAAAGCTCTTTTTCGCCCCATGGGGATGTTCGTGAGGATATCTCCTTTCGTTTTGCGGCAACGTCAGAAGCTTGAATCCCATCTGCGGTATTTCCCCACTCGCTGCGGATATAAGTCAGAATCGCTGCGATTTGTTCGTCTTTGAGTGGTACAGGAGCTCCATCTCCCCAGGCAGGCATATTGTTATTATAGAGAGCACCCTTAACATTAATCGGACCAGCAATGCCTTTATGCAGAATGGAAATGAGTCGGTTCTTTGAGCCAATCACCCATTCTGATCCAGCCAAGGGAGGATAAACCCCAGCCTGTCCAAGGCCGCTTGTTTGATGGCATTGGGCGCAGTTGGCCACGTAGAGCCTTTTACCAATCACTTTAGGATCGGGCGGGGCGACGGGTCCGGTAGAGACGGGGCCCCATGTGATCTGTCCGGGATCAAACACATCACCCCTGAACCCACCGCTATAAAAGAAAAGGTATCCACCAGCCCAGAATGAAAGAACGACTCCGAGTCCGATCAACCAGCCTGGGATCGGTGCATGGCGTTCTGCGGGCGCTTGGGATAAGGATGGCGTTTCGTGGGGATTCATTTGAGAGTGGCTTCCGGAAGAGAATAATTCAAGTTAAGGGATTGAAGATAGGCCACCAAGGCTTTGGCTTGGTAGGAGGGGATGATTTGTTTCCAGTCCTTCCGGGGAAGAGGCAGGGAGTCTGACTCATTTCTCGAGCCAGCAAGTTTCATCTCGAAAAGCCATGGGTGAGGGGGGCAGGTCGAAGTCGATTTTAGATTCCTTGGATTGTAGAGATGCTTCATCAAGTCCATCGGTTCCTTGATCCGGTTGCCGATATTAGAAAGGTCAGGGCCAATTCGTGAAAATCCGACAAGGGCCGATTCACGAAACAGGTAATCCCTAGGTACAGAACGACGTTCTCCCCATCCACGAGTGAGATCAGCGGAACCGCTCGGACCACGGACAGAGAGACTGTGGCACTCAAGACAACCTTCCGACGCAAAAACCCTTGCTCCGGTTTGAGCTAGTCCCGAAGGAGTCGGGGGTTCCCTGAGGTTGGTTTCTTCATTGAGGACAGGTTCAAGTTTGCCCACTTGAAAATAGCCCAAAGCCACTTGTCCCGCCCACGTTAGAAGCAGGGAAAGAAGAACGATGGTGAGAGCTTGCGTGGATTTCATGAGTCTACGGAGTTGTAGATACTGGATTTTCAGACGGAAAAACAGCCATCGGTGCCGTTGAGGGGAAAAGTTTGAGAAGACTTGAAAAAAGAAGAGAGGAAAAAGCCATTTGTCCTAACCACCACAGGATCTGTCCGTAGAAAACGACCACTAGGAAAGGCCGCAGATAACTTGCGACTGTTCCCATGGGAACACCCGGATCATTTAAAGCCAACCCTTGAAAGATTCCCGCCAAAGCATATCCGGAGACCATCATGACTGCCCCAATCGAGGTAAACCAGAAATGCCAAGTCAACGCAGGATGACTTGGCCAACCCATGTTACGCGACACAGGTAAAAGGGCGTAGACTGAACCAGACAGAATGTTGCCCCAAAAGAGGAAGATCAGAATGGCTTGGGTGGTGTTCGTTGTCATGGTGAAGACCGTGGTCTGTCGTACTCCGGGAAGGGCCAGAAATGCGAGCCACCCATAGGCAGCCAAATAGGACCATGCCCCTGTGGAAATGAAACGAAGGGCCACATTCCTTTTGATTTCTTCCATTTTTCCTTCTAGCAGTGGCTGCAAGAGGATTCCATTTCCCAGGGTGGCAACAAAGAGGAGTAAGGTGGCCACTACGCCGGCACTTTGCAGCCAAGAAGGAAGAGGACCCTCGCTTACGAGCGTATTAGATAACCACCCACCGAGACCAAGGGTGATGATCCAAGCAAGAACTCCAAGGGAAAGGCTGGGCGTGGCCCTTCCTGTCATTGCAGGGATGAGTTGAAAGACTAAAACAAGAGCGAGCGGAGTCAGCCAAAGGTGTTGGAGAACTGAAGCCCACACAAGTTGACCGATAATCTGAACGGCGCCGGGAGTGGTCCCGCCACGCAGGAGCAATTCAGCGGTGCCCAAGCCCAACGGAAAGGAAATCAATGCGCCTAGGAGATACAGTCGAGGGAGAAGGGGACCACTCTTCCATGACCCCCCCAAACCTCGTGTGATTCCTGTTCCCAGAACAAGAAATGAAAGCAGGAAAATGCATGTAACAGGGCGTAGAAACGGAAGAAAAGGAATCCCAGTTCCCCCTTCACCCAAGATTCCGGTCAGACCGGAAAGAACACCGATTTGCCAGAGTATAGCTGCACCTGTCAAAAGCCTGCCATAACGGAAAGGAATTCCTGAGAAGCGAGGAACCAGAATTGTGAGGACACCCAAAAGTCCTGAGGTAATCCAGCCATAGATCAGAAGGAAACTGACCACTGGAGCAAGATGGCCGTAGTTCAAGATGGGGAGGGGGGCAAGGTAGGAAAGCACGGGAAGTAAGAGCTGAAGCGTGCTTAAGGTTTGTAGGCCTGCGGCGAGGAGACCCCAAATGGCTGAACTTGTGATCAACACAACTGCCGCATTGGACGCTTTAGACTGAGAGGAAAGAGGGAAAGTCATGGTTTCGTTGTCGGTAGGTTGGTTTTTGGTGAAACAGGAATTTTGGCTGTGGATCCGCCATCCGCGGCAACCGCTGCTGCAACTTTTGCAGGATCAACCGGAGGTACTTCTGGGTAGAGAGGGGCTCCAGCCGCAGAAATGGCGGAAGGTTGGATGGTGGTGATTGGATAGGCCGGGTGAGGAGCGTTCGTTCGCAAGCTAGAAACGCTGATATCTAGCGCCTTCGCGATCGGGATACGAGCAATGCCCTTTTCTTTATCGACCCAGCCGTAGCTTGAGGCCAACTGATCCTGTTCCGCTCGGAGTTTTGTGAGTTTCTCTAAACGGGTTTTTGCATCCGATTCGGTGATCGTGCTGGGCGTAACTCCCAGAGGACGCAAGAGGAGTGCAAGGCTCGCCAGAGCGAGGAAGCCGACGGCAAGCCAAAGCCCCGGAAGATAGGGATGGTTGCGTTGGCTTAAAGAATGTGGGGAATCGCTCATAACCAGTTGGTCACGGACAGGCTTTCCCGCAAACGGGGATCGCGAGCCGGAAAGATTGAATTTCGTGAGAATAGCCAAAGAAAAGCATGACCCATGACACCGATCACGCCAATCAAGGCAAGAAGGTCAAGGAGGTGCGGCTGAAATCCCGTTGTCGCTGCAGCATGCCCGGCGTGCCTGGATTGTTGCAATTGGAGGTTGGGCATGATGATCCAATAAATGTCCACAAAATGCATGAGAATGACCCAACCTGCCGCGCAACAGATTCTCCAAGGGGTCCGTTTGGCGGGCTGGGTAAGAAGAAGGAGGAAGGGGACAAAAAAATGACCCACAACCAGAAAAATCGAATACCAAAACCAGGTGCCTGTGTTGCGATAGACAAAAAACCAAGTTTCCTCGGGAATATTTGCATACCATTGGAGAAAGTATTGGCTGAATGAAATGTAGCCCCAGAAGACCGTGAAAGCGAAAAGAAGCATCCCCATCAGGTGATTGTGTTCCACGGTGAAAAGACCTTTTAGATGCCCTGTCCTGACCAATCCGTTACTGATTAGAATGAGTAGTGCCATGGAAGACTGGGCGCATCCGGCAAAGAGATAGACGCCCCACATGGTCGAATACCAATGGTGATCGAGCGCCATCAACCAATCAAATCCGGCAAAAGTCAGACAGAGAACAAACAGGGGGATGAAGCCATAGGCCGTGTGACGGAGTCGAAGGGTTAGGCGCGGATCGCCGTCGGAGTCCTGACGGACCGACAGCCCTCGATAGAGCAACCCCGCTAGGGAGAAAAAGAGGAGATAGAAGGCACACCGGATATAGAAAAATGGCTCATTTAGAAAGGGACGTTTCCATGCGAGCAGGGGGTCCTCCGCCAAATCTGTTGTCATCCAATGCCACAGGTCGTGCGGGAAGAGGAACGCAATCGGGAGAAAGAGTAGCAAGAGAACGGGGAAGCAGGAGGCGATGGATTCGAGGATACGGCGAACGATGACCGACCAATCGGCGTCCAGCGCGTGGTGAAGGAGAGTCCAAAAGAGTGCCCCGGCGCAGATGGTAAATCCCACGGCAAAAGCGAATAGGTAGGAGAATGCGAGTTGATCTCGATGGCCCAGGAATCCCCAGATGAAAGTCGAGGCAAGTCCAAGAATTCCCATCACAGGAAATAGGACCGGAAGGATTCCAAGTCTTTCGATCTTGAGCTTTTCAGCTGGGGGTAGAGGGGCAGGGTGGTGGCTCATGGTTTGTTCGGGGTTGGCACTCCTTCCTTAGGAAGAAGATTGGCGGGAGCATTTTGCGAAAGCTGCAAAGCCCGGATGTAGGCGACGATGGCCCAGCGATCCTTGACGTCAATATGGTGGTAGGGGCCCATCTGACCTTTGCCGTGTGTGATAGTATTGAAAATTTCCCCATCCGCCATCTCTCGATACTTGTCGGTGTGATAGCTGGCTGCTCCGACCAAGCCATACTGCGATGTGACCCCATTGCCTGCTCCCGTTTCTCCGTGGCAAACCTGACAATTGATTCGATAGCGCTCCTGACCTCGAGCCAGAAGTTTCTGGTCGATCGTTACTGGAATTCCGGTTCCCCACATATTTCCCATTTTTCCTGTCAGGAGATACGGTTGATCCGTTTGAACATGAAAGGGAATGGTGCCGTAAGGAGGCACCCGGTCGACCCGACCTTCGGGAAAGAAGGTGTCCGGCGTCTGGGATTTGTATTTTGGTTGGCGATCCATATCGGGAAAAATCTCGATCGGAGTACGACGGGTGAAATCCCCCCGGAAGCCGGCAATCGCGATTACGGCGATACCCAGAGCTCCAAAAAGGGCCAAGAAGGTGCGGATAAATCCCTTCACTGGGTGACCTCCGATTCAGGTCGAGCAGGATGAGGATTTTCCTCGGGATCCTGATAGATCTCGGACACGTGACTCCCGCCAATTTCGCGAAGTAGTTTTCCGGAGGCCTCGGCGTCAAAGCGGGGATCAGTTGACTCCAGAACCAGAAAGAAACCGTCATCCGAAACTTTTTTAAACCGATCCCAATTGAAGACAGGGTGGTGCAGTCGGGGCATTAAGGTGAGTAGCAAAAGTCCAAGGATGGTTCCAAAAGCGGTGAGAAGAATCGTTAGCTCGAAGAAAATCGGGAGGGACGGTTCGAGTGCGAAGTAGGGTTTTCCCTGGACGATCAAGGGATAGTTGATGGCCGATGTGTAATAGATCAGGACAAAACCGGTAGTCAGACCTGTGCAACCTCCCAGAAGCGAAAAGAGAGACACCTTTGAACGCTTGAAGTTCATGGCCTGGTCCATTCCGTGAATCGGAAAAGGCGAATAGACATCCCACCGGCGAAATCCGAGGCTTTGGATTTTTTGTGCGGCGTGTAGTAGCGCCGCAGCTGAAGAAAATTCGGCACCCAAGCCATGCAATATTTTGGCAGGGTGGTTCATGCGTGAGCTTGGGCTGAATGGACGTGGCCTGGGGAGTGGTGGGCGGAATCGTCAGAGTGGGGGTCCGCCTGAGGGGTGACGTTCTTCACCTCAAACATGGTGATCATCGGGAGGAATCGAACGAATAACAGGAACAAGAAGACAAAGAGTCCGATCGTTCCAATGAAAAGGGTGATGTCGACCCAAGTCGGAGAAAAATAACCCCAAGATGAAGGGAGGAAGTCCCGATGAATCGAGGTAACGATGATCACAAACCGCTCAAACCACATTCCAGTATTCGGGAACATGACAATCGCGAGTACCACCCAGGGATTTTGCCTGCAGTACTTGAACCAGAAGAGTTGAGGGGCGGCCACGTTGCAGGTGATCATCGACCAGTAGGCCCACCAATAAGGACCGAAGGCCCGGTTGGTGAATGCATAGATTTCAAATGGGTTTCCGCTATACCAAGCAATAAAGAATTCCATCGAGTAGGCGTATCCGACGAGCGAGCCGGTCAGGAGAATGATTTTGCACATGTTGTCGATGTGCTTATCGGTGACGAGGTCATGGAGACCGTAAATCTCCCGGAAAGGAATCAAGAGGGTAAGAACCATGGCAAACCCACCAAAGATTGCTCCGGCGACGAAATAAGGAGGGAAGATGGTCGTGTGCCATCCGGGAACAATGGATGTGGCGAAATCGAAGGACACCACGCTATGAACCGAAAGCACAAGCGGGGTCGAGATACCGGCAAGAACGAGATACGCCTTTTCGTAATGGGTCCACTGCCGGTTGGATCCACGCCAACCTAACGCAAGAAGGCCGTAGGCCATCTGACGGAAGCGGGTGGTGGCGCGATCGCGGAGGGAGGCCAGATCGGGAATGAGGCCCAAATACCAAAAAATCAGGGATACCGTGAAGTAGGTTGATACTGCAAAAACGTCCCACAGAAGGGGGCTCCGGAAGTTTTGCCAGATGGCGTTCGCATTTGGGATGGGGGCCAAGAACCAGGCCATCCAGACCCGACCCACGTGGAAGGCGGGAAAGATCCCGGCGCAGATCACGGCAAAAATCGTCATTGCTTCGGCCGATCGGTTGACCGAGGTGCGCCATTTCTGTCGTGTTAAAAATAGAATAGCGGAAATGAGGGTTCCAGCGTGACCAATACCGATCCAGAAAACGAAGTTGGTGATATCCCATGCCCAACAAACAGGCACATTCAGACCCCATACTCCGACTCCGGTCGAAACAAGATAGGTCAGCATTGCCGGAACCAGCGTCGCGACCGCGCCCGTTGCGATGGTCAGGATCCACCACCATTTGGGGGCGGGTTGCTCGACAATTCGGCAGACATGATCGGTGATCCAGCTGAGAGGCCGGTCATTTGCGACTAACGGACGCCGTTCGATGTAGTTAGCCGCTTCGGCAAAGGCGGCTTGGGCTGAGGAGTTATCCGCTCTCATGGATGACTCTCTCCGCTGTGTTTCTCTGTGGAAGTATGTCCGGTTTTCGCCTCTTCATGTTTTTGTCCGTGGCCATGAGAAGGGATGTAACTCTTTTTAGCTCCGGGCATGGAGGGATTAGGATTTCGGATGCGACCCAAATAGGTGAGACGCGGCCGGACGTTCAGGTATTCCAGAAGGGAGTAGTTCTGCGGGAGGCCGCGGAGCTTGCCGACCTCTGCTTTCTCATCCTTGAGATCTCCAAAGACGATGGCGTCTGCGGGACAGGCTTGCTGGCAGGCAGTCTGCAGAGTCCCTGTGGGGATCTTGGTGTCCGCAGAATCCCGGGCTCGGACACGGGCGCCAATCTTTGCTTCCTCGATACGTTGGACGCAAAAAGTGCATTTTTCCATCACACCACGCATCCGGACAGTGACGTTCGGGTTTTTCTGTAGCTTGATCGTTTCCGCGGTTTCTTTCGGAGCGATCGGGCCCAAGTACAATTTATCCAAGGCCCGCTGGTTGTAGTCGAAAAAGTTGAATCGCCGGACTTTGTACGGGCAGTTGTTGGCGCAATAGCGCGTGCCGATACAACGATTGTAGGCCATGACATTGAGACCTTCCTCATTGTGAACAGTGGCATTGACGGGGCAGACGGTTTCGCATGGGGCGTTTTCGCACTGCATGCATGCGACCGGTTGAGAGACTGATTCGGGAGTTTCTGGCTCGCCCGTGTAGTAACGATCAACGCGGATCCAGTGCATCTCGCGACCCTTCATGACCTGATCTTTTCCTACGATGGGGATATTGTTTTCGGCGGTGCAGGCGGTGACGCAGGCGTTGCAACCGGTGCATGTGGATAGATCAACCACCATGGCCCACTGGTGCTGGCCATCGAGTTTTGGATTCGGGTAAAAAGTTTGATTGGGAGGGATGTGGGCATCCATGCCGACTTTTTTGGCCCATCCTGGGTTTTCGTTAAATTCACCCACGGTGGCTTCACGGACAAGATCACGCCCCTCCATGACCTGATGTTCTTGCGTGACGGCCAATTGGATGGTTTTGCCCGTCTTCTTGAGTTGGAGTCCTTGTCCCAAGTAATCCGTATTGGATGAACGAAGCCGATAAGCGTTGAATCCGGATCCTTTGGCCACCGGGCCCAGCATGTCTTGTCCGTATCCGAGAGGCAGGCTGGCCGCAAAGTTCGCATGTCCCGGGGCAATGACCACGGGAGCTTCGACCGTTTGTCCTGCCAGGGTGGCCTTGACCACGTCTGCAACAAGGATTCCTTTGATGATTTCATTTTTCAGATTCAGGGATTCAGCGGTCTGTTTGGAAAGAAGAATGGCGTTATCCCAAGTGAGTTTGGTCATGGGGTCCGGCCATTCCTGCATCCATCCGTTGTTGGCGTAGCGACCATCATCCACGGCGCCGGAATGAATGAAGACGACCTCTAAGGACGCAGACTCTTCGTGTGAAGCGGCTTCCATTTGGGATAGTAAACCGGCCAAGGGGGCCAAGTTACCCGAGCGGATAGTGGAGAGGGGGGGCGTGGACGGTAAAAATCCTTCCCGGACGAAATCATTCCATGCCTGATCTAGTTTTTCTCCCGCCAGATTCGTCTTGGCCGCGAAAGTCTCGCGAATCAAGGCCGGCCCGACCGGTTTGGGACGGCCGGCAAGACGGGAAAGGAAATCCAGTTGGCTTTCGCCGGCCCAGAGAGGCTGGATCGCTGGTTGAATGGAGAGATAGGAGCCATCTCTTGCAAGGGTGTCTCCCCAGGATTCGAGATAATGGGTCCCCGGAACGAACCAAGTCGACTGAGCTGAAGTCGCGTTAAAAACAGGGGAGAGGTGAATGGATGTTTCGACGGAAGCCTGTAATCCAGGCCAATCGAGATCGGTGGGGGCATTGTAAGCCGGATCTCCCCCAAGAATCACCAGAGTCCGGATCGATCCACCACGGATCTTTTGGGCGAGTGAATCGAGGGAAAAGGAAGTCGCGCTCAATCTTGGTTGAACGAAAAGAGTTGTCCCAATCGATCCAAGCGAAGAGTTCAGGGCAAGGGCTAGAGCCTGCAGGCCGACGGAATGGCGGCGACCCACAAGGATGAGGGAACTGCTGCCGTTGGTTACCAAGTCGGCGGCACATTCACGAATCCAGGCAGGATCAACTCCGGCAGGCAGAGGGAGGTCGGGAGCCTGAGATAGAATGTTGTTAAGTTCCGCGCTAGGGCGGATGGCTCGGATCTGGCGTGCCAGTTCGAGGAGAAATGCGCTCGCGGCACCTGCCCGAAGTGAGAGGCGGTGGTCCGCCATGGTTCCTGTGAGTGAAAATCTCGGTTCAACCACATAGAGTCGGTTCATTTTGTCGCCGGGCTTGCGTGTCCGTCGTCCCGAAGCAAAGCCCCGTGTATCGAGGAGATCTCCTTCATCCGATCCGAGAAAATCACAATCGACGGACAGGACGGTTGAGGCAGCAGAAAGGTTGGGACGGAATTCAGTGTTGGCTCCGAAAACCATGGCGGAAGCCTCGAGGTCGCGTCCTGGGGACAAGGGTTCGTAGGTGGCCCAAGTCGCCTGGGGGAATTGCCGCTGGAGTTCGGCGCGAAGCCTTTCGCGGGTAGGGGAAAGAGTTTCATCGGCCAAAAACGCCATGGAGGCGCCTGCAGTCGAGGCCGATTCCGTGCGGATGCGGTTAATTTCTGTTTGAAGCTCTTCTTCGCTCGCTTGGGAAGAGGCTTTCTTGCCATGACGGGTGATGAATTGGCGACGAGAAGGATCATAAAGATCCAGAATCGAAGCCTGAGCATGATTATCGCTCGCACCTAGGCTCACGGCGTGCAGAGGATTGCCTTCCATTTTCACGGGGCGACCGTCAAACGTCGTGGCCAAAAGAGGAATAGAGCCGCGGCGACGAGGTTGGGCTGTGGCGAAGGACATCTTTCTTCCGGGAACCACCCACTCGGGAGATTGCGTGAAGGGTACCAGATGGGCTTCCGGGCGACGGCAGCCGGTCAGGCTTAGGCCGGCCAGAGCCAGCGAAGCACCCATCAGGCGGAGGAAGCTTCTACGAGAAAGGGGATCATTTTCCCATTCGGCGGCCCCTGCGGGGAACTCCCGATGGAGCCACTCCTCGAAGTCGGGGGTGCGGGCATACTCACCCAGGCTGCGCCAGTAGGTGCGGCCGTTTGCATTGGATTCGGGATGATGAAGAGTACGTTTCATTTTTTAGCGATGGCACCCGCTGCAGCTTACCGGTGGGTTGACGTTCCATTCCTTGACGAACTTTGCGCCGATCTCGCGCTGGCTGGTTCCCGCTGGAGGCTCCCAGTCGAGATTGGTGATTTGGTCGAGAGGGCGGAGGTGATTTTCTGGAGCCCGGTGACACTCCAGGCACCATCCCATGCTGTGAGGTTTGGCGTGGTAGACAACCTCCATATGGTTCACATGACCGTGACAGGCCACGCAGCTAACCCCTCGGTTCACATGGACGGCGTGGTTGAAATAGACGTAGTCCGGGGCCTTATGAATGCGGACCCAAGGAACCGGGTTACCCGACTTCCACGAATCCCGAACGGCGGCAAGCTTTGGACTGAGGGATTTAATTTGTGTGTGGCAGTTCATACAGGTCTGGGTGGAGGGAATATTTGAGTGGGAGGATTTTTCCACTCCCGTATGGCAGTAACGGCAATCCATACCGAGCTGATTCACGTGGAGAGAGTGGTCAAAGGCGACGGGCTGGGTGGGTTGGTATCCCACCCGGGTGTATTTTGGAGTGAAGTAGTAGGCCATTCCGGAAACGATGCTAGCGACCACGACTGCCAAACAGACAAGAATCTTGATGGGCAACCAGTTGGTATAGCGGGGGAAAATATTGGCCATGAGTTAGAGGGGATGGATAAAATGGGGTAAAAAATAGAACAGGTTATCTTTTGTTTAGGTTGGATTTTGAAATTGGAGATTTCCGGCAGTGGCTTCAAGAAAGCATTAGAAGTATTAAGGGTAGGGGGGTGGGTATTAGTTTCCTTAACGTATGGTTTTTCCCTCTGAACATCATGAAACTGCGGTTTTCCATAACCAAAGGAAGTCTGCGAAATGCGCTATGGGGTTGAAATCCTTTAGAAGCATTGGACACTAGGGGGATGTTGAATCTGATCCGACATCGAACCTTGTTCTTTTTGTGCCTGGGGATGGGGATGCTCTCGAGCGCCCAAGCTGAAATCCGACAGACGAGTGTCTGGTGGTTGCCCCGCAACGTGACCATGTTCGGGCATGAAATCGACTTTATTTTCTACGTGATTCTGATTTTGACCGGAGTAACGGCCGTGGCGGTTTTTTCAGTAATGGTTTACTTCATTGTAAAATACCGGGCTAAACCAGGCGTTTCCGCAGTTCATAGCCATGGCAACAACACTTTGGAGGTTATCTGGACCGGAATTCCTGTATTCATTTTCCTCGCTCTGGCCATTTATGGGAACGAGCAGTGGACCCAGATGCGCTTGAAAACTCCTCCTGCCGATGCTTTGCCTGTGGCGGTGATTGGAGAACAGTTTGGATGGAATGTCCGATACCCCGGAGCCGACGGTAAACTGGCGAAAATGACCGCTTCCAGCGTCACCAAGGAAAACCCCTTTGGAGTGGATCCGGCTGATCCTGCGGGGCTGGATGATTTCACGACTTATGGCGAGCTCGTGTTTCCAGTCGACCGAGCCATTCGTCTTTATCTCGGCTCCAAGGATGTCATTCATGCTTTTTATGTTCCTGAATTCAGGCTGTATCAGGACATGGTGCCTGGCCGGATTTACGACTTTGTTTGGCTGAAGGCAGAGCAGACCGGGCAATTCCAGCTCGCCTGTAACCAACTCTGCGGCCAAGGCCACTATAAAATGTTTGGAAAACTTTCCGTTGTGCCTCAAGGAGAATACGAGACTTGGGCCAAGGGAAAAGCACCGCAACCCACCGCCGCCAAAGAAACCTCCACGGTTCCTGTGGTGATGGCGGGTCGCTAAGGAGGATTCGTCATGAGCACCGCAACCTTACATTCAGCAACTCACGTCCACGGGCATGAAGAACCCTCCGGTTGGAAGAAGTATCTATGGTCGCTGGATCATAAGATCATTGGTTTGCAGTATCTCTTCACCTCCTTGGCTTTTCTTTTTATCGGTGGAGGCATGGCTCTTTTGCTTCGCTGGCAGTTGGCTTACCCCTCGACTCAGGTGATGCCGAGCGGGGATGTGGGCAATCCTATCTCCTTGCCGTTCATTAATCCCCAGTTTTATAATGCGCTTTTTACGATGCATGCCACCGTGATGGTGTTTTTGGTGGTTATGCCGTTGCTGATCGGAGCCTTCGGCAACTACCTCATCCCTCTTAAAATTGGGGCGGGGGATATGGCTTTCCCTTTGGTCAATGAATTGTCTTACTGGGTTTATTTGCTTTCTGGGTTCGTCATGCTGGCCGGCTTTTTTGTTGCAGGCGGAGCAGCCGCGGGAGGATGGACCTCTTACGCGCCCCTCAGCAGCGTCGCTGCCTATAATGGAACCAAGTTGGGGCAAACCCTGTGGGCGACGGGAATTTTTATCAACGGACTCGCCTCCATCATGGGGGCATTCAACTATATCACCACCATCGTGAACATGCGGGCGCCGGGAATGGGGTTTTTCAGACTCCCTCTCACCGTCTGGGCGCTTTTTATCACGGCTTTTCTGCTTCTTTTGGCCGTTCCGGTTCTTTCAGCCGCCGGGGCCATGTTGATTCTCGATCTGAATTTTGGCACCAGCTTCTTCAATCCGGCCAAGGGGGGGCAACCCCTGCTGTGGCAGCATCTGTTTTGGTTTTTCGGCCATCCGGAGGTCTATATCCTGATTCTCCCTGCGATGGGCATGGCCAGCGACGTCCTTAGCATTTTTAGTCGCAAACCTGTTTTTGGTTATAAAGCGATGGTTTTCGCGATGTTCGCCATTGGTTTTCTTGGTTTTATTGTCTGGGGGCACCACATGTTCGTTTCCGGAATGAATTTGGTCCTTTCGGCCGCTTTCGGCGTCTCGACAATGGTGATTGCCGTACCTTCCGCGATCAAAACGTTTAACTGGCTTGGTACGATCTGGGGTGGCTCCATCCGATTCACCTCCGCCATGCTCAATGCCCTGGCGTTCGTTGCAATGTTTGTGATTGGCGGATTCTCCGGAATCTTTATGGCATCTACGCCGGTGAATATTTTTGTGCACCACACTTATTTCATTGTGGCGCATTTTCACTACGTCCTCTTTGGGGGAAGTATCTTCGCTATTTTCGCCTCGATCTACACTTGGTACCCGAAGATGTTTGGACGGATGCTCGACGAGACTCTTGGAAAAATTCATTTTGTCCTGACCTTCGTCTTTTTTAACCTGTGCTTCTTTCCCATGCACAATGTGGGCCTCGGAGGCATGATGCGAAGAATCGCTGATCCAACCGCCTACGAACACCTGCGTGCCCTTCAACCGATCAATCAGTTTATCACTCTTGCGGCGATCGGACTTGGTTTTTCGCAGTTCATCTTCCTATGGAACTTTTTCCGAAGCCTCAAGCATGGTGCTCCGGCGGGAAACAATCCGTGGGAGGGTACCACCTTGGAATGGACCGTCGCTTCGCCTCCCGGACACGGAAATTTCGCCGTAACCCCTACCGTCTATCGGGGTGCGTACGATTACAGCGTTCCAGGACATCCCCGGGATTTCATCATGCAGAATGAACCTCCGACATCGGAATCGATTCATGGTGCGGCACCGGTGCGACGATCGGTTCCTACGGGATGAGTTCACGACTGGCGTTGCGACCTGATTTTCGGGCAGCCTGCTTCCTTGTTGGTTCCATCCTTTTCCTGATTACTTTAGGTGGGCAGGTCACTACGAAAGTGGCTGGCATGGCTGTACCAGATTGGCCGTCCACTTTCGGGCACAACATGTTCATTTATCCCTGGTCCAAGATGACCGCTTCTACCATGGTTTTTCTTGAGCACTCTCATCGCTTGGTGGCATCTGGCGTAGGACTGATCACTCTTGGCGTTGCTGTGCTCGTATGGATGTTCCAGCCTTCTGGCTTGGCTCGACGGCTCGCCTTAGCTGCTTCACTCCTGGTTGTTCTGCAGGGCATTTTAGGGGGGCAACGGGTGATTCAGGCCTCCTGGGTCCTTGGGCTCCTCCACGGATGTTTGGCCCAGCTTTTTTTGCTCACGGCCGGAAGTCTGGCCTTGGTGCTTTCCAAATTTTGGGGAAAGCCTGGAAAAGGGGATGAAGATGCATTGAACCGGAGTCGTATGGTTTGGTTTTTTACTGGGATTGTTTTTTTGCAGACCGTGCTTGGTGCATGGATGCGGCATGGAGGGCCTGGTTTTCTTTCTGTTCCGGACTTTCCAAAAGTTTATGGCGAATGGTTTCCGCCCTTTTGGGATTCCGTGACTCTTTCTCATATCAACCAGTTTCGCGCTGAAAAGCTGCAATGGCCCGCGACGACACCGATCCTGATCCTTGGGCAAATCTTGCATCGTTCTTTGGGGATTCTGGCGGCGGCCGGTATCTTGGGGGGTGCTCTGTGGAGTGTTCGCTCATCTTCGACGCCCTCATGGTGGAAGCGCGGAGTCGTTTTTTGGGTTCTTCTGGCCCTGTCGCAGGTTCTTTTTGGGGTTTCCATCATCTGGAGCGGACGTTTGCCTGAGTTGGCTACTCTGCATGTTTTGATCGGGGCAGGATTAACCCTCACAGGCTGGCTGTTGGGCTTGGCATCGTATCGGACGATGAGCCCGGCCTCGGGGGACATGACGCAGAGCTCTTTCCTCCAGCGAATTCAACCTTTGGGGGACGCATGAACCCCATGGAGGAAGCAGTCATCCCTTCGGCTTCCTGTCGGGTGGGATTCCGAGCATGGATTCAGGATTGGTCCGAATTATCCAAAGCCAGGCTAAGTCTTCTTGTTTTGCTGACGACTTTGGTGGGGTTGTATTGCGGCTCCGGTGGGAAGCTTGATCCATGGAGAACTTTTTTCACGCTGGTGGGGACCTCCTTGGTGGCGGCATCCGCGGCAACCCTGAATGAGTGGATCGAGAGGGATTTGGATGCGAAGATGAAGCGAACGGCGCAGCGTCCGCTCCCTGGGGGAAGGATTGGTCCAGATGAAGCCCTCGTGGGTGGGGCGGGCATGGCCGGACTGGGGCTCGGTGTTCTTTTTTTCGGGGTTCATGCTCCGGCGGCTTTTTTGGCGGCAGCCACGATGGCCTTGTATCTTTTTGTTTATACGCCGATGAAGCGGTGGTCGGTATTGAACACTTTGGTTGGGGCAGTGCCTGGGGCGATTCCTCCTCTGATCGGGTTTGTGGCAGGACGTGGGAGAATCGGGAGGGAAGGCTTGGCTCTCTTTTTGATTCTCTTTCTTTGGCAAATCCCTCACTTCATGGCCATTGCTTGGAGGCATCGGGAGGACTACCGACGCGCGGGATTTCGAATGTTGCCCTGCTCGGATGAAAAAGGAAGGATCACCGGACTCGTTTCTCTTATTTATTGTCTGGCTCTGATTGCCGCGTCCATTTGGCCTGTACTTCTTCAGGCAGCCGGTCCCATTTATGGATGTGGAGCCGTTCTGCTTGGTGTCGGGTATGCCTTGCTGGCGGCGGGGTTTGCTTGGAGGCCCACAATGATTTCGGCTCGGAATCTGTTTCTTGGATCCATTTTCTATTTGCCGTTACTTTTGATTCTTCTGGTGGCCGATTCAAGATGATCATGACCCCTCTGCAAAAATCGAATCTACGGTTATTGGCGATTCTTGTTCTCGTTACTGTGGCCATGACGGCCTTCTGGATGTATTTCATTATCGCCAAGGAACCGATACAACCCTAAAAAAATTCTCCTATGAGCACATCGGCCATTGCCACCCATGGAGAGATTCCGGTTTCGACCGGTCGCCCTCGCTTTACTTTGGCTCAGTTTGGAATGCTCGTCTTTCTGGCCTCTGAAGCCATGCTCTTTGCCGGGTTGATTGGTGGATACATTGTCCTTCGGATCGCCCAAGGGCCCGGAAATTGGCCACCCCCGGGAGCTCCTGAAATCGGGGTTAAAATTCCGCCAACCTTCCTGAATTGGGTCATGATCATCAATACCGTTATCCTTCTCTCGAGTAGTCTGACGTATCATTGGGGTGAATCGAGGATGCGGAAGGGGGGAAGCGGGCTGATCGGTTATCTTTTGACCGCTCTTTTTGGTTTTATCTTTCTTGGTGTCCAAGGCTGGGAATGGATGCACCTCAAGGAAGAGGGGATGTGGTTTAATTCCTACGGGATCTATGGTTCCTGCTTTTTCACCATGACCGGCTTTCACGGCCTGCACGTGTTTCTGGGATTCCTTGCGATTCTAGTGACTGTCGCGCGAGCAGGGTTGCGCCAGATGAAGCTTTTCTCAGGTCAGGCTCCAGATCCTTCGCATGCCTTTGAGGAACTGACCGGGTATTATTGGCATTTCGTCGATGTGGTCTGGATTTTTCTCTATTCCATCTTGTACGTCTTGTAGCGCGAATCAGCTTTTCAGGTATCGGGCCAAGGCATGCCCGAGTTCAGCAGCCGTGGGGCAGGGCAGGGAATCCCCACCAGCCGTGACCAAGAGGTAACCGTCCCCGTAGGCTGGCCCATTGAGTACGCATCCGTCCGTGCGGCATGTTTGGATCTGTTTTTCGGCGATTTTCCTAATCTCCTTCATGTCCCCTTGTGTCTCCCACTTCCAGCCGATGATTTTGGCTTTCGGGGCATAATCCCGAAGTATGGGAAGAATCCTGGGCCCTGGGGTGAGCTCGATTTGCAATCCAGGCAGGGATCCCGGCCATTTTCCTTCTGGCAATACCCCGCCTTGAAGGTCCCGGGTGCATTTCAGGGCATAATCCGGCAAGGCAGCGGGAACGAGGATGGCATGAAATTGGGCCAGATCACTTTTGCCCAAAAGGAACTGGAGTTCGGGGACTGTCCGGAATTCGGCTGAAATCCGGATGCCAGAAGGCAATGGCCAAGACGCTTCTTTTCCCTGCCAGAGAGTTGCTGAGAACCCGTTTTTTTCGAGAATGTCAGCGATTGTCACTCCGGTTCTTCCGGTGGATTGATTGAGGATCTTCCGGGCAGGATCCAAATAGATCGAGGCCGGACCGCTGATCACAAGGACATTCATCAACTCCTGTTTAGAGGAAAGTCAGGGCGGGTGAAATAACATGCTTGCGCTTGGAGGTGGGAGGGAGGAAACCGATAGGTGCCATATGAGTTATTTTAGGTTCCATCTGATCTTTAATCTTCCACTCCTCGTCCTTCTTTTCTTCGTGTCGGGGAGAGGGATCTGGCCAGGTGAGATGCTTTTGGCCATGGTAGGCATTCTGGGGATCGTGGTGGCTTTTACTTCGCCTTGGGACAACTGGGCTGTTGCCAAAAGGATCTGGGATTTTCCTCCTGAACGGATTTGGTTCAGAATCGGCAAGCTTCCGGTTGAGGAGTACGCCTTTTTTGTGATCCAGTCTGTCGAGGTGATGCTCCTTAGTTGGACCTTTCTACGTTGGTTGGCGCCCCCTCAGGGGGCTCCTCCCCCTCGGTGGATTGGTGAGCCGCAAGTTTTACGCCATTTGGCGGTGCTCTTTATCGCATGTGCCGCATGCGGGATTGCCTTCAAGGAATGGCCGAATCGCGATCGCCGGGTGCATTACGCCTGGCACCTGTTTTTCTGGTTTGTGCCCGTTGTTCTTCTTCAGTGGATCGTGGCGGGCCCCATGCTTCAGGCTTACTGGCTACAGGTTTTAGTCCCGACATTGGGGATTGGAACCTATCTTTGTGTGGCGGACTGGTATGCGATTGGAAAGGGGATTTGGTTCTTCGATGAAAAGCAGATTACGGGATGGAAGCTTGGGGGAGTGATGCCTTGGGAGGAGGCGGCTTTTTTCTACCTTACGAGTCTTTTGGTCGCCCAAACATTTTTGATCTTGCTTCCTGCCGGCTTAAGATGAAGGAAGGGCTCCATTGTGGGCGCCTCTTTCAACCGATTAGAGCTTGGGTTCGTTGCCCGGCTTCCACTTGATATTGCAGCCTAAACTGGGGATTTGGGGTGAGGGAATGGGTTTATTTGATAGGACCGCTTCGATCGCCCTGCGCAAATCTTGTCCGGTAACGGGGATTTCACTCTTAGGGCGGCTTTCATCAAATTGACCCGCATAGGCAAGTTTTCCTGCAGCATCCAGAAGGAAGAAATCGGGTGTACAGGCAGCGTGCCATTGGTGGGCAACTTCTTGCTTCGCGTCGACGAGATAAGGGAAAGTCCATCCTGCCTCTTTGGCGAAGGCAGGCATTTTCTCCGGTGCATCGTCCGGATATTGAAGGGAATCATTGGAATTGATGGCGACAAAGGATACGCCCTGTGGCTGGAGTTCCCCCGCCATTGCTCCGAGCGCGCTTCGTACATGAATCACATATGGGCAGTGATTGCAGGCAAAAACAACAACCAAGGGTTTCCCATCGGCCAGTTCCCTGAGCGTCCATATCTTGCCTAGGGCATCTGGAAGACTGAATGAGGGGGCTGCAGACCCGATGGGTAGGCGTTGGGTAGATGGAGTTCGGGCCATGGTCTATTTTACGGTCGTTGCAGGAGCATTGGGGTGATCTTTGGCCACGGTCGTCCGTTCGCGGGCTGACTGGAGATTGAGCCAATCTCCCATGATCCGGAGCGCCTCCTCTAGTTCAAAAGCTTCGGCCAGATCTACTGCATCAGTGATATCTTCCGACTCGCCGTCGGCTGATTCTTCAAGAGTAGGCTTTTTCTTCTTGGGATCTTTTTCGGAAAGAATGACCCCTTTTTTATCATCAATGACTAGCCGGGCTTTAGGCTTCGCCGTCGAAGTGATGCCCTCTTCAATTTTTTTACGCTCTTCGTTTCGAGCATCTTCTTTTTTCTTTTCATCTAACCGGCTTGATTCATTTAGAGAAATAACTCCTGATTCGATACGGGATTTGACCTTTTCGATATCCCTTTTCAAAAAATCCATCGCCTTGTCCTCTGCCACACGTTCTTTGGACTTTTCCGCAAGAATGCTTTTCACAGATGGATCGATGGAGGAGGCCCGGAAGCGGCTCGGGCCGATTTCGTCCCAGGGGAGGGCATTCGGTAGATCCGACTCCCCGATCTTCATGTAATCCAGAGGAGAGGCAATGGAGATGTCGGGGACCACCCCGCGATTCTGTGTGGAATGGCCATTGGGCAGATAAAACTTTTGGATCGTAAGTTTGACTGCCCCAGCCTGAGGTTGGGTCTTGTCGAAGTTCTGTTTTAAAAATCTCCCCAATTCGACGACAGCCTGCACCGTGCCTTTCCCGTGTGTGCTTTTCTCTCCTACGATCAGTGCGCGACCGTAATTCTGAAGGGCTCCGGCGGCAATCTCCGAGGCGGAGGCACTTCGTCGGCCCGTTAAAACAAGAAGGGGGCCTTGATAAACTTGTCCTGGGGTATCATCCGTCCGTTGGATCACGGTACCTTTGCTATCTCGGACCTGAACCACGGGGCCTTGGTCGATGAAAAGACCTGTCATGGTGACGGCTTCATCCAGCAGTCCACCCCCGTTTTTCCTGAGATCCAGAATCACTCCATCGACCTTTGCCTGATTCAGTTTTTTCAGTAGAACTTCTACATCCTGCGATGTGGAACGGGGAGTGGCTCCATTCCCGCTGGCTGAGGATTCCGTTCCGCCGACTTCCCCGTAGAAGCTGGGGAGATCGATGACTCCAATCCTCCATGCCTCGGATGGATGGGCTGGGAGGAGGGGGGTGTCCTTGGCGGGGGAAGGTGTTTCAGGCATACTTTTTTTTGCGAGCACGCGATCGATTACTTTTTGGAGCCACGGATTGTTTGGATCTTCCTTGGCTGGGGAGGCTTCAGTTGTAAGAGAGATGGGCTGGATCGTCACTCCTCCCGAGCGGGGAATATCGTAGACGGATGCGGTCGCTTGTTGGGCCGCCAATTTTACTTCATCCCGGGTGATTTGAACCTCTCTCTGTTCTCCGGCATTGCTACCGGCTGGAACGACCTGAAGGCGGACCAGAGTGTTTTTAGGTCCCCGGATTTTCTTTACGGCGTTGCGTAGTTTCA
>Ga0214921_10001524_pt1 | contig 39310 bp, 40 predicted proteins | sample LL1505_MetaG_FD_177992 | JGI IMG/M metagenome (GOLD analysis project Ga0214921, IMG submission 177992) | Freshwater microbial communities from Lake Lanier, Atlanta, Georgia, United States - LL-1505 | ecosystem: Environmental > Aquatic > Freshwater > Lake | place: USA: Georgia | collected...
CGTCATGCCACCAAACTCCGTACAAAGCGACTCCAGAACCAAGCAACTGCACAAAAAAATTAATCCCATGTAGGTGCAGTAGAGCAATCTTACCGAGCATCGTCTGCGCCAATGCTCTCACGTCAGCCCTGTAAACGGCCAACAAACCCACCATCCTGGCAGCCAGATAAGCTGCCACCGCCTCTTTCCACAAGTGTTCCCACAAAAAGAATACCAACCAGATCAGTCCAACCATCTCAAAATACAAGGAGATTGGATGTGCATGCCTAATGACATATCGCTCGATGCCACCCAAGTCCTCGCTGAATTTCACGTCGCGAGATACGATTGAGCCAACCCGAACAACTGTAGTTGCCATGACATCCCCCATTTCCGTCAACTGCCCGCGCGAAGACCTCCGCTTGGAGCTTGACACTGCCAAGACCATCGAAGCAACGTTCGTGCCAAATTTATCCCTCTGATTTATTCAGGAATAATGACTGTCGAAGCTGTCTCAAAGCACTTATCTTTTAAGACGGAAAACAGTCTGTGCGAGATCGCACAAAAACTTAGAGAGCTTTGTTATTTCCGATTAAAACTCCGACCAATCGACTGATCCCAATACCAACATAGACGGCAAGTTTTACGACCAACCCGATGACGTACCAGCTAAGAACAACAGGCAGCGCTACTAAACCAAGTACCGCAGCGACTGGGTCAAATTTAGTAACATCGGATAACTTCCATTTATCAAATCCACTCTCACGATCAATCTGACGCTCTTGTTCACCACTTTTGATCCGGCGTGATTTTAGCTTATCTTCTGTAACGACTACCTGAGACATACACACCTCGCGGGTCAGAATTATATCAGCCTATTTTACTAATTTGGAGGCAACTCTTTCAAGGGGTTACCTAACACCAAAAATTGCTTTAAATATCTTGGCAACCCAACCAAACAAGCCAATGGGTGTACCTTCGGCCCGAATCACAACCGGCCTGGTCTCTCCACGGGTAAAATCTCGGCGCTTGCCTCCCTGAGGACCAGCATGTTTATGCTGATCACGACTTCGAGAATCCTGAGAACCCGAAAACTTGCGACCACCTTGTTCGCGCAATGGTTCTGCTCGCCCGCGTTTTTCGTGGGATTGAGGTTTAGATGCTAATTCATCCCGACCTCTATCAAAATGATCCCGAGCATTAGGCTTGCCGCGACTACCTTTATCGCCTCTTCCGAAAGCGCCTTTTCTGTCCGAACGATCTTTTGGATCTCGAAATAAGGCACCACCAACTGCGTAAGGGTTACCAGCTAGATCCTCTATGCTGAGGTACTCAGGATTAAACCACTCACCCTTAAGTGCAACCTGCTCGCCCAACATCTCCTGGATCGGCCGAATATTTTCGCCATAATCCTCACAAACCAAAGTATACGAGCTACCTTTTGCACCGGCTCGTGCTGTACGACCGATGCGATGCACGTAATTTGCCGGATCATCTGGGACGTCAAAGTTATACACGTGGCTGACTTTACTGATGTGCAACCCTCGACTAGCCACGTCAGTTGCAATCAGAGCTTTAACTTTGCCCTCTTTAATTCGCTGAATAAGCTGAATACGTTTTTTTTGGGGAAGATCACCCGTGATTAAATCAACATCCACGCCGTTGCCACTTAGCTTATAGTGCAGCCATTCGGCCGTCATTTTTGTATTCGTAAAAATGATGGAACAAACCGGATTGTGCTCCCGAAGAAGGCCCAGAATAACACGTAGTTTATTGGATGTGTCACATATGATTGCGTGTTGTTCGATGGCTTCCGGCGTGAGAACCTCTGGATTGACGGAGATATAGGCCGGCTGATTCAAGTATTCAAAAGCCAGCTCTTTGACATTGTCGTTAGTGGTAGCCGAGAACAATAATTTTTGAGCATTTTCCGGAATTTTATCGAGAAAGTACTCTACGTCGTCAATGAAACCCATATCGAACATTCGGTCCGCTTCATCGCAAATAAATATCTTAACCTGCGATAAATCAACTAATTTGCGCTGATAAAAATCTTTAAGTCGCCCAGGGGTTGCAACAATCATGCGCGGCGCGTCTTTAAACGCCCCCGCTTGTTTTTCTACATCGACGCCACCAAACACCGGAACAGACTTGATCTTGAGAGGTGCAATCACTTTTTGCGCATCATCATCGATTTGCATCGTAAGTTCACGGGTTGGAGTCAGCACCACAACCTCGGGCACAGCGACATCTTTTTTATCTCGCTGCGGAGGAGCTTGATTGAACAACCGCTCAGCCACCGTGATGACAAAAACACCTGTTTTTCCTGTACCAGTCTGAGCAAATCCCGCAACGTCGCGTCCTTTTGTTGTGAGCGGCAGACACATACCTTGGACCGGAGTTGGTGCGTTCCAACCTATCTTTTTGACAGCATCAATGATCTCTGCAGAAACACCTGCCTCCTCAAACGTTGTGGCCGTTGGTACCGAGGCCTCTTCTTTGAGGATTGGCTGAATGGACTGCTCAGCATCCGACTCTTCGGAGTGTAACTCATTGTTTTCTAAATTCATTTTTTACTTCTTTCGCATTTTAACAAAATCCGCAGCACCGGTTTTTTACAAATTCCTGCAGTGCCACCCTCAAACATATCTGATCTCTTCCGATACTCTCCTGACACATTATCATTGTTTGGCAGCGGAGATTTCCATTCATGGACGATCAAAAAGACATTCTATCCACGGAGTCGACTTCACCCGAGGCCGCCATCCAGGCTGAACCTAAATCTGCTAGCGAGATCGAGACCAGCGCCCCAGAGAATTCGCCAGAGAATTCACTAGAGAAGTCGCCAGGAAAGCCGCCAGAGGATATCCGAGAACCGGGGACAAATAAAGAAGAAGCAACAGCCGGAAGCCCAGAGTCTGAAATAAAATCGAAAGCAGACTCAAGCTGGCGCACGGAGCTTAAAAGATTTCATGATGATATTAACATGGTGCTTGCAAGCAAAGAAAATCTCAGTCTTGTTGCCGTTGATATTAAGGTGCGACAGGAATTTACAGAAGACTGGAAACTCGCTTCAAATCGTTACCTTAAGCTTATGGTCAATTTACGTAAGCGCTATAAAGGCGTCAAAGTCGCTCAAAAACACGTTGCTTGATACCCCCTAAACCCCCTTAAGCACTGGCATATACTCATAAAAAGTGGCAGAATGGGTCGTTCATGAGTTGAGATGTCCATCTGCATATGACTGCCAACATAAAGGGCAGAAATAGGGGGTCACTATGATGTGGCGAATAGACCGCATTTTTTGCATCGGATTTTTATCGACTGCGAATATTTTTCTTATGGCCTCCTGCGTTACGATGCAGCAAAAAAAGGACATGGATGACCGTCTTTACAACCTTCAGACCAGACTTCTTCAACTTGAATCAAATTTAGCCAATAGCAGAATGGCTGATATTAAAGCGGGGGACACCCATCATAAAACTCTCGCCTCGACATCCTCGGACGTAGAACGGCTTGGCATCGAAGTAAAAAGAATCAAAGGCGATATCGACGCACTTAAGGTGGGAGTGCAAACCGGCCAAATGCCTGGTCAAGAGGCACAGGCAGAGGGGTCGATCGGATCTCAGCTAGCAGAAATCAGGTCAAGATTGGATGCCGTCGAAAATCAGCAAAAGGAAATTTTGCTTTCGCTGGACGGAAGTAGCTCCGGTGCTAGTAAGAAAATCTCTGACAAAAAAGAAAATTCGGCCGGGTCCGTAAATGCCGATACCGACAGTTTGCAAACAGCCTTTGATCGTAAGCACTTCAAAGAAGTGGTCGAAGATGCCCCCGCTGTGCTTAAAAAGTCTAAGGGCAAGGAGCGCATGCAGGTTCTAATGATTTACGGGGAAAGCCTTATGAAATTAGGCCGCCCCAAGGAAGCCGCTCTACAATTTAATGAACTTATTGAACTGAAGCCTGCAGAAAAACAAATGGCACTGGCAAAACTCCGATTAGGCGATGCTTTCAAAGCCATGGGTGATAAAGACACGTCAAAGCTCTTTTATGACGAAGTCGCTTCAAAGTATGCGGGCACTCCTGAGGGTGATAAAGCCAAAAGAGCCCTTAAGTCAAAACGGTAAGCAACGGCTAAGCGGAAACATGGATGCTAATTCTGGGCATTGAATCAAGCTGTGACGAAACGGCGTTAGCTCTTGTCGAAGACGGAAGAAATGTCTTAGGTTCCTTCATTTCATCGCAAATTTCTATCCACGCCAAATGGGGTGGCGTGATCCCTGAGATCGCGGCTCGCGAGCACTTGTCCGCTCTCACTAAAATGTACACACGCCTACTTGAAGAAACCAAAGTCAAAATCTCTGACATCGACGCCATTGCGGTCACACAAGGACCAGGCCTGGTGGGCTGTCTTTTAGTTGGCGCGTCCTTCGCCAAGGGCTTAGCTCAGGCCGCTAATAAGCCATTAATCCCCGTTAATCATGTTCACGCTCACGTCCACGGCGCAATTTTGGGAATTGATTCCAAGCTAGATGAGATATTCCCAACGCTCGCCTTGGTGGTTAGCGGAGGTCATACGAATCTGTACTATATGGAGAGAGCAACCCATTTTGAACTTCTGGCACACACCTTGGATGATGCCTGTGGAGAATCCTTTGACAAGGTGGGCAAAATGATGGGTCTACCCTATCCCGGCGGCCCCCATGTAGAAACCTTAGCCAAATCCGGTATCACAGCTAAAATAACCATGCCTCGGATGCTAGAGCGGAAAAGTCAACTTTTGTTCTCCTATTCAGGATTAAAGACTGCTGTCGCTAAGGCCTTGAAAGAACCACTTTCGCCGGGAATCACCATGGCAGATGTCGCTCATTCCTTTCAAGAAGAAGCCCTAAGTCAGATCATTCGCAAGATGTCGTTGGCCAAAAAATTGAGGCCCAACTCAAAAAGCATTATCGTCGCCGGGGGCGTTGCGGCCAACACTAGGTTCCGCGAACTTATGGTCAACTCATCGAACATACCGGTCTGGTTCCCGCCACTAAAATTTTGTTCCGACAATGGCGCAATGATTGCGGCCATGGGATACTATCAGTGGCAATGTGACGGCGATCAAGGTGGAATGGACTGGGATGTTTTTTCTCGTTACCCTTTTGAAAACTTTTTAGCTCGTGACTTAACGTTGTCGTAAAAAATTGAAGGGCGATTAATGAAACGCGGCTACCCCGAGCAAAATAAGAAACCGAGCCGACATGAACACGACATCCGGCAGAAGAAAAGTCTTGGCCAAGTTTTTCTAAACACTGATTGGCCTGTGAACCGTGTTGTTGAGCAGGCCCAGGATCTCGGTCTAAAAAGAGTACTCGAAATCGGCCCAGGAAACGGCATCTTAACCGAAGCTTTAGCCAAGGCAGGAATTCAGGTCACTGCAGTCGAAAAGGACGATCGATTTGCAGCCAGGCTCCAGGATCTTATCACTACCGGTCAATTAACAAACGTAACCCTCGTGAATCTCGATATTTTAGACTTTGACTTGGACGCATGGATCAAGTCCTCTAACGGACAACCCTGCGGCGTGCTCGGCAACATCCCCTACAACATTTCGACGCCAATTATTATGTGGGTGCTGCCACATCTAGCTAATATCCGCGCCAGTATTTTTATGGTGCAGCTTGAGTTTGCACAGCGTATCGTCGCCATTCCAGACAATAAGGACTACGGCAGTTTGAGTGTCTATTGTCAATTACGCGCGTATTGTGAATTTAATTTCAAAGTGGAAAAAACTTGCTTTACACCCGTACCAAAAGTTGACAGTGCCGTCATCACCCTACGACCACGCCCTGATCAAGCATTGCCGCCAAAACTTCTACAGTATACTGAAACCATTTGTCGCATCGCCTTTACCCAAAGACGAAAAAAACTAAGAAATGCTGTAAAGCCTTTCATGCAAGGCCGAGATGACAAAGATTCCCCCATCGATCTCAATCGCAGAGCTGAAACTCTATCGCCAAATGATTTCTTAAAATTGGCAGCATTTTTATTTGCCGACAAGATTTGATAGAATAGTTTATCAGCGTCCTTTATAGAACTTCATAGGAGCCCTTTCATGCGCTTATTCATCGAGACTATGACTTGCCTCGGACTTATTGGGTCCATTTCTTCACCACAAGTATTGGCTGCCGAAACTCCAGCAGAAACACCCGCTGCGGCAGAATCGACCACGACGCCTGCTGCGCCGAGCGCAGAGCAGCCCGGAACAACACCCAAAAAGGTCCTAAAGAAGAAAAAGAAAAAAGCCGCTGCGGGAGCTGAATCCGCTGATATAGGAAATTCCCTTGGACACGGATCACAAGATTCAGGGCAACCTTACAAAGCCAATCTTGATTTTTCTTTTTCCTTCGCTTCGTCTAGTCGCAATCAAAAATATACGGATAAGACATCGAAAAACACCTCTTCATCCCTTCAACTTGATCTGACTTATCTATTTGTGTTCGGAAGTATGGAAGCCGGTCCACTGCTCTCATATTCAAGCGGAAGCAAAAAAGAAGGCGGCGACTCGGACGCCACAAAGTCCTCAGGTTTAGGATTTGGCGGAGCTTTTGCGTACAATCTGGGAAACATTCAGCAAGATAAGATGGTTCCTTTTATCGGCCTAAAGATCGAGAAAATTTCTAAAACGATCGACATAGCCTCTGTCAAAACTACTGATAGCGAAATGAGTCTTGGGCTTGAAGGTGGCGTTAAATACTTCTTGGGCAGCCATCTAGCGTTGAAACCTTTTCTTAGCTATCAACTGACCATGAGTGGAGAGCACAAAGTTGAAAGCAAGGGTACATCTCCTTCCGTTGGTAGTGTCACCGGTAGTGATTTAACGATTGGTGTTGGCCTCAGTCAGTACCTTTAATTATTTCTTGCCAGCATACTCAACGAATAGTCCGTCTACCCAAAAGTCGGGCTTGGGCCCAAGGTCTTTATTTTCTTTCGCACTACCTTGGTAGTCGATCCGATAATGATTACGACCAACGGCGACGCGAAAATCGTCAAGCGTGATCGCGTCGCCGGCTTTTGCCATGCCAACGGCCACTCGAATCGAGCTGTCTGGATAAAAAGAATAGACCGCTACATCATCTCCCTTATTGCCAGCGACCTTCTTGGTCGTAAGCCTCCAGAGGTAGCGTTCAGGTCGATCTGGAACTTGATATTCAGGACGGATATTCTCAGGTGAAAAAATGCTGCCTTTAGCTGGCCGTGGAAATGACCCTCCAGGACTGTGACTCGCAGCATTCTTGCTAGTGTCCGCGCTAGGTTTCGCTTGGAGGTTGAAACAAAAAAACATCTGTAGAAATAACAAACCAAGGAACGTCTTCACAAAAAACCCTCCAGCTATGACAGTTGGAGGGCTTATCGGATTTAAATTAAATGGTCTAAAATGAGCAGACTGGGCAACTATTGCCGCGGTCGGACGGGGCGACGCAACGTCACCCAAGAACGACGTCTTTGACGTCCGGAAGCTTCTCTTTCAGGATCGGCACAATGCCGTTGAACAGCGTGATGTGACTCGATGGGCAACCTGAGCATCCACCAAAAAGCCTGATCGTGACCACGCCGTCTTCAACATCCACAAGCTCGCAACCGCCGGCATGTAAAGCCAACTGCGGATTTATGTCTTTCTCAATAATCTCTTTGACTTGCTCTATCATTTATCACCTCGCATCCACAGGCTATCCAAAAGACTACACCGGACGCTTCTCTCATTCATGATGAGGAGTATTTAATGCATTTTAATAAAATGTCAACAGTCTTTAAAATCCGCAGCTTGACCCGAGATTTCTTAAAGTCTCAAATTTTAATTTTTATCAATGATTACCGTGTATTTCCAAAGCACGGACCAAACAAACAGCACAAAGAATGATGGATATTGCCGCTAAATATAACCAAAAACGGTTCACATTTACGGCGCTACCCTCGCTACCCAGCCAAAACTCCTGACTGAAAAATCTTGAACCCTGAGACGAGAGACGACGCAACATGTAAGCCTCTAACTTGAATGAACGCCTAGATGGCAATAAAAAGTCGATCAAGCATGAGCGCACCAAAAACACCAAACAGGTACAAACATGAATAGTGAAAAAGTGGCATGGCACGTTGATTATCAGCCGATCGCATTAACTCCCAGGCCATCCAAACAAAATACAGGGTGAAGGCCATGGCCCCGAAAAAATAAATATAGCCAGCAGCACCAAAAATGGTGAGCGACGCTACGACAGGGACGAGCGCCACGGTGTACCAAAACATTTGATTTCGAGTGACCGCATCGCCTCTAACGACAGGCATCATCGGAATACCAGCTGCCGCGTAATCATCTTTATATTTGAGTGCAAGCGCCCAGAAGTGCGGCGGCGTCCAAAGAAATATCACTAAAAATAACACCAAAGCTGGCCAACCAATGGTGGGATCGACAGAGGCCCAACCTATCAGTGGCCCAACCGCACCAGCAGCGCCGCCAATCACAATATTCTGTTCTGTGCGTCGTTTGAGATACATGGTGTAGTACACCACGTAAAAAGCATTTGCGATGACGGCTATCAAAGCGGCCAACCAAGTGGTCCCTAAACCAAGTACCACGACTGAGGCAACGCCAAGAGTGGCTCCAAAAATAAATGCATTGCGGTTTACAACACGACCGCTGGCTACGGGTCTTTTGCGTGTGCGCACCATATGTCTATCAATTTCAGCATCGACCAAATGATTAAATACTGCAGCTGATGACGATGCTAACCATGTTCCGATTAAGCTTGCGAGTATTAACGTCATTCGGGGAATGACCCCAGGCGAAGCCAACAAAATACCAGGGAACACCGTCACCACGACCAAGAGTGTGATCGTTGGTTTCGTCATATTGAAATAATCACGCCATGTAACCTGCACAGCTATAGGCGCAGATTGAGCGTAGGGCGTCGAAGAAGCATTCATAAATCACCAAATTACCAGCGTGGAGTCATCCCTACCCAAATCGGAAAAAACACACACAGATAAAATAAAGCCGGAAACATGAACATGATCAAAATCATGGCCAACCAGCCTTTGCCTTCTTTACTAAGGTCTCTATTTGGAACATTTTTCGTAGACATTGGACTTACGAGCTCCGATATAGTTGAAGTCTGTCAGAGCTTCCTATCATGGCTTCTTCCAACTAAAAAAGCAATTTCCAATAGTAAACCGAAAAATCCGCCGTGGGCTGCTGAATAATTGATCAGTCTTTTAAGTGCGTTGCAATATATTCGTAAACCATTTGATTACGCCAAACTCCTTTAACGTAATCTCGGGTTTCCTGATAAGGAATCATTTCAATGAAAATCAGCGGATCATCGAATAGTCGCCTCGCAATCCAAGAGTCAACCGTCTGCGTGCCTGCGTTATAGGCAGCATAGACCTGTGGGGTACTACCCGCAAACCTTGCACTCAACTCTCGCACAAGACTTGCACCCAAACGAATATTGACCTCCGGACGGATAAGCTCGTCAGGCAACTGAATGCTGGTAGGATTGGGAAAACCGGCATCGGGTAGAAGTCTTTTTGCCGTAAATGGCATGAGTTGCATCACCCCCCACGCGTTTGCTCCGCTCTTAATATCTGGCCTAAAACTGGACTCCTGACGTGAAATCCCCAAAAGTATGTTTGGGTCGATATTCATATCATGACCAATCGCCTTATAAGTAGGGAGGTAGGGACGAGGAAAATAGGTTAATAATTGCTCCGGCCTTTGCCGCCAAAAATCAGGATCCTTCGATAATTTAGTGGTCAGCGATATGGCGCCAAGCCAATTACCGGACGAGGCATAAAGCCTTGAAACGTAGAGACCCCACTCTGCTTCTCGATCACCACCATTGGTGGGATCAAAAGATTTCTGGAGCTCATCAAGCGCCAGACCCGAAAACTGCGCTATACCCAAGGAAGCTAGAATTTCAGCCCGCCTTAGAAGGCGTCCTCGCTGACGATCACTTCGTAAATCGTCAATATCAACCTTTTGCCACTCCGCCAAAGACTCTCGCAGATCTTGCAAGTTTTTAAACGCGTTTTGCCACGCAGCTCCAAAAGGCCCCTTTGTGAGCGCTAGAGCGGTGACACTGTAAAAACTTATCGGATAGTCCTCGGCTAATGATTTTCGATAAAATGAAGCTTCTGATGCATTGCCCAACTTTGTGTGTGCTTGGGAAACCCAAAACAGCAACGCAGGGCGCATCCGATCATCTGTAGCGTCCGTTAGAAGCTGCTCCCATATTTTTCTCGCCTGGTCATAGTCTTCGGCTAGGTATCGATAGAGGCCCTGACTCCAACGAAATCTGAAACGCCATTCGTCAGGAAGTCCAGGCTGATTTAAAGCCAATTCGGCAATATTATAAGACTTTTCCCAGTCGCGCGACTCCACCGCAAGCCTAAATGCAAGTAAATGATAGGTTTCAGCAGCACTCGCTACCAAGCTGTTTTTCTGCTCTGAGCTAAGCGTATATGACTGCATCAAAGCAACACTTACATAATTCAAAACATCTTCCGCAAAAGTCTTGGCAGACTCACCGTCGCCGATGGAGGCGCGGGCTCTAGCGGCCCATAATGTATCGTCAATGCGACGTTGTTCAAAAAGCGAACGAGACAAGCCCAAAGTGGTCTCATTGACAGCGGGACTTCTCCAAAGCTGCATAAATGGCATATATAAAGGCGCCACAGACTCGCGCTCACCCTGCTCTCGTCGCATTTTAATCATACGAGCATAGGATTCCAATGCTAGCGGAGCCGTCGATGTATTGGACGCAAGCCTTGGGGCAACATCTGCCAGAATCTGTAAAGCCTTACTTGACTGCCCCGAACACTGTTTGACTAGTGCATCAAAATACTTCGTAATGTCCGCTCTGACACTTTGGCGCCAGTTTTCCCACCCGTCTGCGTATTGAGATTTATACCGACAGACGTCTGCAGCCAACTTGACGAGCAAAGGATCTGCAGCGGAAATTCCAGGTTCTGGTGGTGGCGCAATCTTTGCGTCACCAGCAATCACCTCGCCCTCAATGTAATCCGCAGCTTCCTTTTGTATGATCGGCAGTAGTTTATCTTCGCTTTGCAGACCACGATCTAGCATCCAGGGCCCAACACTACCGCCTCTGGTTTCCGATAACACAAGCCTAGCTAAGTCTCGACGATCTTTCTTTACACCGAGATTTTTCGCAAAAGCTTTTAACCAACCCGAAAAGGCTCGTTCTCCAAAGCTACCTTTTGCCGACTCAAGAGCGGCAAACCAGGCTTTGACAGCTTGCTCCCTATCACCTAGAGCTTCAGCCGCTAAAGCCCTAAGCATCTGGAGTACATCGGAAATTTCTTCGGCGTCGGCAGGATTCTTCTTCACAAAGTTAGAGAGCAGTTCAAACTGACGGGCAATTCCCCCGTCGGACGGTTGGACGGGCAATTGTGGATCGAGGGATACTCGGACTGGGCGAGAGCCCGTCGTACAGCCGATGAATCCGGCTGTGAGCAAGAAATAAAAACATAACCTTTTGAGTACGTTCCTCATACGAGAGTGATCATAGCTTGTTATCGAAAGCTCGTCACATTAAAAACCCTTGGAACGCGCTTTTCAGAGGACAATACAACAAACTCCCCATCCTTAGTAAAATCAACAAACTGCGCCTCATAATCCTTGATCCGGGTCGCCCATTTCTTTCGCGACGTCATACTCATCAGTTCAATGGTCCCATCGCTAAATAAAACTACATGAAGGTCTCCACTTAAACCAAAGGCCGTAATCTTGCTCCCTCCTACGACCGGCACAACCTGTTGACGACTCATATCTTGCCCCAGGATCACTAACGCTTGAGGCGTCCAAATAAATACTCTATCAAGCCACCCACCAACACCAAGGATTTGAGATTTAGCCACATAAACACTTTCTACCCTAAATCTGTCCCCGGCTAATGCCAACCTTTTGAGCTCACGATTGTCAGCAAACAAAATCGAATTATTTTGAAAAGCAGTGACAGAAATAAAAGACTGTCCACTCATTGTCGGAGGAAGCTCTATGTGTGATTCCGTCAGGGCGTCATTTTTCTCAGAAAAAATGTAAAGAACACCCTCGTTGAGGAAGTATAATTTCTCGGTTGAGCCTTCAATTAAACTTACTGCCATCGCTTTCTTCGAAAGTGACCCACGAAAACCTTGTGAAATACGACGCCAAATTTTTCTTTCCACATCCAAGGCCCAAAAATTTTTCTCATCCAGACCGAGAAGAAATGAACCCATAAATTTCAAAAAACGAAAGTGACTGGCACGTCCCGACGGCAATTCTACGCGCGAAACACTTCCATCGCCGACCTGCCACTTCCATGCGTAATTGGTCCCAACCGTCCAAAGATCATTGCTTACCGGGTTCAGAACTGGACGACCTTGCGGCACATCCGCCAGGAGAGCTTGAGCTTGGTAGGCCGCCGGCCGGTGCTCGGTCCATTTTAGAGGTGTAAAATTGACGTCGTCGTCGCTTACAGCAAACGCCGGCAAGAAGGTTTGATTCCATAGGAGAAGAAAAATAAGCAGAAGTTTCATTTTAAGGCGTCCCCATGGAATCAATAACGCTGGCGAGAATGAGCGTCTCATCCAAAGGTAATGATTTCAGCTGCCTATCAGCTTTTGCACACGCCTTCAGACCAGACAATCCTCGTTTGAATGCTCCCCGCTCAATCTGTTCGCGAGCATAACGTGCCAGTATACCTGTAATTGCTACGGAGGATTCACCGCGGTTCATGAAGCTTTCTGTCATTAAATGAGTCTGCGCAGTCTTCTTCTCTCGAAGAAGCGCAAACAACTCAAAGACATCATCTTCACGAATACTGCCCAATGCACCAGCAAGATCCGCCCTATTGAGACGACGAGGCTGGTCCGCAAATATCAATGAAAGATTCAAAATTTCATTTTCTATTTTGCTTAGATCGTGGCCGGTAGCCTCAATTAACAAATTCCACGCAGCATCCTCGAGCTCAATACCGAATCTTTTTGCAATGGAGGCGGCCACTTTAATTAATTCAAAACTAGTAGAAGGCTCCACGGCATGGATGACCATAGCGCTGAGGCGAGACATTTGTTTTTGTAAATCCGCAGCTAATTTTTCATCGCAATCGATCACAATATGGGATTTGAATGCCGCACTATTTGGAATACTTGAAAACCAATTCGCAAGACTTCGCACAGCACCCGCACGCCGAAGAATATAGAGCGAGCGGGGCTCAAATAAGCTGACTTGAGACCAAAGCCCCTGAAACTGAGCTTGATCAAGGTCGCAAGACTCTATTGAATGCACATCTCCAAGACTTAGTCGCAGCCAGGCTGCCTTGACTGCTGCGCATGCTTTATGGTGCAAAAATTGTGATGAGCCCACGATAGCGATAAGTCTAGGAAAATCATCTGTATTTTTAGCGGACAACACCGTTCGAAGTGCTGTAACGTAATCCTGATATCGAGGCTGGCCTATGTTTTTCGCCATGAACTTAATCACCTAACTTTTGACTATTTTCGCCACCTAGAAACCACATCATTGCGGATTTTAAATAATGAACCTAAGTCCATTATTTCTTAACTCTGCGACTGCTTCTCATCAGTCGTTCTGCTAACTTTGACGACGAACGCTTTGCCTTTACTGCTTTTTTCTTGGGCTGTCGACGTTTTAGTCCTCGCATAGAGCCACGCTGATAGTCCACCAAAAAATGCCAACCTATTGCTTTTTCAAGAGATTCTTGCTCACGCTCCACCTGCTGAAGCTCGACCAATGGATCTGCTCCGTCGCGTAATTTTAACTTCAGCTCAGGCGACTTGCCTCTTTTCAAGGAAAGCCCCTTAACATAGCCGCGTCGCGATCGACTCAAGGCCACTGCCAGCCGTAAGATCCCCGCTAAAAACTCGATCCTCTCAAACTCGGCCTTCTGAAGACCAGACAACTCTCCCTGATCAAATTTTGGAGATGACTTACGATGATGTAACGCGACCAAAGCAATCAAATGACGCTCATCTTGGGTAAAGCCCAATAACCGGCCGTGATTAATCAAATAGTAGGAATGCTTGTGATATGAAGATTGCGCAATAAATTTTCCCGCCTCGTGGAGCCATGCCGCAACATGAAGCAAGTCTCGATCACCCAACCACTCAGCTTTTGCCAGAGACGGATGCAAATGATTTGCCAATTTATCAAATATCTCCAAAGCGAGCCTACTAACAGCTTCAGCTTGCTTAGGATCGACATTCCACTGCTCCGCTAGCTGTTTTACACTATCCCAACGAATGTCTCTTGCTCGCCCAACCCGCTCGCCACCCATGCGCCTGTAACTATCAACAATAATCCCTTCGCGAAGACCAAATGACGTAATCGTCCACTCTTGGACGCCGAAAACACGGGAAACCTCGTGCATGATCGCGGCGCCAGCTAAGATAATATCCGCACGCCCAGAGTCCACGCCTAATACTTCTCGCATACGTTTTGGAGTTTTAAGCTGCTCCATCGCACCAAGAATTTTTCGCAGATCACTTACGGGCAGTCGGTATCCATTTTCATCCACTAGGAGTCTTTTTCGAAAATGTCGGCTATGCAATAAAGCAATTGCTTTAGCCGTGCCTGAAGACGCGATGGCTTTTTTGAAAGAACCTCGCTTAATGCCACCCGCCAAAGGCTCAAGCCTAAGATTTATATATTCATGCAACTTGCGAATGTTAGCCGAGGATATCTGCTTTTTTTTAAAATGCTTCGCGGTCAAAGTGACCGCGCCAAGTTTGACACTCGTCACAAACTTAATGTGTTCGCCGCGCGCAAGAATGATCTCCGTGCTCCCGCCACCGATGTCCAGGCCAAGGCAAGGGGTCGTTTCGATAGGCAAGGCATAACGCATACCCAAATAAACGAGACGGGCCTCTTCTGCGCCATCAATCAGCTCTATTTTTACCCCGGTCTTAAGCAAAATCTCATCCATCAATTGCTGATGGTTTTTTGCTTCACGAAACGAGTGCGTAGCTACCGCACGAATAACCGCGCCGTAAGCTGAAGCTATTTTTGCCATGTGCGCGACGGTGTGAATTGCCCGCCTTTGGCCCTCAATCGACATGTTGCCGTCTTGCTGCAGAAACTGACCAAGTCTGACACTTATTTTATCTGTATCTAAAACCTCAAGATGTCCTGCTTTGTCCATGCGAGCGACAATCAGGTGAATAGAATTGGTACCAATATCTATTGCCGCGACTGTACCGGCTTGACCAGTCGCTGAACGAACGTACATGTTCTATGTCCTCAAACGAAAAAGGAGATACTTACATATTCAGTATCACAATCAGTTATGATCGGCTATACGGAAGCATGACCCTTAGCATGCATAATATCCTTTGCAATCTGCAGCTTGAGTTCTTCTAGACTGCTAAATTGCCTCTCGTCACGAAGGCGACTCCAAAATTGAAGTTCCACTGACTCACTGTATAGCGCAAGATCCCAAGAATCATAGACGTGAGCTTCAACTCGCAGACCCGCAGGTGAACGATCCACTGTTGGACGAAAACCAATATTAATGACACAAGGCAGGAAATCATTTTGTCGCACCTGCGGTGAAATCTCACTTTGAACTCTAAGAGCTCCAGCATAGACTCCAACTTTAGGGATAACCTGGTCGGTGACCTCTATATTTGCCGTTGGAAATCCTATTGAACGACCAATCTGATCACCCCGCACCACCGTTCCAACTAAGCAAAAGGACCGACATAAAATCTTTGCCGCACGCGCAACATCCCCCTCCTGAACAAGGATGGACCTAACCATAGAGCTACTTGCCAACTGACCGTCGACGTGGACCGGGTCAATCAGTTGGACTGAAACCTCACGGGCCTTGCAGTATGTTTCTAGTAGTCCGACGTCCCCTGATCGATCTCGCCCGAATCGAAAGTCAACACCGACCCGCACTTCGCGAATTGGCAGACCGCCTATTATCTTCTCTAGAAATTCCGGGCCTGTCATTTGCGCCAAGGACTCGGTAAAAGGCAGCTCGAGAATTGCGGAAACCCCTAGCTCAGCAAGAAATCGCCGGCGCAAAGACGGGGCATCGATTTTTTTAAAATCGCCATTTTTTCCGAAAAATTGCGCCGGATGTGGATTAAATGACACCACCACGCTGTCATGCCCCATCGCCCTAGCCTCTTCAACCAAGCCACTGATGAGCTTACGATGGCCCACGTGAAGCCCATCAAAATTGCCAAGCGCAATACGAATGGGCCTGTTTTGTGTGGCTTTAATTAATAATTCCAGTGAATTGCAGACGTGCATGAATTTCAGCCAATTGATTATAGTCAGGACGCGAAGTTTAATGTTAAGACGTGCGGCCTAGCGGAATTTGACACAGTCCGTGAATTAACGACACAAACCGCTTTGGTCAACGTAATTATTTGAGGGTCACAATGGATAGCATTGGAATTGAGGCGACCTCAGCATCATCAGGTGATGTCCACAGCCTAAGCCTTCCAACCGTCGTAGGGATGCTGATTCTAGTTTTAGTACTGGGTATGATCTCCTCGCGCCGCCTCAAAGGAGATGGCTTGGGGGTTCACCACCTATTTTTAAAAATCGTACTAAAAAGAGCTAATGATGAACTTATTGGATTTGTGCGATCCCTAGACCTAGATGAAATGAAACTTGTCATGTCTGTAGCGCCCGCTAAGGGAGAGCCACTACAAATCGATCTTTCATCGCTTCCAGGGTTTCCCGCCGCTGGTAAAACTGTCACAGGTCTTGTCAGTCGTGTCAAAAACATCGGTGAAAACAATCATAACTTCCTAGTCAGCGTCTCGCTGCAGATACCGACTCAAGCTCAGGAAGTCTCCACCAATTTGGCGACCTATCTCCGGCAACTTCATGCTTAATTGTTAGGCGGCGGCGTCATGGCTTTAATCACAGGTGACACAAAGCTTTTTGGAGTCTTAAGCCAAGGCGCGACTTTTACACTTTCTCCTTGCATGCACAATCGTGCCGCCAAAGTTTTGCACAAAGACTTGGTATATGTGCATTTTGATTTAGCAAGTGATCGAGTCGCAGCATTCCTTGACGTTTTTTGGCACCTCGGTGGCCAAGGCCTGAACGTCACAATGCCGCATAAAAATCTGGTGGCATCTTTGGTTGAGTCGAGTGGCTTAGAGTCCGTCAACACTCTTGTGCGAGGTGATAACGGGTGGCAGGGCCATTCTACTGACGGTGAAGGCTTTATACGGGGACTTGAGCGAGCATCGGTCAAAATCTCAGATTTTGATTCCATCATTATCTTGGGATCAGGAGGAGCGGCGCAGGCCATACTAAATTCAATTGCCAAGGAAACTATAGAACGACCACCTATGATCATCGTTCATCGACGGTCTAACTTAAACGATCAAAAAATTCGCGATGCAGTTTCTGTGGGACCTAGTCAGCTACTCACATTTAGACGTATGACACCCCAAGACTTTGACGACACCCTAAAAAGTACAAAAGACCTACGACGCCTAGTCATCCAAGCCACTAGTGCCCCAAAACTTGGAGAAGACATGGCGGCCTATGCTCCCGCCATGGAACACTTAACTGGGACGGACTGTTTTGTTGATATTATTTATGATCATCCAAGCGAGATTTATTTCTCGGCTCTTAGGCTTGGTTTAAAATGTTTGGACGGTCTTCCAATGTTGATCGAACAAGCAAGACTGAGTCAATTTCTATGGTGGAAAAAAGCCGCTAGCTACGACGAACTTATTTGGGCGATTAAAGAATCAGGCTGGAAGTCCCGATGACCTCCAGCCCGATTAAGGCTCGATTCGCTGCAATTCGCCCTTTAACACTTAAATTTTGACGTTTAAATTTTAAGATTTAAAACCAAATCCTGACGGCTGGCACCCACTGTAATATTCTGTTCAATTGTCGCATCACCATATTGAACCGAAATTTTGTACATACCTGGATCTGTAACTACGTGAAAAGTCCCGTCAGCTTTCATTCTGTAGGTTTTTGCTAGCAAATCTTTATCCCCATCGGCGCTAAGCGAAGACACGGTTACAGTACCTCCTACGGCACGCTCACCATTTACATTCACGATGCCACGAATTCCACTTTGACCAAGGCGATCTAGCATGAAGGACCAGCCTGCACGCATTTTTTCAACCGTGCGCTGACGCCAGCTGAATGGCGGCTGAAAGCCCTGACTCGCGGAATTCACCTCGATCACATATGGCAACACCTGATGTTCATTGTGATACCAGTCGATATCTCCACCGTCGACAGCGTAGAGTAATTCCCATGATGTTCCAGGATCATAGGAGCCTGAACCAGAGTCTTTGACCAGAAGTCCTGCCAACTGTCGGCCTATGGCCTCAACAGTAGCTCGATCATCAGAATGTTCACCGTCACACCCGTAAGGGTAGATCACGAGCTCACTGTATGAATGGTAGCTTATCGAGAGAGCAGGCTGAACTCTAGCCACAAGCCGCATCATTGCTTGTGTCTCAGGTTCACTTCCAGCGGATGGGCCACGGTAGGTATCGCTATAAGTGCTTCCACTACTGCCATTACATGTGCCCCACGCATACGGATAATTGCGGTTGATGTCTACACCGTAGCCTTCGCGTGTATTTTTACGCCACATGCTGCTGCCATTCCAAACTTTGTTGTTACCATCGGGATTGACCATGGGGACAATCCAAACTTCTGCTCCGTCGACCCAGTTTTTGACGCGAGAGTTTGAGTTGTAATTTGAAGTGAGCTGATCAATTAAATCAATCGCGATTTCCGTCGTCATGACTTCGCGCGCGTGATGCATCGCATTGAAAAAAATTGCGGGTTCATCTTCATGAACTCCGACATTATCGCTGATTTTTACAGCCCAAATATCTCGACCTTCGTGACTTTTTCCAATAGATTCCAGGGACATAATGCCAGGAAACCTAGTCTTATAATTATTCAAGATTGTTGTGAGTTCTGCATAAGTTGTATACCCAGTGTCGGGGCCTAATTCAGGGTCAACGTCTTGACTACTGACAACCAAACCTAATTCCATCGCTTTAAAGGTCGTCATCGCACTCACACCAATAACGACATCGACTGTACCATTTGTAACGTCAACGCCAGCCACATCATATCCTTCGCTGATGATCCTACGAAGACCGCCCTGGTAGTCATGTAATTTAACCGTCAGAATTTTCGCCTTACTGCCAAACAGGTGCTCACCAACGTGAGCATTCGCAGAAACACTCCATCCCAGCAAGATCAGAGATGCTAAAATTTTTGCCGGCAACTCGCACCACCTCAAGATCCACTGATTCATGTCGCAACTCCTTTTGAAATGTATTTACAGACCACCACTAGCCATCATTTTTTTTAAGAATTACTATTAATTGTACGAGAACGATCCGAAAGCCGTCAATTTTGCTTAAGTTTAGTTCATGAATAAGATTTACCAACACCATGGTTAACAACCCTAGTTCTGAGCAAATCCTTAAAATCGCCGGCCATGCGGCTGCCAGCGAGGGTTTAACGTTTCTTGGAGCTACGGACCTGGATGTAAGACAAGACTATGAGAAATTTAGTTCCTGGCTTCAGGAAGGCCGACAAGCCGGCATGTCATGGATGAACAACCACATCGAAATTCGCCAAAAACCAGAACTGCTTCTACCAGGAGCTCAAAGAGCTTTTATTTTTGGCTTCCCGTATTGGCTTGGAGACAAATGGAGATTGCAGTCCGATGACAAGGCACCAAAAATAGCACAATACGCAAGAATCAGTGACTATCACCGCTTCATCGTAGCGAAGCTAAAAAACGTTAAAAAAAAGCTAGAAGAGATATCTGCCGACGCAGTCGGCTGGAGAATTGCTGTCGATTCCGCCCCGTTGTTGGAACGCGCCTTGGCCGCTGCGGCGGGACATGGCTTTATCGGCAAGAACACGTGCTTCATTCATAATCAAGAAGGTAGCTTTTTTCTCCTGGGGGAAATTCTGACTACGCTTTGTTTTGATATACCAAAAACACGCAAAAACAACCTTTCTCACATGGAACGAACGTCCATGGGCGGTTGCGGGACTTGTCGGCGTTGCCAAGTACATTGCCCTACCGGAGCGCTAGATTCAGACTACAAGATCGACTCAAGAAAGTGCCTTTCCTACTGGACGATTGAGAACCGAGGACTTATACCCATCGAGTTCTGGCCCTGGGTGGCTCGCTATTTATTTGGATGCGATATTTGTCAACTGGTTTGCCCCTATAATCGAAATATTCAGGTAGCCGCGGAAGCTAAAAGTCTTATTCGAGTCAGCTCAACACCTGATTTGATAGATATGGCAACCATGGATCAAGATTATTACGAAAAAAATTTCGGGGGCACCCCTATGACCAGAGCCAAAAAATCAGGCCTTAGAAGAAATGCTTTGATCGCTGCTGTGGTTAAAAATGATCCTCGCATCTGGCCACTATTGACACGTCTGCAGGACGAGGAAGACCCCATCATCAAAGGAACCGTCGCGCAGATACCCAGTTTTCTAAATACAAAGTCGCAATAATGCGATTTCCAGACTAGTCACAAAAAATCTTATCTTTAGAGGAATATTTTTGAGCCTCACGCCACATTGGAACCAACTGCCGCAACAATGTTTCAGCTTGAGCTAATGATAACTGCACTGCCTTATCACTTTTTGCGCGTGACGGCTCCGGATGCACTTCAAGGAAATAACCGTCCACATACCCAGTTGCCGTTGCTGCCCGCGCCAATACTGGAGCAAATCTACGATCTCCTCCCGAGGTTTTCCCCCCCTCGGCACTAGCTGGCAGTTGAGTCGAATGGGTAATATCAAAAATAACTGGGACACCAGCTTCAGACATTATGGCAAACGCACGCATATCAACCACGAGATTGCCATAACCAAAACTCGCACCTCGCTCGGTCAATGCCGCTCGCAAGGGCAAACCCTTGCTTGCGCAAGTTGCCTTGACTTTATCAATGGCGTTCAGCATTGCGCCTGGTGAAACCATTTGCCCTTTTTTAATGTTGACCGTCCGCCCCGTCTCCGCAGCGGCCACCAGCAAATCAGTTTGTCTACATAAAAATGCGGGGATTTGGAGAACATCCACGACAGGAGCGCATGCGGCCGCCTGATAAGATTCGTGAATGTCAGTCAAGACAGGTACAGCGTACTTTTTTTTGATAATTTCAAACCACTTTAAGGCCTGGTCAAGACCGGGTCCACGGTACGAGTCAACCGCCGTGCGATTAGCCTTGTCAAAACTCGCCTTGAACGTGAAGTCAAAGTTCAACTCTTTAGCAAGTTTTGAAAGAGGCTCTGCAACTGTTTCAAGCAGCTCTAATGATTCCGCCACACAAGGGCCTGCATAGACGATTGGCCTTGTAATTTCTGAGACTTGCATCAAATGGGCACCTCCGCTATTTTTCTATACCAGAAAACGGTTTAAACCTCCTTGACTAAATGTATAAGCGCATATAGAAAATCGTTTCCCTTTTGCTAGACGGCTCTTTAGCTCAGTCGGTAGAGCAATGGATTGAAAATCCATGTGTCCCCAGTTCGATTCTGGGAGGAGCCACCACTTTCTCTCTAAGCTTAATGCAGAGAAAGTCCATTTTGGCGAAAGGCGTGCCGGTCATTCTTCTGTTGTGTGACCATTTCACATAACAAACTTGAAGCACTAAAAGGGTCGTTCATGGAAACTCTTGTAACCACCGTCCACATAATTGTCGCTGTATTCTTGATTCTCGTTGTCCTTGTGCAGGCTGGAAACGCTGGCGGAGTTGGCGCAGCCTTTGGCGGTGGAAACTCTTCGGGCGTTTTCGGAGCGACCGGAGCTAATCAATTCTTAAGCCGATTGACCTATGCAGCGGCCGGGATCTTTATGATGACCTCGGTTATTTTAACAGTTATGCAAGGAAAATCTGGTAAAACTGGTTTGATGGAAAAACTACAATCGGCCAGCACTCCAGCGGCGCCAACGGTTCCCTCAGAGCCTACGGCACCAGCTACCGCCCCAACGGCAGCGGCTCCAGCGGCATCGGCCCAAGCTCCAGCAGAAGCTCCAACAGCGGCACCCGCTGCAAATAACGAGCAGAAGCAGAGTAAATAACCACTCAGGACAAAGCCTCATCCCAAAAGGCGAGTCCCGATAATGCAGTCGTGGTGGAATTGGTAGACACGCATGTTTGAGGGGCATGTGAGGAGACTCGTGTGGGTTCAAGTCCCACCGACTGCACCATCTTAAATCTCAGTGTTTTAGCTTATGAAACCCCATGGGAAGCAGTGAATTCCGCTGCGAAGACCTACACGCATGGTCGTAATGCTACGGCATGAAAGAGGGAATCATGGATTTAAAAGAACTCATAGACTCCGAAAGTCTTCACGTTCAACAGCTCGACGCGTTGGTAAAAGAGTCCATCGCAGAAGAGGAAATGCTGTCAAGCAAGCTGTTAGAGCTAGAACGTGACGAACACCTCACTTTAGGGCAAAAAGTTGCGGATAAAGTTGCCGACTTTGGTGGAAGCTGGACCTTTATTATGAGCTTTATGTTTCTGGTCGTACTCTGGATCTCGCTGAACACAATTTGGGCAACAAATCAAAAATTCGATCCATACCCGTTTATTCTGCTAAATTTAATTTTATCATGCATTGCAGCACTTCAGGCGCCCGTCATCATGATGAGTCAAAATCGGCAAGAGGACAAGGATCGCCAAAGATCACGGTCGGATTTTATGGTCAATTTAAAAGCTGAACTTGAGATTCGCGGACTGCACCGTAAAATAGATCTACTCATAGCAGATGAAATGAAAACTCTGTTTCGAGTCCAACAAACCCAAGTGGAGCTACTGATGAAAATACAATCGCAATTGGATGAGCGCTCCGGAGGTCATGCTAAATGAATAGATATTTTTTAAAATTGATGACTGCTTACTTCGTTTTTTTGAGCGCCATGACGGCCATGGCCCAGCCTAACCAATCGTTAACCTGTCAGCAAACGATTGCAGGTGCGCCATTCATGAGCATTGAAGTCACATTAGACAGCCAAGGAGTTCCTGAAGGGGTCAAGATTGACCAAGCTGGGCAAATCTATCGTCCGAACTTCGAAATTGCGCCCTGCGCACCGAATGAAAGATTTCACCTCATCCTTGACGCTGACCGACCAGGCCAAGAACTAGAATTTATTGTCTACCAAACGGTCAATGGGGTAACAAAAAGCGAGCTGATCAATAATCATAGCCCCTATATGAAAAAATCTCCGGGCACATGCCCGTAAATGCTGACAGGCTCTAATCCATATTGGGTAGATCAGCCAGATCAATCCGTTCATTGCTTTTTGTGGAATCAAACTGGCGATTGATAAGGCTTAAAAGCATATTGAGCTTATCTAAAGATAAGACAGAGCGGTTGTCTAATGCTTCAAGGTCTGTTCCCTTAAAATTGAGCGGACAGACGTCGCGGTTTTCCACGTCGGAATCTCCAACATCTTTTTTTTCCGACCACGAGACGGGCGCTCCATGACTGCGGCATATAATGGGACGCACATCATAGATTGAGCAAGACCCTTCACGATCCAGAAGCTGGCAAAAGTTTTGATCGAATTTCATTTGCTCACTATTTTTAATTTTCTTCACCACTTCAGGATGTGAACGCATCCAATCAAGGATATGTGATGCCTCCACCCAAGAAACAGTCAGACCACTTCGGCAGCAGCTAAAACAGCCATTTTTGCAATTAAACTCTTGTGGATAGCGGCTTGTGGCACCTTCAAACGAAAGATCCACTTTCGCTAAGAGCCGCCGATAGTTGTCGTATGGACTATCTTCAGACATAATATAGATCCCAAAACAGTTTGACTCGGACCACTCCGCATTCGGCTACCCAGAGGGCTCACACCAATGCCGACAAAGAAAGAAACCCATTCACCAATAGTCCAACAACTTGGTCGACTCGTCAGCGGGGTTCTACTTGCGACGCTTCTTTATTACATAGCATCAGAGTACGCAACAACGGACTGCCAAACGACTCAACTCAATATTCTTCAAGGTGGACTTGGAGTCGCTATAAAACTCTTCTTAGCCCTATTGCTTTTGGCATCCATAGGTGTTCCAGCTGCTGTAATAGGAATTATAGCAGGAATCTTGACTGGACCTTTCGTGGGCGCGCCATTTGCGTCTCTGACTGTGGTGTGCTCCTCGCTGGTACTTTCGAGCATCGGTAGATTACTCGCTAATGCTGAGTACCTACCCAGCTCCATTCATGACCGCTGGCAGTCCAGTCGATGGTTCCAGTCCATGATGAAAGATCGCGCCGCATCTGGCCTAAATTGGACGGCGATTCATGGCATCACCACCCCTATTCCATACTCTTACTTTTCATTTATTGTGGCTGCCGATGTGCCCCACCTATCGCTTTTCTCCCTTACAGCTGGAGTGTTCGTTGGATCAGTCTTATACATTGCTGGATACACACTAGCTGGTGCCAGCATCGGATGCGCGGTCATCAATCATGCAATCGGCATTCCATTTGATCAATATCGGACACTCACCGTAGTTAGCTGTCTTATTTTGATGTTACTCTCAAGGCTGCAATTCTCCCTTCAAGAAAGAGGTCAAGCATGAGCGCCGAACGAAGGACCGCTACAAGATGCCCAGTTTGCTCTGGACCCGCCACGATAGACGACCTGCAACCAGGGCAAGTGCGCTGCAGAAATAGCTCCTGCCGACAAAATCATCAAAAACAAATCTGCCCTCGATGCAAGGCTCAAGAAATCGCGCAGGCAAATTGGCATGATAACAAATGGACCTATACATGCGCTGACTGCGAAAATACTTGGTCTAGTTAATCTCTATCTCAGCTTCCTGCTAAATTGCCCATATCAAGAATAGGCAAGTACATCGCAATCACCAGGATACCGACGATCGAACCGATAAAAACAATCATAAGCGGTTCAATCATACCTAGCATGGTTTTGATTGCTTCATCTACTTCTTGCTCATAAAATGCAGCGATTTTCATTAACATCTCATCCGTTTTTCCAGCCTGTTCCCCAACCTGGACCATCGATACTACCATTTTTGGAAACATTGGATTCTCAGCCAGCGGCACACTGAGCTGCTGACCCTTTTCTACCCGAGCCTTGCACTTTAAAATGAATTCCTCCACCACAACATTACCTGCAGATGATGCACAAATGGAAAGAGCTTGGAGAAGATTGACCCCGGAAGACAGCATCGACGATAAAGTGGAACAAAATCGACCCACTGAAATTTTTCGAATAACATCCCCGATGATCGGCAACTTCAGTAAGAGAGCATCAAATTTAGTTCGACCGCTTGGAGTTTGAATATACCTTTGAAGCGCAATTCCAATCACCACAATAGCACCTAACAATTCATGTCCATGATTTGCCAACGCATTAGACAAATTGATGACCGCCAGCGTCAGCGCAGGAAGCGGGCGACCAGCGTCGATAAACTGCTGAGTAAATGCGGGAACAACAAAGACCAACAAACCAGTGATCACCGTAATCGCCACCAAAATAATGAGTGTCGGATAAACCATTGCGGATTTTAGCTGTGACTTTATTTTTGCTGACTTTTCAATGTACTCAAGAAGTTTGAGCATAATATCCGCAAGCCTTCCACTCTCCTCACCTGCTTTGACCATGGATCTAAATAGAGGATCAAAGCAAAGAGGATATTTAGCAAAAGCCGCACTTAAACTATTGCCCTCTTCAATACCTTTACGCACTCCGGCCAAAACCTCGCCAAAACGCGGAAGTTTCTGCTGTTTTGATAAAATATCTAGAGACTGGTTGACCGGTATGCCGCTACCAAGCATTGTAGCTAGCTGCTTCGTCATGATGACTAATTCTTTATCTGGGACTTTAAACTTATCACCGCTACCAAAAATTATGTTTCCCTTGCCATCAATCCTTAGACGGCCGCCAAATAATTTGACTCCGCTGCTGTCTTTACCGTCTGCATCAAGCTGAACCTCCTGAAGGGAGATAATTGCTAGCCTTTTTCGTGCCAAAATTGTTTTAACCATATCTTTCGATGCTGCGGAAATCTGCCCTGACTGGACTTTACCCGCTGCATCTCGAGCTTTGTAACGAAAATCAGCCATTTCAAAACCTCACCGTTTTAAAGCTGCTTGAAACTTAATACCAAGCTTACTAAATAAAAGCATTTCTAGCTCTTGTGGTTCTCCGCTCACTTCCAGAGCCAATTGTGGAGTGATCTGACGCCGCTCTACTAATTGAAGCAGCGACTGATTCATTGTGAGCATGCCAGTGCTCTCTTGACCCGACTGCATCGAAGAATAAATCTGATTAAATTTATCCTCTCTAATCAAATTGCGGATCGCCGCGTTCGGAATCATGACCTCCATAGCCATGACCCGTCCACCTGTTGCTGAAGGCAAAAGCGTCTGTGATATGGTTGCCTGAAGTGTTGACGCCAATTGATTTCTAATCTGTGACTGTTGCTCTCCTGGAAACACGTCTATAATTCTGCTCAGTGTTGACACGCATGAATTGGTGTGAAGGGTCGCAAATACGAGGTGACCCGTCTCAGCTGTCGTCACAGCAAGGGCAACCGTCTCAAGATCTCTCATCTCTCCCACAAGCACAACATCAGGATCTTGCCTCAATGCACTCTTTAGAGCCCGCAAAAATGACAGCGTGTCATGACCAACTTCACGTTGATTAACAAGACATTGCTTATGGGAGTGTACAAACTCCACTGGATCTTCAATGGTCAAAATATGATCCTGCCTCGTTTCATTAATATGATTTATCATCGCCGCCAAGGTTGTCGATTTACCAGATCCGGTTGGACCCGTAACAAGCACAAGCCCGCGGGGTAAAGAGCATAATTTTTCCACTACGGGGGGAAGATTTAGATCTTTAAGAGCATGAATCGTGAAGGGAATGACCCGAAATGCTCCACTTACAACGCCCTTTTGAAGATAGATATTGGCACGAAATCTAGCTAAATTTTTGACACTAAACGCCAGGTCAATCTCATGAACCTCCTCAAACTCTTTGCGCTGCGCGTCCGTCAGCACGCTGTAGCACAGCTGCATTGACTCTTGTGGATTCAACGCTGGAACATCCAGCGGCAAAAGCGCGCCGTCAATCCTCAGGCGTGGCGGCGTATCAGGACTGATATGCAAATCGCTGCCTTTTTGATCAATAAGCGCTTTTAAAAGCTGTGGTAATGTAAAATTCATTCTAATGATTCCCTACGACGGATTAGTTTTGACGATCGTGATCAGGCATGGTCATAGCAACAACCTCCTTGGCGGAAATGGTACCTCGAGCCATTTTTATCAGAGCAGCTTGTCTAAGAGTTCTCATACCGGAGTTCATGCAGATAACTTTAAGCTCCATCGGCGGCAATTTTGCTGCGACTGCGGCTTTTACATCTTCTGTCATCACTAAAACTTCGTGAATTGCGGTTCTACCTTTTTCCCCTGATTTATTGCAGGCCACACAGCCCCGACCAGTCATAGGAACCACCTTTGCAGCAAATTCCTGACTAAATCCAAGCTCAATCAATACATCCGGCGTCACTTCCTCATCGCGCACCGCACATTTTGAACAGATTTTGCGCAAAAGCCTCTGCGCCACAACACAGGTTAAAGCGGATACCAAGTTAAAAGACTCCACACCCATGTTCAAAAGACGCGTGATAGTTTCCGGGGCACTATTGGTGTGTAGAGTTGACAAGACCATATGACCAGTCAGAGCCGCCTTCATCGCGATCTCGGCAGTTTCTAGATCTCGAATCTCACCGACCATGATGACATCAGGGTCCTGCCTTAAAAATGATTTTAGGGCCTTAGCAAATGTAAATTCTATCTCGTTTCTTATGAGCACCTGATTAATGCCCGGCAAGGTAAACTCTACGGGATCCTCCGCTGTAACTATATTGTCTGTGCTTTTATTTAATTCTGCTAATGCGGAGTATAGCGTTACAGTTTTACCAGAACCAGTAGGACCGGTCACCAGCACCATGCCGTTGGCTTGCTGAATACTTGTTTTGAATTTTTCTAGATCATCAGGCTCAAACCCCAGCTTTGTCATGTCGGTTTGTAAGCTGCCTTTATCAAGAATACGGAGCACCATTTTCTCACCAAACGCAGTTGGACACGAGCTCACACGAAAATCGATCGGCCGACCTCCGATAGACACATTCATATTTTTATCCTGAGGCAATCGCTTTTCCGCAATGTCCATTTTAGCCATTATTTTTAGCTTCGTTATTAGCGGTTCCTTCCAACCAAGCTTAACTTTTTGCAATTCTCTGAGCGCCCCGTCGATCCGTAGACGAATTCTCATTTCTGTTTCATACGGTTCAACATGAATATCGGAAGCACCTAACGCTAGGCACTGTTGAAGAATAAAGTTGGCGAGGCTTGCTATGCCAGTATCCTCACCCTGCTGTGATCCAATCTCTTGTCTAAAGCTTTCTTCGGTTTGAGCTTCATCTATCCTAAGTTTAGAAACATCCAGAACGCCGGAATAATATTTTTGCAGTGCATCGGCAATGCGCAGCTCACTCGCTAGGACCGCGCGAGGAAAAAAATTCGTGTTCAACTGAATTGCCTTGAGTGTATCAGGACTGTGCGGGTTGCCTGTAGCAACAATCAGGTTGTTTGCGCTTCTTTCAATCGGTATGATCCGAAGCTTTGAGGCTAGATCTTTGGGAATCAATTCCAGTATGTTGCTAGCAATATCACGATCCTCTAAATGCACAACAGGACAACCGTACAAAGGTCCCAGTGCTTCAATTAAGATACGACTATTAATTCGCCCAAGGCTTTCAAGCGCCTGAACAAAGGAGATTTTCTGATTGTTCATATTTTCTGTAGCAGTAGCCAGTTCCGCGTCTGTAAAACCGAGCGAACGAAGCTTCTCAGAAAATAGATCCCTAGCCGGAGCGCCCATGGTACGATTCCCCCAAAAAGTCTACCAGTAGACAACATGGGGTCTTCGGACATTTTTCACGTTTCAATTAGCGCTAAAACATCGCTCTCGAATTAGATTAACCGGAAATAGACTGATAAATCACAGCTGGATTGACATGTTGCATCCTGAGTAACCGCATGTTTGTTTGCGCCAGTAATCGCAACACTTCGTTGCTACTAACTATCGGATATTTTCGATATTTCTTAATAAATTTATAGATTTCCTTATTTGCCAACTCTGGGTGGACAATGAGTCCTTGTCCGAGACAGCGTCTGTTTAGCGTTCCGAAAAGAAAACCCTGAAAAATGGTTTTATTTCTCAAATATTTGAGTGTCTCCCCTGCCTTTGGTACGAGCAAAAATTTTTTCTCTGCCAGCAAGTCAATAGCTTCCACTTGCTTCTCACTCGCAGTTACCACTTGAAAAATGCCATGATAAAAACCACTAAAGTTGCGCCAAGTCAGCGCATTAGCATCATCACCTTGTGTTATGTCCGAGTGCTCGTCGAAAAAAACAGATATAGGCGCTAATCCATCTGCTCGGCCCGTCATAGCGCGCTCCAACATGCAGTATTCCAGGAAATAATTCATTCTCGACTGATAAAATTCGTCTTCAGGATTCACTTTACCATAGCGTGATTGAAATTCTTCCAGAGGGCTAACGAAGTAGCTCTTACCGGATTTTTTTTCAATCCAATCTACGACCAGCTCAAGACAGTGATCGATGGAATCTGGCGCCAAGGGCATTTTTGATTTTTCATTAAGGCTATTTGACACGGTAACACCCAATGGTTCTTCTATGTTCAACCTATGATGGTTGGTTTCCAACACCATTCCGACACCCTTTCACCGATCAACGGCCACCTAAATTTTAGCGGAAGCCAGATGGCCCATGTAACTCCTGACTTCGCACCTCCGCAGGAACTTCGCAATGAATCCCCGTACCTAGCACCATTTTCAATTAGTTCATCTCCAAACATAATGTCATCAAGCGGCAAATAGATTCCGTAACCCAGGAAATAACGCTGCTCTTCTCGTTTTAATTCCGTACGCTTGCCACCCAAGCCGGTTGCCCGCGTCACTTCGACTGCCGGGTGACGGACCACGGCCCAAATGGCGCGCAGAGACTCGTACGAAGAATCCACGACCATCAAACCTAAAGCAAATATCCAGCTAGCAATTATTTTTTTTTGTTCTGAGCCCATAACACCTCGGCTACGGCTAAGCGACGTGATAATTCGCGACTCAAAACGAAAAACCAATCGCCTAAACGATTGAGGTAAATTCTAATCTCATCTCGGACCGCATCCTGCTCCGACATGCGCACGATTGCACGCTCAGTGCGACGACATACGGTGCGAACGAGATGCGCGGTAGAATTGGCGATATGCCCACCAGGAATCACAAAATTTTCAAGTGCGGGCAGCTTCTCATTAAACAGGTCCATCTCTTTCTCTAGGCGAACCACATCATCCATAGTCACAACCTGCTGACGTTTTGTGTCTAAAACGTCTAAAGGGACGGATAGTTCGCCACCAATATCAAATAGCTCGTTCTGTATTTTCGCTAACATCTCTACAAGATCCGAAGTGCGACTATCCGCCGCTATAGTATCTCTGAGCATCCCCAGGACAGAGTTTAGCTCGTCAACCGTACCATATGCTTCGATACGAACGTTGCTTTTTAAAACACGTTCACCGGTTGCAAGAAGGGTGGAACCCTTGTCACCTGTTTTTGTATAAATTTTTGAAAGACGAATGGTCACTGAGTCTCATTAGACCAATTAATCATCTGATCCATTAGATGACTTCAACAGGTCAGTTGGGGGGACTTGACGATTGACGCAATCCCTAAGCTTGTCTGATGGATGAAAGGTCACAACGCGTCTTGCGGTGATCTCAATTTTTTGTCCTGTATGAGGATTGCGACCAGGACGGCTTCGTTTTTCCTTCACAATCCACTTTCCAAAACCGCTAATTTTAACTTCCTTGCCCTTCTCGAGCTTCGCCTTTACCTCTTCCAAAATCATCTCAAGAATTTCTTTTGCTTCTTTGACAGGATATCCTACCTTGTCGCGAATCAATTCAATGAGAGCATCTTTGGTAAGCGTAGACATGTCAGGTATCTCCTCTGTTCTGTTCAGGCGCCCGGGGCCACTATCAAAAACTTGATTTATGACGTAAGTTACTAATCATATTATGCAACTTCCTGGTGCTGAGATGCAAGCCCATCGTGAATAGTTTTTAGACCCCTTATTTTTCCATTAATATCAATATGTTAGATGAAACGTCGTGGCGGTCGCGGGTGCAGGCCTCAATAGCGTCCTCTCCAAGGGCCGATGATTACAGCATATTTTGATTTTTAGACCCCACCTGACCAGAGGCCTTTATCCGCGGGGCACAAGCTCTGAAGCCTCCGCTCATCGGAAGCAGCAACACTCGTTCATGACAACCTGAAAACCATGATAATCGGATTATTGATCTAGTGCCTTTCGAACGAGCAATGCACTCCCATGCGACACTTCATGATCACTTCAAGAAATATCTTTTTTTCATTTAGTTCTTAGAAATCAGGTAGTAGAACATAGATAAACATTTTGCATTGTTAAAGATAGACTCGCGCAAAAACTTATAACTGCGTCGGCGACATCTGAGAGGAGTGGGCATGATAGAGGTATTGGGTCTTTCAAAAAACTACGGCGATCTAGCCGCACTATCCGATGTGTCCTTTACCGTTGAAAAGGGGCAAATCGTAGGTTTTCTTGGAGCCAACGGTGCTGGCAAGTCAACAACCATGGATATTCTCTGCGGTTGTATTGGTGCCGACAAAGGATCTGCAAAGATCGCAGGATTCGACATTACAGAACAACCCATTGAGGCAAAAAAACGTCTTGGCTACCTTCCCGATGTTGCACCGCTTCATCACGACATGTTGGTTGAGGAGTATATCGAATACGCAGCACGGTTACACAAAGTTGAATCATCGGCAATCAAGAGCCGAGTCGATATAACCATCGAAAAACTCGCCTTATCAGACGTGCGAAAACGCTTAATTGCTAACCTCTCAAAAGGCTATAGGCAACGGGTAGGTCTTGCGCAAGCATTGGTCCATGATCCAGACGTTCTAGTGCTCGACGAGCCAACTGAAGGGTTAGATCCCACCCAAATTGCAGAGATCCGCAAACTAATTAGATCACTTGCAGGACAGCATACGATACTTTTATCGTCACACATCCTAAGTGAGGTTCAAAACACTTGCGATAAAATCATCATCATTAACAAAGGTAAAATCGTCACCCAGGGGACATATGAGCAATTAGCCACCTCTATGGAAGCGGGACACGTTTATAAATTGAAAGTTGCACGCAATGGCTCAAATGCCCTCACCACCCTGGGAAGAATTGGTCTTAACAATTTAAAAACCGGCTCTACTCCTGAGGAAATTGAATTTGCCGTAGGAGCCGCTGGCGGCGATCAAATCCTAGATGATGTCGCACGAGCTGTCGTAGACGGGGGCTTCGGGCTCAGAGGTTTGACACTGAAAACCCGGTCACTGGAAGACATCTTCCTTCAATTAACAAAATAAACAGAGGAGACACACATCATGAGTGGCATTATTGCAATCGCGCGACGAGACCTTAGAGCCTACTTCGCATCCCCACGTGCAGCAGCTATATTTTGGTTTTTTCTTATTTTTATGGGTTTCTTCTTCAAGAACTTTGTCCACATGTTCATGCAGATGACCACTCAGGCACCGATGATGGGAGGACAAGCACCAACTCTCGAGCAGCTGCTGAAGGCGCTATTTTACAACTTGCACTTCATCTTGCTATTGATCATTCCGGCAGTGACCATGGCTAGCTTTAGCGAAGAGAAAAAAAACCAGTCCATACGACTACTACAAACATCCCCTTGCACGGCCCTAGAAATTGTACTGGGCAAATTTTTTGCCGCCTCTGGAATTATGGCACTTGCTCTGCTAGCTTCGTCGGTATATCCGCTTTTTACAGTTGCCCACGGAAATCCGGACAAAATGATGATACTTTGTAGCTACCTTGGATTATTTTTATTGGTGACCTCCCAAATCGCTTTTGGACTTTGGGTGAGCTCTATGACGAGCAATCAGTTTCTTGCCTTTCTCTTCACTATGTTTGGCTTGTTTCTTTTGCTGATCCTGAATTGGATGGCACCGAATCTCAGTGGCGGTGGCATTACGGAATCCATTCTTAAATATTTGGCCAGCTCCGATCATCTTGACTCATTTTTTAAGGGCACAATTTCAGTAGCTCACACGACTTACTTCTTAATTTTCACGGGAATGTTTCTATTCTTCACAAACGTCACGCTCGATAGTCAGCGTTGGAGGTAATCACGATATGCGCAGTGGATTATTTATTCTTCCTTTTCTTGCAATTTTCACAGCAGCTGTTTTTGCATCATTATCTTCGAGCTTTCCTGCCCTAGGCGTTGCGTTTAAATCCATTGGTCTAGGCCTTACAGCCGGACTGGTCGCATTGTGGATTTGGCTCGACCGCGCCGGCTTCCAGAAGTTCTTTGCTCGTAAGGGCGCCAAATATGGAGCTTCCTCCGGCGCAGTACTGATTCTCGCCCTCAGCGTGTTTATCGCGCTTGGCGTCATCACAAGTCGCCCCAGGTTTGACAAAACACTTGATTTAAGTCGTGATAAAACTAACACGCTTTCAGACCAATCGATTAAAGCCATTGAGACACTCGCTAAAAAAGACACCGAACTAAAAGTCCTCGCGTTTTTTTCTGAGGGCTCCTCACAACCGGATCAGGCATCCCAAACGTTTCGTGACTTAATTGGCCTATATTTAGCGCGCGGGGCCAAAATGTCGATCGAGTACGTGAATCCGGATCGCGATAAATTGAGAGCTGATGCAGAAAAGCTCACAAGTGCAAACACAGTGATCTTCAAGCTCGGCCAGCAAGAAAATCGAATCACTACTTTTACCGAAGAAAAGATCACAAACGCCTTGATAGCGGTACTAAAAGAAGGCAGTAAAAAGATCTACTTCACCACAGGACATGGGGAAGGCCAGCTTGCCGGTTCTGAAGCTGAAGGCTTTGATTTGATCAATCAAGAGCTTAAAAACAACCGATTTGAAGTTGCAAACGTCAATATTCTTGATGCTGGGAAGGTTCCTTCAGATGCCTCCGCGGTCGTCATTGCAGGTCCAAAATACGATCTTAAAGACACGGAATTAACTGCACTAACTGAGTATATCTCAAATGGCGGTAGCCTATTTGCGCTGATTGACGCCCTAACGCCGGTCACAAATATAAACAAATTACTCAATCGATACGGTCTCAGTTTTGACAGCGATTTTATGATTCTGCGTCCAGATGACCCACGCGTGGGCCTCATCGGGCAAAACAATGCCATCGTAGCCGACTTTGATGAATTCAGCCCAGTGACAAAAGATTTTGCACGGAAAAGCAACGTGGCTGTGTTGTTTCAAAACACTCGTACGGTATCAGAAGTCACCAACAATGAAGCAAAATTTAAGGTTAGCTTAATTGGAAAAACGGCCGGATCCACCACCGTGAAGGTGAAAAACGTAAACTCAAAAGACGACCTTCGTGGCATTAATCCAGACCGACTGGAACAGGGATCTTTTGCTGTGATGGGTACGGCTACTGGTAAAGCAGAAAATAAAGAAGTCCGCATCGCAGCGTTTGGGTCAGCGCAGTTTGCAACAAACAAAGGGGCGCAACTTGCCGAGCATCGTGATCTGCTCATGAATTCTATGAGCTGGTTAACGCAAGATGACGACTTTATCGCCATTAGACCTCGCGATTTGACCAAAAGCACCTTAAACATTACCACCGGGAGTGCCACTTTAAATCTCCTCTTTATTAGCTATATTTACCCATTCATATTTCTCGGATTTGGAACCTTTTACTGGCTTAGAAGGAAACAGGCATGATCAGACAATGGAAGCAAATCGCTGGTCTAAGCATCGCACTTGTGGCTCTTGCTGGTCTTGCCACTTGGGATGAATGGCAAACAAAACAAGACGAGAAGGCCAAAGAAACAAAGGGGCTTATAACCTCCCTGAAATCAGAAAACATTGTTGGGATTCTGTTTCGCTCAATTCCAGATGGCGACGTTGGTGGAAAATCTGAAGTGAAAGAGCAATCTGCGCCTCCCACGCTTGAAGTGAGCTTGAAGATTGTCGACGGTCGCTGGCAAATCAACTCCCCTGTTCAGACATCTGCTGATCAGCAAACGGTGGCTGATCTTCTTAAAAACATCACCGAATACAAAACTGAGTCTGAAATTGCCTCGGGAAAAGACAAATGGGAGACCTACGGACTAGCGAAACCTAGAAGAACCATCGAGCTGGAGACCGCTGACGGGAAAAAAACGTCGTTTTACGTGGGCTTTAATACGCCTGTAGGCTTTAAAGTTTACGTAGCAAGCAGCGCAAGCGACGCAATCTTCACAGGCAGCCAGTACATCGCAACGTCGACGGCGAAAACACTTTTTGATCTTCGAGAAAAAAGAGTTTTGAATACTGCCGCCCCGTCTATCACATCTTTGAAAATGACATCACCATCGGAAAAAATGACTCTAGAAAGATCTTCGGGAGGCTGGCTTCTCAAAGCACCAGTGGTTGCGTCAGCTGATGCACCCGCAGTGAATAATTTAGTGGATGACATCGTTGGATTAAAGGCGTCCGAATTTTTCGACCAACCAGATAAAAAATTAAGGGACTCACTTTTTAACAAAAAGCCCATTTTAGAAGTGGAACTCGTGACAGACAAATCGTCTATCTTCTTGCAAATTCGTGAGGGTCAGCAATCAACCTATGCGACCGTAACGGGGGAAACGGCTATTTTTAAAGTAGCAGATGAATTACGCGCTAAAATCATCAAGTCGTCCAAGTCCCTTCGCGATAAAAAAATATTTAACTTCCAATCCGCTGACATCAATAAAGTATCCATCGACGGTCAGTTTTTTAAGCGCGTATCTTCCGATTGGTATGCGGAAAAAGACGCCTCTAAATTTGGAACCGACGGTAAATATACGGGCAAGCCTGAGGACCAACCAAAAGGCGTAAGCCATGTCCGAAGCTTAGTTGTGGACCTTGAGTACGCACGTGCAGAAGAGATTCTTGAAGCAAACGATAGCATCTTAAAAAAATTACCTAAAGCGCCCAAACATCAGATTGTTTTAGAAAATGGCGGGAAAAACTCAAAGCTAACGGTCGATATTTGGCTTGCTCAGGACAATTCTGAATCTATTTACGTCCGCCAGTCTGATTCTAATCAGACTTATAGGGCTAAGCGGTCAGTGATCGCCAGTATCACCCCATCTGCCATCGTACCCGTCGGCGACGAAGCGAATACCCCTGCGCTATCTAATTGATAGCATTTGAAGCCAAAAAAAAGCCAGCTTCCATCATGGAGCTGGCTTTTTTATTTCTTGTATTTTTGATCAGTTATCCGCCAGTGATCTCACCCGTCGTATGAAGAGCTAATCTCAAGGTTGCCTGCGGTAGCACCGTTCCCACTAAAACGACCAGGATCACACTAATCGCTACCACTAGAGTTGTAATAGTCGATTTTTTGGGCTTTATCAGAGCACCGAGTACGGGGCTTGCATCCATCATAAACATTCGCACGATGATCCGCATGTAGTAGTAAAGTGAAATCGTCGAGCCAATGGCTGCAATAATAACGAGACTTAGTAAATTATTGCTAAGCGCTGCGTTAAATACATAGAGCTTACTTATAAACCCGGCAGTAGGCGGCATCCCGCCTAAACTAAACATAAATACTGCCAATGCCGTCGCCGCATATGGATGTTGCTTAGAAAGCCCCGTCAGGTCATCTACAATGATATTCTCGCAGCGCTCATTTTCTAACCACATGATGACGGCAAACGTTCCCAGACTCACCATGACGTAAGCTACAAGGTAGAAAAGAACCGCGGGCACAGACTGCTTCGAAGCGCCACCACTCATTGCAGCAATGGCCAAGGCCATGTAGCCACTGTGAGCTATAGAGGAGTAGGCCAGCATTCTTTTCATACTTTGCTGCGCAAGAGCCATAATATTTGCAAAAAGAAGCGACGCGGCTGCCATAAAACCAATTGTGGGAACCCAAACCCCGTGAACGCCATCTAGTCCATTTTCAAAGACGCGAAGGGCGGCGATCATAATCATAACTTTCATGCCGGTTGCCATAAACGCCGTCAATCCAGTGGGGGCGCCCTCATAGGCATCTGGTGCCCACATGTGAAATGGTACCAACGCCATTTTAAAACCGAGGCCAGCAATGGTCAAAATAGCACCTAGCTCAATCCAAGAGTGGCCACTAATCTTACCGATGGCCGCGCTAATTTCACTGATTCTAAGCGAGCCAGTTGCGGCATATAAGAAGGCAAATCCAAAAAGCAAAATCGCGGCTGCAACTGAGCCTAGGACGAAGTACTTGATGGCGCCTTCTTGCGAAAGTTTGTTGGGGCTGGTGTAACCAATTAGTGCGTAGATTCCCATGGAAGCCATCTCAAGACCAACAAACAAGGTCACAAGGTCATCTGTCGCCACCATGGTCAACATTCCAGCCAAAACCATGTGAAACAACGCGATAATTTCACCGCGGAAAAACTTATCACGAATGTAGCTTTCACCCATGAGTAGAGAAACCACCAAGGCTACACCAACAATCAAACCTTGACCGAAAAAACCAAGGCGACCGGCGACAAACCCACCACTTAAAAATAGTGAGCTGCCTGAGCCAGATATAGCATATTGACGGATGACGGAGGCGAGAGCCAAACCTAAAGCTACGTTATTTAGAACATAGTTCATGCGAGGAGTGTTGAAAGACTTACTGACTCCATTTAACAGAGCTACGATACTTGTGACACAAAGTAAGATAATCGGTAGCGATGAACCGTAGAATGCAAGCGTTAGCTGTGGTACTTCAAAATTCACGACGTCACTCCTTAGTTCGCTGATTTTTCGGACATGTCATAACCCATCCGATAATCGAGACTATAATTTTTGTAGTTTTTCGCTAAGCGCTCAATCGAAGGCCTTGTTTTCGCGATAAAGCTGTTGGGGAAAATACCCATTAGAATCGCAAGTACGGCTAACGGGACTAAGTATCCAAACTCTCTCGCGTTGAGATCCTCTAATTGCTTGTTTTCTGGATTTGAAAGCGGTCCGAACAATATTTTACGACAAAGTGTCAACATATACACAGCACCAAGCAGTACACCTAATGAGGCGAGCATTCCTGCAATTGGCATCGCCTGAAACACACCGTTGAGGATTAAGAACTCTCCAACAAATCCGCCCGTACCAGGCAGCCCCACAGAGCTTAGCGTCGCCACAATCAACAAGGTAGCAAACCACGGCATATTTTCCGCTAGACCACCAAAATCTGAAAGCATACGCGTGTGCCTGCGCTCATAAATGACTCCCACTAGAAAGAACAACGCGCCGGTCGAAATCCCGTGATTAATCATCTGATAAGTAGCGCCAGTTAAAGCCTCAACACTCAGATCACCACCCACCATCACAGCAAAAATGCCAATGACAACAAATCCAAGGTGAGACACCGAGGAGTAGGCGACCATTTTCTTCGCATCTTTTTGAACCCAGGCTGTAAGCGCACCGTAAATGATTCCAACAACGCCACAGAAGATTAAAACTGGAGCTGCGTGAACCATAGCCTCCGGAAACATTGGTACGGCAAAGCGAAGAAGGCCATAAGTTCCCATTTTTAAAAGCACACCTGCCAAAATGACCGAACCCACAGTTGGAGCTTCGACGTGAGCATCGGGCAACCAGGTATGAAACGGCCACATGGGAACCTTGATCGCAAATGCAATGGCAAACGCCCAAAACATCCAAAGCTGCGAAGACATAGGAAGCTTCACAGCATAAAGATCAAGAAGACTTGTGGAGTAGACCCCAGTCTGCCGAAAATGTGCAAAATAAAGAACTATTGCGGCAGCGAGCATAATTAGAGATCCAAGCACCGTATAGAGAACAAACTTTGTCGCTGCGTAAATTCGACGCTTGCCACCCCAGACTCCGATAATGAAGTACATGGGTATGAGCATGGCCTCCCAGAACACATAAAAGAATACGAGATCCATCGCTACTAGAGCGCCGACCATCCCGGACTCCAGCGCTAGCAATAGTGCAAGAAAAGCTTTTTGACGCGAATCATCGATGTGCCACTGGCTCAGCAAAACTAGGGGCATCAGAAACGTAGTCAATACCACTAAAAGCAGACTTAACCCATCCACACCAACGATATATTTTACACCAAGACTAGGGATCCACTCG